>OCVV011359903.1_pt1 | contig 53124 bp, 52 predicted proteins | sample 1539721 | NCBI WGS metagenome assembly OCVV01 (sample SAMN02144230, study PRJEB22623) | gut metagenome | biome: sheep rumen | host: Ovis aries | place: New Zealand
TGGAGAGTTGGCTGAGTGGTCTAAGGCGCACGACTGGAAATCGTGTGTGGGGTGATACCTCACCTAGGGTTCAAATCCCTAACTCTCCGCATAAAAAAAGCGGCCTGCCTGTTGGCAAGCTGCTCTTTTTATATCATTGACTTTCGCTGTTCCTTATTATTGCCAGGGCAATATCAGGATACTTCCAGGTGATCGTATTTCGGTCAATAATTCCAAAGAACTCGTCTCTGCTTTCGTTTCCGCTGAAAACATGATTGTCCCACACGCAGCATGGAATCCCCCTTGCTTTTGCGGCTGCAGTATAGAACGCGAGACAGTTGACGCGATCCTGCAGATTATCTCCTTTTTTCCTTGCGCCGAATTCATCAATAACCACCGGCACGCCTTTGGAGATGTATTTGTTGTATAAAGCATCCATGAAGGATATGAGATCCTCCCGATCTTTGCTGATGCTGAAGGAATCCACACCGCCGTCCTGCAGGCTTTGGAGCGCGAACGGATACGGCCTGTAAGCGTGGACCTCCACCATGATTCTGTTTTCAGCCGAATCTTCAGGCAGCCTGAAAAGTCCGGAAGTTGCCCCTTCCGGGCTTCCGCAGTGTCCCGGCACCAGCAGGTATCTGCTTGTATTATTTCCTCCCGTGCTGCGTACAACATCCACGAATTTCTGATTCAATTGATTGATGCACTCCACCGCATCCCGGCAGTCTTCGCAGGATTCGTCCAGCCACCATTCATGCTGGTGGCCGATGGGCCTGGGCTCATTCATTGATTCAAGGATCAGATGCTCATCACAATCCCTGAAGGTTTCCGCCAACTGTTTCCACACAGCGGACAGGTATTCTTCCGTCTGCTCATAGCTGGCAGAATTCATATACACTTTCTTATAATGATCATCATGGTGGACATTAACAATCACATACATGCCTTCATCCAGTGCCCAGCCGGCAACTTCCTTCACCCGTTTCAGCCAGGCCTCGGAAATAATATTGTTTTCATCCACGTGCTCGTACCATGTGGATGGAATTCGAATTGTGTTGAATCCTGCGTTTTTCAGCGCGGAGATAAGCTCCTTCGTAGTTATCGCATGAACCCATGCAGCTTCCATCTCCAGCTCGGGACCTCTGAACCAGTTCCTGACGTCGAATGCATCAAATGTGTTTCCGAGATTCCATCCGCATTTCATATCCCGAAGCATTTTCATTGCTTCATTGTCCGGAATTTCAAAAGCCCCGGTTTCCTCCGCTGAAAAGACGGGTATATCTATCCCCGTCGTCTGAACGGGCATCTGGCTTTCACTGCCGGAAGCTGCTCCGGATTCTGCAAAGGAGGAAAAGCAGCATGCCAGGAGGGCAGATAAGAGCAACAGACAAATGAACTTACGCGTCATATGAATCACCCCTTCTTTTCTTTGAAAAATTATACTATGTTCCAATATCCTGCGCAAGTTTATTCCTTTTTCCGGCAAGCAGTTCGTTTTGCGGCGCAAATATCCGGTTGTTTTATGCAATGCCGGCACATCTCTTTCCAAATCTACATATTAATGATAAAATGAAATTTGAATTTTGTATTGGGGGATTGTCCGGAATGAGGATCATCGTTATCGGCGCAGGCAAAGTCGGATATACACTGGCGGAGCACCTGACGCAGGAAGAGCACGATGTGATTGTAATTGATAAAAGCGATGCGGTCATTGACCGTTGCATGAGTTCGCTTGATGTGATCTGCCTGAAAGGAAACGGCGCCAACGCCAAGATCCTGCTTGAAGCCGGTGTGGACAAGGCAAACATCGTAATCGCCTCCACAGAAAGCGATGAAAGCAACATGCTGGCCTGCCTGATTGCAAAGCGTCTCGGAGCGCAATATACAATCGCAAGAATCAGGGATCCTGAATTCAACGAAAGCCAGACTTTGCTTCAGAACGAGCTTGGTATCGATGTAGCTATAAATCCGGAAAGAGCAACAGCACTGGAAATCAGCCGGCTTCTTCGCTATCCCTTTGCCGGAAGTATTGAATCCTTCGCGCGCGGCCAGGTTGAAATGGTCGAATTCCGCGCGCTTGAAAAGGATCTGATTGTTGGAATCCCGATGAAGGATCTTGCCGAAAAAGTACCGAAACTGCCCAGGATTCTCTACACAATGGTTGAGAGAAACAACAGCGTAATCATTCCGGATGGCAGTTTCGTTATTCTCCCCGGTGATAAAGTATTTGTTTCCGGAGACATGGTTACAATCACCGAGTTTTTCCGCTTTCTCGGACGGAACAGCCAGAAGGTCCGAAGTGTAATGCTGCTCGGCGGCGGCAGAATATCCTATTACCTCTCAAGGCTTATTGTCCCGATGGGAATACATGTTACGCTTTTTGAGATGGATCCTCAAAAAGCCAGAACCCTTAGCGAACAGCTGCCGCGGGTGGATGTCATTCAGGGAGACGGTACTGATCAGGACCTGCTTCAGGAGCAGGGATTGTCACAGGTGGACGCTTTTGTTTCCCTCAGCAACCGTGACGAGGAAAACCTTATGACTGCTCTCTATGCTTCACGCAGCGGCGTCCAGAAAACGATCGCAAAAAGCAGCCGGATGGCATATATGGATATATTGAATGACCTTGGCCTGGATTCCGTAATCAGTCCGCAGGTCATTACCAGTTCCACAATACTGCGCTATGTCCGCGCCCGGGAAAACAGCAACGGAACGCATATCGAGCGCCTTTACAGACTGATTGACGGCAACGCGGAAGCAATAGAGTTTATCGCCCGGAAAGGTGACCCGTACATAGGAATACAACTGAAGGACCTTAATACAAGAAAAGGTTCGCTGGTATCTGTTATCGTTCACCAGGGAAAAATCATTATTCCTTTCGGAAATGACCGTATTGAGGAAGGAGATCATGTGATCATTGTTTCCCGGAATCTCGGCATCTCCGATCTGAATGAGGTGCTCTACCGATGAATCGCAAGTTAATCATACGCGTACTTGGGGCTATTCTGGCAATTGAAGGTCTGGCAATGATTCCCGCCTTCATCATTGCGCTTTTCCACCGGGATGGAGATGCGCAGGCTATGGGAATCAGTATGATCGCAGCTTTGCTTACAGGCGCGTCCCTGTATTTCATTCCAAAGACAGACCGGAATTCATACCTCAGGCTGAAGGAAGGTTTTATTATCGTCGCCGTGGGCTGGATCCTGATGAGCCTGTTCGGCGCATTTCCCTATATGCTTTCCGGAGTGCTTCCCCGTTTCGAAGATGCGTACTTCGAGGCAGTCTCCGGCTTCACAACCACCGGCGCTACTGTAGTTACTCATTTTGATCATTATCCCCACGGTGTGTTTTTCTGGCGTGCAACCACTCACTGGATCGGCGGTATGGGTGTCCTGGTTCTTACGCTTGCACTTCTTCCGAAGCTGACCGGAAGGACCGCGCATCTGGTTAAAGCGGAAAGTCCCGGCCCTTCCCTGAGCAAGCTCGTGCCAAAAACAGGACAAACTGCCAAAATACTGTATCGGATCTATATAGCAATTACTGCCCTCGAGTTTGTTACACTTTTGCTTTGCGGAATGTCGCCCTATGATGCTGCTGTTCACTCCTTTGCCACGGCAGGAACAGGAGGATTCAGCAATTACGGAGCAAGCATAGCGGCCTTTGAGAACGTCGCTGTTGAAATCGTTATTACACTTTTCATGTTCATGTTTGGGATCAATTTTGCGCTGTATTATAAATTCCTGATTGGCGATCATTTTAAAGCCTTCTGGAAGGACGAAGAATTCAGATGCTATTTATTCATTTTTATTGTATTTATTATTCTGATCTCCGTTTTTAATACAGGGTTTTACCAGGCTTCGCTGCAGCGCCAGAACCAGGATGCCGGCCTCATTCCGTCTTATCTGACCTCCCTCAGATACAGTTCCTTCCAGCTTTCCTCCGTTATCTCAACAACAGGTTTTGTTACTGCCGACTTCAGCAAATGGCCCGCTGCATCGCAGATTCTTCTGTTGCTTGCAATGCTGATCGGCTCCTGTGCCGGGTCTACGGCAGGCGGAATCAAAGTAGTCCGGATTTCCATGCTTTTTAAACTTTCCAGGCGGAATATCCTGTCAACAGGCCGCCCGAAAAAGGTGGATGTAATCCGTATTGACCACAAAGCCGTGGATGAAAGCATTGTTTCCCAGGTTGCGCAATTCGCTGTAATGTACGTAGCGCTTGTTCTTCTGGGTTCTTTCCTGCTCTCCCTGGATGGAAAATTCGATGTCCTGACCAATCTTACCGCGTCTCTGACCCTCGTCAGCAATGTCGGCCCGGGCCTCGGCGCTGTTGGCCCCGTGGACAATTTTGCAGGATTCGGCATCTGGGGCAAATCTGTCGGCTCATTGCTGATGCTCTTCGGAAGGCTTGAGCTTCTTCCCATGTTTATCCTGTTCACCAGGAGTGCCTGGCAAAAATACTGATCCCTATATTTCTCAGGAGGAAACACTATGCCCGGTCAGACAAAATCCGTCGCCAAAGGGATTTCGGTTCTCGGCATCGCAGGCATCGTCTGCAAATTTGTCGGCGTTTTCTTCTCCATTTTCCTGAACAGAATCGACGCGGATATCGCTACCGCATTTTACCTTGTATATCCCACTTATGCTTTGCTGCTGACAATTTCGAGCGCAGGCCTTCCGGTTGCGGTTTCGAGAATGGTTGCCGGTTTTCTTGCAAAGGATGATCCGCGCAGCGCAAAGAACGTGTTTTATGCCGCAATGAAAATCCTTTTCACCATCGGCTTGTTCTTTTCGATCCTGATGGTCCTTCTGAATCGTCAGCTCACGCTGATGACGAACGCCGAAGAAACCGCTCTCGGTTTCTACGCAATCTCTCCCTGTGTGGCAATTGTCTGTGCGCTGTCTGCATTCAGAGGCTTTTTCCAGGGACAGCAGGATATGGTTCCTACTGCGATCTCCCAGCTCATCGAGCAGGTCGGAAAAGTATTTCTTTCCCTTTTCTTTGCCTGGTACGGATATACATTTTTTGCCGGAAATCAGGCAGATCAGATCATACGTGTGCAGTATGGCGCAGCCGGAGCCTTGCTTGGAATAACTTTATCCGAAATCTTCGCACTGATATATATGCTGGTATTGTATCTGCGCAGAAGAAAGGATTTCAATACCATATCCCAGTTATCAGAACAATCCTCTCCTTCTTCCAGGTCCCTCATGAAGCGCCTGGTTCTTATCTCTATACCGATAACGATCAGTGCCTGCATTATTCCCTTATCCCAGTTTATTGATTCAGCAATGATGATCGACCGTATGGAAAACGCCGGACTGGAGTTGAGCGTAGCCAAGAGTTCATACGGTGTTTTTACCAGCGTGGTCATACGATTAATTAACATTCCTACCGCATTGGCGCTGGCTATTTCCATGAGCCTTGTCCCCGTTATCTCCTATTGCCGCTCTGCAAATGATATGAACGGTGTCCGGCGGGAGAGTCACACAGGAATACGATTTGCGTTTTTAATCGGTTTCCCCTGCTCCATCGGTTTAAGCATGCTTTCCTCTGAAATAGTTTACTTCCTGTACGGAGATGTGTCTTCATTCACGCCTGCCAAGCTCCGTCTTGCTTCTGAGCTTCTGACTTTCTCCGCGCTGACCGTTGTCCTTTTTACCGTTGTTCAGGCTACAAGCAGTATTCTGCAGGGTTTAAGGAAGCAGCGCCTTGCCATGTATACAATGATTGCCGGTGTGGCGGTAAAGATCCTGCTGAATTATCTGCTGATCGGCACTCCCGGAATCGACATTCATGGCGGACCGTATGCATCCATCGCCTGCTATTTGTTGGTAATGATACTGAACATAGTTTTTGTCTGCAAATCTGCCGGGATGAGCTTCGACTGGGTTTCCTGGGTATTCAAGCCGGCTGCCGCTTCTGCGCTGATGGGAATTGCAGTCTGGATTTTGAAATTGATTCTCCCCTTTGGGCGAATAAGCACAATCCTTGAGATTCTTCTCGGCATATCCGTTTTTGCCGTTTCTGCCTGGTTGCTGAAAGCTATAAAGCCGGAAGATCTGAGCGTGTTGCGCAGAAGGAAGAGAAGAGCATGAAATGTATTATCAAGGTTGCTTCCGTTGGTCCCGGAGATCCTGATCTGATGAATTCCGTCACCCAAAGTCTTTTGACAGGCTCCGCGCCTTTGATCCTTCGCACATCCGTACATCCTCTTGCCCACTGGCTGACAAAGAATGGTATCCCTTTCCACTCCACAGACGATCTGTATGATACAGCGGAGGATTTTGACGAGCTTTCCGCATCCATTTCAGCATTCATCTGGAAGGAAGCCCGTCAGCACGGTGAAGTCGTCTATGCTGTTTCCGATTCCTCATCGGATGAAACAGTTAAAGCCTTGTATACAAACATGCCGGAACACGGAAAAATCGTATCAGTTCCCGGTTTTTCGTATGCCGATCTGTACCTGCCTTCCTGCCTTTGTTATATGGACACTTCGAATGTACACATATGTACGGCAAGGAATTTGCTGAGCTCGGAAATCATACCGGATATTTCCCTGCTTGTCACAGAGGTCAACGATGAATTAACCGCCGGTGAAATAAAGAACCGCCTGTTATCCTGGTTTTCCGATGATGACAGCATTCTGCTTCTGAACGAAAAAGGAATTGTCAAAACTGTTCCCCTGTATGAACTTGACAGGCAGCCTTTTTACAATCACCTGACTGCCGTTGCAGTTAAAGGAAAGCCCTGTGCGGAAAGAAGCAAAAAGAATTTTTCTGATCTTCTTTCAATCATGGACTTTTTGCGATCTCCGGAGGGATGCTCATGGGATCGCGCACAAACACACATCACACTCAGGCGGTACCTAATTGAAGAAGCCTGGGAAGCCGTTGATGCAATCAATGAACAGGATGACGTCCATCTCCAGGAAGAACTTGGAGATCTTCTCTTCCAGATCGTTTTTCATGCATCCATCGGGAAGAGTTTTGATGAATTCACGATACAGGATATTCTGACGGGAATCTGCAATAAAATGATCCGCAGGCATCCGGCTGTCTTCGGTAGAAGAGATCCCGCATCCGATGGTTCCTCAGAAAACGAATGGGAATCAATCAAACGGAAAGAGCGGGGCTCCACCTCCTTCTCAGCGTCCCTGAAAGGCATTTCATCCGGCCTTCCCTCTCTTCTTTATGCTGAGAAGCTGATCGGATTGTTTAAAAGCATTTCCGTTGTTCCCCGCTCAGCCGCGGAAATTATCTGCTCCATTAGGGCTGTTCTTGAAAGCATTGCCTCTGCAAATCCGGAAAAGGCTGAAGATCTTATGGGAAGCCTGTTGTTTTACTGCGCAGAGTTGTGCTGTTGTACAGGAGTGGATGGAGAAAATGCCTTGCATCACAGGATCACGAAGATTATAGACTGTATCGTTCGCATGCAGGGAGACCGCAACACCCCAGACGGCTCGAATCGCTTGACTTTTAATGATTTGGGTGTATACTGAGAGCATGTTGAAGACAGAATTGAATAGATTTGGTCTTTGACATACCATATTATCATGCTTCTGCATGAAAATTGAGGAGGCTTCTCAATGAACAAGAGTGAACTGATCGCTGCGCTGGCCGAAAAAACTGAATTTTCCAAGAAGGATGCGGAAAAATGCCTGAATGCCTTTGTGGATGCTGTCAGCAGCTCCCTTACCAAAGGTGAAAAAGTTCAGTTGATTGGGTTCGGAACCTTCGATGTGAAAAAGCGTCCTGCCCGTATGGCAAGGAATCCCCGCACCGGCGCTGAAATCAAAATTGCTGCTTCCAAAGCGCCTGCTTTCAAAGCCGGAAAAGCGCTGAAGGATAAAGTAAATACTCCTGCCAAGAAAAAAGGAAAGAAATAATAAATTCAGAGGCCTGCAGGATTCCTTCAATCCTGCAGGTTTTTTTGAGGTTTATATGAGAATCGATAAATACCTGAAAGTGTCCAGGATCATAAAAAGACGCACTGTGGCGAACGAAGCGTGCAGCAGCGGACGCGTTATGATCAACGGGAATGTTGCCAAGCCCGGCAGTGAAATCCATATCGGAGATATTATATCCATTCGTTTCGGTGAACACATCGGGAAGTATGAAGTACTGCAGGTTTCCGAGTCCGTCCGCAAGGAATCAGCGTCCGATATGTATAAAGTATTACAGGAAGACCAATCGCTTTTGTTGGAGCGGAATGCAGAATGAAAATCTATACAATTCTTGCGGCAGGCGGTTCCGGTACCCGGATGATGGCCTCCCGGAACAAGCTCTTCCTCAACATTGACGGGCAAAGTGTGCTGATGAGAAGCATTCGCTTATTTGAGGGCTTCATCGATGCGATGACCATTGTATATCGCAAACCAGACCTTGACGCAATCCGGGATAATGCAGCCAAAGCCTGCGTTACTTTTCCAATTACATTTACAGAAGGCGGAGCAACACGTCAGGAATCCGTTCTCAACGGTCTGAGAAACCTTCCGGCTGATCCTGCGGATATCGTTCTGATTCATGATGCCGCGCGGTGTATGACCCCTCCTGAAGTTATATCAGAGGTGATTGCATCCTGCAAAGCAACAGGATCCGGAGTGGCAGGAATCCCCGCTGTAAACACAATGAAGTATGCTGATGAGAATCATCACATCACCCGAACCATTGACAGAAACGGGCTTTACGAAATACAAACACCGCAGGGATTCCTGTACGGAGAATTGCTGAAAGCTTATTTGGGCGCGGAAAAGAACCATTGCACTGCAACGGACGACGCTTCACTGATGGAGCTTTCCGGAAAACAAATAGTGCTTACAAGAGGTTCGAGAATGAATATCAAAATAACCGAGAAGGAAGACTTATCCATTGCTTCATCATTTCTGAAGCCGCAGTTGCCTTTATACAGGATCGGAAGCGGGTATGATGTCCATAAACTTGTGCAGGGCCGAAAGCTGATATTATGCGGCGTGGAAATACCTCATACACTTGGTTTGCTTGGCCACAGCGATGCCGATGTAGCCCTTCATGCTCTGATGGATGCAATGCTTGGAGCTCTTTCCCTGGGTGATATCGGAAAGCACTTTCCGGATTCTTCCCCGACTTATAAAGACATATCCTCCCTCACGCTCCTGAAAGAGGTATATGAAAAAGTCCGCAGGAACGGATATGTGCTTGAGAATGCAGATGTGACAATAGCAGCACAAAGGCCTAAAATAAGCTACTTTATCCCGGAAATGATACACAAAATCAGTGACTTGCTTGCCGTAAAACCGGATCAGGTCAGCATAAAGGCAACAACTACTGAAAAGCTTGGATTTGAAGGCCGCGAAGAAGGAATATCTGCTCAGGCAGTTTGTCTCCTCCGAAGAGCAGATTACTCAGCAGAAAGCAATTTCACAATATAATCTGCAGGTACTGCCAGCACAAAAAACGGCGATAACGAAAGGATTGTACCGGCTAATTCCGTCCTGAACTGATCATCAATCTCTGACAGGGATATTTCCTTAAGCTCCTTCGCGTCAGGGATCTGATGATCAGTTTTCATTGAAGCAAACAACCATGAATCGTTGAAATCCCTGAACCTCATTTCCGCGTAAAAAAACTGATCTGCATCCTTCGTGATGCTGCCATTGACCTCGATTGGATTCAGGTCATTCTGAGGCAGAAGTTCTCCTTTGAAAGATACCTGGTCGCGTATTTCATCCGCTGTAAGCATCCAGTTCCCCGAAAGGACAGGAGTGCCGGAGTCAGTATATCTGAATCCATTTTGCTCCGGATCTGAATAAAAAGAACTCTGAACGGATATCTGTTCCGGAAGCTGAAACTGCAGGATAATCTTCCAATAATAGTTGCAGGCATTTTCCGGATACCCGAAAAGCAGTCCGATTCGGTTATCCTCCGAGAAATCCACCGAAGCAGTAAACAGTGTTTTTCCTTTATCCATACCCGTGAAACTGTAATACTTCCCTGAATCATAGATGCCGAACTGAACAGAAAACCCTTCTGTTTCAGACCGGTATGTCTGATCATGAATCGCTGAAATTCCAGGGTAAAAAGGAAATACTTTCTCCAGGAGGGAAAGCAGCTCCTTCTGTGAGCAGATTCCTTTCCGGACATCAACAGCCTCATCAAACAAATCTCCCGCGAAAAGGCCCTCCGTTTTTTCAGTGTCCAGTCCGGCAGTCCACTCATCCATAGCGGTTCTGACGCTTTCAGGCGTATGCGTCATCATAGCGGACGGGTGTTCGAGAACCGCATTCAGGTTTTCAGGCGCAACGTTTCCAACCTTCACCTTATAGGACGGGAACAACTCAGAAAGAAGAAAAGCCTCTTCTCCCTCGATGATAAGATCCAATGAAGCTGTCTTTTCCGTTTCTTCATGATGCATTCCGATATTCAGCTGACAGTGACTGTCCTGCGCCAGCGCAGCAGAGCACATCACACAGAATGCAACGCATAGGATGATGATTCGTCTGGTCATTCCACATCATTCTCCCTGGCCTTAATCTCCGGTATTGCTTTCTTCCTCTGTTTGCCCGGATAAGCGGATTTCTTCCGGCGTATGGAGTATTTTTTCATTCCCCTGCTTTATCCATGTGTCCAGCAGTCGGATAAAATCATCCGTTGTGTAAGTATCCGTATTTACAGCATTCTCTGCCGTTTCACCCGTTTCCAATGCCCAGGGAAGCTCTGTCTGGATCTTTCCGGGAGACGTGGTCCTGACCTCGCCTACCAGTTCAAATTCCCTTTCTCCCTGACTCGCCGCAAAAGACACTTCAAGTATGGTAGGACTGTTCAGCTGCAGCTTGCTCGAGTAATGAAACTCAAGGGATCCTGAGATCGGATCCATTTCAGGAATATCATCCTGAGAAACGTTTTCCGGAAGACGGGAGCAATCCCGGCTTATATCTGCCTTATAGACATTCTTCTCGTGACTGCCGGTATTGTCTGAATCGTTGTATGCCTCATGTTCCTTGCTGAATTGAACCTTTACGGATATATTCTTATCCTTGTCGGATGAATCCTTACGGGCCAGATAGATTTCGTTCCGGTATTCTTCACCGTTCAAATCCATATCGGAAGGAAAATCAACATAGAACAGTTTCCCATTGCCCTCCAGAAGAATGCTGCTTCGCTGTCCTTCGCTCTGCATGTTCACGGAAGCATATCCGGTCAATTTTTCACTCAGGGGCAGCCGCAGTGAGCTGTTCAGCAATTTTCCCATCGTGGAAACCGTTCTCGAAAAAACAATGTCTCCGGTCAGGTCAATGTTTTTCATGGCATCCAGGTAATAATAATCCAGATTCGGATTGAAATACAATGCGATCTGTTCTTCAGACAGTACGGAACGCAGGCTGTTCATTATGGTTTCATTCTGGGAAGCAAAACGAACCATTTCCGTAACAGCCTTGAACAAATCTTCCACCGAAACAGTAAAGACCTGCGTCATCTGGGGCTCATTGTCTTCTGATCTGTGTATGGTCGTTTCCGGCGCGAAGCCTGCAATCCACATTTCCGCCTGTTTTTCAAGAGCTTCCACGGAGCTTTTGATTTCATTGTTATTCTCATATTCCCGGAACATCCCGAGGAATTCGGAAAGGATGGAGGGATTCTCCCCTTCCGTTTTGAACAGAAGGCTCAGAATATGCTCTTCATGCGGAAACTGATATCTTTCTGCGCTGTTGAACAGATCTGAAGAAAGATATTTTTCTCCGTTTTCCAGCCGATAGTCAGCAAGGCGCAGGACTTTCCCGTCATTTGCATGCTGGAAAACCCCATAATGCGCATTTCCCTCTGACTGAATCCCAAAGATCCCATACTCGGCATTCTGTACAGCCGACAGGATGGCACAAGGCTCTGCATCGAGATTCCCGTGAACCACAAACGTGCCCATCAACCCGCTGCCCACCTGCAGCTGCCGGCCCATTTTTTCCCTCAGTGTGTAGCCTTCACCTGCTGCGGTTGAAATTGCTGCCGCAAGCATAACAATGGCTGCCAGAATACTGATAATCTTCCTCATAATCTACCGGTTCTCCTTTATTCATTCCCTGGTTCCGACAATCATAGTCCGCTGTTCCTCGGGTATCCCTTCCATCAGAAACTGAATATCTGCAGCTGGAAGTTCAAGAATTCTCCGAATAATCTCTGCCTGCGTTTTCTCCTGAATGTCCGCATACGATTCGGCGCTCAGGCTGATAATCTCCGGCTGTAAGGCTTCCACCGCCCCAAAGTTCCCCGGGGAAAGGCTGAAATGCAGCGTCAGCCGATCATTTTCTATTTTATCTTTTTTATGATTTATTTCAAGTGTACCTTCATATCCCGGCTCCGCATCTCCCACGAGCGAAATCACAGCTTCTGACTGTACCTGCTTGTTTCCGACGATCTCAAGATTGCTCAGTGAACCGGATATCCTCCCCTCGTTCTGCTCCAGTTTTGCCTCTGCCAGGGTCCGTGTTCTCAAGCCCTCTGAAAGAACGTCCCTTTCCGCCTTCCAGTGGAATACTTCCTTCCCGTCATTTTCTTCGCAAAGGAAATTCAGTATCAGGTTATTTCTTCTGGTTCCCTGGTTGTTCGGTGTCCGAAGAACGAGCTCGTCCTTTTCCATCGAATCTTTTCTGCATGTTTTCCATTCAAGGCGTACATTCCGAATATCCTCATCCGTAATCCCGATTTTCCCGGAATATCGGATCTGTATCAATCTTTCGTCCTCAGTAAAATACAGGTCAAATGATTGCCGGTTCGTAAATACAAGCTTTTCCAGCAGCGATTGATATTGATTCGGTGAGGATCCCTTCATGCTTTTCTCCAGGTATTGTTTCAATTCCTCGCCGGAAAGGCTGATTGTGCTTTTTTTTACAGCCGTTCCGTAATCTTTGTACTTTACCTGAATCCTGTTTTCCGAAGTCTTGTCAGGAAAAGCAGAAGGAAGGTTCCTGAACAGTTCCGAGCACGTTCCCAGGAATTCATACAGCTGCGTTTCAGTTGTAAAAGCTTCCAGATCATTGCTGATCCCATTCAGCCGGTCCGTCGAAAGCCTTTTTTCTTCCGGAATAATGTAAAGATGTTCCGGATCTGTCGAAAGAAGCTGTATTTCCTTATCCGGAAGCCTTTCCTCATAGATGGTAAAAAGTGTATCATCCTGTATACGAACATCAACTTTTGATTGATTCTCGCTGACAAATCCGCTGAATCCAACATGTTTAAGCAGTCTGTTCAGCTGTTCCGTACGTTCATCAGAAAACTGTGCAAGCTTTCCGATTTCGATACCGAATGAATAGCTCAGGATATCAATGTTCCGTAACCGGTCTGCAAATTCCCTGAAGGCTGATGCTGCTGCAGCAGAATGGATTGAGCAAAGAACCAGCAGAGCCAGCAGAATTGCAGAAATTCTCTTCCTCACGGTTCTACTCCTCCGATGTTTCCGCTTCAAATTTCCGGAAAAAAGCATCAAGAATATCAAGGACCTCCGTCATCCCGCCACACCTGTTTATCTCATCGCGTATTCTTGCGCTGCCGCGCATTCCATGGATATACCAACCGATATATTTCCGCATTTCTCTCACTGCAATATGGGAAGGGCTGGACAGATTCAGCATTCTGTAATGACGGAAAATAATGTCCCGTCGTTCCTTTAAAGAAACCTGTGTCGGCTCTTTTCCGGAAAGCAGCTCTTTTATTTCCCGGAAAATCCACGGATTCCCCAACACTCCCCGGGCAATCATGATCCCGTCCACATGTGTTTGCCTGATTCTCCCCACAGCTTCCTCAGCGGTGAAAATATCCCCATTTCCTATGACGGGAATATGAACGCTCTGTTTTACCGCTTCGATAATATCCCAGTCGGCCTTTCCGCTGTACTGCTGCTCTCGCGTTCTGCCATGAACGGTTATTTCAGATATACCCGAATCTTCTGCAATCCTGGCCAGTTCGACGGCATTGATGTGTTCTCCGTCCCATCCGGCCCTCATTTTTACAGACACCGGCAAAGAGGAATGTCTGACAGTTTTTTCCATCATTTTCCGCGCAATATCCGGCGTTTTCATCAAACCGCAGCCTTCGCCGGAACCTGCTATTTTTCTCGCCGGACAGCCCATATTAAGGTCTATTCCGTCATAAATTCCCAATCCGCTGATGATCTCAGCAGCTTCAGCCACATTGTCCGGATCTTTTCCGAACAGCTGTATGGTCAGCTTCTTTTCTGTTTCTCCCCTGACCATCAGCTGCCGGACCGCTCTTTGGTTTGGTGCGCATAAGTACCCGGTTGCGCTGATCATTTCTGTATATGCTGCGTCACATCCCTGTTCAAAGCATAATGTTCTGTAGATATGGTCTGTGATACCGCACATGGGAGCAAGTCTTATTTCCACCGTCTGCAGCCTTCCAATATAATAAAAATCAGCTTATTGCACCGAAACGAATTCGGCAGAACAAGCTGGTTATTGTTTATATCGCTTTTACTTCGTTCCGAAAATCCTGTCTCCTGCATCACCAAGTCCCGGAACAATATAGCCATGCTCATTCAGATGATCATCAAGCGCTGCAACATAAATATCAACATCCGGGTGTTCTTTCTGAATACGGGCAATTCCTTCGGGAGCTGCAATAAGATTAACGAGCCGGATATGACGGCATCCCCGCTTCTTTATGAAGTTGATTGCCGCACTCGCGCTTCCGCCCGTAGCAAGCATCGGGTCAAGAATCAGGAGCTCACGCTTGTCACTGTCTTCCGGCAGTTTGCAATAATACTCAACAGGCTCCAGCGTTTTGGGATCCCTGTAAAGGCCGATATGTCCGACACGCGCGGCCGGAACAAGATTGATTACGCCGTCAACCATTCCAAGTCCGGCGCGCAGGATTGGAATGATGCCGAGTTTTTTACCGGAGAGAACCCTGCATTTGCATTTCGTGATAGGGGTCTCAACCTCAATCTCTTCCGTTTCAAGATCTCTGGTCACCTCAAAAACCATAAGCATCGAAATCTCGGAGAGAAGTTCGCGAAAAGCTTTTGTTCCGGTATTTTTATCCCTCATAATACTCAGTTTGTGTTGAATCAGCGGATGATCAAAAACTACAACCTTACTCATGAAAACAACCTCCGACACCCGATACCAATCGGTTATTTCTACTGATGAGATTTTATCAGAATATACGTTTATGCGCAAGAATTCTGTTGCTATTTCATTTTGTAATTTGAAGAATGAAAAAGTTCTTGCATTTCCGCGCCCATTGTGATATCTTAGATAAGCTTGATGTGTAACACTCCAGTGAGGAGGATGATTTCCATGGGTAAGTTTTGTGAAATTTGCGAAAAGGGAACGCTGAACGGAAATAATGTCAGTCATTCCAATCGCAAGAGTCATCGTATCTGGGCTCCCAATGTGCAGAGCGTTCGCGTTATGGTGAATGGTTCCGCACAGCGGATGAATGTCTGCACCCGTTGCCTTCGGAGCGGAAATGTGCAGCGTGCCCTGCCCAAGATTCACGAAGAGGCTTGAGCTTTCCTGTTTCCGTCCGTGTGTGCAGCGGCGGATGCGGTTGAAGCTGGAACCGGCCTCACGAAAGATGTGTTAAGAAAGAGCATCCGTGATTATTCACGGATGCTTTTTCTTACCCTTCAAGCTGCTTTTTCAGCCACGTGATTCCCCGTTCCCTCATTTCATCCGGACTGATTTCCCTGATGATTCGCAGATAATGATCCACGCGGCTGTTCTTGCTTTCCGGATCGTCGTCCCTGTATCTTCGCATCACTTCAGTGCGAATTCCCATCAGTGTCCCGAATACGATGCCATGAAAGCTGTCCGTACAGATGCAGGATGCGCCCTTTATTGCCCCGAGGAATTCCTCAGGTCCCAGTCCTTCCAGGAGTTCTTCTCCGGATTGATATCCGGCTGAACTGACCGGTATTTCAAAAACCCTCAATCCGGATTCAGTGCTGATCTCCTGTACTTTATGCCTGTATGACTCATTTTCACCTATAAAATAACAAAGCATGTAAGGATCCGCGGACGGTGGAGGCGCTGCTATCTCACTCCACTCTTCACGGCTTAGCAGACATACGGGATCAGGCATGACATCCGCGTGAATGCCGGCTATTTTATCCAGCAGCTCCGCTCCTTCCTTCTCCCTTACGGAGATGCCGGAAAAACCCTGTATCCATTTACGCATCCTGCGGACTTTTCCGGCTGATGGAAGGGACTGAACACCGAGGCTTGGTGCGTATGCAACCTTCCGTACCCCACCTGCGGCAAACGTCAGAAAATAGGCAGGATTCAACCATGACGGATTCCAGATCTGGTCACTGCCGCACACCAGTATGTCATATTTTTGACTCTCCTGATGCAATTCCTGCAGGTTTTTGCATGCACGGCTTATCTCCATTCTCCGGGCATAGAATTCCGGGATTGCCATGCTTTTATCCCTTGCCCCCTGGCGCCGCACATAAACTGACCGTTTCTGCAAGCCCTCCAGAATCCGTTGCGGACTGTTCCCGCTTCTCAGCAGATTCAGAACCTTTTCCGTCATGTTCGGTTGATAATTAAGATGTTCGCATTCATGTCCCAGTTCACGGATTACCCGCTGCAGCGCATACGCCTGCAGCGAGGATCCGTAGTTGTCATTATGCAGAAATGTAATGATTCCGACTCTGCTCATGATGAATTCCTCAGGCTTTCCCCATTGTCTGATACATCTTTTCAACGGTCTCCCTGAATACTTCCATTGCCTGACGCACCGGCTGAGGAGATGACATGTCGATTCCGGCAAGTTTTAATGCTTCAATAGGCGGAACACTGCTGCCCGCGCTCAGGAAATCTTTATACTTTTTCACCGCTGCATCCCCTTCTTTCAGAATCTTCTCACTGATGGAAACAGCTGCGCAAAGACCTGTTGCGTATACATATACATAGAAGGCACTGTAAAAATGGGGAATCCGCATCCATTCGGAAGATATTTCAGCGTCGATCACACAGCTTCCCCCGTAGTACTTTTCATTCAGTTTGTAATAAGCTTCGGAAAGGGCTTCATTGGTCAGCGGAATCCCCTCTTCTGCCATTTGGTGGCTTATCTGCTCAAATTCCGCAAACATGGTCTGTCTGAATACAGTCGTGCGGAATTGTTCGAGCATGTAATTCAGCAGATAAGCCTGGGCGGTGGGCTCCTTCATCTGATCCATCAGATAACGCAGCATAATCGCTTCATTGCAGGTGGATGCCACTTCTGCGACAAACAGACTGTAGTCGCTTTTCGGTGACGGTTGATTCAGATTGCTGTAGTAGGAGTGCATGCTGTGACCCAATTCATGGGCAATCGTGAATGCGCTGTCCAGGTTGTTGTTGTGATTCAGCAGAATATAGGGATGGACGCTGCGGATGCTCCCGGCTGAAAATGCCCCGGAAGACTTTCCTGCACTCGGGTAGACATCAATCCAGCGGTTATCCCTTGCTTCCTTCAGCTTATCTGTATACTCCCCACCCATGGGTTTCAGGCCTTCCAGCACCAGGTCAAAGGCTTTTTCATAACTCAGATCCATCGTGAATCCCTTGACAATGGGAGTGTACAGGTCATACAGATGCAGTTCCTCCACTCCGAGCAGCTCCTTGCGCAGTTGAAGGTATTTCTGCAGAACCGGAATGTATTCATTAACCACACTTACAAGATTGTCATATACGCTTTCAGGTATTTCCAGCGGTTTCATTGCTGCTTCACGGGCGCTGGAATAATGATGGCTCATCGCCATAAAGTGATCCTTTTTTACGCTTGCGCCGTATGTACTTGCAATTGTGTTGCCATAAGCGGCATAAGTATTCATGATATTCCGGAAGGCCCGGCTGCGGATGTCCCGGTCATCATCCCGAATAAACGAAGAATAGTTCCCTTCTGTCAGCTCCTGCTCTTTTCCGTCAGCCATTTTTACAGGCGGAAATTTCATATCCGCGTCAGACAGCGCCGAAAAAATATTTTCCGGAGCCTCTGCCACCTCTCCCATCATTGCAATCAATTGTTCCTGCTCTTTCGGCAGCGTATACGGTTTGCTCAGCAGTACCCTGCGCAGCATCGCATCATAATCCTTCATCTCCGGGTCTTCCGCAAGAGATTGCAGCGTTTCTTCCGGCATTGCCTGTAATTCCGGCCATAAAAACGCTCCCTTTGTCATCGCAGTAACATACAGACGCGCCGCTTTATCTTTCAGCGCCTGCGCCGCGGATTCCGTATGATCTGTTTCTTTCCGGAGGAATGCATACTCATACACCGGAATCAATCTGTCCAGAACATTCTGCACCGTTATAACTGCTTTCTTCGGATTTTCCGCTACGTGTCCGTTAAGCTTTTCCAGCAGCTCTGTTTCAGCCATCACCGCATTGTATTCTCTTTCCCATTCCTCATCCGATTTGAAAATGTGAGTAAGGTCCCATTTGTACTTTTCTTCAATTTCATTCCTGCTTCTGATTTCCTCGCTCATGGTATTCATTCCCTCCTGTTGTTTTGTTTTTCATACACGAGTGCACGGCTGACAGAGGGTTTTACACTTCCTTCCGGTGTAAACTCAATTCTGTCGCTACGTATCGCAAGAATTCCCGTTGATCCGCGCAACTGTTTTTTCTCCAGCAGCAGCGTCATAAGCTTCCCGGTTAATACAGGCCCCCCGGCGCGCTGCAGGCAGTCTTTCCATACGGTGAATTTGCATTCCGGTTCCGTGCATCCGAAAGCGACAGAATTTTCCCTCAGCGCTCCCTTTCCGCACACAGGGCATTTTACATCCTCAAGGATCTCCCCGGCACTGCTTTTCCGTTGGTTATATCTCTTTTTTCTTTCATCCTGCGGAAAAACAACATCCTTGGATTCCTCCCTGGCATAATTCACCAGAAACGAACTCATTTTCCGGATTCCGTCCATAAAGCGCGCCGGATCCTGCCTGTTGTCCGTTATTTCATGCAGGGCAAGTTCCCATTTCCCGGTCATTTCAGGGCTGGCGATTTCCCGCGGCATGATTTCGATTAACATAACGCCTTTATCCGTAGCCTGAATGGTTTTCCCGCGTCTGGAAGCATATCCCACGTGAATCAGCCGTTCTATGACAGCTGCGCGGGTGGCCGGCGTACCGATCCCGCTCCCCTTCATTTCACGGGCCAGCTCCTCATTGTCCAATTCTTTTCCTGCTGTTTCCATAGCGGCAAGCAGGCTTGCGTCTGTATGCGGAGCCGGAGGTTTTGTCTGATCTTCCTTGATGGTTGTCCCCTTTACTTTCCGTTCTTCTCCCCGGTTAAGCTCCGGAAGCAGTCCCGGTTCCTCCTCTTCATTTTTCTGTTTCTTTTTCTGCTTTATCTTCCCCTGCTGGGGAATGTCACGCCAGCCATTGTTAATCACGGTTCTTCCGTTTGTTCTGAAATGATACCCGTTCACTTCGGTAATGATCCTGACGGCGTCATAGTCGCACGCCGGATAGAATGCAGCAAGCAGCCTGCGGACCACAAGGTCATACAGATCGCGCTCATCCTGATTCAATCTTGACAGGTCCGTTCTTTTCGCTGTCGGAAGAATAGCGTGGTGATCCGTTACTTTGGAAGCGTCAACCGTTCTTTTTGTAACAGGCAGCTTTCCTTCCGGAAGCGCTCCGGCAACATACCTCTGGTATTCATCCGGCAGCAGTTTCATCGTCTGTATCACACGGGGAATCATATCCGGCGGAATATACCGGCTGTCCGTCCGGGGATAGGTCAGTGCTTTATGGGTTTCATACAGGCTTTGCGCTGTCCGCAGTGTTTTGTCTGCGGTGAAACCGAGCAATCGGTTCGCGTCCCGCTGAAGGCTTGTCAGGTCATACAACTGAGGAGGCAGATCATGTTTCCTGACCGTTTCCGCTGCCGTAATGATTCCGGTCTTTCCGGCCACTTCCTGTTCTGCCGCTTCTGCTGCCTTTCGGCTTTTAAGGTGCGTATCCGGATCCAGTTCTTCAGAAAACAGTATCCCCTTATAATCACCAAAGTCTGCCGTCAGTGTGCAGAATCCTTCCGGTATAAAGTTTTCGATCTCCTTCCTTCTCTTTACGAGGATGGCCAGTGTGGGGGTCTGTACTCTTCCGACGCTGAGAAGCGTATTGTATTTCAGGGAAAACGCCCGGCTCGCATTCATCCCGACCAGCCAGTCCGCATGACTTCGGCATAAAGCGCTTTGGTATAACCCTTCATATTCTTTCCCGGGCAGAATATCCCGGAAACCCTCTTTAATCGCCTCATCCGTCATGGAAGAGATCCACAGCCTGTCAAACGGTTTCCTGCAGCCTGCTTCTTCATAGATATACCGAAAAATCAGTTCTCCCTCCCGCCCGGCATCGGTTGCGCAGATCAGAGAATCTGTTTCCTTATCATTAATCAGTTTTTTTACTTTCTGGAATTGCGAACGTGTTGAGGGAAGAACCTTCAATGGGATCTTCTGCGGAAGAATCGGAAGCGTCGAGAAGGACCATTTTTTGTATTTCTCATCTATCTCGTCCGGCTCCGCAAGTGATACAAGATGTCCGATTGCCCATGTGACAATATATTTTCCACCGATAAGGCATCCGTCCCCTGCGGTTTTACAACCGATAACCCTGGCTATATCCCGTCCGACGCTTGGTTTTTCAGCCAGTACCACGATTTTACCCACAGGCTCTCCTCCCGTCTGTGCCCCGACTATGGATTTATATTGTCCACTTACTTCCGGTTGTTTTCCTTCTGACATTTTTTCGTGCATCCATCGCAGCCGCAGGTACATTTGCCGCTTCTCCCTTTTGCGTGGAGAATACGAATCGAATATGCCAATGCCCCGAAAACAAGGAGCAGAATCAGTACATCCCAGATATTCATATCCTCACCCCACACCGAAAAGAAGTCCGATCAGTCTTACAGCAAATGCGGCAATCCACGCCAGGGCGCATTGCCAGATCACTGCAAAGACAGCCCATTTTCCGCCCATTTCCCGGCGAATAGCGGCGATCGCTGCCACACACGGAGTGTAAAGCAGGCAAAAGACCAGCATGGAGGCCACGCTGAGGGGGCTGATCAGGCTGATGAGTCCGCTTCCAAACAACACCCCCATCACGGAAACAACGCTCTCCTTGGCCATGAATCCGCAGATCAGGGACGTAACAAGCCGCCAGTCTCCCAATCCAACCGGTTTGAACAGGGGCGCAAGAACATTTCCGACGGCCGCAAGCATACTGTCTGCTTCTTCCACAAGCTGCAATTGGAAATTGAAGCTTTTCAGGAACCAGACCACAATCGTGGCAATCAGGATTACGGTAAACGCGCGCTGCAGGAAATCCTTCGCTTTTTCCCACATCAGCAATACAACATTTCGCGGACTGGGTATCCGATAATTGGGAAGCTCCATCACAAAAGGCACCGCGTTACCCCTGAACAGCGTTTTCCGATACAACAGGGCTGCAAGCACACCGACCAGTATTCCCAGCACATACAGCCCGGTAATGATCAGCCAGCTGTGCTGCGGGAAGAAAGCAGCAACAAAGAAACTGTAGATCGGAAGCTTCGCCGTACAGCTCATAAACGGCGTCAGAAGGATCGTCATTTTCCGGTCGCGGTCACTGGGAAGCGTACGCGTGGACATTACAGCAGGCACGGTACATCCGAATCCAATCAGCATCGGTACAATGCTTCGTCCGGAAAGGCCTATGCGGCGCAGCACCTTGTCCATAACAAACGCCACCCGCGCAATATATCCGCTGTCCTCAAGCATGGAGAGAAAGAAGAAGAGAATGACGATCAGCGGCAGGAAACTGATTACACTTCCGACGCCCTCAAAGATTCCGTTGATGACAAGGCTCTGAATCGTTTCATTTACATGAACGGATATCATTGCTTTTTCCGCCAGCGCTGAAAGAGATCCGATCCCTGTCGCCAGCAAATCCTGCAAAAAGGGTCCGATCAGGAAAAATGTCAGGAAAAACACGAGTCCCATAATGATAATAAACAGAGGAATGGCCGTATACTTCCCTGTCAGAATCCGGTCTATTTTCCTGCTTCGTATATGCTCCAGGCTTTCTTTGGGCCGGATCAGGCATGCCTCGCATACCCTTTCAATATAATCAAAGCGCATATCCGCAACTGCGGCCCCTGCATCCAGTCCTCTTTCCTTTTCCATCTGCAGCACGATATGGCCCAGTGTTTCCTGCTCGTTTTCATCCAGCTCAAGCCTTGCTGAAATCCGTTCATCTCCCTCAATCAGCTTAACGGATGCGAATTCCACAGGTACCCCGCTGCGTTCCGCATGATCTTCGATCAGATGACTCACAGCATGTAATGCCCTGTGCATGGACCCCTTATGGTCCTCCGGGCTGCAAAAGTCCTGTTTCAAGGGTTTTTCCTGGTATTTCGCTACATGAATCGCATGGCGGATCAGCTCATCCACGCCTTCATTTTTTGCTGCGGAAATAGGAACGACAGGAACACCGAGCATGCTCTCCATGATGTTGATGTCCACAGTTCCTCCGTTGCCACGCAGTTCATCCATCATGTTCAGCGCCACAACCATAGGAATTTCCATTTTAAGCAGCTGCATCGTAAGATACAGATTCCGTTCCAGGTTGGTTGCATCAACAATATTAATAATTGCTTTCGGTTTTTCATTCAGGACAAAGTCCCTGGATACGAGTTCCTCGCTGGAATAAGGTGACATGGAATAGATTCCCGGAAGGTCCGTAATTAATGTATCTTTATATCCGCGGATCATTCCGTCTTTCCTGTCCACGGTAACCCCGGGAAAGTTCCCCACATGCTGGTTGGATCCCGTGAGTTGATTGAACAAAGTGGTTTTTCCGCTGTTTTGATTTCCCACCAGCGCAAAAGTAAGCAGAGTACCCTCCGGCAGGGGATTCCCTGTCCCTTTGGGATGAAACACGCCTTCCTCCCCCAGGCCTGGATGAAGCGTTTTCCGGCGTTCAGGGTGCTCGTTCTTTTTCCCTGTTTCTTCGCTTTCAGCCGGTGATAATATGCGAATCCTGGCTGCATCGTCCATCCTGAGCGTCAGCTCATATCCGCGGATCATCAGTTCCATCGGATCCCCCAGGGGGGCGAGTTTCACAACAGTAACATCTACCCCCGGAATCAATCCCATATCAAGGAAATGCTGGCGCAAAGCTCCTTCTCCGCCCACTTCCTCAATTTGGGCACTCTCGCCTGGTTTCAGTTCATTTAATGTCATTCTTCATTAGCTCCTGATCTCTTTTGTCAATGAATTCCGTAGACTTTCATAGCATTTTCCATCGTGTAAGCTGCTACTTTTTCCGGAGCCTCTCCCCGGATTTCCGCCAGTTTCATCCCCACATAACGCACATTTGCCGGATCATTTCGTGTTCCCCGGACCGGTTCAGGCGCCATATACGGACTGTCCGTCTCGATCAGCAGCCGGTTTTCCGGAATAATCAGAGCAGCTTCCCGAAGCTTCGGAGCCTTTTTGAACGTCAGCGGCCCGGCAAAGGAAATATAAAATCCAAGCTTCAGGTATTCCTTTGCAATTTCAGCGCTTCCGGAAAAACAATGAATAATTCCTCCGGTAAGCTTGTTTTTCATTTTTTTCATAATCTCAAGCATATCAGCATGGGCATCCCGGATGTGATAAACCACCGGCGCTCCGATCTCCGACGCCAGTTCCATCTGCCGGATACACACCTCCCGCTGCACTTCTCGGGGACTGTTATCATAATAGTAATCCAGTCCTATCTCTCCGACAGCGGAGATTTCCTTATTCCTGTACCACCCGGCAATTTCATCCAAATCCTCTGTGCGAAATTGTTTCGCCTCGTGGGGATGAATTCCGCCCGCCGCAACAGCTTCCGGATGACTCCCGGCAAATGAAATCGCGTGCCTGGATGATTCCATATCACTTCCGATTACCGCAAAACGGGTTACGCCATGCTCGCGCATTCCGGCCAGCACAGCATCCCGGTCATCATCAAATCTTTCCTCATTCACGTGACAGTGACTGTCAAACCATTCAATCATCCGATGATGGCACCGTCCTCCACGCCTTCCTCAATACTGACAAGCCGGAGATTCCCGCTGGAGTCCATAGCGCTCAGGATCATGCCCTGGCTTTCAATCCCCGCAAGCTTCGCTGTTTTTAAATTCGTAATCACAGCGACCTGACGGCCGATAAGTGTATCCGGTTCATACCATTTCTGGATTCCGCTCACTACCGTACGCTCACCGTCTTTCCCGAGTCCCAGCCTGAACTTGAGAAGCTTTGTGCTGTTCTCAACCTTTTCGCAGGAGAGAACCCGGGCAGCCTGTATTTTGCATTTGAAAAAGTCATCGATGGAGATCTCTGCGGGGAACTCAGGTTCCTCGTGCTTCCTGTCCGCCTTCTTTTCCTTTTTGGCTTCCTCTTTGGCCGCTTTCTTCTCTGCTTTCCTGTCTTCCTTATTATCGGAACTCAGTGCCTCAAGCTCTTTCATCACATCGATCCGGGGGAACAGGGCTTCTCCCTTTTTGACCCGGATACCGGCCAGATTCGCGCCGTAGGATTGCAGGGATTCCCAGGATTTCAGCCTGTCGTCTTCAATACCAAGCTGCTCAAAAATGCGTTTCGGCGTTGACGGCATGAACGGTTGAATCAGCACGGCTGTAAAGCGCACACATTCAGCCAGTGTCAGGAGAACATTCCCAAGCAAACCTTTCTTCTCCTGGTCTTTTCCAAGGATCCAGGGCTGTGTAAGGTCAATGTATTTGTTGCATTCCCCGATGATCTTCCAGATTTCTGCCAGCGCCTGAGAAAACTGCAGCCTGTCCATCTGCTTTTCCACCAGGCCCGGAAGCTCGCTGCAGTGTTTGCGGAGATCGTTTCCGGTATTCTCATCCGCCGATGTATCCCATGCGGGCATGGTCCCGTCGAAATACTTCTCAATCATGGCAACCGTCCGGCTGACCAGGTTTCCGAGGTCATTCGCCAGGTCTGCATTCATTCTTGTGAGGAAGCTTTCATTTGTATAATTTCCATCTGCGCCAAAGGGCATCTCTCTCATCAGGTAGTAACGAAGGGCGTCCACTCCGTATCGGGCCACAATGGGCTGCGGGTATACAACATTCCCCTTGCTTTTGCTCATTTTATCCGTGCCGAAAAGCAGCCAGCCATGACCAAACACCTGTTTGGGAAGCGGGAGGCCGAGCGCATGAAGCATAATCGGCCAGTAAATTGTATGAAACCGTACAATTTCCTTGCCAACAAGGTGCACATCAGCCGGCCAGTATTTCCTGAACTTTTCATCGTGTTCCGTGCCATATCCGAGGGCAGTAATATAATTGCTCAGGGCGTCAATCCAGACGTATACCGTGTGCTTTTCATCAAAGTCAACAGGAATACCCCATTTGACGCTGGTCCGGCTGACACAAAGGTCCTGCAGGCCCGGGCGCAGGAAATTGGTCAGCATCTCATTTGCCCTTTTTGCCGGCTGAATGAAATCAGGATGCGTTTCAATGTATTCAATCAGCCAGTCCTGATATTTGCTCATCCTGAAGAAATAGCTTTCTTCACGCATCGGCTGGCACGGTCTGCCGCAGTCAGGGCATACCTTTGTCCCATCTTTGTCCACCAGCTGCGTCGGAGTCCAGAAGCTCTCGCACGGTGTGCAGTACATCCCTTCATACTCCGCTTTATATATATCTCCCTGTTCATAAAATTTACGGAAGATTTTCTGTACGATTTTCGTGTGGCGCTCTTCGGATGTACGGATAAAATCATCATATTCGATGTTCATCAGCTTCCAGAGATCTTTGGTCTCCGCCACAATTTTATCCACATACTGAATGGGCGTTACGCCTGTTTCCGCAGCCTTTTTCTCTATTTTCTGGCCATGCTCATCCGTACCTGTCAGGAAGTATGTATCATATCCCTGCATCTTTTTAAAGCGGGCCATGGTATCCGCTGCCACTGTGGTGTATGTATGCCCGATGGTCATATTTCCGGATGGATAATAAATCGGCGTAGTTATATAAAATGTTTTCCTGTTTTCTTCCACAGCCTTCAAACCTTCTTTCTTCTTCCAGAAATCTCAGAACCTGATAAAAACTCAAAATGGGCTGTTGCACCCGCAACAGCCCATCTGCATTCCTGAATTACTGAGCTTCAGCCGCGGTCTCCACGGGATACACGGAAACCTGTTTGCGGTCTTTACCCAGACGCTCAAACCTGACAACACCGGTGGTCTTCGCGAAAAGCGTGTCATCCTTCCCGATGCCGACATTGTGACCGGGATGAATGTGAGTTCCGCGCTGCCTTACAAGAATATTGCCGGCGACAGCCAGCTGACCGTCCGCCCGTTTCGGTCCAAGACGTTTGGATTCACTGTCGCGGCCATTCCGGGTAGAGCCCATTCCTTTTTTATGAGCAAACTGCTGCAGATTAAGTTTGATCATCGTCTTTTCCTCCGTTCTTTAGTGGGAAAGTGATTGCAATGTTACCTTTACATTCTTCGGATATGCTTCAGCCAGATCAGTCAGGCCCTGTTTCAGTGCACCCATCAGGATCTGCGCTTTTTCATTTTCCTCCGGAGTCATCTCCGGAAGATGAAACTCCAATACACCTTCATCGTTCAGCCTGACATCCGGAATAATACCGCATACGCTCTCCAACGCGTTCACACACGTACACCCGAGGATGGAAGCTGCAGCGCATACGATATCCCTGCCTGCTTCAGCCTGACCGCTGTGTCCGGTAATCCTGCAAGCGGTATATCCGTCTGTCCCTGAATACAGGATTGCGGAAATCATCAGGCCTTGATAGCGGTGATTTCCACCTTGGTGTAAGGCTGCCGATGGCCGATCTTCCGGCTGGAGTCTTTCTTGCTCTTGTACTTGTAAACGGTGATTTTCTCGCCCTTTACCTGAGCCAGTACTTTTCCTTCAACCTTGGCACCTGCCAGAACCGGATTTCCGACTTTCACATCTCCGTCGCCGCCGATCATCAGAACGTCGAAGGAAATAGCAGAATCAGCTTCCTGGTTCACTTTGTCGATGTAAATAACATCACCCTGGGATACGCGGTATTGCCTGCCGCCCGCTGCGATTACAGCATACATGGGACAGCACCTCCTGTTTTATACTCGCCGGGAATCCGAGGTTGCATAAATGCATTTGAACATACCTCTCCCGAGCGGCTTACCGTAATACACTATCACTCCTGGCCTTTTATGTCAAGGCTTTTCTGCGTCTTTTCCCTTTGTCCGGCCGAATGCCAGCACTTCACAGGTCACCCTGCCGGAAGGAATCTTCGCAACCCTGTTCAGTTGCTTTCCCATAAAGGTCATCACTGCGCTGTCTCCTCCGTCCAGGCAGACGGCAACGCTGCATCCCCTTTCCTTCATGATCCGGGCCAGGGACTCTGTAAGCACTCCCGTTGAACCGTTTACGGACTTAAGCCGTCCTTCACACAGTACATCAATATAGTGTCCGGGTTCTGCAACTCCGAAAGCATGCATGGGATTCAGGTTCCTGTCTTCATATTTGCCGATGTTTTCCGGTATCTCTCCGTCCCTTACGAGCACCGGACCGAAGGTATAAACCTGAACCGCCCCTTCCTCAAGATATGTTTCCCCGCGTTTTTCCGCGGTGTGGCAGCTCTCGGCGTGTCCGTCCTCATACAGCGCCAGCGTTTCAAACGGCGGTCTTTTTCCCGGATAGTATCCCGTTTTCCTGTCGTACAGGATTTCTCCGTTCCGGATCACAACGCCGGCCGTTTTCTGGGTGAGCCTGGCAGTGAACAAATCCGTGCTCACAGCAAAAACCGCGCCTTGTTCACTGGCGATTTGCGCTACGGTTTTCCGGATGTTGACATTTCCGGGTTTCGTCGGATCTGCCCACAATGTCATCGGCAGCTCATACTTGCCCGTATCACACCAGATTTCAGCAGTAAAGCAGTTGAATTCCTGATTCGGATCCCTTTTCCTTATTTTTTCAGGAGTTTCCCATGTTCTGGTAACACAGATCCTCAGCGTGCTGTTGGCGTACATCCAGATGCCCGCTTCCGGGTCTTCTTTCACGAATTCGCCTTCGTCCAGAAAACCGTTTTCATTCAACGGCACTTCACTCCACCCGGGGAAAGGCTCTTCTGCTTCACCCCGGGGCAAAACCGCCAGTGACATCAACGCCAGGAGAATGACCAGGATTCGTTTCTTCATTTCGCAGCCTCCGACGCAGGCCATGGCTCTTCCGTGAAGCCTTCTTCCACGGGCGGCATATGTTCACATACCATAAGATATGCATCTTCGCCGTTATCCTCGTAATACTTTTTCCTTTTACCGACACTCACAAATCCAAGTCCCTTGTACAGGTTCTGTGCGCGCTCATTGCTTACCCGGACTTCAAGCGTCGCATAGCTTGCCCCCAGGTTGGAAAGGTATTGAATCAATGCTTTTGTCAGTTGTTTTCCGATTCCCCGGCCGCGAAACTCCTCTGCGACAGCGATGTTGGTAATATGGCTTTCATCGAAAATAATCCACGCGCCTGCATATCCCACAACGCGCTCATTCATTACCGCCACAAGATAGCGGGCAGCCACATTTCTCTCCAGCTCATGGCGGAAGCTGTCCAGGCTCCAGGGACGTGCGAATGTCGCTTTTTCGATGTCGGAGACCGCATGAAGATCTTCCTTCGTCATACGCCGAATAATGACTGTATCAGAATTCATTCTGCTTATTTCCCCATCGCTTCCAGCAATTTCTTGTTTCTCTGGGCATTCGGCGGCCGAAGGTATGTCGCCTGGAGATTCAGATAATCTGTTTGTATTCCGCTTCGCATCGCAAGGATCCCGGCTGCTGACGGACGCAGGTAGTTCAGGTGCGGAGACGCAAACTCCGCTTTCCCGCCGAGGATTTCTTTTATCTTTTCCCGATGAACCGGAACCCCGTCTCCAAGAAACAGGAAATGCTCTCCGAAATCCAGGATCTTTTCAAGAAACTCCTCAAGTTTCAGCGGCTCATCCTTCATAAGCCGCTCTCCGTGTCTGAACGCGGCGCCGTACACCTGTCCTGCGCGGGCATCCTGAATGGGACAGATTATTCCATCGGCTTCCCCCGCCGAAAGGCTCAGCGCTTCCAGTGCATCTACGGGAATGCAGGGAATACCCGTTGCGTGTGCCAGGCCTTTGGCAGTCGCGACACCGATCCGCACGCCTGTGAAACTGCCCGGTCCGGTAACAACAGCAATTGCCTCCAGGTCACAGACTGAAACCCCGGCAGATGACAGCGATGCTTCCACCATCGGCATCAGATTCGCAGAGTGTGTGTTCCTGTTCTGAACCGTATATTCACAAAGGACCTTATCGTTTTCCACTACTGCAACCCCGCATACCGGCCCCGATGTATCCATTACCAACACTTTCATAGCAAAAGACCCTCTACCAGAATTTCCCTTTCTTCTTCTCCCGTTACTTCCAGGCGAATCCGTATGCAGCTGTCCGGAAGGGCCTCTGGACATCTTTCTGCCCACTCGACGAGCGCAATGCCGTCTCCTCCCAGATACTCATCCATTCCAAGCTCAAACAATTCCTCACTGTTCTCCAGCCGGTACCAGTCAAAATGATACAGGGGATACCTGCCGCTTTCATACACATTCAGGATCGTAAATGTCGGGCTTGTCACCGTTTCCTTCACGCCCAGCCCATTTGCAATCCCCCGTGCAAGCTCACTTTTCCCTGCTCCCAGTCCGCCCTCAAGCACCACGACATTCCCTGGTTTCAGCCGTTGCGCAATCCGTTGTCCAAGAGAACGTGTTTCCGCAGCGCTTTGACTGCGGATTCTCAGCATTTCAGCCATGCTGCCCCCTCCGGACGAATATTCAGGACAGTGCAGGCGCCTTCGCCGAATACACGATCCATAATGCTGACAAAATGATCCACTTCTTCAAGCGGCACAAAGTTCAGCGTAGTTCCGGCAAATCCGCCGCCATGAATCCGCCATGCTCCCTTGCCTTGAAGCAGCTGCTCTGCAATGCACAGGGCAAGGCTCAGACTCTGGTCTGTTTTGGGGGAATAAACATTCTGCAGGTACATAAAGCTGCTCCTGCCGCTGTCAACAACAAGCCGGAGGAAATCATCAATACGGTCTTCTTTCAGTGCGGCCACTTCCTCCGGAACCCGATCGTTCTCCCTTACAAAGTGAATGGCCCTCATGAGCGCACGTTCCCCTGTTTTCTGCCGGATATATTCCGCATTTTCAATCAGTTCCTCAAGCGACACACTCCTGAGATACTCTTTCCCGCAGCAAGCGGCCGCCGCCCGCATCTCTCCGGGGATTGCAGCATACTCATCTGTAAGGTCCGCGTGGGAGCCGCCTGTGGCGGTGACAACGAGCTGATACCCTTTCTTTGAAAAATCATACTGCAATGCTTCAACTTTGGGGCTGTCTGTATCCTTGAAATCCATTGCGGCAAGTCCGCCGGCCGCGCTTGCCATCTGGTCCAGCAGCCCGGACGGCTTCCCAAACCAGACGTTTTCGGCCCGTTGACCGATTGCCGCCCGCTGTACAAAGGGCATTTCAAAGCGGTTATATAAAGCATCCAGCACGCCTGTCAGCATGATTTCCAGCGCAGCGGAGCTGCTCAGGCCGCTGCCGCCCGCAACCGTGGAATGAACCACAGCGTCAAATCCGCCGATTCTGTATCCCGCTTCCCGCATCCCTGCCGCAACCCCCCGGATTAATGCGCGGGTTGTTCCGTTCTCTTCCGGATGCACGGAAAGATCATCCAGTTTCATCTCAATCGCCGGATATCCTTCACTGTGAAACCTGACGATCATATCTTCTCTCGGAGATACAGCGCACAATGCATCCAGGTTCACGGCAGCAGCCAGAACCCTTCCATGATTATGATCGGTATGATTGCCGCCGATCTCAGTTCTTCCCGGAGCGCTGATCAGTTCAATTCGTTCGCGTTCTCCGAACGTTTCCGCATGACGCTTCAGCAATTCCTTATAGCGGTTCTGCTGCAAGAGGACCATTCTGGAATCCCGTCCGTACAGGCGGCCAAGCTGATCCACAGTCTCCTGCTCATCCATTTTCCGGATCATATTCTCACAGCGATTCATTTTTCCGTTTCATTCCCTTCATTTTGCTTTTACAAGGCACCTGTTATTGAATATATTTCTGAAAAATATCTATCATTTCGTTCAATCCAAGATCCTCCGCTTTTTTACAGAAGATCTGCCATTGTTCATCATTCAAGGGAATATCTCCCGTGACAAACTGTGCCATCGTCGTTTCAGCATACGGGGAAAGATCCTTTTGTATCCGTGCGACGGCTTCCTCATCTTCTTTGCTCATCGTTACCGGCGGGTATGGTTCAACCGCTGTTTTTTTGAGTTCCAGCAGTTCCGCAATATCTCCGGCTGCTTCCTCATCACTGTATTGAACCTGGAATTCCGCTGATGATATGCCGGGAATTGAACTGCCGGAAGCAATGGTCCTGTTGGTCAGAACAACCCGGGCAACCGTATTCAGGTCTTCCAGCCACTCCCATTTTCCGTCATCCCGGAACGCGTAATCTTCCCCCTCCAGGCCGAATTGAGCCATCCTGGAGCCCTCTTCCGTGTACAGATAGTTGACCCAGTTTACAAGCTTTTCCGGTGAAGCGCACCTGCTGGTAATGGCAAAGGTTCCCCGGATCAGATCGCCGCCCAGATCCCGGTAAACCTGTTTCCCATTGTATTTCATAGGCATCAGCAATGAATAATTTTTTAAAGCCGCGGATGGAACAACCGTCAACGGAGAAGAAGAAAGGATCACGCCGTAAGGAATGGAAGCCTTTTCATCCGTGATCTGCCTCATGCTGTCCGCCATGGAAAAGCCATTATGGTCCAGAAGCTTTTCTTCCCACAACTCGTGCAGCCAGCTCAGGAATGCCCTGTTGTTTTCAGTCGTCAAAGCAGTTCCGACCTTTCCGTCATGGACGGAAACATAATAATCATTGTCTATGATACCAAAGGCGTGCCCGAGAAAACGAAGCTCCCACATCCCAACGAACGTAAGCGGGATCTCATCCGTTCTGCCGTTTGTGTTGGGATCCTTTTCCCGGAAAGCTTTCAGCACATTCTTCAGCGACTCTGCATCCACCGGGGTTTCCAGTCCAAGACGGGCAAGCCAGCCGGTGTTGATCCACATGGCATCATTATTCTGCAGCGGAGTGATGTTTGGCAGTGCGGGAATCGCGCCGTCCGGCATGGATACCGCTTTCATAATATCCTCATTCTCCTGCAGGATTTTCCACAGGTCCGGAGCGTTCTCTTCCAGGTACGGCTTAAGGTCAATCAGGACGCCGGCCTCATAAAGATCCCTGACTTCCCCCTGATTAAGCTCCGCCTTGAACAGAACGTCCGGCAGGTTTTCCTTCTCCGCCAATTGGCTGATTCTTTCCTGCCAGCTGCTGTATTTTGTATATTCACGGAACTGGAAGGAGATACCGGTTTTTTCTTCCATCCTGCTGAAAAACAAGTTGGTTTCCCAGTTCCGCTCGGTATTCTCTCCGTCAAATCCCTCCATAATGTAATCAGGGGCTTTTTGCCCTTCCGCAAATACATTCGCGCACACTGTCAGAATCAGCAGAAAAACTGCAACCAGTCCAACTGTTCTCTTCACCTTTAATACGCTCCCTTCCAACCTTGATCATGCAATTCCTGTAACGATCGTCTTTATCCCAATGGCAATAAGAATCAAGCCACCCAGAACAGCTGACTTTCCGGAAAACCTTGTCCCAGCTTTCCTGCCGATCAGGATTCCCAGCAGGCAGATCACAAACGTCACTAATCCGACAACCAACGACTCCGGCACAGCGGTGCAACACTGAGTTCCGCCATTGTAAGTCCGGCACTCAGCGCGTCAATGGAAGTGGCAAGGCCCTGCAGCATCAGCCCTCCTGTACCGGTCTCTTTCGCTGCTTCCTTTTCATTGCCGGATTCCGCAGCCCGTTAACCACTGAAACAGAAAAAGCATCCATTGCAAGTCCGAATCCGAGCAATGCGCCATCCATCAAAAACGTCCAGGTAAATCTCACCGCAATCCTCCCGGTTTCCAATTGATTTATTATATTCCTTTTTGGGGCAAAAGAAAAGGAAAACCGCATTCCATCTGTTGAAATGCGGTTGGTATACAGGATAGCAGGTGCGTTACCAGAGGATTTTCTTGCTGTCCTCCGCCGTCGCAAAAGGACCCGGAATGGTATCCACACCTCTCGGATTCCCGAAATAATCCCTGTTGAAGACAATATCCGTGCCATCCGTGTTCTCAAAGCGCTGTTCCGGTTCAAACGCTTTTCCGAGTGTATCGCTGGTAATGATACCGTCCCGGATGCCCTTGAGTCTGGAATACAGGTTCGTTTTCAGAACAGGACGGCCTTCCTTTTCCGCCAATTCAATTTTTACGCCGCCTTTTGTATCCTCCAGTTTGTTCTTTTCCTTGTGGTACACCGTCGCTCCGTTGAAGTAAGCATTTCCGTCCACCCATACCGGAAGATGTCCGAAATGAGCCTCCCCCAGTCCGCCCATGTCCGGTTCCTTCCCTTCTCTGAAAGGAGCTTCCCACTCTTCATATGTGGGGAAAATGTCAAACGGCGCAGTTCCGACGTTCAGATAGTCCGCGTCAGCAGGCTTTTTTTCCGGGTTCGGCTTCTGTACCTGTACAAAAATATTGTTGTAAATCCTGTCATCTCCATGCAGGATTGTCATAAAGCCTGCCACTTCTGTCCGGTGACGGATATGATAAGGTGTATATCTGGGTTCCCTCTGTCCGTTCACGATGCTGTCCACGCCGCTGTTGATCAGGCTGAAGCTTCCCAGCATAAGGTTATGCACACATGCGATTCCTTCGCTCGGTATGGTCACGCTTACAGGGCTCATCAGAATATTGTTGTCTATCAGAGTAGGCCCGTGTCCGACTTCGACAAAAACATCCGTGGAGAACATTGCGCCCCTTGCCTGTTCCCGTCCTTCAGGGCGCCAGTTGTCATGCATCAGGTTCTGGGTGACCCGCGCTCCCTGGGCCTCCCAATCCAGCCATACGCCCATAATACAGTGATGAATATGATTCCTGCGGATCGTTACATCAATCGCAGCATGCAGCTTTATTCCGGCTGTTTCCGCGCCGCCAAGCTGCTGGGAATTGCAGATGTGATGAATATGGCAGTCTTCGATCGTTGAAAACACGCCGCCCATTCTCCCGACAATTCCTGTCTGTTCGCAGTGGTGTACCTCGCAGCGGCGGATGATATGTCCGCCCACCTTCTCCTTCAGCCATCCATGGTACTGCCCGCGGCATACTGCATCCCTTTCCATCTGCGTCGGGCTTTTAACCCTTCTGCGATAGAAATACATATCATTTTCCGGATCAAGGTATTTCCCCAGGGAAATCCCGCAGCATCGGCTGTTGCTGACCTCACAGTCCTCAATAATCCAGCCTTTTGACCAGTGGGGACCGATCAGTCCATCCTGGTAGGCCGCCGGAGGCGCCCAGCTTGTCGCAGCTTTGGTCAGAACAAATCCGCTTACCGTAATATACCCGATCCCGTTTCTGTCCGGCATAAACACGTTACGGCGTACAGCAATTTCCACTTTTTCAGCATTCGGATCCTTGCCCTGGAAATTCGCATACAGCACCGTCTCGTTCCCATCCTGCTCCGTGTACCAGAGATAGGATGCCTCCTCCTGGTTCCAGGCGCAGGGATCCGGTTTTCCCGCTTTGCATTCCTCCAGGGAGGTAGTCTCATACATCGCACGGTCATTCAGATATACGGATCCTGTGTGACGCACGGTCGGTGCAAAATACCAGTCTCCGCATACCATCTCACGGTATGGATTCCACGCGCCGAACACGCTGTTATCCACCCGGACCGTCCAGGTATTGCCGGTCAGTTTTTTCCATCCGGTCACCTCTTCCGCGCCTGTAATCACAGCCCCTTTCGGAACAGCGGAACGATAGGTAATCCTTTTCTCTTCAGTTCCGGCATTCAGGGGATTCACATATTCGCGATAGATCCCCGGAGCGACAATAATCTCGTCCCCGGGCATTGCCGTCCGTGCGGCGTCATTGATTCTGCGGAACGGCATCTCCTTGCTGCCGTTTCCTTCTCTTCCTGCGTGAATATCCACATACAGAATCATCTTTTTCTACCCTCTTTCTCATTTTTTTACAACCAAATCCTGTAATTCCCGGTCAGCATCAGCAGGCAGAAGAAATACAGGCAATTGTCATAATACCTTCTTTTCCCTTTCCTGAGGGGCGTCTCCGCAAACATCTTCAGAAAATCCAGCCGGTGAATGCTCTTGCTGGCAATGGATGCCGCTCCCAGGACCGCACGGATTGCCGTCGGATGCATGGCAGGCTCAGATTGCGGTTTTCCGTCCAGCTCGTAAGCGCGGAGATCCTCCATGTCCTGCTTTGCAAAAAAGTCCTGCAGCCTTGTAGCTACATCATCCTCCTCCGGATGCTCACCAAACCAGACATGATCCAGCGCAATATTTTCTGCCACCCTGTAGGCATCGGAATAATATATCCAGGGTTTTTGGAAAAGCAGTACGGTTTTTCCGTCATAATCCGCATATTCCGGGCTCAGCCCCGTTACAGGATCTGCCGACTTCACAATATACTTCCGGCTCTCTTCCGCCGCTTTTTTCCAGAATGGGCGGTCACATTCATCTGCCTTCATCGCAAACAGTTCATAAAAATGAGGCAGATGGTAGCTCGGATCCGAAATTTTCATTCCCGGCACAAAACGGATATATGCGTTTTCCGGTTCCCACATCGGTTCGCCGCCGGGAACCATTTCATGCTGGTGAACTGCATGACGAAGAATATCCTTTGCCTGTTCTGAATAGTTGAACAGCCCTTCGCCGTCTCCCCATCTTGCTGACGCGAAAAACAGCGCCATTGCGAAATACTCTTCTCCGTCCGGAGCCGGTCCTTCCGCGTTATGTTTCCCATCCAGCCGGACAGACCAGGCAAAGTAGCCCGCATTGGGGCCGCTGCGCAGGCGCATATATCGGTCTGTGAAGGTCCACAGCCGATCAAAAATGTCTTTCCGATCCATCTGGACGCACATCATCATGCCGTAACTCATACCTTCTGTTCGGGCATCCACATTTCCGGTGTCCACCATGCACCAGGCGTCGTCCTCCGTGTGATGGCAGAAATTTTCCTCAGGATCAAAAAAAATCGTATTGAATGCGTGTTCTGCAAGCTTCTTTCCATCTGCATCGGTAATGCCCGTCTCAGCAAGATAATTTGGATAAACACCGTTCACAATAGCCGCGTTATTCATTTTTTCCTCCATCGTGGCGCACCGTTGTTGAATCTTTAAAGTTGTACGGAACTATTTTTATTTTACCTGTATGCCGTTTGTCCTGTCAAGCTTGTCCTTCCAGTTTTTCACTTGTATAATGAAACGGAACTATGGAACCGGCTGGAGGATGTTGTTATGAGAATATTGCTGATCCGTCACGCGGAACCTGATTATTCTGTCGATTCACTGACTCCGAAAGGACGGATCGAAGCGGAACTCCTGAGCCGCAGGCTGATCCGCTGTGATATCCGGGATTTCTATACGTCTCCCCTCGGACGGGCAAGGGAGACTGCAGCATACACCTTGAACAAGCTTGGCCGCCGGGCAGACATACTTCCCTGGCTTGCGGAATTCCGCGGTCGCTGTATCAACCCCGAAACCGGAAAGAAAGGACTTCCCTGGGATCTTCCTCCCATGCTCTGGTCTTCCCTTCCCGGCGTTCACGATGTATACAACTGGACGAAGGCTCCTCTTTTTGCCCGGAGCGATGTTCCTGAAATCTGGCAGGAAACCATCACCGGCGCCGACGAGCTGCTTTCCCGCTACGGTTTCCGTAAAGACGGTCCTGTCTGGCGCTGCAGCCGGAATGATCGCATCACAATCGCGCTTTTTTGCCATTTCGGTATTTCCATGGCTTTTGCCGGATACCTGACTGACCTGTGTCCAATGGCCCTGTGGCATCGAACGCTGACGCTCCCGTCTTCCATCACGGAACTGATTACAGAGGAGCGGGCCCCGGGTGTCGTTTCTTTTCGTATGACGCGTCTTGGAGATATCGCCCATCTTGAATATGCCGGTGAAAAAAGAAGCACTGCCGGTCTCTTTCCGGAGTGCTTCACTGGAATTGATTCAACAGATCCCGCTTTGAACGGAACGCTGGGTACTGAGCCGATCTGCTGATTAAGCAGGATTAATATACAAACTGGAATACGCAGAACGCGGCATAAACGCACAAAAGCGTAATCCCCTGGGCACGGGTGAGTTTTCCCCGTTTCAGCGCCGGAATTGTCATAAATGCCATAACAAACAGCATTACAGGCAGGTCTACAACCAGTGAAACCGGAATTCCTCCGATCGTTTTACTTCCAAGTTCATAAATGGAGAAAGGCCGGATCACTGTGGAGATTCCGCTTACAAGCACCAGGTTAAAGAGGTTGGCTCCGACGATGTTTCCGAGGCTCAGTGCACTGTGACCCTTTACCAGCGCGGTAACTGCCGTAACAAGCTCCGGGAGACTGGTGCCCAGCGCCACGAATGTCAGTGCAATGACCGATTCCGGAACGCCGAGGCTCTCAGCAATGATTGTCCCGTTATCCACCAGCAGTTTTGCTCCTGTCGCGATGCAGGCCGCTCCGGCAACCAGCATGAGAACGGACTGCCACAGCGGGCGCTCTGGGGTTTCCGTCTCCTCTTCAGCCGGGTTTTCGCCGGTCAGCCCATTCTTTTTCCCGCTCCGGATGGTCTGGAACATGTAAGCTGCGAAAATCACAAGCAGCAGAATCCCGATCCATCTCGAAAAATCGCCGGAAATATAGGCAGTCCCTGCATACAGCGCAGCTGCTGCGAAGAAGAAAATTACGGGTACTTTAAAGCTCCCTCCGTCCACTTTACATGGACGGATTGCAAATGTCAGGGCTGAAATCAGTGCCGTATTGCAGATGACGCTGCCGATAGCGTTCCCATATGCAATTCCGCCGTGGCCCTCGATTGCGCCTGTTGCGGAGACCAGGACTTCCGGAAGTGTCGTCCCGATGGAAACGACGGTTGCCCCAACAATCAGCTCAGGCATCTTCAGCCTGTGTGCAAGATCCACGGACCCGTCCACAAACCAGTCCCCGCCTTTAATCAGCAGTACAAGTCCAAGCAAAAACAACAATACGGGTACCAACATTTCCTCAGCGCCTCCGTCTTTGAATTCGTTCTGTTCCAACACATCCGCTTTCGGATAAAAAGCAGGCAGAATGACTGATTCCAGGTTTCTGTTTTTACAAACCGGAAGAAAGAGCTTTTCCGGAAAAAAGCCCGTCCGAATTCCGGACAGGCTTTTCCAGTGAACTTACGCTCAATTATTTTTTGCAATCTCAACAAGCTTGGCAAATCCGGCCGCGTCGTTGACAGCCAGGTCAGCCAGCATTTTGCGGTTGACTTCAATGTTCTGCTTTTTCAGTCCGGAAATAAGTCTGGAATAACTGATTCCGTTCAGCCGGGCAGCAGCATTGATACGGGTAATCCACAGGCGGCGGAATTCACGTTTGCGGAGCTTTCTTCCAACGAACGCGTAACGCAGGCTGCGCGCAACCTGTTCTTTTGCGGCGCGGTACTGTTTGGATTTCGCTCCAAAGTAGCCCTTCGCCAGCTTCATGACCTTGCGGCGGCTTTTATGGGCGTTCACAGCCCTCTTAATACGTGCCATGATTGTTTTCCTCCTTGCCGGTTGGGCTTATTTGTAAGGCAGCAGCTTATGAATCGTGCGGGCTTCAGCGGCATTGTCGACAACGCCTGCGTTCCGCAGGTGACGGGTGCGCTTGGTGGTTTTCAGATGCACCTGATGGTTGGCGTTCATCTGCTTATGCTTTACGATACCGGATTTGGTAAAGGAAAAGCGCTTGGCAGCTCCGCGGTGGGATTTCTGTTTAGGCATGTTTTAGTCCTCCTTCCAGTGCGGTTATTCCTGCGTCTCTTTCGAGACAGCATTCTCCCTCTTCGCCTTCTTTTCGGCAAAGGAGGCCTTTACGGCCTTGGGAGCCAGGATCATGATCATATTGCGGCCATCCAGCAGCGGGCGGCGTTCCACCATACTGACGTCCTTACACCTGTCAGCAAAGTCCAGCATTACCTTCATGCCGATCTCGCTGTGTGTGATCTGACGGCCGCGGAAGCGAATGGAAACCTTAACCTTATCGCCGTTTTCAAGAAACCGGACAGCCATCTTTGCCTTGGTGTTCACATCGTTTTCTTCGATCGTGGCAGACAGCTGGACTTCCTTGATATCGACAACGCGCTGATTTTTCCGGCTTTCCCGTTCGCGCTTGGCCTGCTCGTAACGGTACTTATCGTAATCCAGGAGTTTACAAACGGGCGGCACGGCGGAAGGCTGGATCTTTGCAAGATCGTATCCTCTTTCCTCCGCAAGCGCCAGCGCCTGTTGAGTGGTCATGACGCCGAGCTGTTCGCCGTTTTCATCAATCAGGCGAACCTCCCTGTCACGAATCTGCTCATTGATCATCAGTTCGGTTGCGATGTCCATGCACCTCCATTAAAAATGAGCGCCGGGCTTCCCCGTCGCTCATATACACATCCTTGATTGACACAATGTGTAAGGAATGCATCCATACCCGGCGGCATAACCCCCAAGGTGAGAGACGGGAAGCCTCTTCTTTCGAACGGATGAAATTCTATCACATCCGGCTTTGAAATGTCAATATTTATTTCCTTCTTTTTTTGTTTCAGGCCGGAGTGATTCGTCCCGGGCTTGTTACAGTGAGTTGACCAGGTCGAACATGGGCCGGTTAAACTGCTTTTTGCGTTTGAGCGCTGTCGCGATGGGCATGTAGAAGACTCTTCCCTTCTGCATCCCGATTACCTGGTTGCTGATCCCGTCCCGGAGCAGCCTGACAGCCAGGTTACCGGCCTCAAACGCAAACGCGCTGTCCCGTGATGTGGGTTCCGCTCCGCGCTGAACATATCCGATCACGTTTGCGCGCGCTTCCGCGCCCCCGCACATGCGTTTCATAACGGAAGCAAACCGGACCGCGCTCATGGGTTCCTCCGGATAGCATGCTTTTCCGTGGCTTGTCAGGAACTTGTACAGATCAAAGGGGGCCATTGCTTCAAAGCAGCCCTCTGCCATCACGATTGTTGCCCGGTAATTGCCCCTGTTGAGCTGACGCATCAGCTGAACAGCCACGCCTTCCACGGTCCACGGGACCTCCGGAACCACACAGATTTCACTGCCGGTGGAAACAGCGGCAGTCAGCGCGATATCCCCGCAGTGGCGCCCCATCACCTCTACGACCGCCGGGCGGTCATGGCTCCGGGATGTAGCGCGGATTCTCCTGATAGCATCCACGCAGACATTCACCGCGGTATCAAATCCGAGTGACATCTCAGAATACGCCAGGTCATTGTCAATGGTTCCCGGAATACCGATACAGGGAACCCCCATTTTGCACAGCTCCATGGCTCCGTTGAAACTTCCGTCCCCGCCGATAACCACAAGGCCGTCGATTTCCATATCTCTCAGCGTCTGTACTGCGATTTCCCTGTATTTTTCCTGACGGAACTCATCGCATCGCGCCGTCCGGAGATAGGTCCCCGGTTCATCCGCGATATCCAGGACCGTTTCAAGATTCAGCTCCTGCAGGTCATCCCGGATATTTGTGCTTTTCCGCAGCAATCCGTTGTATCCGCGTTTGATTCCGATCAGCGGAATTCCATACAGTGCCGCGCTCCTTGCCACAGACATCACAGCTGTGTTCATGCCAGGGCTGTCCCCGCCGCTTGTCAGCACACCGATCTTTCTCATTTTTTACGCTCCTTTGAGCTGCCCGCCCTTCAGCAGATTTCATGACTAAGTATACCATACCTGTAAGCATGAGAAAAGAAATAGATTTCGTAATTATTGCGTAATATTTTCTTTACAATTAATTCATCATATGGTATGCTTATACCGCAATCATCCACAAGGTGATGTGATTTAGGAATGATGAATGTTTGCATGAATTTTTTCAGATAATATAGGAGGTCCCTATGTTGCGGCACAAGATGATCTGTCTGTTTACCGTCCTTGTGATGGCGATTTCCGGCCTGGCGTCAGCCTGTGCGCTGGAATCCACTACGCTCCACAACGGATCGCGCGGAGAGGAAGTCAGGGTTCTTCAGCAGGCGCTGATCAATCTGGGCTTTCTGAAGGGAAACGCTGACGGAATCTTTGGAAACAAAACGGAAGATGCTGTCCGGAAATTCCAGGGTTCCCGCAATCTTACCGTGGACGGCCTGGCCGGAAAAAAAACACGCTCCCTGCTGCAGGATGCCGCATCAAAGACGGCTTCCGCCTCCTCTGACGCTTCCGCGCAAACGGAGGCAGCGCCAAAGCAGGCTTCCTCTGCAGCGTCTGAAGTTCCCGTAACATCCGCATCCTCCGGAAGCGCCCTTTTCAATGGCAATTATGCCACGATTCGTCTGAAAGACAGAGGAGCCAGGGTTAAAATCCTTCAGGACGCACTGATCCGCCTGAATTATCTCTCCGGGAAAGCCGACGGTATATTCGGAAATCTGACGATGAAAGCCGTCCTTCTTTTCCAGCAGGAAAACAAACTTTCCGCAGACGGAATCGCCGGAAAAAAGACCCTGTCCTCCCTTGAAAAAGCAGTTCAGAACGGGTCCGTCCGGGGCAGCAGTTCCTCCCCGTCCTCCGTCTCATCCTCCGCAGAATCCGTTTCTTCCACCGCTTCAGCGCAGGCGGTGAAAACAGCGTCCGCCCCGGACGGTAAAAGTGTTCGCCTGCTGCATTGGTTCAATGACATAAAGCCTTCCCTCGGCAGTGGGTCAAGGCTGATTATCCTTGATCCTTCCTCCGGTATAACCTGGACGCTCAGGGTTATGTCCTGCGGCCGTCACTGCGATGCGGAACCCATGACAAAACAGGATACCGCAAACATGCTGAAAGCCTTTGGCGGGATTCATACCTGGAACCAGAAAGCAGTCTATGTACAGCTTCCCTCCGGTGTCTGGACCATCGGTTCAACGCATGATAACCCTCATCTTTCAGGCGGCATCACAGACAATGACTTCAACGGCCATCTGTGTGTCCATTTCCTGCGCGATCTGTCCGAGGCGCAGGAAAGCGACCCGAATTATGGCGTTTCCAACCAGAAGACAATCCGATCCTTCTGGAAATCCCTCACAGGCGAAGAAATTGCAAATTGACCGGCGTCTGTCAGGGAAAAATCCTTGACAATCTTCTCCGGATCTGTATAATACCTCTTGTCAACGGTTATGCCTTGACAGGAGGTTTTCTTGAATGTCCCAGGAAGATCTGAGGAAAAAGGTCGATCTTGCATTCCTTTCCGCTTTTTACGGCGGACTGCTGACGGAGAAACAGCAGCGCGTTCTCTCTCTCCACTGTGAGGAAGATCTTTCGCTTGCTGAGATTGCGTCCGAAGTTGGCATCTCCCGCCAGGCGGTTCACGAAACGATCTCCCGTGCGGCTTCCCGGCTTTCCGAACTGGAGGCTTCCCTCGGGGTAGCGAAGCGCTTCCGCGGGATGGAATCCGGTTTGCAGGAAGCCCTTAGCGCCCTCAAACAGCGGGATTATCTTCGGGCCGAACAGTTGCTTGAAAAACTGCTGGCCCTTGATCAGGAGGATAACAATGGCCTTTGAAGGCTTAAGTGAAAAACTGCAGGGAGCCCTGCGCAAAATGACCGGCCGCGGCCGTCTGAATGAGCAGACGGTAAAAGAGGGCATGCGTGAAGTGCGTATGGCCCTGCTGGAAGCAGACGTGAATTACGCGGTCGCCAAAGACTTTATCCGTAAGGTAACAGATCGCTGCGTAGGCGCAGACGTGCTTTCATCCCTTTCTCCTTCCCAGCAGGTCATCAAGATCGTCAGCGAAGAAATGACTGCGCTGATGGGAAGCACAAATGCGCGGCTTACCTGGTCCCCTTCTGTTCCTACCGTTTTCATGCTTTGCGGATTGCAGGGCGCCGGTAAAACCACCATGTGCGCCAAGCTCGCCGGTTACCTTACAAAGCAGGGGAAAAAGCCGATGCTTGCCGCCTGCGATATTTACCGCCCCGCCGCCATCACACAGCTTCAGGTTGTGGGTAAGCAGGTGAATGTTCCTGTTTTTGAAAAAGGAACGCAGGATCCGGTGAAGACCGCAAAAGAAGCGATTGAATATGCCCGGTACTATCAAAGGGATGTTTTGATTATTGATACAGCCGGCCGCCTTCATATTGATGAAGAACTGATGGATGAACTGGCCCGGATCCGTGAAGCGGTCCATCCTCAGGAAATCCTTCTGACCGTGGACGCCATGACCGGTCAGGATGCAGTAACGGTTGCCAAAGCTTTTGATGAGAAGCTGGATGTTACCGGCGTTATCCTCACAAAACTGGACGGCGATACGCGCGGCGGTGCCGCCCTGTCCGTCAAAGCGGTCACCGGAAAGCCGATCAAATTCAGCGGCATCGGGGAAAAGCTGACCGACATTGAACCTTTTTATCCCGACAGGATGGCTTCCCGTATTCTCGGCATGGGTGATGTGATGACCCTGATTGACAAGGCGTCAGAAGCATTCGATGCGAAAGATGCTGAAAAGTTTGCCCGAAAAGGAATCAGCAGCAAGCTTACGCTTGAGGATTTCCTTGAACAGATGCAGAGCATGAAAAAAATGGGCGGCCTTCGCAGCATGATCAATATGCTTCCGGGTATGAGCGGAAAAGATATCGATGTCGATGACAACGCTATGAAAAAGCCTGAAGCCATCATCCGTTCCATGACCCCGAAGGAAAGACGCGATCCCTCCATTCTGAATGCTTCCCGCCGCAAGCGCATTGCCGCCGGCTCAGGAACCACGGTTCAGGACGTAAATGCCCTCATCCGCCAGTTTGAGCAGGCCCAGCAGATGATGAAGCAAATGATGGGAGCCAGGGGAAAAGGCCGCATGAGAATGCGGTTCCCCGGGATGCAGTAATCTCTCTCTTATCCCTTTTTGTTGGACTCATATACTTAATGCCGGTATATGTTTTCCATATATGATTCTATTTTATTTTTAAGGAGGATCCTGTAATGTCTGTAAAAATTCGTCTGAAGAGAATGGGTATGAAGAAAAAGCCTTTCTATCGTGTAGTGGTTGCTGATATCCGCAGCCCCCGTGACGGCCGCTTCATCGAAGAGATCGGATACTATGATCCCATGACCCAGCCTGCCGAAATCAAGGTTGACAATGAGCGCGCAAAGTACTGGCTCGGCGTTGGCGCTCAGCCCACTGATACCGTTCGTATCCTTCTGAAGAAATCCGGCGCTATCGAAGAAAAATAAGGCACGTGCATCTGCGGCTGATTTTTTCAGTTGCCGTCGCAAAGAAAGGATGTACCCATGCAAGAACTTCTTACCTTCGTGGCGCAGTCACTGGTGGAACATCCCGATCAGGTGAGCGTCACCGAGACCGAAGGCCCTGAAGCCATCATCCTTGAACTGCATGTTGCGGAAGAGGATATGGGAAAGGTAATCGGTAAACAAGGCCGTATTGCCAAGGCGATCCGCGCCGTGGTAAAGGCGGCTACGGCAAAAAACAGCAAGCCTGTTTTTGTTGAGATTCAGTAGTATCAAAGGCGCGGGATCCGTAAGCAAAGAGGATCCCGCGCTTTTCACAGTATACGCACAATTTGTGCTTTAAGAGTTGAGTCGACATGAAGAATGATGAAAGCAACCGCCTCCCTGAATACCTGTTGATCGGAACGGTTCTCAAGCCCCAGGGAGTCCGCGGAGAATGCAAAATCAAATCCTATGCTTCCAATATAGATCTGTTTTCTTCCTGGAAAACGCTTTACCTTGAGGATGGGGGCTGTTATTCCCCTGTCTCTCTGAACGTAAGGCGAATCCGGGACGGGTTTGTATACGCCCATCTTGCCGGAAGCAGCTCCGCCGATGATGCGGAAAAATTCCGCGGTCGTAATGTCTATGTCGATCGGGCGCATGCAGCTTCACCGGAGGATGGCGCCGTATTGATTGCCGACCTGATCGGCTGCAGGGCCATGGATGAAAGCGGAAACTGTATCGGTACCCTCTCCGATGTCCTGCAGTACGGCCCCGTCGATACCTGGGTTTTCCGTACTTCAGCCGGAACGCTTATGGCTCCGGCGCTCCTGTCGGTCTTTCCTTCTGTAGATCCGGCAGCAGGAATAATTCTGGTCTGCTCCGAAAAGCTACGGGAGGTAGCGGTTTATGACAATTGAAATCCTCACCACCTTTCCGGAGATGTTCGACAGCGTTTTTTCCTCCAGCATTCTCGGCCGTGCGCAGGAGCAGCGCCTGCTGAATATCCGTCTGACGGACATTCGTCCTTTTTCTGCCTGCAAACATAAAAATACGGACGACTATCCCTACGGCGGAGGTGCCGGCATGGTCATGATGGCTCAGCCGATCATTGCAGCCATGGCGGAAGCCTCCTCCCGTCATCCTGAAGCCAGGCGGATCTATCTCGGGCCGCGGGGCCGCAAGCTATCCACTTCCGTCGCCCGGGAGCTTGCCGCCTGCGATTCGCTGATCCTCCTGTGCGGACACTATGAAGGCGTGGACCAGCGGGCGCTGGATTCCTGTATTGATGAGGAAATCAGCATCGGAGACTATATCCTGACCGGCGGGGAGCTGGCAGCCATGGTGCTCACCGACTGTGTATCCCGCTTTATTCCCGGTGTGCTTGGGTGCGCGGAAAGCACTGAGGATGAATCTTTTTCGGACGGACTGCTGGAGTACCCCCAATACACCCGTCCGCGGGAACTGAATGGCCTTGCCGTTCCGGATGTGCTTCTTAATGGCAACCATGCGGAAATCCGCCGCTGGCGCCGTCGCGAAAGCCTTTCTGCAACGCTGCGTTTCCGTCCCGACCTGCTGAATAATGCTGAACTGTCCCCTGAGGACCGTCAAATGATAAAGGAGCTTGAAAGCGAATGTTCCTCCGAAAGCTGACTGTCATCCTGGTTCCGCTCCTGATGCTGTTGTTTCTTTGTCTTCTTCTTCCCCTGTTTTTTACCCTCGATTGGTTTTTCGGGGGCGTATTTATCGGTTTGCTCCTCGGAACTACGCTCAGCCTTTTGCTGCCCCTTGCCGGAGCAACCCGTCTCCGGGAGCCCTTCGCCTGGTTGTTATGGGTTCCTGCCGCTGTAATCCTTGTAGTTCTCCTGTATCAGTATCTGGCATCGATCAATGTAGGTAATACAATACCTGTGCTTCGTCTTTTAGTCCTACCCGCCGGTTCTTCCGGTTCCTGGATTGTGGGGATGGAAAGCGCTTACACCGCATACCTTCTTTCCTTTTCAATCCGCACCGGCCGCGGGATATAACACAGCCGGAATTCTTCGTCCTGTCCTCCGCCTGGAGTCGTACGCGCTGAAATACAAAAAACTGGTGAGGTGAATCCTGTGACCACTCTGTTTCTGGATCCTTCTCTTTATTCCACTCCATACGAGCTGCACAAATCCCTTCGCATGCTGCTCCGGCTTCCTGAATACTACGGAATGAACGCGGACGCTCTGTACGACTGCCTGTCTGAACGCCGGGAACCGTTGAACCTCTGGATCCTTTCGTCCGGAGATGTTGATTCTTTTCCTGCCCTCAGCGCTGTCCGCTCTGTTGTAGAGGATCTTGGAGGCACGGTTAAGATCATCGCGCCTGAAGGAGGACAGCATTCGTGAAACTGCACATTTTGGGAGTCAGCGGCCCCTTTCCTGAAAGCAACGGCGCCACCTCCGGTTACCTGCTGGAAGCCGGCGGTTCATTCCTGCAGTTTGACTTTGGCAGCGGTATTCTTGCGCGGCTTACCGCGTTGATGGCTCCGGAATCTCTTTCCGCCGTTTTTCTGAGTCACTGGCATTTTGATCACGCTGCAGACCTGACCGTCCTCATTTACCGTCTGGAAGCGCTGGGGAAAGTGCTTCCGCTTTACGCTCCGGCTGATGACTCATCGTCTCTGAGGAAGATCGTTGCCTCCGCTTCCTGTTTCCGCCTCACGGATATCGCACCGGGGGATACCGTTCAAATCGGTTCATGCTCCGTTCACGTCGGTGAAGCAAGGCATCCGGTTCCGGCAGTTGGCTATCGGGTCGAAGCGGATGGTTGTTTTTTCGGGTATACCGGAGATACCAACACGCTTCCGTCGCTTTCCGCTTTTTACCATGGCTGCTCTCTGCTTCTTGCAGACGCACTCTTCCCGGCTGAAAACTGGTCGGAGGAAAAGCCCCATCTTTCCGCTGCAGCCGCCGCGGACCTTGCTTGCAGCGCTGCTGTTGAGCATCTTGTCCTGACGCACCTGAATCCCATCTATCCGCCGCGTCTGCTGCTGCGCGAAGCACAGGCCAGGCATCCTCACGTGAGCCTCGCATGTCCGGGCTCCGTGCTCAGTATATGACCGCCCGTCAGCGGGCATGGCTTCTGCCCCCCTCTGCCCTTTTCCTGATCGCAGGCATTTTGCTTGGAAGGGAAATGACGCTTCCGTTGTTTCCTTTGCTGGCGTGTCTGCCCGCTGTGTTCGCGGTTTTGTTTTTGCGGGGATGGTTCCGTTTTTCCGCGTGCATGATCCTCTGCCTGTCTCTGGGAGCTGTCGCCGGTCAGTCGGCATGGCATCCTGTTCTTCCTCCCGAAGGTGAATACGAAGTCCGCGGCATTATATCCGACGAGATTCGCCGCGGCACCTTTGACCGTATGAACACCGTCCTTACGGATGTATCGCTGAATGGCCGTCCTTTCCCGGGCGGTGTTTACTGGTCCTGCTATCCGGAAGAGCTTCCGGATAATCTTTTCCCGGGCCGTGAAGTTGTTTTCCAGGCTTCGCTCTACTATCCCTCCGCCTCAGATAATCCCGACGGATTTGACTTCCGGGAGGAGCTTCTCCGCAGAGGAGTTACTGTCTGCGTTTATGGAGACGATAAGCTCTGCGTTTCCACACCGTCCTCCTTTTCTTTTGCCGGAGCCGCCGCATCCCTTCGCGCCCGCCTCTCCGGCGGCCTGATTGAATGCATGGGGGAAGAAACCGGCGCTTACACCGCCGCCCTTCTGCTGGGTCAGCGTTCCATGATTCCGTCGGAAGACAGGGCCGCTTTCGCAAAGCTCGGAATCGCGCACATTCTGTCTGTCAGCGGTTTCCATACCGGTATTCTGATTGCCCTTTTGTCCGGATTGTTCAGATTGCTCAGGCTGCGTCCCAGGATCCGTTTTGTGCTGTACAGTATTATCCTTCTCCTCTACTGCGGCCTGTGCGGAATGAGCCAGCCCGTAATCCGCGCCTCGCTCCTGCTTTTGCTCTCCCTTGCCGGAAAGCTCCTGAACCGGCCCCGGATCGGTTTTCATATGCTGTGCGCTGTTTTGTTGGTTATGTTGTTGTTCTCACCTGTACAGCTTACCGGCGTATCCTTTCAGCTGACTTTCGGAGCGATGCTTGGTATAACCCTGGTCCTGCCGACGCTTGACGGTTTGAACCCTTTCCGGAAAAAAATCCCCCGTTACCTCTGGTCCTACCTGTCCCTGATGCTCAGCGCGCAATTGGGAATCCTGCTTCCGGAGCTGTACCATTATCAAAAGCTGCCGCTCCTCTCCCTGCTGGTGGGACTTCCCGCTTCCCTCCTTTCCTCCGCGGTGATTGCCGTGGACTGGATTGTTCTTCTTCTGCTGCCTTTTCCTTTCCTGCGTTCTTTGCCCGCGGCTGTCGCCTCCCTCCTCACTTCCCTCATGGTTTACGGCGTACGGGCAGTGTCCGTTCTCCGGGGAATAACCCTGTGGACCCGGGCTTCCACAGTCTGGACAGCATTGGGGATCATTCCTGTATGGATCGCATTGTGCTCTTTCTTCAATCTTTCCAGATTCCGGAGGATCCTCTGCCTGGTCATCGGCTCCCTGGCTGTGTGTGTCTCCCTGATTTCATTCCCGCACCGTGAAACTGAATACATCCAGTTCAGTGTCGGCAACGCGGACGCTGCGGTAATATGGGATCAGGATTCAGTCTACGTCATGGATACAGGAGATGCCGATGGGGTCCTCAGCGGTTTTCTCCGCCGGAACCGGCTTATTCCTGACGCCGTCATCCTGACCCATCTTCACAGGGATCACGCTGCCGGGCTTCAATCCATGCTGGACGATGAAATACCCGTTCCTGTAATATACCTTCCCGAGGGTGCTGAAGATCAGATGATTCATGAGGATATCCTTGCGCTGCTTGAAGCATATCGTTCCTCAGGAACAGAGATCCGCACCCTGTCCCGGGGAGACCGTCTGCCGCTTCCTTCCGGTTCCCTTTCTGTGCTTTGGCCGGAGAAGCACAGGATCCGTCCAAATCAGGATGCGAACAATTACTCCCTTGTAGCCAGGCTGACGCTGCAGGAGGTCACGCTGCTCCAGGCCGGGGACATCACCGGTTCCTATGAAATGTATTGCGCACAGCCGGCAGATATCCTGAAGGCGCCTCATCACGGTTCCGCTTCTTCCAGTTCCCCCGGGTTTATTTCCGTCGTTCAGCCGCAGGCTGTGATCCTCAGCTGCAGCCGCGTCTCCCGGCATGAGGAATATTCCGGAAGAGCAGGATCCGTTCCCGTTTATTCCACCGCTGAAGGCGGCACACTGGCCATTCGTTTCTCAGCGGGTTCCTTTTCAATCACGCCTTATGTTTCCCGGCACTGAACACGGAGGTTAACAGCAATGGAACGAAAGGATTTTGAACAGCTGCTTTTGCGGGATGCTTTCGCTGTCCCGTCCGTCCTTCTGTTTGAAGGTGATGAGGAGCATCTGAAACAGACGGCGCTGGATGCCTTGTGCAGGAAAATTCTTCCTGAAGGCCTTGAAGAATTAAACCGCAGTCTGCTGGAAAACCCGGAAACGGACCAGATTATTGCAGCTGCAGAAACAATGCCTTTTATGGCAGATCGCCGCCTTGTGATCGTCCGGAACCATCCTGCCCTTATGGGACGGGCCGAAGCTGATGAACGGCTTGTGGAATACCTGCCGTCAACTCCTTCCGGAACTATCCTGCTCTTCTACTGCATCTCAAAACCGGACGGGAGGAAAAAGCTATATACCGCCATCAAAAAGCTCAACGGAATCGTCACTTTCTCTCCGCTGCGCGACCGCGAGCTCACATCATTTGTCACCTCTGCTTTTCGGGATCTTGGAAAAGAATGCGACGACCGCACTGCTGATTTCCTTATTTTTACATGCGGCAGCGACACCGGTATGCTCCTGAATGAAATCAGCAAGGTGGCCGCTCATTCCGGGGATGCAGCCTCCATCCATCCGGATTCTGTCAGGGCTGTGGCAACTCCGTCCACAGAATGTACTGTCTTCCAGATGGTGGATGCCGTTGTTGCCGGTCAGAGCAGCCGTGCTTTTACGCTGATGCGGAATCAGCTGCTGGCAGGAAGCGACAGAATATATATGCTTTCCATGCTGCTTCGTCAGTTCCGCATGCTGCAGCATATTAAAATCATGCAGTACGAGAAACGTTCCTCCCAGGAGATCCGCTCTGCGCTTGGTGTTCCGGGATTTTCGGCAGATCAGTATATCCGTCAGGCTTCCGGATATACAAACGGGCAAATCAAAAACGCTGTCAGCATCTGCTTTGATACGGAATACGCCATTAAATCCGGCAGGCTGAACCAGGAAGGGGCATTGGAATCTGTAATGCTGAAGCTCCTTCATCTTCGCCGGAAAAATGAAACACCGTGATCGTATCGGATGATGTTCTGGTTGTTTTCCGAACCAGTTCATGATAGAATATTCAGTAAAGTATTGATCCGTTCGCTGAGCGGATACACATTCCCCAAGGGAGGTTCATTCATGAAAAAGCTCCTTGTTGTCCTGCTGGTGCTCTGTATGGTTTTCGCCTCTGTCTCCTTTGCCTTTGCGGCCGGAGCGCCAAAGATCACAAAGCAACCCACTTCACAGACCACAGACAAGAACGGAAATGTTGCGTTTGCTCTGAAGGCAACAACCTATACCGATATCAGGTGGCATTTTGTCAATCCTGAAACGGGAGTGGATGTTACCGGCAGGGAACTGCGTGACGATGTGCTGAAAGATGTCAAGGGTTTTGCGATCAGCGTTGCCGACGGACGTCAGAAGGTTACGCTTTCCAAAGTTCCTGAAACCATGCACGGTTGGGATGTATACGCAGTCCTGTCAAACGATAAGGGTTATTCTGTTGAAACCGAGCGCGTAAAGCTCTGGTTCTTCGATAAGGAGCAGACCGGCTCCGCCGCCCAGTCTTCCGCTCCTTCCGTCGGTTCATCGGATAAGCCTGAGGCTCCGGATGCAGCGGATGATTCCGATGCTTCCGACCCTGAAGCAGCGGACGAATCCGGCGATGCCCCTGCCTCTGCTCCCAAAGCTGTCACCGTTACGGCGGAAAAGCTGACGCTTGTTCCCCTTGATTCCCGCGGGAATCCCCTGGAAGACCAGGCAGCCAGTACGCTCACCTTCGAAAGCGGTTCCGGAAGTGTTTCCGTCCGGTCCGATACTCCTGTAAAATACTGGGTGATTAACGGGATCCGTGTTGAGCCCATCGGAGGGGATGTCAACGGATTCCTTCTGAAGAACATATCCCGTGATATGACAGTCTCCGCAAAATTCAACAAGGCCGCTTCCACTTCCTCCGAAAACGTGGATCCTGACAATCCCTGTGAAGTCACCTGCACAGGTTGTGTATTCACTTACCTCGCAGGCGGTTTACAATCCGCGGCCAGCGGTACTGTGCCCGCCGGAGCCACCATCATGGTCTTTGCAAGCTCAGGCGCGGATGCATCCAAAGGATATACGGTCAATGGGGAAACCGGCACCCACGCCGGCAGCCCGTCCTTCCGGCTCAAGGTTGAGGATGATACAACGATCAGCCTTCCCTGACGCTCCCCCGCCGGAACGATCCTGTTTCCCGGTATTGAAAAGAACTCTGCCATTGTGCAGAGTTCTTCTTTTTTATTTCAGCAGGCCGCCCAGCAGGTTCCCGATGGTCTCGCCCAGGTTCGTGCCGGCAGATGAGGATGTGCTTCCTCCTCCCGCCATATTCAGCAGTCCGGTAATCGTGCTGCCGTACTCTCCTTTCAGCACCTTCATCGCAATCTTTTTGTTCTCTGCATCCGCAGTCCTGTAAGCCTCCACAAGTTTCTTTTCCGATGCCGTTACTTTCATGGTGCTGTTCGCTGATGCCGGAACTTTTGGCTTTTTTGCAGCAGTTGTTTTTTTCGCTGCCGAAGTCGTCTTTGCCGCTGTCGCTTTCTTTGCCGTCGTCGTCTTCTTTGCAGTGGCCGTCTTTGCCGTTGTTGTCTTCTTTGCAGCTGTTGTCTTCTTTGCAGCTGTTGTTTTCTTTGCTGAAGTTGCCGCCTTCACGGCAGTGGTCTTCTTCGCGCCTGTTGTTTTTGCTTTTGCTGCAGTCGCCTTTGTTCCGCTTGATTTTTTTGCTGTGCCTGCTGTTTTTGCCGCGGTTGTTTTCTTCGAAGCCGTAGTCTTCTGCTTTTCATCCGCCTTTTTCTTTGTTGTGGTTGCCGCCATATGAATCCCTCCTCCAATGTTTTGATGATTTGCTGTTTTGTTCCTTTGTTCTATTGTATCGCCGGTTATCAGATCTTTCAATCCCCCGGCGCCACGCCGGGAGCAAAATATTACAACCGCTTCTGTTGAGAACAGGATAAATGCTTGACAGTCATCTGCCGTCAGGAATAAAATTATTATCGAAAATTTTCATGTTGGGAGGATTTGGTTTATGGACATTCAGAAAATCATCAGCGAACTCGTATCAAAGCTCACCGGAAACAAAGACCTGATCGCCAAGTTCACGGCGGATCCTGTCAGTGCAATCAAGAATCTGCTTGGTATTGATATTGACAAGAATCAGGTTTCCGAAATCGTTAAGGGCGTCACTTCTCAGCTGGGCGATCTCACCGGGGGCATCGCCAAGGAAGGCACGGGCTTCCTGGCGAAGATCAAGAGCTTCTTCGGCGGTAAGAAATAAATCCTTTAAAAAGGAAGGCCGGCACCTGCCCAATGTCATTCAGATAAGAATGACGGAAAGAGAACTGGAACTGAAATATGTTCCGGTCTCTTTTTTTGTTAAGAAAACTGAGAAAAAGGG
>OCVV011291333.1_pt1 | contig 53047 bp, 46 predicted proteins | sample 1539721 | NCBI WGS metagenome assembly OCVV01 (sample SAMN02144230, study PRJEB22623) | gut metagenome | biome: sheep rumen | host: Ovis aries | place: New Zealand
TAATACCAGTGCAGTAACTAGCATGGTTGGTATGTTTAATCTTTGTGGCAGTTTAACAAGTTTAGATTTAAGTAGTTTTAATACCAGTGCAGTAACTAATATGTATCAAATGTTTAATGGTTGTAATAGTTTAACAAGTCTAAATTTAGGCAATAACTTTAATACCAGTGCAGTAAAAAATATGAGTGGTATGTTTTATGGCTGTAACAACTTAATAAGTTTAGATTTAAGTAGTTTTAATACCAGTGCTGTAACTACTATGCAAAGTATGTTTTTTGGTTGCTATAGTTTAACAAGTCTAAATTTAGGTAATAACTTTAATACCAGTGCGGTAACTAATATGCATCAAATGTTTAATAGTTGTTCTAGTTTAACAAGTCTCAATTTAGGTAATAACTTTAATACCAGTGCGGTAACTAATATGTATCAAATGTTTAAAGGTTGTTCTAGTTTAACAAGTCTAAGTTTAGGTAATAACTTTAATACCAGTGCGGTAACTAATATGTATGAAATGTTTAGAGGTTGTTCTAGTTTAACAAGTCTAAGTTTAGGTAATAATTTTAATACCAGTGCGGTAACTACTATGGAAAGTATGTTTAATGGTTGCAGTAGTTTAACAAGTTTAGATGTAAGTAAATTTAATACAAATAATGTAACTAGAATGAATGGTATGTTTCAAGGCTGTAGTAATTTAACAAGTCTAGATGTAAGTAAATTTAATACAAATAATGTAACTAGAATGGATGCTATGTTTTATGGTTGCAGTAGTTTAACAAGCTTAGATGTAAGTCACTTTAATACAAGTAATGTAACTTTAATAAGTAGCATGTTTAATGGGTGTAGCAGTTTAACTACTTTAGATTTAAGTAATTTCGATGTAAGTAATGTGACAGTTATGAAAAATGTATTTTATAATTGTAGTAGTTTAGTGATTTTAGATTTGAGTGGTTTCGAAACAAGTCAGGTAACAGATATGGGAACTATTTTTAGTGGATGTACTAATTTAGAGACAATATATGTATCAAGCTTGTGGAATGTAGATAATGTTACAAATGATAGTGGAATGTTTAAAGGATGTGTATCCTTAGTAGGAAAAGCTCCTAATACAACATATGCTTATAGTGGACCAGATAATGCAACATATGCTAAGATTGCAACAGATAGTGAAAAAGGTTATTTGACTGATATATCATTAAAACCTAGTAATTAGATATTGTAAGGTATCATTTGGTCAAACTTATTGGCTTAACATGATGAAAGGGATAATATAGTTTTAAAAAATAAAGTTATTAGAATTAGAACTATAGCCTTTGCTGATAAGATTAATAAAGAAAACTAATAAAAATAGTTTTCTTTTTTTAAAGTCATTGTTAAATTATAAATATTTTTGTATAATTATAGTATATTACTGACTTATGGGAGGATAGAAATATGAAAAAAAATAATTTTAGTTTTGGAAAAATGATTAGTTTAGCGTTAATAATATATATTGGCTTTGCTATTTTTCATAGTGTTTTTGAAAGAACTAATGATGGTGATTCTACCGCTTATAGTGATTCAGTCTTTAGTCTTATTACAACACCTGAAAACAAAGTATTAGAGGAGACTTTGGAAAAGTTTGCAAGGCGAAATACTTTTGATATTAGTATTACTTATGCTGATAATTTGGACATTGTAGACAAATTGAATGCTGGTGAAAAATATGATGCTATTTGGGCAAGTAATTCGATTTGGCTTGATATGATTGATAAGGAGAAAGTGTCTACTAGTAATTTAAAATCAACAAGTATTACCCCAATTACTTTTGGTATCAAGAAAAGTAAAGTAGAAGAACTTGGTTTAAAGAATAAAAAAGTTACGATGCAAGACTTATTAAACCTAATAAAGAATGGAAAATTAACTTTTAATATGGCCAATCCTATTACTACAAATAGTGGGGCATCAAGTTATTTAAACATCTTAAGTACTTTAGCTGGTAATCCTGAAGTATTGACAATTAATCATTTAAATAATAAGAAATTACAGGAAGATTTAAAAACGTTTTTTATGGGGCTTGCTAGAACATCTGGGGATGAAGATTTTCTAAATAAATCGTTTATTGATGGAGATTATGATGCTGCAATTACTTATGAATCATCGATTATTAATATTAATAAGGAATTAGAAAAAAACAATCGTGAAACATTGTATGCGATTTATCCGGTTGATGGAGTAAGTATTTCTGATTCTCCACTTGTTTACATCAATAATAAAAATGAAAACAAAAAAGAAATATTCTTGAAACTTCAGTCATATATATTAAGCTCTGATGGACAAGACATTTTACTTAATTTAGGAAGAAGAACATGGTATGGTGGTACAACTGATAAAGCTCCAGCTGATTTATTTAAGAAAGAGTGGGGAATTGATACAACCAAGTATATTTCACCAATTAAATACCCAAGTAAAAATGTGATTCATGAAGCGTTAAATCTATATCAAACTAAACTTCGAAAACCAGTTCATGTTGTTTTTTGCTTAGATTATTCTGGTAGTATGTATGGAACGGGAATGTCAAACCTTATTGATGCTATGGATTATGTCTTATCAGATAAAGCTAGTGAGAGTCTAATTCAATTTACTGAAGAAGATAAAATTGATATAATTGCTTTTGGTTCTAATGTTCGAATACTTGGTAGTGCTAATGGCTCAAAGACTGATGAGCTATTAACTAAAATTAAAGAATATGATTTTGATGGTGCCACATCATTATATCCGGCTGCAACGCAGGCAATAGAATTGCTAAAAAATGAATCTAGTGACTATAACATATCAGTGATTTTAATGACAGATGGCGAAGGAAATGTTGGAACTTTTGAAAGTTTAGAAGAAAAATATAAAGAGTATAATAAGGAAATACCTATTTATTCGATTACCTTTGGTTATGCTGATATTGAACAATTAGAGTTAATGGCTAATTTATCTAATGGTAAAGTTTTTGATGGTAAATATGATTTAGTTAAGGCTTTTAAAACAGTAAGAGGTTATAACTAATGAAAAATAATAATATAGTTTCAGGTGTAGTTGGTGCTTCCTTTTTTGCTTTAGGATATCTCGGTTTATCACTTTCTTTAGCACCAGCTTTAGCAATTGGTGCAGCATCGTTTGTGGCATCAGAGCTAGTCATAGGAAGTTCCAAAAAAATAGAAGAAAAAAAAGAGTTAAGCTATAAAGAAAAAATAGCATTAGCTAAAAATCAAAATAAATACTTAATAGATATGATTAATAAGATTGATGATGAAAATATACAGCATGATGTAGATGAAATTAGTAAAACGTCGGTTAAAATTATAAATCGTATTGAAAAAAATGAATTACACAATAAAACGGCTAATAAATTTATGGATTATTATTTGCCAGTTTGTGTTAAAATAGTAAGTAGATATGATGAAATTGAAAACCAATCTTTAACATCTCGTGATAGTCAAGAGTTTATGAAGAATGGCGGTAAGATATTAAAAGCAACAAATAAAGCATTCAAAAAAATATTAAATAGTTTATATCAAAGTGAATTAATTGATGCAGATGCCGAAATGAAAGTATTTAATTCGATGTTAACGGCTGATGGCTTTGATGAGACATTAATAGAGGATGGTGAAAAAGATGAATAAAAAAAGAATTATTGGTGTTATAATTTTCGTCATTTTAATAGTTGGAATAATTCTTTATAAAAACTTTGGTAATGATGTATTAGATAGTAACTTAACTACTATTTATGTAGCTACTGGTGGTGGTAAAGAAGATTTTCTTGGAGATGAAGAGGTTGTTAAAATACTACGAAGTAAATATAAGTTAAATGTAGTATTTGATACATGGAGTAATGGTAAAACTATTACGTGGCCACTAATTCGTGAGAAAATTAGCTTAGGAAATGAAAATATTATTAATCGATTGAGTACTGATAAAACAATAGGTATTCATACTGATGGTGTATCAAAATATGACGCATTATTTACATCAGACCAAAGATTTTATGATTATTATAAGTTATCACCAAATAAGGAAAAAGAAGAAGCAGATCGTTATACTGTATTAGCTGGTGGGCTTACTCTTAATACGCCAATTGTTATTTATAGTTGGGATAAAGTTGTTGATGCTTTAATTAAGGAGAATATCGTTACAGTATCTGATAGTGTTTACTATATTACTGATATGAATAAATTAATGAACTATATTTTAAATGGAAAAAAATGGTCAGATATTGGTTTAAGTGAATTATATGGTAATATAAATATTGCATCAACAGATCCAGTTACTTCTAGTCCAGGAGCAACATATTATGGATTACTTCTTTCAATTTTAACTAAAGGTGAAGTAACTAGTGAGAATATTAATAATAATTTAGCTAAATTAAAAGAATTTTATATTAAATCAGGTTATATGAATAATACTCCAGCTGATTTGTTTGAAAGATATTTAAAAACAGGAATGGGTGGAGAACCAATGATTGTTGATTATGAAAAAAGCATGATTGATTTTGCTAATGCTAATCCTAATGGATTTAATAGTGTAAAGGATAGTATCAGAATTCTTTATCCAGCACCTACAATATGGAACTCACACTGCTTTGCGGCTTTTACTGAAAATGGAAAGAAGTTATATAGTGCTTTTGATGATTCAGATATAGCAAGAATTGCTTGGGAAAGATATGGCTTTCGAACTGGTATAACCGGAGGTACATATGATGTATCTAAAATAGGAGTTAGTATTCCTAAGACAATATCGAGCACGGTATCTAGTTTAAAAATGGACACATATAACAAATTAATTGATTATTTGAAGGAGAAATAGAATATGGAATTAAAATTAGAAAAAACAAGTACAATGGAATTAGAGGGATTAGTTAATGGTGAAAAAAATGTTAGTGAGGCAAAAATTGAAAAATCATTAAATTATGACAATTTAACTGAAGAAGAAAAGAAAGCAATTGATAAGTTTAATAGTGAAATTGATGTATATGACCAAACGCAAATTTTACAATTTGGTTCTGCAGCACAAGATAAAATTTCAAAGTTTTCTGATAACGTTTTAGAGAATGTACGTACCAAAGATACTGGTGCAGTTGGTGATTTACTTGGTAATTTAGTTGCAGAAATTAAATCATTTGATAATGCATTAGCTGATAATGCTAAAACAAATATTATTGAAAGAATTTTCTCAACAGCTAAAAAAGAATTTGATAAATTAGTAGCTCGATATAATAAAATAGAGAAAAATATTGATAGCATTGAAAATGGCTTAGAAAAAGATAAATTACAAATGCTTAAAGATATTAATATCTTTGATAGTATGTATGAGAAAAACTTAGAGTATTTTAAAGAAATATCCCTATATATTATTGCTGGTGAAAAAAAAATTGAGGAACTAAAAAATATTAAATTACCAGAACTTAAAAAAGTAGCCTCTGAATCAGGAGAACACTTAGATGTACAAAAAGTTCAAGATATGGAAAATATTATTAATCGTCTTGAAAAGAAAATATATGATCTTAAAACCACAAGAATGATATCAATTCAAATGGCTCCTCAAATTAGACTTTTACAAAATAATGATGCTGAATTAGTAGAAAAAATTCAAAGTTCAATTACAAATACTATTCCATTATGGAAAAATCAAATGGTGCTTGCATTAGGTATAAATAATGCTCAAAAAGCGTTAAAAAATCAACAAGCTGTTTCAAAATTAACTAATGATATGTTAAAGAAAAACAGTGAGACTTTAAAACAAGGTTCAATTAAGATAGCTGAAGAATCAGAAAGAGCTATTGTAGATATTGAAACATTACGTAAAACAAATCAAGATATTATTGAAACTATTGATAAAGTTATCGAAATTCATAAAAATGGACGCATTAAAAGACGTGAATCTGAAAAAGAACTTGAAAATCTTGAGCAAGAACTTAAAGATAAATTGCTGGAAATTAATGTTAAAGAACAAGAATAGACTTATGTTTATTTTTGTTTTTAATATTTTGTTAATTGCTAAGGAGTAAAAAATGGATAATAAATATTTTAGTGAGATATATAATGATTTCTTTAAAGTAGATAAAAAGGAAATAGAAATAAAAAATGAAGAAAACAATGATAATTTGATTGTAAATATTGATAATTTAGAAATTGATAATGAATCAAAAAATCTTTTGAAGCAAATATTGGAATATATGGTTCACTATAGTCAAAAACAAGAAACTAATTATATTAATTTTAATATTATAGTTGATGGTAATAACATGGAAGTTGTCAATAATATTGCAGCTATTCTTAAAAAAAGTGTTACTGATAATCATTATGTGGATGGTAATACTGTATATGATTTTTCCTTATATGATTTAAATAATAAAGTAGATATTAATGATATATATACTAAAAATGGTATTATCATTATACATGATTTAGCTAGTTTATTAATGCAAGATGAAAATAGTAAAAAAATGTTTTTCTATAATTTAAAGAATAATATCAATAAAAGAAAAATTACACTTTTATGTGGAAGTGAAAATGATGTTCAAACTTTTCAATCATTTGATAATGAACTTGTGAAAAAATATTTTAATTTTAAGTTTATCGAGGTTATGCCTAGTATTCAAGAAATTTATAATGATATTTTAAATAAGGTAAAACTAAATGAAGATAAATTGGTTTCTTTATTAGATTATATATCATCATCATATAAAGATATAACTAATTATCCAACATTTCGTGATAATTTAGTAAGTTATCTTTCTTTTCATAAGGATGTACCTAAATTACGTGAGGTTAAAACCATTGATGAAGTATTTAAAGATTTAAATAGCTTAGTAGGTTTATCTGATGTTAAAAAAGTATTACATGATTTAGTTAATCTAATTAGCTTGAAAAAACAAAGTGATTTAAAAATTAGTAATATTAATTTACATATGCTGTTTTTAGGAAATCCTGGTACAGGTAAAACAACGGTAGCTAGATATTTAGCTGATATTCTATATAATTTGGGTTATATCAAAGAGAATAAGCTTTTAGAAGTATCCAGTAAAGATTTAGTTGCAGAATATGTTGGACAAACGGCAATTAAGACATATAGTGTAATAGAGCGTGCACTAGGTGGAATACTATTTATTGATGAAGCATATTCTTTATCAAGTAAAAATAATTCTTATAATGATGAGGCTATTGCAACATTAATTAAAGCAATGGAGGATAATAGAGATAATTTAGTAGTTGTTTTTGCTGGGTATACTAAAGAAATGCAAGATTTTATTAATTCAAATTCTGGTATAGCATCACGTATTGGTTATACTTTAAACTTTAAGGATTATACGGAAGATGAATTATTAGAAATATTTAAAGGAATGTTTATAAAGGCAGGATTTAAGATTACAACTGAAGCATTATATAAAGCACGTAATATTATTCGAGAGAATAAGAATAAAACTAATTTTGGAAATGCGAGATTTGTTCGCAATATGTATGAGAAAACGATAGTAGAGCATGCTACTAATACTAAAAATAAACGTCGCAAAGATATATTAATTACAATAACGGCTCAAGATATTAATATTGATAATGTTTTATAAATGTGAAAAATTGTAAAAGTGTTTGTATAATAAACACTTTTTTTGTATAATTATTATGAGGAGGAAATATGAAAAAATATCACACATTGTTAGTAGTTGCAATAACCATTTTATTTGTTGTTTTATTAACTTGGATTTTGCCAATAACATACCAAAATGGTGAATTAATTGCTGGTGAAAGAGTACAAGCAGGAATATATAATGCACTAACTTATCCATTATTTACTTTTTACAATTTTATTTATGTATTCTTATACTTGTTATTTGTTGGTGGACTTTATGGTATTTTAAACAAAGTAAGTGCATATAGGGTTTTACTTGATAAAATTACGAAGCATGTTAAATCAAGAAAAGTTCTATGGTTAATTATTACTGTTTTATTAATAGCATTAGTTGTATCATTTACAGGATATACTTATCAAATATTAATATTGTTACCATTTATTTCAGCAATTGTTTTACTTCTTGGATATGATAAGATTACAGCTGCTATGGTAACCGTTGGTTCTACAGCTATTGGTATAATTGGTTCAACATTTTCAAGTTCTGTTGTTGGAAAAATAAATGGAATGTTAGAAGGGGTAACTTATAATGATTTAATTATTCCTAAGGCAATTCTACTTTTAGTATGTTGTATAGTTTTGATACTTAATATTATTCATCATGCTAAGAAAAATGAGGTTAATGAAACTGTTGAAGAAGGTTTCTTAATACCTAAGAAAGTTACAGAGAAAAAGGTAAAAATATGGCCACTTGTTACTATTTTTATTGTCTTCTGTGTAATAATGACATTAGCTTCTGTTGATTGGAATGGTGCTTTTGGTGTAAAAATATTTAGTGATGCGAATGATGCTGTTAAGGGATGGCCTGTTTTATCAAAATATGTTGTATTAGTAGTTAGTTCTTTGATTATTTTATATAATATTTTGACAAGTTTATATAAAAGAAAAAAACTTGCTAAAAAAGATGAAAAACTAATGAGTAAACGTCGTTTGGTAGTAACAATAGTTTTTGCCGTAATTGCATTTTTAGCTCTATTAAAGGTAATGCTTGAAGATGTCTTTGGTGTAGCATATTTCATGAATGATGCTATAAAAGCTATTAAGCTCGATGGCATTGTTGCTGGCTTTACTTTTGAAAAACTACTTGGTTCAATTGTTCCATTTGGAAGTTGGACATATAATGATTATTTATTACTAATAATGCTTGCATGCTTAGCTATTAAGTTTACTTATCATATTAAAATGCAAGATGTTATTGAAAATGTTGGTGATGGATTCAAGAAGGTATTATATGCATCAATTGTGGTTATGTTATCATATACCCTATTGATATTACTATCTAGCCATCCAGTTGGTTTAACTATTTTAAAGCCAATACTAGAATTAACTGATGGTCTTAATATTCTAACATATCCATTGTGTACATTATTTAGTGCATTATTCAATACTGATTTTGCGTATTATGAATACGGAATTTTAAATGTAAGTTATGCAGCTACCTTTTTTACAGGATCTGGTGTTTTACCGCTTGCTGAGTTTATAACTCAAACAATGTATGGATTTGCACTTCTTCTAGCTCCAACAAGCGTAGTGTTATTATTTACTTTAAGTATCTTAGATATTAAATATACAACATGGTTAAAGAAAATGCTATTTGTTTTGTTAGAACTACTACTAGTCATATTCATATCATATCTTGTATTAAGATTATGGATTATTTAAAAGAACTCCTTGGAGTTCTTTTTTTGTCGAATAATTATGTGAGTAAATAAAACTCATTTCCATATAATATATATGGAGGAACTATGACAATTAAGTTTAGTGAAGAATCACAAAGATTATTAAAAAAAGCTAAGTTAGAAATGCAAAAATTAAAACATCCGTTTATTGGTAGTGAGCATTTATTATTATCTATACTAAATGAAAAAAATGATATTTCACTTAAATTGAAGGAATATAATGTAAATTATCATAACTTTTATAGTGCTTTAGTTGATGCAGTAGGAATTGGAAAAAGTACTAATGATTATTTTATTTATACACCACTTTTAAAGAGAGTATTAGAAGAAGCTATTCTTGATGCCAAAGAAGATAAAAAAGAAGAAGTAAGTTTAATTACTATTTTTTTGGCTATGCTCGATGAGGGTGAAGGAGTTGCAATTCGTATACTTTATAAACTTGGTGTGAACGTTGATAAAATATATGAAGAATTAAGTATTAAAAACCCTATAAAAAGTATACCTAAAAAATTAACTATTAACGAGTGTAGTATTGATTTTACTAAAAATGCAAGTGACTCTTTATTTGATCCACTAATTGGGCGCAATCAAGAAGTGGAGGAGTTAATTGAAATACTTTGTCGTCGCAATAAAAACAATCCATTACTTATTGGTGAAGCGGGTGTTGGTAAAACAGCTATTGTTGAAGAATTAGCTTCACGAATTGTAAATGGAAATGTTCCTGCATTATTAAAAAATATGAGAATTCTTAGCTTGTCAATGGCATCTTGTGTATCAGGAACGAAATATCGAGGTGAATTTGAGGAGAGAGTAACTAAGATTATTAAGGAGTTAGAGGTAAATAAAAACTTGATTGTTTTTATAGATGAAATACATACTCTAGTTGGAGCTGGTGGAGCCGAGGGTGCAATTGATGCTTCAAATATTTTAAAACCAGCTTTGGCTCGTGGAAATATTAAAATTATAGGGGCGACAACAATCAATGAATATAAAGCTACTATTGCTAAAGATAAAGCCCTAAGTCGACGTTTTCAAACTATTTTAGTCAAAGAAAACACTCAAGAAGAAACGAAAGATATTTTATATAATCTTAAAAATCTTTATGAAGATTATCATCATGTTTTAATTGATAATGAGGTAATTAATCAAATAGTTGAATTATCTGACAAATATATTTCTTCACAAAATAATCCTGATAAATCAATAGATATTTTAGATACTGTTTGTACTAGAGTTGCATTAAAGAAAAACAATACATTAAAGAAAATAGATGAACTAAAAAGAAAGCTAAAAGAAACGAGAAAACAAAAAAATCTTTTAATTATCAATCGTAAATATAAAGAAGCTTTTAGTGTTCGAAATAATGAAATGATTTTAGAAAATAAGTTAAACAGATTATCTTTATCTATTAAAAAACAAGGTAAAAGAATAATTACTATTAATGATGTAGCATCTGTTATTGAAAGTAAAACTAAGATTCCTATTTATGAAATAAATAATCATACTAATATAATTCATGGTTTAGAAAAGTATTTAAAAAGTCAAATAATAGGTCAAGATGCTGTTATTAATAGTTTATTACAAGTAACTAAGAAAATAACACTAGGATTAAAAGATGATTTTCCTTATTCCATGCTTTTTGTTGGACCAAGTGGTGTTGGTAAAACAATGTTAGTAAAAGAATATAGTAAATATATGAAAATTCCATTGATTAGGCTTGATATGAGTGAATATAGAGAAAGTCATACAATTAGTAAAATTATAGGTTCACCACCTGGTTATGTTGGGTATGATGATTTTGATAGTATTTTGGATAAAATAAAAAATAATCCATATTCAATCGTATTATTAGACGAAATTGAAAAAGCATGTGTGGAAGTCACTAATTTGTTTTTACAAGTCTTAGATGAAGGTATAATGACAGATGCTCATGGAAATAAAGTAAGTTTTAAAAATACCATAATTATTATGACGAGTAATATTGGTAGTGAAAAAGAAAGTATAGGTTTTAATAATAGTCAAGGAACGGAATATGAAATCAGAAATATCTTGACGACACCATTTGTTAATAGAATCAACCAAATATGTAAGTTTAGTTGCTTAGAAAAAGATAGTATTAGTAAAATAGTTCATAAAAAAATTAAAATGTTAACTGAAAAGTATCATAAGTATCAAATAACTATTAGTATTAATAAAAAAACAATAGAGCATTTAATTGATATAAGTGAATATCGGTTATATGGTGCAAGAAAGATAAATAAAATTATAGAAAATCAAGTTGATAATATAATAATTGATTCTATTTTATTAAAACAAAAGAAAATTACAATAAATAGTTTATAATTACTTTGTGATTTAAAAAAAATATTGTATAATAAGCATAAACGGAGGTATTTATGGAATTATATAATACTTTAACAAAAAAAATTGAAAAGTTTATTCCACATGAAGAGGGAATAGTTAGGATGTATACGTGTGGTCCTACTGTTTATCATTTTGCTCATATTGGAAATCTTCGTACATATATTTGTGAAGATGTTTTAGAAAAATATTTAAAATATTTAGGATATCAAGTAAAACGTGTAATGAATATTACTGACGTTGGTCATTTAACTGGTGATAGTGATAGTGGAACCGATAAGATGGTTAATAGTGCCAAAAGTGAGCATAAAAGTGTAATGGATATTGCTAGTTTTTATACTAATAAGTTTTTTCAAGATACTGCAAAATTAAATATAAAAAAGCCAGAAATTTTAGTGCCAGCAACACAAGAAATTGATGAATATATTAGAATTATTTCCAAACTCTTAGATGATGGATTTGCATATATTGCTGGCGGTAATGTTTATTTTGATACTGCAAAATTAAATAATTATTATGCACTTACTAATCATAATGTTGATGAGTTAATTGATGGTGCACGTGAAGATGTTATGCGTGATGATAATAAAAAGAATCGTGCTGATTTTGTATTATGGTTTACTAAATCTAAGTTTGATTCTCAGGAACTTAAATGGGATTCTCCATGGGGATTAGGTTATCCTGGTTGGCATATAGAATGTTCTGGTATATCTATGAAGTATTTAGGAGAATATTTAGATATTCACTGTGGTGGTGTTGATAATATTTTTCCTCATCATACTAATGAAATAGCTCAAAGTGAAGCATTCTTAGGTCATAAATGGTGTAATTATTGGTTTCATGTTGAATATTTAAATGATGCTAATGGAAAAATGAGTAAAAGTAATGGTGATGCGTTAATTATTGATACTCTTATTAAAAAAGGATATGAACCTCTTTCTTATCGTTATATGGTACTTTCAAGTCATTATCAAAAACCATTATTATTTTCATATGATAATCTTTCACAAGCTGAAAATGCCTATTTAAAACTTAAGGGAAGAGTGTTAAAACTAAATAAAAGTGAGGATAGCATATCTATTGATTATGATAAGTATAAAAAACAATTTCAAAAAGCCATGGATAATAATTTAAATACATCACTTGCTTTAACTACTGTATATGATGTCTTAAAAAGTGATATGAATGATTATACTAAATTGAGATTAATAACTGAATTTGATGAAGTTTTATCTCTTGATTTAACAAAAGAAAAATCTACTCAATCTGTCATTGATGAAGATAAAATTAAATCCTTGATTGAAAAAAGAAATATAGCTAAACAAAATAAAGATTATCAATTAGCTGATACTATTAGAAATGAATTGAAAGATATGGGTATTTTAATTCGGGATACAAGGGAAGGAACAACATACGAAATTTTAAAATAATTCTATAGTGAAAACTATAGTTTTTTTAAAAAAAAATTATCCACAATTTGGTGGAAAAATATTTATATCATATAATTTTAAATATCTTTAATACTACTGTTTTTTATGAATATTGGCTTCCTATAATTGACTATTTTTAGTAATTATTGTATTATTAATTCATAAAGTTATAGAGGTGATTTCTATGGATTTAATTTCCATTATTTTAATTCTTGGTGCTACTTTAATTACAGGTGGTGCTCAGGCTTATATAAGTATGAACTATCGTAAATATAAGCAAATTCCTGTGAAAAGTGGGAAAAGTGGTTTTGATGTTGCAAGAGAAATCTTAGATCGAAATGGTTTATCAAATATTTTAATTTTAGAAACACAAGGCGAGTTATCTGATCACTATGATCCTAGTAAAAAATGTGTAAAACTATCTCATGATATATATCATGGCAATACCATTGCGGCTGTATCCGTTGCATCACATGAATGTGGCCATGCTATTCAAGATAAGGAAGGTTATACTTTTCTTCGTTTTCGAAATAAAATTGTTCCACTAGTTAATTTTTCTTCCAAAATAGGTTATATTGCTATTATGGCAGGTTTTATATTAAGTCTTATGAAATTAGTTTGGGTGGGAATTGCTTTTGAAATTGTGATTTTGCTTTTTCAACTTGTTACATTGCCTGTAGAATTTGATGCATCAAGAAGAGCTTTAAAATTAATTAAAGAATATAAGATAGTAAGAGATGATGAACATAGTGGAGCCAAAAAAATGTTAACGTCAGCTGCTCTTACATATGTTGCTGGTGTTTTATCAACATTAATGGAAATATTCCGATTAGTACTTATGCTTACTGGCCGTGATGATGGATGACAAAAGAAATATCCTCTCTTGTTTTAGCATATCTTGGTGATACAATTTATGAAGATTATGTTAGAGAGTATTTAATTAGAAGTGGCATTGCTAATGTTAATGACTTGCAAAAGGAATCTATTAAATATGTATCTGCCAAATCCCAATGCGAAATACTCAAAAAATTAATTAATGAGGATTTCTTTACAGATTCTGAATTAGAAATTATAAAAAGAGCTAGAAATCATAAATGTTTATCACATCCTAGAAATTGTGATATTGTTACTTATAAATATGCTACAGGATTTGAAGCTTTAATTGGTTATTTAAAATTAGAAAAAAATATTGCTCGAATAGATGAAATTATGTTAAAAGTATTAAATTAACTACTATTTCTATATTATGAATATTTTTTTTCTTTGCACTTATTTACTTTTAAATATAAATGACTTATAATAAATCTTCGGTGACTGAAATGAATCAAGAGTTAAACGATTTTTTAGAGCAAAACTTAATTGAAGCTCACGCTATCTTTATAAATATTGTAAATGAAATGAAGAATTCTCGTATTCCATATGATTATGATGTGATTTGTGATATGGAAGAAAAGAGTTTTACGAAAGTACGAACACTTATTTCCAAAATGAATTTGGACCTTCGTGAATACCTTTACCTTACTAATACTAACGCTGATTTTTTAGATGAAAAATATACAATTTATTTAAAATATTTTATTTTATATATAATATCAATGATTTTTGTAAAATTTTTCTCTGATATAATCAAGGATGAAAGATTTAATGATTATTGGCAATATTTAGTAGGAATGTTTTTAGGTAGTACATATATGTCTCTATTAAATAAAGATGTTTTAGATAGTCAAAGTGATACTAAAGAAAAAAGAGATGTTATAAATAAAATTAAAACTCTTAAGGAGGAGTATAAAATAAACCATGATACTGTGGTAAATGAAATTGATTATATTTTTGCTCTAAATGATAATATGTGGGATGAATTAGATAAAGGAAAAAGACTAGTAAAGAATAATTAAAATAAAATACTTATTTTTTTGTTCTAATAAAATGTTAGTTGTGGAGGATTATGTGTATAAAATAGAATTTCGAACGGGAATAGTTAAAGATAAGACATATGATGATGCTTATTATAGTACACTTAATAATGATGATAATAAGTGGAAAAACTATTATTCACTTATTAAGGAAAAATATGATTTATGTTATAATGTTTTAAGTGTAACAATAGATACTTGGGATATTCGTGAAATGCAATTTGCTTGTTTTTCAAATAATATTTTGCTTAAACTATATTTGAAATGTAAAAGAGAAGGCGTTTTTGAGAAATATGACAAAGTTTCCATATTGAATGATAATATTTATAATGAGGAATTAATCTACAATATTCTAAAGGCAGAATGGTTAATTGATGAAAGATTAATTAGTAATAATCCATATGAATTAGCACTTAGAAAAAACTATTTTCAAGCGATGATAGAAGCTAGTGAATCAGTGCAAAATATTAAAATACAATTTCGTAATAAATTATTTAGTTATTTTCTTGAGACATATGATTTTATTCAACATAATAATAATTTTATAGATGATAGTAAAGTTTTAAAATTAAGTAAAAGTTTTATAATAGATAAATAGTTTATATACTTGACTCAACGAAATGTTGAGTTTTATTCAACTATAAAGTTATCGTTTTTTATCTAAAAAGATGCTATGTTATTATTGTGAGGTGAAAAATGAAAAAAATTATTATTCCAGTAATTTCTTTAGCTTTAGGATTATTAATAAGTTATTGGTATATTAACACAAAATATAATTTAGAGAGGATGTTACCTAAACCAGAATTATCTGAAGGATTACGTGGTGTTTATGGAATTGACAAAAATATTAATGAAACAACGATTGACAATTATTTAAATCGAACTGATACAGTATATCGTGATGTTCGTATGCTAATTGACCCAGCTACATGGGAAAATAAGGGTGGAGATCGCTATTTAAGTGGCTATATCAAAGGCTTTGAAGTAATACCATCACCTTATTTAGCTAATTATACTGATGATTATATTGAACAAAAGAAAAAAGAAAATGTATCAGGATTATATCAAGGTAAAACACTTTTTAAATTAGATAATGATGGTAATTATACACCTAATTATCAAGAATCAATGGCTATTTTAGAAAGTATTTTTCCCAAAGACAAGAATATCTTTATTATGTGTGGTGCTGGAGGATATGCTGGTCAAGTAAAAAGAATGTTGATTAAACTTGGTTGGGATGAAATGAAAGTGCGTGATATAGGTGGATATTGGTATTATGAAGGAAAAAATAGTATTAATGTAAAAGAAAATATTAATGGAAAAGAATATTATAACTTTAGTAAGGTACCATATTATAATATTGAATTTAGCACTCTTACGGAGATTAAATAGTGAAAAGAATAATGATTCTTTTGATAGTTTTATTGGCAACTAGCTGCTCAAATAGTAACTCATTATTTTATTTAACTGATAAATACTATCATGAAGGGAATTATATAAGTTTTCAAGGTAAATCTCTTGATAATTTAGATTCTGAATCATATCTTTTATACACATATAATAATTATTGTAATTTGCCAATTCACTGTGAAGATATTTTTAAAAATGTAATGGCTAAATATAAAATTGATGTTGTATCACTTCCTTTTGAAGAGTTTCGAAAAACCAAGTTTTATAATGATGTTAAGTATGCACCATCAGTTTTAATTATTAACAAAGGGGAAGTTGTTGCATTTTTAGATGCTAATTCTGATGATGATTTAATAAAATATCAAGATAATAGTGCTTTTGAAATGTGGTTAAGCAAGTATATATATTTAGAAAACAACTAATGTAGTTGTTTTTTTTGGAAAATTATGATAGTATTTATGGACGTATTAGGACGTATTATAATATAATAGTTGTGTAATAGAGATAGGTGATGATTATGTTAGAAATAAAAAACATAACCAAAGTGTATGAAACAGATGAATTTAAACAAAAAGCGCTAGATTCAGTTAGTGTTAATTTTCGTAAATGTGAGTTTGCTAGTATTCTTGGACCATCAGGTAGTGGAAAGACGACATTCTTAAATATAATTGGTGGACTTGACCATTATACAGATGGTGATTTAATTATTAATGAAATCAGTACTAAAAAATTTAAGGATGCTGATTGGGATAGTTATCGTAATCATAGAATTGGTTTTGTTTTTCAAAGTTATAATTTAATAAGTCATCAATCTGTTTTGTCGAACGTTATGTTGGCACTAACTTTATCTGGAATATCCAAAAAAGAAAGTGTTGAAAGAGCCAAAAAAGCTCTTATTGATGTTGGACTTCGTGAACATATGTATAAACGTCCTAATCAATTATCTGGTGGTCAAATGCAAAGAGTCGCTATTGCCAGAGCTTTAGTAAATGATCCAGAAATACTTTTAGCAGATGAACCTACAGGAGCACTTGATTCAACTACAAGCGTTCAAATTATGGATTTATTAAAGAAAATAGCTGAAAAGAAATTAGTTATTATGGTAACACATAATCCTGAATTAGCCTTAAAATATTCAAGTCGGATTATTAATTTAAAAGATGGAAAAATAATATCTGATACTAATCCATATGACGGTAGAATTAATACAAGGGAAAACAAAGGTATTAAAGATAGTAAGTCTAAAAAAACCAAAATGTCTTTCTTAACGGCTCTATCATTATCGTTTAATAATTTAATGACTAAAAAGGGAAGAACTGTTCTTGTTGCTTTTGCGGGTTCTATTGGTATTATTGGTATATCATTGATATTGGCTTTATCAAATGGATTTCAAAGTTATATTGATAAAATTCAAGAAGACACTTTGACATCATATCCTTTAAATATAATGCAGGAATCAACGGATATCACTGGCGCACTATTATCCATGGTAAATGATTCATCCGATAATATTGATGATGATAAAGTTACTGAAAAACAATCAATCACATCGATGTTAAAAAATATTAGTACGAATGATTTGAAAAGTTTTAAAAAGTATCTAGATGAGCATTATAGTGAAGTCAATAATGATTTAGCTACTGTTAAAAATACATATAGTGTGACACCTCGAATTTATACTGTTGATGTAACTAAAAAAATATCTAAATTAAATCCAAGTGATTTTTTAAGTTCATTTTATGGTAATGGAATGATGAAGTCATTCTCGAATTATACATCTATTTTTACTCAAATGATTGATAATACCAAGATGCTTTCAGAGTCATATGATGTCATTAAAGGTCATTGGCCTGAAAAATATGATGAATTAGTAATTGTATTATCAAATAAAAATAGTATTTCTGATTTACTTGTCTATGCTTTAGGGTATCGTGATGTTAATGAACTTAAAACTATTATTAATAAAGTAATGACTGGTGGAACAGTAGATATTAAAGATTCAGCTCCTATGGAATTTACCTATGATGATTTAATGAATGTTGAACTTAAATTAATCATGCCAACAGATTTTTATAAATATAATACCAAATATAATTTATATGAAGATATGAGTGAGGATGAAGTATATTTAAAAAATCTTTATGAAAAGGCTATGAAATTGAAAATTGTTGGGATTGTTGCACCAAAAGAAGGCGTTACTACAATGGCTTTAACGCCTGGTGTTGCTTATACGAGTAAATTGACTGATTATATCATTAATTATTCGAAAAATGCAGAAATTGTTAATAAACAGTTATTAAATAGTGAAATTGATGTTATTTCTGGTAATAAATTTGATAGTGAAGGTAATAAATTAGATATGGATTTTCAGGACTTAGTAGATGTTGATAGAAAAAAAATAGAAGAAGCCTTCAATGTTAAAATTGATGAAAAGAAATTGGAAAATCAAACGAAAAATTATATGAAGGAAATTGCTAGTTCCATAACTACTAACACTGATCCAGCTTATAATGCGTTTAATGATGTTTTGTCTTCCTTAATTCAAGAATTAGGTACATATGAGCTAATTGAAACAAAAGAAATTGATAATATAATTGATAGTATTTTAGTAAAAAAAGATAGCTTAATTACTAATTTAGAAAAGGAATATATAATTCCTAAAGAAAACTTTAAATCGGCGTATAAGGGCATTTTAAAAGGATTATTAGGAGTTTATATTCAAACTTATGTTCAGACTAATCAAACACTTACACAAGAAGAAGTTAATCCTATTGCTAAATACAATGAAATAATGATGAATGGTATTGTTGATTCTTATCTTAATAGTACAGTCATTATTGGAACTATGAAGACAATGGCTAGAGGGATGACCGAAGCAAAAATGAATAAGGAAATACTTTCAAAAGTTGGTGAATTAACTGGTAATATAACGAAATCTTTTGCTAATGCCTTTTCAATTGATGCTGATAAAGTAGCTGGTGCCTTTAAATTAAAAATGAGTCAAGAGGAAATAACTAGAGTTATTAGTTCAATGATTTCTGATACTGAGGTTAACGCTAAAACTAATTTAATTACCTTGGGTTATCAAGATAAAGATGAGCCAACATTTATGTCATTTTATTTTAATAGTTTTGATGGTAAAGAACATTTTATGCAATTTATTAATCACTATAATGAATTGATGGAAAACGAAAATAAGGATGATAAAGTAATAAATTATACTGATACTACAGGAATACTTATGGATTCTGTCAAAACGATTGTTAATGCGGTTAGCTATGTGTTAATAGGTTTTGTATCAATATCATTGGTAGTTTCTAGTATAATGATAGGTATTATTACTTATATTTCGGTTTTTGAAAGAACAAAAGAAATTGGTATTTTAAGAGCTATAGGGGCCTCAAAAAGAAATATTTCATCAATTTTTAATGCCGAAACGTTCATTGTTGGATTACTCTCTGGATTGTTTGGAATAGGTATTTCATATATATTAATTCCTATTATTAATACAGTAATTCATCATTATACTGGTAATATTCCATTAAGTGCTAAGTTATATATTAATAATGCACTATTGCTTGTGATTTTAAGTATTATTTTAACATTAATTGGGGGATTAATCCCAAGTCGTAGTGCTAGTCGCAAAGATCCTGTGGAGGCTTTAAGAAGTGAATAATGATTGATGAAGAGTTTATAAAGCTAGCTAAAGGATTATTAGAATGTTATAATGCTGCTTATGAAATATACGAACCCCAAGTTCGGATGATTATTCAAAATAACATCAAAGACGTTAATTATATTGAATACACTTTGGATAAGGTATTAGATATCTATACTGAAAAAGGGTTTAATCTCTTTATGGAATTACTTCTTTATTATCGAACAGTCAATTTTGAATACGCTAAAGAATATCTTGAAATATTAAAAAATGCTCGTACGGAAGAGTATGATGATTTTATAAAAAAACTAGAAAAGCGAAAGAAGTATTGAAATTTCAAAATTTATAAAATGCGGTAGTTCTTCATCTATCTATAAGTTATTATTTATATTTAATAAAGTTGTCATATGACAACTTTTCTTTTATATTTATTTGTAAGATACTTTTAGTTTTGATTTAATAATGTTATAATATAATTATTCAATTAAGGAGGGTATATGCAAGTAATATTTTTAAAAGATTTAAAGGGGCAAGGAAAATGCGGTGAAATAAAAGAAGTAAGTGATGGTTACGCTATAAACTTTTTAATAAAAAAAGGTTACGCTGTTAAAAAAACAGAAACTAGTTTAAATAAATTGAATATTGAAAAAGAAAATAATCGTCAATTAGATGAGAAAAAAACTAAGGAAGCATATGAATTAGTAGAAAAATTAAAAAAAGTTACATTAACTTTTACAGCTAAAGCTGGTTCATCTGATAAAATGTTTGGAAGTATTTCTAATAAGCAAATTAAAGAAGAATTGGATAAAATAGGATATCATTTTGATAAAAAACAAATTACTAGTGAAACAATTAACTCTTTTGGTTTTCATAATGTAGATATTAATTTATATAAAAACATTGTCGGAACTATTCGTGTGGAAGTTAGGAAGGGATAATAATGGCAAGAAGTATACCAAACAATAAGGAAGCCGAACAATCACTATTATCTTCAATGTTTATATCACGTTATGCATTAGAAAAAGCAGTTGATAGTTTAAATGAAGATGATTTCTACTATGATAATAATCGAATCATCTTTAATGTTTTAGAAAATCTTAATAAAAAAAATATCCCCATTGATATGACTAGTGTAATTACTGCCCTTAAGAATAATAATAAATTAAATGACGCTGGTGGGATTAGTTATATTACGGAAGTGTTAAATAGTGAAGCAGTAGCTACTAATGCTGATTACTATATTAAAAAGGTAAGTGATACATCACTTATGAGACGCTTGATTAAAGTATCGGAAGAAATTGGAAATTTAGGATATGAAGCTACTGATGATGTTGATGAAGCCTTAGATGAGGCAGAGAAAAAAATCTTGGGTGTAGTAAAAAACAAACAAAGTAGCGAATTTCGAGAGTTTAAAGATATTCTATATGAAGCTGAAGAAAATCTTGAGAGATTATCTAAATCTAAGGGGGAAGTTACAGGAATTCCTACCGGGTTTATAGATATTGATAAATTGACTTCTGGTCTACATGAAAATCAATTAATTATTGTCGCAGCACGTCCTGCAATGGGAAAAACAGTTTTTGCCCTTAATTTAGCTGTTAATGCTGCATTAAATGGAAAGAGCGTTGCCATATTTAACTTAGAAATGGATGCTGTTCAACTTGCTAATCGTATTTTATCAAGTGTTGGTCAAATCGAAGGAAAAAAGTTTATGTCTGGTAATTTTGATAATAATGACTGGACAAGACTCAATGAAGCTATTAGTCAACTAGAAAACGCTAAAATTTTTATTAATGATATGACTGAATCAACAATTGGGGCAATTCGTAGTAAATGTCGTCGTCTTGCAAGTAGTGAAGCAGGGCTTGATTTAGTAATTATCGACTATTTGCAACTAGTTAGTGGTGGAAAAAATTACGGAACCAATCGTCAACAAGAGGTATCTGATATTTCCCGTGCTTTAAAGTTATTAGCTTTAGAACTTCATATACCAATTGTTGCTTTAGCTCAACTTTCTCGTTCTGTTGAACAAAGAGAAGACAAGCGTCCGATTATGAGCGATTTACGTGAATCAGGTTCTATAGAGCAAGATGCTGATATTGTTTCATTCTTATATCGTGAATCATATTATAAAAAAGGAGCTTCTGAGGGTAATGCTAATATTAGTGAGTTTATTGTTGGAAAGCATCGTAATGGTCGAACTGATACCATTCCTTTAATTTTTAAAGGTGATACGTGTTCATTTTTAAATTACCAAAAAGAAAATGAATAATTAAGAAGGAGAAATAATGAAAGGGAAAAATATTATAATATTACTTATAGTTTTAATAATTAGTGGAATTCTTACTAGTATTGTAAAAGCTAATAATAATGTCGCACATATTCCCATAGAAGGTTATCGTGTATACTTAGAAGGTAAATCTATTGGTCTAATTAAATCAAAAGATGAACTAAACTCATATATTAATAAACAACAAGAAAAATTAAAAGAAAAGTATCATGTTGATCAGGTATATGTTCCTAATAATATTGATATTGTTAAAGAATTAACATATGAAAATCACATGGATAGTATTGAAAAAATATATAATATGATTAATACTATATCACCATTTACTATTAAAGGTTATCAAATAACTATTGATAAAACTAATAGTACTAGTTACCAAAATGATGAAAATGAAGGAAATCATGATAAAGAAAAAATCATTCAATTAAATGTTATTAATAAAGAAATCTTTAATAAATCTATTGAAGATGTTATTTTATCATTTGTAGATAAAGAACAATATGATAAATTTAAATTAAACGAAAAATATGAATTGGAAACAGCAACTGGAGAATTAGTTGAAAATATTTATATTGAAGATGAAATTACGCTTAAGGAGACTAATATACCAACTAATGAAATTATTTATATGGATAGTGATTCTTTAACTAAGTATTTGATTTTTGGAAATAATACTAGTGATACTAAATATACCGTTAGAACAGGTGATAGTATTGAAAAAATAGCAGATACTAATAAAATGAGTGTTAATGAACTTTTAATAGCTAATGCTGACTTATCTAGCGCGGAATCTTTGATTTATATTGGTCAAGAATTATCAGTTGGTACCATTGACCCAGTTATTACGACTATTGTTGAAAAACACGTTGTAGAAGATCGAACAATAAAATATAAAACGGAATATAAATATGATAATAAGATGTATCAAGGTCAACAAAAAGAAACACAAAAAGGTCAAAATGGTGTAACAAGAATAACTCAAAAAATTAAAATGATTAATGGTGATATTTTAAATGCTTATATTGTTTCAAGTGAAGAAATAAAACCTGTTGTTAATAGGATTGTTGTCAAAGGTGGTAAACAAACACCACGTGGTGATGGAGAATGGCTTTGGCCAACTAATTTTCCATATTCAATATCTAGTGGTTATGGATGGCGATGGGGAAGACTTCATGCAGGTATTGATATAATTGGAACAGGACGTGGTTCACCAGTTTATTCTGCAAGAAGTGGTGTTGTATATGATATTAATTCTAATGGTTCATCAGGCTATTATGTTACTATTAAACATGATAATGGCTATTATACAAGATATGCTCATATGCAAAATACTAATGGTAATGATCGACTTGGTGGGGCAAGTTCTGCCACCAAATATATTAGTGTTGGTCAAAGAGTAGTAGCTCATCAAGTAATAGGAGAAGTGGGAAGTTCAGGAAGTAGTACAGGAACACATTTACATTTTGAAATATGGAATGGTGTACCTTTCCAAGCACAATCATTTAACCCATTATTGTTCTATTAATGAGGGCGATAATTTTAGGTAGTGGATCAAAAGGAAATTCAACACTTTTAATTGGCAAAAAGAAAAAAATATTAATTGATGTTGGGTTTTCTTATCCAAGAATGATAAGTAATTTAGGTTTATATAATGTATTGCCTACTGATATTGATGCTATCCTAATTACACACACGCATAAAGATCACATTGCAGGTCTTGCGATGTTTGTTAAAAAAAATCACATACCAGTATACACTAATAAGATAATGAAAGAAGAATTAAGTAAAATAATTAAAGAAGAAGATATGGTAATTGAAGAAGATAATTATTTTATTGATGATTTTAATATTGTAGCTATTCATACATCACATGATGCTAAAGGTAGTGTTGGATTTTTGATAAATGAGGATACTAGTAGTCTTGTTTATATTACTGATACTGGATATATAAATAAATCATCCTTAGAAAAACTGATTAATAAAAATGTCTATATTTTGGAAAGTAATCATGATATTAATATGTTAATGAAAGGACCTTATCCTTTTACTTTAAAACAGCGTGTTTTAAGTGATAAAGGGCACTTATCGAATGAGACAGCAGGAAATTATTTAAATGAACTTATTGGTGAACAGACTAAAAGAGTTATTTTAGCCCATTTATCAGAAATAAATAATACTAAGGAAGTAGCAATTAATACAGTAAGTAAAATAATTAATAATCGTCTTTTAGTAGAAACTGCTTCTCAAAATGATTGCTTTGATGTAGGTGATTTTTAATGATTAAAGTTATTTGTATAGGAAAAATTAAAGAAAATTTTTTTAAAGAAGCTATAGTAGAATATAAAAAAAGAATTAGTAAATATACTAATATTGAAATAATTGAATTACCAGATTATGATTATGATTTGAAAAAAACACTTTTAATGGAATATAATAGTATTATGAAAGTCTTTAATAAAAATGATTATAATATTTTATTAGATATTGATGGTGTTATGATGGATAGCATTTCATTTTCAAAGAAAATGAATGATACATTTATTTATAATAGTAATATTACTTTTATTATTGGAGGAAGTAATGGTGTTCTTTCAGAACTTAAAAATATAGTTAATTATCGTCTTTCTTTTTCAAAAATGACTTTTCCTCATCAATTATTTCGCGTAATTCTATTAGAACAGATATATCGTGCATGTAAGATAAATAATCACGAAGAATATCATAAATAGGAGGCTTTATGACACTAATTAATACAACTTTTTGGTGTATAGCTACAATTTTACTAATTAGTTGTGGATTATATTACACTTTTAAACTTCATTTTGTCCAATTTAAATTTAAAGAAATGTTAAGTAGTTTAAAAATTAAAGCATCTTCTAAAGATAGCATTTCACCATTTAAAACGCTTACTCTTGCTTTAGCTGCCCGTATTGGAGTAGGAAGCCTTGCCGGAATTGCTCTTGGTATATATAAAGGTGGTATTGGAGTTGTCTTTTGGATATGGCTATCAGCTTTAATAACACTACCTAATTCTTTTGTTGAAAGTACCTTAGCTGTATTATATCGAAAACGTGATGGTAAGTATTATATTGGTGGACCAGCTTATTATATTAATGATGGGTTAGGATTAAAGAAATTGTCGTATCTTTATGCAATTATTATTTTTTTATGCTATATAGGTGGTTTTCTAGCTATACAATCTAATACAATTGCTTCAAGTTTAAAAACATATTTAGATATTTCGCCAGTAATTACAGGGATTGTGATTGCTATTATTTCTTATTTTATTATTTCTCACGGATTAAAACGAATAGCAGATTTTACCTCTTATCTTGTACCAGTTATGGGTGTTATTTATATGATTGTTGCTTTGGTAATAATTCTCTTTAATATTGGTAGTATTCCTAATATTATGATTAATATTTTTAAACAAGCTTTTAATATTAAAGCCTTTGGTTGGGGTATTATAAGTAGTATTATTATTGGTGTTCAACGTGGAATATTCTCATCTGAAGCAGGAATTGGAACTGGAGCAGTAGCTAGTGGTACAAGTGATACTAAAAGTCCTTGTAAGCAAGGATATCTTCAGATGTTAGGTGTTTATTTCACTAGTTTTATTATTTGTACATCAACCGTTTTTATTATTTTAACTAGTAATGTTGATATTAGTAGTTTTTCTAATCCTAATGGAATTGAAATCACTTTAAATGCTCTTAATTATCATTTAGGTAGTTTCGGTACAATAATTTTGATTTTTGCTATTCTTTCTTTTGCTTTTTCAACTATTATTTCAGGATACTATTATGGTGAGAGTAATTTAAAATACATAGATAAAAAAACTAATGCCACAAAAATATGCTTATTAAATATATTTGTAGTTATTATCCTCCTTTATGGTGCAGTTGCTTCTCCATCGATTTTGTGGGATAGTGTAGATATTGGTGCTGCCATTCTTGCAATTATTAATTCAATAAGCATGCTATTACTTCGTAAAGATATAAAAAAAGAATTTGAAAAGGAAAAAAATATATGATAGGTAATGATTGGGATAAAATATTAGAATCAGAATTTAAAAAAGATTATTTTATTAAGTTAATTAATGATGTACGAAAAGAGTATCAAAGTAAAACTATTTTTCCAAGAAAAAATCAGGTTTTTAATGCTTTTCGTTATACACCTTATCATAATGTCAAAGTTGTCATTTTGGGACAGGATCCATATCATGGAGAGGGTGAGGCAGAAGGTCTTTCTTTTTCAGTACCATTAAATATTAAAAAGCCACCTAGTCTTATTAATATTTTCAAAGAATTGCATGATGACTTAGGATATGATATTCCAAAGAATGGAAGTTTACATTCATGGGCTAGAGAAGGTGTTTTACTTCTTAATGCTGTACTAACAGTTGTCAAAGATCATGCAGCATCACACCAAGGAATGGGATGGGAAATATTTACGGATAATGTCATTAAACTAATAAATGAAAAAAAAGAACCAGTTGTTTTTATTCTTTGGGGAAGATATGCAAGAACTAAAAAGAAATTAATCACTAATCCTAATCATTTGGTAATAGAATCAGCTCATCCTAGTCCACTATCGGCTTATAATGGCTTTTTTGGTTCACGTCCTTTTTCGAAAACAAATAATTTCTTTATTGCAAAAGGAATTAAGCCAATTAATTGGGAGATAAAGTAGAAAATAGATTAGCTATAAAATCGAGGTATTGTATGATAAAATACTCCTTGATTTTTATTATTTATTTCTTTTAAAAGATTATAAGAAAAATATACCGCGCGGTATATTTTTAATCTTTAAAATCATAAAATAACAAGTATATATTAACTAGTCCAGCTATTCCTACAAGTGTATAAATAATTCTTGATAGTGTAGTTCCATCTCCAAAAATAGTAGCTACTAAGTTAAAATCGAAAACGCCAATCAATCCCCAAACAATAGCTCCTATAATGGTTAGCATAAGACATATTTTTTGTAATGTTTGCATTTCTCCTCCTTTTACTATTATGATAGACAAAAAAATTAAAATTATTCATGAATAAATAAAAGTTATACTAATATAATTAATTGAAAAGTGAGGTTTTATGAAAAAAAAATTATTTTTATTTTTATTAGTTGTATGTTTATTTTTGGTTGGTTGTGGTAAAAATAGTAATAAGAGTATTAAAGATGATTTAGTTAAAAATATTAATGAACTGAAAGCATATGAATTAAATGGTAAGCTGGAGGTCGTTAATAATGATGACGTCTTTAATTATGATGTAGATGTTGACTATAAAGACAAAGATTATTATCGTGTTTCATTAAAAAATAATGCTAATAATCATGAACAAATTATTTTAAGAAATGATGACGGGGTTTATGTTGTTACACCTTCTTTAAATAAAAGTTTTAAATTTCAAAGTGATTGGCCATATAATAATTCACAAGCTTATCTTTTAAAAAATATTGCTAAGGATATTGAAAATGACAAAGAAGTTAGTGAAACTAGTACAGATGATGGATTTATTATAACCAGTAGAGTTAATTTTCCTAATAACCCTAAATTAATAAAACAAAGAGTAACGGTGGATAAAAATATGTTAATAAAAAAAGTTGAAATACTTAATAGTGATAATATTAGTATGATGACATTTACTATTAATAAGACTAATTATAAGCCAATGTTTAATGAAAATTATTTTGAAATAAATAGTATCATTAATACTAGTGAAAACAATAGCAGTAATAATAGTGACGATGGTAATAATAATGAAGCAAATGGTAATGGTGATAGTCAAGCGACATCAACAATTGATGATATTATTTATCCACTTTATATTCCAACAGGAACGGTTTTAACTGGTGAAGAAAAAGTTAATAAGACGAATGGGGAAAGAGTTATACTTACTTTTGGGGGAGAAAAGCCATTTACCTTAGTAGAAGAAACAACATATCCAGAGAGTGAATTTACAGTAGTACCTACCTATGGAGAACCATATTTACTAATTGATACTGTAGCAGCCTTGTCAAATAATTCAATTAATTGGGTAAGTAATGGAATAGAATATTATATAGTAAGCGATGTTATGAATCAAAACGAATTAATCGAAGTGGCTAAATCAGTAAATGTAGTATCAGTATTAAAATAAAGTATCGGATGATATTTTATTTTTTTATAAATGATAATATGAATAAAATAGTACAGTTTAATTTTAAACATGATATAATAAAATTAGAGTGATGATATGTTTGAAGGTAATTATAGTTTTTTTGATTATAAATATAATATTGAAGGGTATAATGGGCAAGATTATGGTGGTATGGCACAATACCTGTATTTGTTTATATCAGTTATACTACTTGTAGTTTTACTTATTTTATTAAGAAAAGTATCACGAGAAAAAGTATTAATAATTATTCGAATAGTTAGCATATTTTTAATTCTTTTTTATTTTTCTAAAACAATATGGGAAAGTATATATGATATTAAAGTAATGGGTTCATTTAATACAGGATTACTTCCTTTTGATGCTTGTTCAATTGTTATGTTAGCGAGTTTAATATCTGGCTTTGGTAGGGGAAAAATCAAAATCATGGCAGATAGTTGGCTTATAACGGGCTCTATAGTTGGTGGTGTTGCTACTATGTTATTTCTTAATGCCTTTAAATATTATCCTTTTTTTTCCTTCGGAGCTTTTTATTCAATGATTTGGCATTTTATAATGGTCTTTATTGGTTTGCTTTTAATTGTAACTAATTACGTTGATTTGAAATATACTAACGTTATTAATGGCTTTTTATTTCACTTTTTAATTTCTTTAATAATTATTCCTTTAGATTTTATTTATCAATGGGATTTTATGATGTACTTAAATCTTGGTGGTATTCCTTTCTTTGAAAATTTGGCAAGTATATTAACTAATAATAATTTACAATTTTTAAATCCAATTATGATGTTATTATTGTATTTTATTGCTTTTAATTTGATTTATTTTCTCACTTTTTTATTAAAAAAAATTATTAATAGAGCAAGCTTAATATTAGTGACTAAATAAAATAATGTATTATTTAAAATAATTAAGCGTGATATAATAGATATGAAAGGAATGGTTATATGAGAAAACAAATTAAAACAACGGAAGCAATATTTCCAATGCCAGTCTTGATGATTGCTACTTATAATGAGGATGGAAGTATTGATGTAATGAATGCAGCCTGGGGAACAATGTTAGAAAGAAATATGGTAATGTTAAACTTAACTGAAACACATAAAACCGTAAAAAATATTAAAGAAAGAAAGGCATTTACAGTTAGTATTGCTGATGCAAAACATGTTAAAGAAGCTGATTATTTTGGTATGGTTTCTGGTAATAATACAACTAATAAGTTTGAAAAATCAGGATTAACTTCAGTAAAGTCAGAGTATGTTGATGCACCAATAATTAATGAGTTTCCTATTTGTATGGAATGTGAGTTTATTGAGTATCAATCTGATGAATATGGTGCTGGTGTGATAGGTAAAGTAGTAAATGTAACGGCAGACGAGAAAGTATTAAATGGAGATAATGTCGTTGTTTCTTTAGTAAATGCTATATGCTTTGATCCATATACTCATGGTTATTATTGTGTTGGCGAAAGAGTTGGAAATGCTTTTAAAGATGGTCTAGAGTTAAAATAGGGATTTATGGGTTACTATGTATTCCTAAGTCCATATTTAAATGATTGAGCAAATAGACATGGAAATGGTATTGAATTTTGCTCCATTAAGTGAAGCAATTAGTTTTACAGAAAATATTATTAATAAGAATATAAATAATGATTATTATGAAAAGTGTAAAATTAAATTATTAAAAAGTAAAAGGGAGCATCTTTTACTTTTTTAATAATAAGATAGAAATCTAAAGTTTGAAAGAATAGTTACTTTATTATTATTTATAAGTTAATATAAAATGTACCATATGAAATATTTAGTATTGTTTTTTTTTAAAGAGTGTGTTAGGATATTATTGTATAATAAGGGACGGTGTATATGGATAATAGTGTAAGAAAGTTAGTAGAGTTATTAGAACCACTTATTTTGGATTTGGACGAACAAAAAAGAAATTTAGTGGAAAGAAAGAAAGAATTAGATAATGTATCAAGAATGCTTGCATATACTAAGGATAATTTTGACATGGTAAGTATTTATGCAGATCAGGATTTAATATTAAATATTCTTCCACGTGTTAATAGTAATAAAGAGGAGTATCGAGCTAGCTGTTATTTATTAAACAGTGAAAATGAAAGTGTTAAGTCATTGCCACAATATCAAAGTGCTTATAATTTGATAAGTGACATTATTGAATATTTTAAACTTTACAAAGCTGAATTAATAGTAGAAACGCAAGATACTGAAAAAATATGCCATGAAAAAGAAATAGAGAAAAAGTATTATACTATCTTTTCAAATCCTAATCCATATGTCGAAGAGATTGAAGAGTTTAGTGATTTATTAGATAAACATGAATTAACAAATGAAGATAGAATTAATATTTTGTTTTATACATTAGAAAATAATTGTAAAGAATATATTAAAAAGAGTAGTTAAGGGGAGAATATGATGAAAGAAGAATTAATAAGGGTTTTAAATAATAAACTTGATGACATTAATAGTGATATTGATTCTTTAGTAGAATTAAATGATAAAATAACTAATGAAGAGCAAAAGCGCGCATATATATCAAGTATTTTAAATTTATTTAAAGAAAATAATGAGACTAATTATATGAATTTCTCCAAACTATCAAAAGATGATTTTGAGAAAACATTGAATGCTCTTGGAAATGATGTTGTTGAGGCTTTTAGTCTTAATAGTTGTAATTATGATGGTTTAGTATATTTAATTAATGGTATTAATAGTGGAGTAGCTCTTTCTTTAACTGATGAACAAAAGAATAGTATTCTTTACCTAATTCAAAGATTGATTGAAAAAGAAGATGAACATAAATCTGCTATTGAAGGCTTTAATTTAGTAAAAAATCGTTATGCCATAAGCAGTGTTGAAGAATTAAAAGCAAAGAAAGAAAAATATTTAACTATCCTAGATGACTTAGCAAATAATCAATATGTTAATAATACTAGTATTTTAACTGAAGCAATGGCATTTTCAGAATTAACAGATGAAGAAAAAATTAAAATATTAAAGTATTTATTAGAATATAATGCTTCTGTATTTAAAAGTCATCCACATGTGGATATTAAAGAAGAAAAAGTAAATTATCCAAGTGAACATGTAGAAGAAAAAAATGAAAAAACAGATAGTAAAACAGAAGATGTTCAATTTAATGATGATGGATTATTAGATCAAATTGCTCAGAACATATCGAATGAAGAGACAATTTCTTTTGATGATTATAATGATACAAAACCATTAGATGAAGAAGAACTTACATCTTCAAAAGAAGAAAATAATGATAGTGAAGAGTTAATAAACAATGAGAAAAATGATTATCAAGAATTTCATTTTAATGAAGTAAAAAAAGATGATTTATCAAGTTTTTCACCACTTTCTTTCTATGATTATAGTGATAAAAAAGAGAAAAATGAAAAAGAAGATGAAATCTTAAATACAACAAATGAAGTAACTGAAGAAAATAAAGAAGAAAATACATCATATTATGAATATGATGAAAATAATGATAGTGATGAGGTATTAAATACTTCTCAAGTTAATCATGAAGAAACACTAGATAATAAAGAAAATGATGTTGAACAAAATAAAGATGATAATGTATTTAGTTCAATAATGAACAACCTAAAAGGTGATACATATAAAGAACCAGTAACTAACTTTGAAGAAGAAACCAATACTACAAGTTATCAAGATAATACTATAGAGAGAATATCAACGAGTGATTTAAATGCTTTGTTGGCAAAATATGGTATTCAAGAAAATGAAAGTTACATCAATGAATTAGTAACTGGTGATATTAAAAACTATGAAGATATTTTAAATACTTTAAAGGATAACGATTTAATTGATTTATTTAAAAATAATAGCGAATTATTAGTTGAAACACTATTATATTCAGATAGTTCAATAATAAAAAATGTTTTATCAATTATTAAGGATGATTTATCTGTTGATAATGAAGACTACATTATAACATTGAAAATTGTTGTAAATACTATTCCTACTATATTTATAAGTAATGTTGGTAATTATGATAATTTCATTAAAAATGTTAAACTATTCAAAGAACTTGATTTGAACTTAATTAATTTGTTTGATTTTAGTAAAGAATTATTTGTGGCAAGTAACAATACAATAATGAATAACTTAGAAATCGTTAATAAATATGATGTTAATATCACTTATCAAAATGCTAAATATTTTATGTTGTTAAAAGATATTGGTGATCGAATTGATTACTATGTTGAAAGCGTATATCTTGACAAAGAAAAAAATGCTGTTTTTGATGGAATTGATTATGTTAATAATTATACTGCTAAACTAAATACAGTAACAGATGAAACTATTAAGAGACTTCGTTTCTGTAGTGAAACTGGCAAAAAGGTTTTTGGTAATAAACCTGGTTCATTAACTGCAGATATTACACATTTAAAAGTAAATACCTTAGATATTACAAGTGAATATTTAAATACGTTCTTTAATAATAAATTTGCTACATTAACGGGTGATGAAGTAAGAGAATATACTAAATTAATTCATAATAGTAGTAATGTTGGTAATTATGATGATGAACTAGAGATGTTAAATAAATATCGTAATGGATTAAGATATGTAATTGAAGGAATTAATATTTCTTATAATAAAGTCTTGAGAAATTATTGTATTCTAAGATCATACGGAATTAATGTTCAAAAAGCTCTTCATTTTGCTGTATGTTATAATCTTGTTATTACTAAGGATGAGTACGATAAATTAAAGAATGTACTTGATGAATTAGGAGGTAGAGTATAATGGATTTTCTATTACAATATGGTTTAACGAATGAAGATATTGATGAAATAAAAAGTAATAATGATGAATCAATAATTAAAAATGTTATTTTAAATCAAAAAAACGTTTGTGAAGTTATTGACTATTTATTAGAAGTTGGTATTGAAAAAAATGTTATTAGAGATTTGTTTTTTGAACAAATTGGAATGTTTTTTCGAACTAAAGAGGAAGTACAAGATGTTTTTGATGAATATGAAATTGATTCAATAATAAAATCACTTAATTTTGATGTAAATACAGTTGATTTAATTGAATTTAGTTAAAAATACTTGTTAAAAAGGTAAAAGTATTATAAAATAAGGAAACAAAGAAAGGAGTAACTTATATTTTATTAAATGGTTACTTCTTTTTTGTTATTGAGGGATTATGAGTCATTATTTTGAAAATGATAAAAACTTAGTTAGTAAAATTGAAACATTTAATATTAATATTCAAAACGTTTTATTTTCTTTTAATACGGATAATGGTGTTTTTTCAAAGGGTGAATTAGATTTTGGAACTAATCTATTACTTAAGAATATTTTGAAAATGGATTTAAATGGTAATATTCTAGATTTAGGATGTGGTTATGGTCCGATTGGTATTATTCTAAAGAAGCTTAAAAATGTTAATGTATCAATGAGTGATATTAATATGCGAGCTATTCATCTTACCAAAATGAATGCCAAAAAAAATGGAGTTTTGGTAAATATCATTAGTAGTGATGGATATCTTAATATTTCTGATACTTTTGATTATATCGTATCTAATCCACCAATTAGAGTTGGCAAAAAGAAATTATATGAATTACTTATTGAGAGTAAGAATCATTTGAAGAAAAATGGTGAATTATTAATTGTAGTAAGAAAGGAACAAGGGGCACTATCTTTAATAAAAGATATGAGTGTCTATTATAGCGTAAAGGTTATTGACAAAAACAAAGGTTTTTTAATTATTTCACTAAAAAATGATTGACTAATAGTTTTGTTTGTGTTATTAATATATGTTGGCGACATATTATTTCCTATAATATGTAATTAAAAATTTAATATTTGATAATGGGGTGAATTTATAGTGGCATATAAGCTTATTAATTGTGGTGATTACCGCCAAAGAAGATCTTTCTCAAGAATCAAAAAGACTTATGAACTTAAGGATTTGCTTGAGATACAAAAAAAGAGTTATCAATGGTTTATTGATACAGGTATAAAAGAAGTATTTGATGATTTATTCCCCGTAGAGAATTTTTCTGGAACACTTTCTTTAGAATTTGGAGATTATCATTTTGATGAACCAAGGTATACAATTAAGGAAAGTCGTGATAGAGAAACAACTTTTGCCGCACCTTTAAAAATTGATGTGAGACTTTTTAATCATGAAACTGGAGAAGTTAAAGAACAGGAAATATTCTTAGGCGATATGCCAGTTATGACAGAATCTGGAACATTTATTATCAATGGTGCAGAACGTGTTATTGTAAGTCAGTTGGTACGTAGTCCTTCTGTCTATTTTAATCGTGAAATTGATAAAAATGGTCGAAATGTTATTACATCCCAGATTATACCTACACGTGGAACATGGTTAGAGTTTGAAACAGATGCAAGAGATGTTATATATGTTAGAATTGATCGTACAAGAAAAGTAGCTCTTACGACTCTTTTGCGTGCTTTTGGATTATCAAGTGATGAGGATATCTATAATTTATTTGGTAAAGATGTATATCTTGTTAACACCATTAGTAAAGATAGTACGAAAAATACTGATGAAGCTTTAATTGAAATATATGAAAAGTTAAGACCAGGTGAACCATCAACACTTGATTCATCTAAAAACCAAATTATCACAAGATTTTTTGATGAATTTAGATATGATTTAGCTCGTGTTGGTCGTTACAAGTTTAATCGAAAATTAAATATTACAGAAAGATTACTTGGACAAACTTTAGCTGAAGATATTAAAGTGGATAATGAAGTTAAATATTCTAAAGATACTGTTATTACTAAAGAAGTATTAGAAGATTTAAAGAATATCTTTAATAATGGTTATAATCTTAAAGTTGCTAAAATTAATGAAGAATTAGATACTTTTGCTAATATTCAAACTATTAAAATATATGATCCTAATAATAAAAAGGATAAATTAATAGTTATTGGAAATGATTACAATATTGATGTTAAGAGATTAACAATCTCTGATGTATATGCAGCAGTTAGTTATTATTTAAACTTATTACATGGCGTTGGTAATTTTGATGAAATCGACCATTTAGGAAATCGTCGAATTCGTCAAGTAGGTGAACTTCTACAAAATCAATTTAGAATTGGTGTTGCAAGAATGGAAAGAGTTATTCGTGAGCGTATGACCACGCAAGAAATGGATGAAGTAACACCAAAAACTTTAATTAATATAAGACCAGTTACAGCTGCTATGAAGGAATTCTTTGGTTCAAGTCAATTGTCACAATTTATGGATCAAACTAATCCACTTGCTGAGCTTACTAATAAACGTCGTCTAAGTGCTTTGGGACCTGGTGGACTTTCTCGTGATAGAGCAGGTGTTGATGTACGTGATGTAAATCCAAGTCACTATGGAAGAATATGCCCAATTGAGTCACCTGAAGGACAAAATATCGGACTTATTACATCGCTTGCAAGTTATGCTAAAATTGATGACTATGGTTTTATTATGACACCATATCGTCGTGTTATTGATAAAAAATTAACTGATCAAGTTGATTATTTAACGGCAGATGAGGAACAAGAGTTTATAATATCACAAGCTACTATTGAAACAGATGATAATGATTATATTGTTAAAGATCGTGTTACAGCTCGTTTCAAGGGTGAGAATATTATGACTGACTCTAGTAAAGTTGATTATGTCGATGTATCACCTCAACAAGTAGTTGCTGTTACAACGAGTTGTATTCCATTCTTGGAGCATGATGATGCAACACGTGCTCTAATGGGTGCAAATATGCAACGTCAATCAGTACCATTACTTAGAAGTGAAGCTCCATTTATTGGAACAGGGGTTGAAGCTGTTACAGCAAAAGATTCTGGCGCCGTAATTTCAGCTAAAGCAGATGGTATAGTTGATTATGTTGATGCTAAAAAAATCGTTATAAAAAATGCTAAGGGACAAGATAATTATTTCCTTGCTAATTTTGAACTTTCAAATGCTGGTACATGTCAGCATCATCGCCCAATAGTTCATATTGGAGATAAAGTATCACGTGGACAAGTAATAGCTGATGGTCCAAGTACTGATAAGGGTGAACTTGCCCTTGGTAAAAATATGGTAGTTGCATTTATGACTTATAATGGTTATAACTATGAAGATGCCGTTATTTTAAATGAAAATTTGGTTAAAGATGATGCTTATACATCACTTCACTTAGAAGATTATCAAATGCAATGTCGTGATACAAAATTAGGACCAGAAGAAATAACAAGGGATATTCCAAATGTATCAGAAGATGCAAGACGTAATCTTGATGAAAATGGTATTGTAATGATAGGTACAGAAGTTCACGAGGGAGATATCTTAGTTGGTAAAGTTACACCAAAAGGTATGGCTGAACTAACTAGTGAAGAAAAACTTTTACATGCTATTTTTGGTGAAAAAACTAGAGAAGTTCGTGATACATCACTTCGCGTACCACATGGTGGCGACGGTATTGTACATGATGTTAAAATATATTCAAGAAAAGAAAATGATGAATTACCAGCTGGTGTATCTAAAGTAATAAGAATATATATTGTTCAAAAACGTAAAATCCAAGTTGGTGATAAGATGAGTGGTCGTCATGGTAATAAAGGTGTTATTTCACTTATTCTTCCACAAGAAGATATGCCATATTTACCAGATGGAAGACCTGTTGATATAATGCTTAATCCGATGGGTGTACCATCTCGTATGAATATTGGTCAGATTCTAGAACTTCATTTGGGTATGGCAGCTAAGAAATTAGGTGTTCATGTAGCCACTCCAGTTTTTGATGGTGCAACAAGTGAAGATATTGCTAATATGATGGCCGAGGCTGGAATGGATCCAGATGGTAAGACTGTTTTATACAATGGACGTACTGGAGAACCTTTCGATAATCGTGTATCAGTTGGAGTTATGTATATGATTAAATTACACCATATGGTTGATGATAAACTTCATGCAAGAAGTACTGGTCCATATTCACTAGTTACTCAACAACCACTTGGAGGTAAAGCTCAATTTGGTGGACAAAGATTTGGTGAAATGGAAGTTTGGGCACTATATGCATATGGTGCAGCTCATACATTACAAGAAATATTAACGGTTAAGTCTGATGACGTTATTGGACGTGTTAAAGTATATGAATCAATTGTTAAAGGACAAGATATTAATCAAGCTGGTGTTCCAGAAAGCTTTAGAGTATTAATGAAAGAATTCCAGGCACTTGGATTAGATTTGAAAATAATTAATGATGCTGGTGAAGCGCTTGATTTGAAAGAAATAGAAGAGGCTGAAGATAAAGAAGATAATACTTCAGATGAAATATTTGATAATCTTCCACCAATTACAGAAGATGAACAAGACGAAGAATCTGATGAGTGGGAAGCAGATGATGAGTTTTCAGATAGTGATTTAGACACTCTAGGCGATGAAGATATTGATTTTGATGAAGGAGGGGAATTTTAATGATAGAAGTAAATAAGTTTGATGCCTTAAAAATAGGTATCGCATCCCCTGAAATGATTCGTTCATGGAGTTATGGAGAGGTAAAAAAACCAGAGACAATTAATTATCGTACATTGCGTCCTGAAAGAGATGGCTTGTATTGTGAAAAAATCTTTGGACCAACGAAAGATTATGAATGCGCTTGTGGAAAATATAAGCGTGTAAGATATAAGAATATTGTATGTGATCGTTGCGGCGTTGAGGTTACGAAAAGTAAAGTAAGACGTGAACGTATGGGTCATATTGAACTTGCTAGTCCAGTAAGTCATATTTGGTACTTCAAGGGAGTTCCATCTCGTATGGGACTTGTCCTTGACATGTCACCGAGGGATTTGGAAGAAATTCTATATTTTGTTAGTTATGTTGTTATTGATAAAGGTGTAGCACCACTTGAGAATAAGCAAACATTAAGTGAAAAAGAATATCGTACATATTATGAGAAATATGGTAATGGATTCCGTGTTGGTATGGGTGCTGAAGCTATCAAAGAGTTACTAAAACAAGTTGATTTAGAAAAAGAAATTAATGAAATCAAAAAAGAACTTGAAGGAGCTCAAGGACAAAAAAGAGTACGTCTTCTTAAACGAATTGATGTATTAAATGCATTCTACCAATCAGATAATCGTCCAGAATGGATGATTATGGATTGTATTCCTGTTATTCCACCAGATTTAAGACCAATGATTCAACTTGATGGTGGAAGATTTGCTACGAGTGATTTAAATGATTTATATCGTCGTGTTATTAATCGTAATAACCGTTTAAAGAAATTAATTGATTTAAATGCTCCACAAATAATTATTCAAAATGAAAAACGTATGTTACAAGAAGCCGTTGACGCTTTATTTGACAACGGAAGACGTGGAAGAAGTGTAACGGGTGCTGGAAATCGTCCTTTAAAATCACTTTCTAGTATGCTAAAAGGTAAACAAGGAAGATTCCGTCAAAATTTACTTGGTAAACGTGTTGATTATTCAGGTCGTTCAGTTATTGTTGTTGGACCATCACTTAAGATGTATCAATGCGGTATTCCAAAAGAAATGGCACTAGAATTATTTAAACCACATGTTATTCATGAATTAACTACGCGTCGTAAAGATGGTAGTGAACCAATTTGTAGTAATATTAAAGCAGCAAAGCGTTTAATTGAAAATAAAGATCCTCAAGTATGGGATATTGTTGAAGATGTCATAAAAGAACATCCAGTTTTACTTAACCGTGCACCAACACTTCACAGACTTGGTATTCAAGCTTTTGAACCTGTTTTAATTGGTGGTAAAGCAATAAGACTACATCCACTTGTTTGTACAGCTTTTAATGCAGACTTTGATGGAGATCAAATGGCAGTTCATGTACCACTTTCTGAAGAAGCAATAGCTGAAGCAAGACTTTTAATGCTTGGTGCTAATAACATTCTTCATCCAAAAGATGGAAGTCCTATTGTTACACCAAGTCAAGATATGGTACTAGGTAACTATTATATTACGATGGAAAAAGCCGGACTTCCAGGTGAAGGACGTGTATTCATTGATAGTAATGAAGCTTTAATGGCATATGAAAGACGTGAGATTACACTTCACACTAGAATTGCTATCCCTGTACGTTCATTTAGACATAAAGTTTTCTTAGATGAACAAAAAGATAAGTATTTAGTTACAACTCCAGGTAAATTATTATTTAACGAAATATTACCTGATTCATTTGCTTATTTAAATGAACCAAGTGATGCAAATATTACTAATATGACTCCAAATAAATATTTTTTACCAAGAGGATGTAATATTAAAGAAGAAATTAGTAAAATGGAACTTGTTAAGCCATTTGCTAAAGGAACACTTGAAAGTATTATTGCACAAACATTTAAACGTTATAAAACAACTGAAACTAGTATTATGTTGGATAGACTTAAAGATTTAGGATTTAAATATTCAACTATAGCTGGTATTACTGTTTCTGCAGCTGATGTTAAAGTAAGTAAGAATAAAAATAAAATTATCGAAGATAGTAATAAAATAGTTGATACAATTAATAAACAGTATTCTCGTGGTTTAATTACGAATGAAGAACGTTATAATAAGGTAATTGAAGTATGGAATAATGCTAAGAATGAAGTTCAAAAAGAGCTTGAGGTTTATGCTAAAGAAGATATGGATAATCCAATTTTCATGATGATGAATTCAAAGGCTCGTGGTAATATTTCTAACTTTACCCAACTTGCTGGTATGCGTGGATTAATGGCAAAACCAGATGGTACTCCTGTAGAAATACCAGTTACTTCAAACTTCGTTGAAGGATTATCTGTTGATGAGTTCTTCTTATCAACACACGGTGCTCGTAAAGGTTCTGCTGATACGGCTTTGAAAACAGCAGACTCTGGATATTTAACTAGACGACTTGTTGATGTGTCACAAGATATTATTGTTAAAGAAGATGATTGTGGTACTACTGATGGTGTAGTTGTACGTGCCTTTATCAATGATAAGAACGGTTCTGTAATTGAAAAATTATATGATCGTATTGTTGGACGTTTTGCTAATAAACCAATTGTTAATCCTAAAAACAATAAGGTTATTGTAGAGAGAAATGAATTAATAACTGATTCTATTGCTGAAAAAATTGTTGATGCAGGAATTGATTCAGTTGAAATTCGTTCAACACTAACATGTAATACAAAAAATGGTGTATGTTGTAAATGTTATGGTCGTAATCTTGCAACAGGTAATGTTGTTGAGATTGGTGAGGCTATTGGTGTTATGGCTGCTCAATCAATTGGGGAACCTGGTACACAGCTTACAATGCGTACATTCCATACTGGTGGAGTTGCTGGTGAGGAGGATATTACACAAGGTCTACCTCGTGTTCAAGAATTATTTGAAGCTAGAAATCCAAAAGGTAAAGCTACTATTGCAGAAATTTCTGGTAAAGTATCTAAAATTACAGAAGATCATGGTAAGTTTAAAATTAGTATTCAAAATAAACTTGAAACGAAGGAACATGTTACCAATTATGGAGCTAAACTTCGTATTGAAAAAGGTGACATGGTTAACCCTGGTGACAAATTAACTGAAGGTGCAATAAGTCCTAAGGAATTACTTGCGGTAACTGATCCAATCACTACTCAAGAATATATTTTAAAGGAAGTTCAAAATGCCTATCGTTCTCAAGGTGTTGAAATTAGTGATAAACACATTGAAATTATCGCTCGTCGTATGATTGATAAGATTCGTGTTATTGATTCGGGAGATACATATTTACTTCCTGGTTCACTAATTAATTTCCATGAGTTTACAGATGGTAATAAGCAAGCTATCATAACTGGTAAGCGTCCAGCTACTGGTGTACCAGTACTATTTGGTATTACTAAAGCATCATTAGAGACTGATTCCTTCTTATCTGCAGCATCATTCCAAGAAACAACAAGAATTCTTACTGATGCAGCTATTCGAGGTAAAGTTGATCATTTACAAGGCTTAAAAGAGAATGTAATTGTTGGTAAATTAATTCCAGCAGGTACAGGTATTAAAGCTTATCAAAATGTTGAATATGATTTAGTTAATCAGTTTACTGATGATGAGCCAATGGAAGCTTTAGAAAATGAATTAATGGATTAAAAAAAGATTATGTCGAGATGACATAATCTTTTTTAACACTTAACTTTTATATTTCAATATTTTAAGAATTAAGTTGTTTTTTTTAGTATTACCATCAATTTTACTAAGTCGATATTTTCCAAATTTTCGAATGGAAAAAGTATCATTTTCACTAATTGTTTTAGAACCATTAATTAATATTTCATCATTATAAAGAATCTTCTGGTTTTTAATTAAATCTTTAATGTTACTACGGTTAGTGTGAATAATTTTAGCTACAGTATTATCAATACGCATGGAAGAACATATAATAGTTATTTCATCAAATTGTTGATGAAAGTCTTTTAATAAATCGATGTTTTTTTCAATAAGTATAATATTTGCATGATGAATAGTTCTTAATTCTTGTTGGAAATAGGGTTTCATATAAGCAAAAGTATAAAAATAATAACTATTATTTTCGATAATTATATCACTAAATAAATGTTCATCAATTTGTAAACTAAATAAAGCTCCTAGGATATCTTGATGTCGAAGAGCAATAGGACTTTTTATTTCATACAGTATTAAATTGGGCATTTCTTTTTTATATAGTAAACATTTTTCTGCGTCATCATATGGTCTATATATATTATAAGTGTTTTTCTTTAAATGATATGTTATGTCTCGTAATTCATGAGGGTTAAGAAAAAAGGTAAAACCATCTTGTTCAAGTTTATTAATTGTTTTTTCCTTAAAATACATAAAATCACCTTCTATTTACTTAAGTATAACATATTAATTATTACAAATAGTATATGTTCAAAAAAACTTGACAAACTAAAAATATAAACATAAAATAATGTTATAAATCTTTGATGAAGAGAAGTAATATTAATAAACTTAAAAGCGAGTTAGTGTTGGTGTAAGACTAACAAAGAAATATTAATATGAATAACACTTCGGAGAGCTAAGTTGAAATTGAGTAGACTAGTCGGATGTTTACCGTTATTTAAACTATGGTTTTTTGACCAAAAGTGATTACTAGTGTAATAATTAGGGTGGTACCGCGAACAATGAGTCATTCGTCCCTTTGTGGATATGACTCTTTTATTATTAATAGGAGGCGTTTATGGACGTAAAAGAATTATTTGAAAAAACAAAAGAATTAATGGGAAAGGAAGTAATTTTATCAGGATGGGTTAGAAATCATCGTAAGCAAAAGGAATTTGGTTTTATTGATTTTTCTGATGGTACATGCTTTAAACATGTTCAATTGGTTTATAATGATAAGCTTAATACTTTTGATGAAATTACAAAAATTAAAATAGGTTCTAGTATTAAAGTTTGTGGAATAATAATCAAATCAGAAGGAAAAGAGCAGGATTTTGAAATTGATGTTAAAAGTATTCAATTATTAGGAGATTGTCCAGATGAATATCCAATTCAACCAAAAAGACATACAAGAGAATTTTTAAGGGAAGAAGCTTATTTAAGACCTAGAACTAATTTGTTTCAAGCCGTATTTCGTGTTCGAAGTACTGCTGCGATGGCAATACATACTTATTTTCAAAATAATGGTTATGTTTATTTTCATGCACCACTAATTACAGCGAGTGATTGTGAAGGAGCTGGTCAAATGTTTCAAGTGACTACGCTTGATTTACAAAAAATTGCAAAAAGTGGTAAAGTTTTATATGATAAAGATTTTTTTGGTAAGCAAACTGCACTTACGGTATCTGGTCAACTAGAGGCTGAGACTTTTGCTTTGGCCTATAAGAAAACTTATACCTTTGGTCCAACATTTAGAGCCGAAAATTCCAATACAAAAACACACGCCAGTGAATTTTGGATGATAGAACCAGAAATAGCCTTTTGTGATTTAGAAGGCGACATGGATATTATGGAAGATATGTTAAAGTTTGTTGTTTCATATGTTTTAGAGCATTGTCCTTGGGAAATGGAGTTTTTTGATACCTTTGTAGAAAAAGGAATCATTAATAAACTTAATAAATTGGTTAACAGTAAGTTTACCAGAATAACGCATCATGATGTCATTAAAATACTTAAAGAAGCTAAGGTTAAATGGGAGTTTGAACCTGAGTATGGTGAAGATATAGCCAAAGAACATGAAAAATATATTACAGAATATTTTGATGGACCGGTTTTTATTACCAATTGGCCTAAGGATATTAAAGCATTCTATATGAAACAAAATGATGATGGAGAGACTGTTTCAGCTGTAGATCTTGAAGTGCCAGGAGCTGGTGAATTAATGGGAGGAAGCCAAAGAGAAGAAAGTTATGATAAATTAGTTCGCCGCATGGAAGAGCTTGGTATGGAAAAAGAAGGAATGGAGTGGTATTTGAACTTACGTAAGTATGGAGGTTGTGTTCATTCTGGATTTGGTATGGGATTTGAAAGATTATTGATTTATTTAACTGGTGTTGAAAATATTAGAGATGTTATACCTTATCCAAGAACACCAGGAAACTGTGAATATTAAAATTATTTTTCTTTGTCTATTTGTTGACTTTAAAAGTATTTTGTCTTATACTTAAATTATGATAAGTGTAGGAGGTATTCAAAATATGGAACGAAAAATAACAAATGATTTACTTAAATGGAAAAGAGATAGTATTAATAAGCCTTTCTTCTTGTATGGTGCTAGATGTGTTGGCAAGACATATTCTGTACTTGAATTTGGTAAAAAGTTTTATAAGAATATCGCATATTTTAATACAAATCAGAATAATGAGCTATTATATCTTCTTGAAAAGGAAAAAGTATTGGATAAATTAGTATCTAAATTGTCTCTTATATGTGGAGAAAGTATTTTTAAAGATGATACGCTTATTGTATTTGATAATTGTAATGATGAAAAAATTATCAAAAGTCTTAAAATATTTGGTAATGATAATAGTCCATATCAGGTAATTATTATTGGAAGTAATCGCTTAGTTATTAATAAAATGCGAATTGAAGAGTTCTATTATCGCAGTATGAGTACCATGGATTTTTTTGAGTATCTTGCTAACTCTGATAAAGTTCAATTAATTGATTTTATTAAAGATAGTTTTGATAATAATAGTCCGATGCCTTTTCATCAAATGGCATTAGAAGCTTACTATGAATATTTGATAACTGGTGGCTTTCCAGAAGTTGTTATGAAAAAGTTAAATGATGGAACAGACTTAGAAATCGAAGTAATTAAAAGAAAAATTATGGATATTTATCGTTCAGAGTATGCTTTATATAACAATGGTGCTGATATATTAAAATGTGAAGATATTATTAGAGTTATTCCTAATTGTTTAACAAAAGATAATAAAAAATTTCAATATGGTGTTATCAAAAAAGGAGCTCGAAGTAAAGATTATGAAGAAAGTATCAATAATCTTGTAAGTAATGGTATTTTAAATCGTAGTTATAGACTTAAAGATATAAAAAGTCCTCTTCTTAGTGTTCGTGATACGGAAAGTTTTAAACTATATTTTAACGATGTTGGACTTCTTTATACATCTTTATTTCTTAATAAGCAACGTTTCTTAATTGATTTAGATTTAAGAAGAAGTTTAATTGAAAATGAAGTAGCTATGACATTAATAAGACAAGGATTTAATTTGTATTATTATCAATCAGATGGAAAAGCTGAGATTACTTTTGTTATTCAAGATAGAAATGGTAAAATCATGCCTATAGAAGTTGTAAATATGAAATTAATTAAAGCTAAGGCAATGTCTTTATTTGTTAATAAATTTGGCTTTAATGAATGTATAAGACTTACTGAAGATAACTTTTCTATAAAAAGAGGAACGCGTTACATTCCAGTTTATGCACTTTGTTATTTAAAAGAGTTATAGTATTAAATCACTATTACGACATAAAATAGTAATGGTGATTTTTTTGAATAAAAAATTTTGTATTATTAACATTTTCCTAACTTTTGCTTGTAGTTTTATAGTACATGGTATGTATCATTGGTTTCCTAATGTAATTACAAGTATTTTTCCTGTTAATGAAAGTTTATTTGAACATATGAAATTAATATTTCTAAGTCCTATTATATCTAGTACAATTCTATATTTTATATTTAAGATAAATGGTCATTTAATTAATAATATATTATTTGGTTTAGTTATTAGTACGATTTTTAATATTGTGATTTTTTACCTTGTTTACCTTCCACTTTATTATGCAATTGGTCATTCACTCATTCTTACGTTGAGTATTTATTTTATAACTATTATATTAAGCCAATATCTTTATTTTTTAATTATCGAAATGAATAATTCACAAAAATTAAATACTATCAGTCTTGTTATGTTAATCATAATAACATTTATTTTAACATATTTTACATATCATCCATTAAAAATTGATTTTTTCAAAAATTCAGAAGATAATACTTATGGTATTTCAAAATAAATATTTGTATTTGCTTGTGTTTTGTGATATTATAACTTTGGTGATTTGATGAAGAGGGAAGATATTAAATTATTATTAGAATTAGCGATTGGTATTTTTTTAATTATTATTACGGTTAAGTTTTTTATAAAACTATTACCATTAATTATAATAGTGTTAGTAGGATTACTTATTTATGATAGTTATCAAAGACGAGGAAAGAATACTGTACCAAGAAAAAAAGAAAAGAGTGTTAAGGAAGCAGAAATTGTAAAAGAAAAAAATAACGATTAGGGAGTTTTGTTATGAAGTATGCAAAAATTATTGTAAAAAATGATTATGAAAAAAGAGGGGATTTAGTTCTTCGTAGTTATATAAGAGCTTTAAAAAAAATAAATGCAAAATCATTATTGAATGGTGATGAAGCATTTATTTATGGTGTTGTGGATGATAATAACAAGTTTTATGAGTTCTTTACCAAGCAAATAATTGATTATCACAATTACCAAGATGCATCGATAGATGAAATTTTAAATTTGAGTTATCTATCACTTACTCAAGTTGATCAAATAGTGAAAGTAATTAAAAATGTTCTTTATAATGAAAATATTGATTTTGATTTTGAAATATCAAGTATTGAAGATTTAGCTTGTGATCGAGCTATTGAGTTTGAAGCATATATGAATTTTTTAAGTCGTATTAATCCATATAAAAGATTAACGTTAACTGATAATCAAGATATATATAATGGTTATAATAATTTTTTCTATAAAATAAGTGAATTAAAAAAAATGGCAAAGATGGATGAACAAGTAGAGGATTATGATGAATATAATCTTGAAAATTATTATAAAAAAATACTTGTTGGAAATGGAGAACGAGAATCTTTTTCGTATGAAGTTCCTAAAAAATTAGTGAGAAAATAGTGTCAAAACTATTTTCTTTTCTTTTATATATGATATGATTAATATGGTGGTAATGTGAAAGATAAATTAAAAATATTAGTAAGAGCTATATTAGCCGGAATAATGATAGGTATTGGTGGAACAATTTATTTAGCTTTAGAAAATAAAATGTTAGGGGCTTTTCTTTTTAGTATTGGATTATTTGCTATTTGTGCTAACGGATTTAATTTATATACGGGAAAGATTGGTTATGTAATTGATAATAAGCCTAAGTACTTAATTGAACTATTAATTACTCTTATTGGTAATTTAATTGGTACTTTATCCAGTGCATATGTACTTTCTTTATCAAGAATTGGTGAGAAATTAAGAAATGCAGCCATTAGTATTTGTGAAATTAAATTAAATGATAATCTCTTGAGTATTTTTATATTAGCAGTATTTTGTGGTATTATTATGTATTTAGCAGTTGATTTATATAAAAGATTAAATGACTTTGGTAAATATATGGGAATATTTATGGGAATAACGGTATTTATTTTAGCTGGATTTGAACACTGTGTAGCTAATATGTACTATTTTAGTATGGCTAATATGTGGGAATGGAAAACAATCTTATACATTGTTATTATGATTCTCGGTAATAGTGTTGGTAGTATACTTTTAGCTTTAGGAATGAAGTTTGGACTTATAAAATAAGTCTTTTTTTTATATATTTGCATATATTTTGTTGGTGAATGTATGTTAACTGAAAAAAATTATTATATTGAATCATTAAGAAATCATTTATATTATCTGCGAACTATTCGAGAATTTTGTATTACTATTGAATTGTCATTTTATAAAAATAATGAAGAATACATACGAATTGCTCAAGATTTTGCAAATAAAGCTGATGAGTTAGGGAAAGAGGCTATTAGCTATACTGGTGGGTTAGTATCCAAAAATGCTTTAGAAGGTGGAATATATGTAACGGAGTTTTCCTTACCATGTGAAAAATTAACTGAAAAATTATTTGATATTGAAATTGTACCAACTTTTACAGAGCAAGAACTTGCCTTAAAAGCTGGAATTAATGAAAATATTAATGCAAGTGTTATTGAAAAAATTAAAATACTTAATAAAAAGGCTCTTACTTTTGCTATAAACTTTTCAAAGTTTTGTGAAGAAATAAAAAATAAAATGTCTCTTAATAATTTATTTTCCTTTTCCTATATTGACTTTTTTAGCTATATATTTGATGAAATTAATACTTACATTTTAGATTTAGAAAGAATTATTAGAATGGAAGGATACTCACCAATATATGCTGTTGGATACGAGTATAACTTTGCTATAACCCTCCAAAAAACAGCACGTTTTATAAGAGATTGGGTTGATGTTAAACACTCTGATGTTTTTGATATTGCAACTTATTATGTTAATAGCTTTGGTGAAATTATTGATGAATATCTTAAGGCGTCTATCTCTCCCGATGTTCAAAATGAACTATCAAATCAAACTATAGAATTATTAACTGATTATCAAGACTTTTTAAAAAGTGTTTTAACAAGATTAATAGCAGGACAACTATATTTTATTACACCACCAGTATCGTTAGATAATATTTATACCAGCGTAAACTTTTATAAGTTTAATTTGCTCTTACAAGAAAGTGAGGTTAAAAATGCTCAGTAATCAAAATATTTTTGAACAATCATTGGTTAATCATTTATATTTTGCTGGTTCTATTCGTAGTTTTTGTACTACGATTGGATTAACATTCTTTAAAAATAATCAAGATTATATTGATAGAGCTATTGCACTGGGATATAAAGCTACTGATATTATTAATAAAGCTCTTATTTATATGAATAAAGAAATAGCAAAAGAGGTATTAAATAATGATGTTTATATTACTCCATATACCAATGATTTAGATTTGTTAACCCAAAAATTATTTGAAATTAGTTTAGATATCCAAATTAATCAAGATATTAATATATTACAAACTCGTGGGAATGTAGTGTTTACAAGTGAAGTAATGAAAAAAATAGATGATTTAAATAATGAAGCAATGGTATTAATTAATGATTTCAAATCCTTCTGTCGGGAAATTAAATTGAAACTTGATAGTGGTGAATTATTTTCATATTCATATCCCGATTTATTTGATTATATGTATGATGAAATTTCTGTATATGGAAGAGATATAGAAAGAATTAAGAGTAAAAAAGATTATACAGACTTTTATTTAAAAGAGTTTACATATTATTTTAATGAATTACTTCGAAAATCAGCTCTGTATATTAGAGGCTTTTTAGATACTAAAAATCAAGACGTCTTTGATATGGCTAGTTTTTATGTTAATTCTTTTGCTCTTCTTACGGAGAAATATTTAAAAAAAGAAAATATTAAAGAATTAAGTCTTGAAACGGAAAGATTAGTAATTAATTATCAGAAATTTATAAGTGAATGTATTGATAATCTTTTAAAAAATAAAATTTATTTTATAACTCCGCCTATAACTTTAGATAATTTTTTAACTAATGTAAATGTTTATTTATTTATATTAAAATATGCTAGAAAGTTAACATGATTTTTGTAAAAAAAAGCAGCAAAAATATTGACTTTAAGTAAACTATATTGTATATTATTAACGTTTATGAATTTTGGTTGTATTTTTATACAACCTAAAATTAGTAAGTAAAATGACACACCAGGGTATGTGTCAAGGAAGGAGACTTATGCCTACAATTAATCAATTAGTTAAGAAAAGACGTGGTAGTAAAGTTAGAAAACCAAAATCACCTGTTTTATTAGTGGGAATTAATAATATTCAAAAGAAACAAACAAAAATTAATTCACCTCAAAAACGTGGTGTATGTGTACGTGTTGGAACAATGACTCCAAAAAAACCTAACTCTGCACTTCGAAAATATGCTCGTGTTAAACTTTCTAATGGTATGGAAGTAACTTGTTATATTCCAGGAGAAGGTCATAATTTACAAGAGCATAGTGTTGTTATGATTCGTGGTGGACGTGTACCAGATTTAATTGGTGTACGTTATCATATAATTCGTGGAACACTAGATACACAGGGTGTTAAAGATCGTAAACAAGGTCGTAGCAAGTACGGTACTAAAAAAGAAAAGAAAAAATAATAATTATTAAATCGAAGGGAGGAAATTAAAATGCGTAAAAGACGTGCAGTTAAACGTGACGTTTTACCAGATCCTATATATAAATCTAAAGTAGTAACTAAGCTAATTAACAGAATTATGTTAGATGGTAAAAAGGGTGTTGCGGAAAAAATACTATACGAAGCTTTTGATAAAATAAATAAAAAGACAGGTGAAAATCCTGTAACAGTATTTGAAAAGGCTTTAGAGAATATAAAACCACAGTTAGAAGTTAAATCTAAACGTGTTGGTGGAAGCAACTATCAAGTACCAGTAGAAGTTAGTGAGACTAGAAGTCAAACACTTGGACTTAGATGGTTAGTTAATTATGCAAGACTTCGTGGTGGACATACCATGGCAGATAATCTTGCAGATGAAATAATCGATGCTAGTAATGGTACTGGTAATGCGGTTAAAAAACGTGAAGATACTCATAGAATGGCAGAAGCTAATAAGGCTTTCGCACATTATCGTTGGTAGGAAAGGAAATATAGAATATGGCTCGTGAAACGTCATTAGAAATGACAAGAAACTTTGGAATCATGGCTCATATCGATGCTGGTAAGACGACAACTACAGAACGTGTATTGTTTCATACCAAAAAAATTCATAAAATAGGTGAAACTCATGATGGTGAATCACAAATGGATTGGATGGAACAAGAACAAGAACGTGGTATTACTATTACTTCAGCTGCAACTACGGCATATTGGAAGAAATATCGCTTTAATATTATCGATACTCCAGGACACGTAGATTTTACTGTTGAAGTTAGTCGTAGTTTAAGAGTTTTAGATGGTGCTGTAGCATTACTTGACTCTCAAGCTGGTGTTGAACCTCAAACAGAAACAGTATGGAGACAAGCTACTGAGTTTAAAGTTCCAAGAATTATTTTTGCAAATAAAATGGACAAGATGGGGGCAAACTTTGAATATAGCCTAAAAAGTATTAAAGATCGTTTAGGTGTTAATGCAAAACCAATAGAATGGCCTATTGGTGCAGAGTCTGAGTTTCATGGTGTAATTGATTTAGTTACCATGAAAGCTTACGAATATGATGGTAAAGAAGAAGAAGAAGCTAAGGAAATAGAAATTCCTGCTGATTTAGTTGATATTGCTAATAAAAAGCGTGAGGAATTAATTGATGCTGTTGCTGAATATGATGATGAAATGATGATGACTTACCTTGATGGTGGAGAAGTAACAGTTGAAATGATTAAAAGAGCAATAAGACGTGGTACTTTGGATGTTAAGTTTTTCCCAGTAATGTGTGGAACAGCTTTAGGTAATATGGGTGTAAAACCACTACTAGATGCTGTAATTGATTATTTACCAAGTCCTGTTGATGTAGCTTCAATTGATGGTGTAGACCTTGCTGGTAATCCATGTCAAAGACATCCAAAAGATGATGAACCATTTAGTGCCCTTGCTTTTAAAGTTATGACTGATCCATTCGTTGGACGTCTTACATTCTTTAGAGTTTATTCAGGTCACTTGTCAAGTGGTAGTTATGTCTTAAATAGTACAAAAGATGCAAAAGAAAGAATTGGACGTATTCTTTTAATGCACGCTAATAACCGTACGGAAATTAGTGATGTATATACAGGTGATATCGCGGCAGCTGTTGGACTTAAAAATACAACAACTGGTGATACATTATGTGATGAGAAGAAACCTGTTATTCTTGAACAAATGGAATTTCCAGAACCAGTTATTGAATTAGCTGTTGAACCAAAAAGTAAAGCTGACCAAGAAAAAATGGGATTAGCTCTTCAAAAACTTGCAGAAGAAGATCCAACATTTAAAGTTCATACAGATCAAGAAACTGGTCAAACTGTAATTGCTGGTATGGGAGAACTTCACTTAGATGTTTTAGTTGACCGTATGAGACGTGAGTTTAACGTTGAAGCTAATATTGGTAAGCCACAAGTTGCATATCGTGAAACTATTCGCGAAATGGGTGATTGTGAAGGAAAATATATCAAACAATCTGGTGGACGTGGACAATATGGACATGTATGGGTTAAGTTTGAACCAAATCCAGATAAAGGATACGAGTTTGTTGATGAAGTTGTTGGTGGTGTTGTTCCTCGTGAATATATTCCAGTAGTTGATAAAGGACTTCAAGAAGCTCTTGCCGGTGGTGTTTTAGCTGGATATCCAATGATTGATGTTAAAGCAACTCTTCATGATGGTTCATACCATGAAGTTGACTCTAATGAAATGGCATTTAAAATAGCTGCTAGCTTTGCAGTTAAAGAAATGAAAAATAAATGTAAACCAGTTATTTTAGAGCCAATTATGAAGGTTGATATCGTTGTACCAGAAGAATATTTTGGTACAGTAATGGGAGATATTCCATCACGTAGAGGTCGTCCTGTAAGTCAAGAATCTCGTGGAAATGCTATTGCATTATGCGCAATGGTACCATTATCAGAAATGTTTGGTTATGCAACAGCCCTACGTAGTAATACTCAAGGACGTGGAACATTCCAAATGATTTTTGATCATTATGAAGAAGTTCCAAAAAATATTTCTGAAGAAATTATTAAAAAGAGTGGAAATTAATTGTAAATAACGGATATATATTAAGTTATTTACCAAAAATAGTTGAAAAAACTTCAATTGTCAGTTAAAATAAAATAGTAAATTAAAAAAGGAGGAAATTTAATATGGCAAAAGAAAAATTTGATCGTAGTAAACCCCATGTTAACATTGGTACAATTGGACACGTTGACCATGGTAAAACTACATTAACTGCTGCTATTACAAAAAGACAAGCAGAGAAATTTGGTGGACAATTTGTTGATTATGCAAATATCGATAAAGCACCAGAAGAAAGAGAACGTGGTATTACAATTAATACTGCACACGTTGAGTATCAAACAGCTACTCGTCACTATGCACACGTAGACTGTCCA
>OCVV011354557.1_pt1 | contig 52986 bp, 48 predicted proteins | sample 1539721 | NCBI WGS metagenome assembly OCVV01 (sample SAMN02144230, study PRJEB22623) | gut metagenome | biome: sheep rumen | host: Ovis aries | place: New Zealand
TTTATTTTTATTTTTTCTTTTTCTAAATTTTCTTTTTCAAAAATTAATTTTATTTTTTTTAAGAAATTATTTTCATTTTCTAAATCTATAATTTCATTTTTTAAATTATTTTTATCTTCTTCTATTTCATATTTTAAATTTTCATACCTAGATAATTCTTCTTTTTCTATTTCAAGTTTTTGTATTTTTCTATCTAGGATATTAATTGGCTTTTCCCTAGATCTATCTGTCCCAACCTCATCTAATTGACGTCTATTTATTCTATCTATTGCTCTTCTATAAGATACATTATCATTTCCTGTTCCAACCAAATTAGATAATTTTTGTACTAATACTGTTTGCTCCTGTTTCCCAATTCTTGTTTCTGCTTGTCCAACAACTACTGTAGATAAAAATAATTCTTCGTCTACATTTGTTTGCTCATAAAAAAATTCATTTCCTTTTGACTTATCTATATTAAATTTTTTAGAGATATCCTCCTTATTTTCATTAAATATTTTTGGATTTTTCTTTTTAAATTCTCTATAAACTTCAAATTTTTCTTTGTTATCTAATTCATATTCTATTTTTCCTGAAAATTCTTCTCCTAACCATGGTTTATATTTCTCTAAATCTGAGTATTCTTTTCCTTTTTTATTTTTTGATATTCCATAAAAAGAATTTACTATAAATCTTAATAAGGTTGATTTTCCAGATTCGTTCTTTCCATAAATAATATTTATTCCATTATTTAAATTAATTTCTTTTTCTTTTAATTTTCCATAAGCATTTATTTTTAATTTATTTATCTTCAAAATTTTCCCCCATTTCTTGAATAGTATGTGGATAATGTTTTATTCCAATGCTTCAAATGCAATTTCTATTGCATTTTCTATTATTTCTTTTTCTTCATCATTTATATTTTTATTATTTAATCTCTCCAACATTTTTTTTGCAAATATTCCTTTTAATGTATTTTCTTTTTTAATTTTTTCTAAATCATAAGCTATTTTCGTTTTATTTTTTATTTTTATTATTCTTTCATTTAAAATATATCTTAATAGTTCATATTTATTTATTTCGAAATTTCTATTTCCTACTAAAATAATTTCTATATATTCATTTTTTTCTATTACTAGATTATTTATTTTTTCTATTAATTCTTCTTTTGAAAAAATCTTGCTCACATCGATTTCTTTTATAATAAAATTTTCTTTATCTAATTTTATAAATTCCAAGTTTAAACCATCTATATTTAGGTCTCCGCACTATCATTCCATGTTCTCCAGGCTCATCAAAACCTAGGGCTACGGCAGAACCCGGATATACAATTTTTTGATTCTCAAGTGTACAATAATCTGGTTTATGTATATGTCCTAATGCAACATAATTAAAGCCTTTCTCCTCTAATAGTTTTCTAGAAATTGAATTATATTGTTTTTCCTTTAAATCTGCCCCGTCCAATGTTCCATGAATTATTAAAATATTTGGTTTTGTTTTATCATTTAATTCTATATTATCTATTCCACAATCTGTGCAATAAAAATCATCAAATCCAAATCCAAAGATATTAAAATCTTTTGTTTCTATTTTTTCTATTTTTGAATTAAATATTTTTACATTTTCACTCCAAGAAAATCTATTATAATATGAATTTTTTAAAAATGGATCATGGTTTCCTGGTGCGATAAATATTTTTGTTTCAGGAATTTCTTTAAATAAATTATTTATATATTCTATTGTTGATTGTTTTACATATTGACTCTCATATAAATCTCCTGAGATAAAAAAATATTCTATTTTATTTTCTTTTATATATTCAATTATTTTTTTAAATATTTTTCTTTGTTCTAGTCTTCTTAAATCCCCTAATGTTTCTCTTTGCGATAAATTTATAAATGGACTATCAAAATGCATGTCTGCAATGTGTACAAATTTCATAATTTTATTGGTCTCCTTTTTTATTAGAAATAAGAATTCTTATTGTAAATAATTTTTTAATTTTACTTATTTTTGTATTACTAATTTTACTACATTTTTTTTATTTTTGCAATAGAAATGCGAAACTTTTTTCGGTGTGACGTTGCTGTTCGTTACAATTCACATACAAGTATACTTAAAGCCCGCGCAAGAGCCAAAACATTTTTTTATCTGAACAAAAAGTAAGTTTTTTATATAAAATCTTTTCTTACTATTTTCAAAATATTAATAATTCTTTAAACCATTAATAAAGAGATTTGTACACATAATTACAAATCTCCAAATCTTGTATATTTTACCTATCAAATCAGCATATTTTTTTAATATATACAGAAATTACTCCTCATCAATTGGTCCAAAAAGTTCATCAAATTTTGCTTCTAATTCTTTTTGTAAATCATATTCGTCATCAGATGATTGTGGCAATACTGGTGCTTGATCAAGCTCTTCTAAATCCAGCTTTTCATGACTTATTACCTTATTTTCTACATTTTTAGTTTCCTGTTCTTTATTTATATTATCTTCTTCAAACAGGTCATCTAAAGAATCTATTTTTAAATCATTTTCCTTTTCTTCTTTATCTTCTACATATGGATTGTATGGATTATATTTTCTCCAGGTTCCTCTTTCTATTTCTCCGATATCATTATGGCTTATTTCTAACCCTGCCATTTCTTTTGCCATTGGATGCTTAAAATAATAAAATTTATTTGTTTTTACTGGTTTAATTCCTTTTTCAAATATAATACACAAATCATTGTCTAATCTTCTAAGTTCATCTGGTGTCATCAACGCTCTTGCCATTACTTGGTCTGAAACTGATTTACCAGTTTTCCAGTTTTGTCTGTCTCTATTTATTGATGTACTATCTCTTTCAATTGTTTTCTCACCTAATTGTTTTGAAAAATATTCAACAGTTTTATATGAGTTACTTCCTAGGAATACGTGTGTATCACAGTTACCCATGATTGTTTCATAAGATTTTTCATATACAGCTTCTAATTGGTCTACGTTTTGCAATATAACACTAAATGAAATTTTTCTACTTCTTGATGTAGATATTTTTTTGTCAAAGTCTGGAATCTTTCCTATGTTTGCAAACTCATCTAATATAAAAAATGTTCTCTCTTTTAATGCTCCACCATTTTGGTCAGCATAGTCATATAATTGTTGTATCATTTGAGAAAAGAATATTGTCAGTAAAAAGTCATATGCTGTATGTGTATCTGATGATATAACGTACACTGCAGTTTTCCTATTTCCTACTTCCTCAAAGTCAATTGTATCTGTTGAAGTTAATTCTGCTATTTCCTTTGAATCAAATTTTCCTAGTTTTGATTGCAAAGAACTTAAGATTGAAGAATATGTTTTTTCTGGTGCAATTTCTATTGATTTATAATACATTCTCGCTGGATGATCATATGGTAATTGACTTATTAAATCTGTAAGTAGGTTGCTTCCTCCATTGTTATTAGCAGCTCTAACCAATTCTGCACAACTTGCTAGATTTTGTTCTTCTTCTGGCCTTGTTGCTATTAGATAATATATTAATGCTTTTAATAGCATTTCTGCCATATCATCCCAATATGGGTCTGAACTTGACCCTTCAGATTTTTGCCCTTTTACAATTGTGTTTGCTATAACATCAACATCTAACTCTGAAGTTATATGCATTAATGGGTTATATCCATCACTGTACTGTGGTCTTACTAAGTTTAATACTTTTATTTCATAACCTTTTGATTTTAAGTATCCTGCTGTTCTATCATACAATTCTCCCTTAGGATCTGTAAAAATATATGATCCTAAACATTGATATGCATTTGGAATTGAATATGATGCTGATTTACCAGAACCTGATCCGACCAACTACTAATACATTTATGTTTCCCCTTTTATCAACTGGTAAATAATTATTTTCTCCAAGTATAATCCCTTTAGTTTTATTTAATACTTGGTACTGCTCTCCTTTCTGGCTCCAGTCACTTGAACCATGCTCAATATCTGTATATTCATTTTTAGGTGCAGATCTTGCAACACCTATAAAGAAAAATAAGCCATAAAATATTGAAAAAACTAATAAAGCTGAAAAATATCCGCTTACTGTACCACTTGAAAATAATTTAAAAAATGTTGAAAATGGATGAGTAATTGATACACTAAAAAGTGTTAAAAATTGTGTTAAATCAAAATTTCCATTATTTTTTGCAATTTGCCAACTATAACTAAGTGGCGAAACTAATACTATGGCTGAAAATACCCATAGTATTAGAAATAATATAAAATATTTTCTGTTTCTTCTAATTGCACCTTCTATTTTGTAATGCATAACATTCACCTACTCTTTTGTAAACTATCTTTCTTGCCCATTTCTTTTTTGTGTTGTCTCTGCTTTGATGCTTATTCCTTTTGTTAATTCTGTGCTAAATATTGGTCTTTCAACCATATTTAGTATTATTGTTTTTGTGTTCTTCTTATTTGGCTTTTCACCTGTTTCTATTGCTTTAAAATGCTGTTGCATATCAATGGCTACTACATTTACTTCATCATTAATTCCTACAGCTCCTTCAATTGCCTCCCTTGGTATTTGAGTACTTATTTGTTTTTTATTGGCTGGCATATTTATTTCCTCCCTACTTGTTTTCTCTTATCTCAAATGCGAAATAAGATTTATATGGTTTTAATTTACATTTTCCTTTCACTTCATTCGTTTTTTCATCAAAATAAAGTACAGGTTTTACTTCTTCTGTAGTTTCTGGGTCTATAATTGATATTGGTCTCTTTAAATTAGGAGTGTACTGAAAATCCTTATATTCTACTTCTTCTTCTGAATATATGCTATTGAACTTAAACGGAGTTGGTTTTTTTGTTATTTTAACTTCATCTCCAATTAAAATGCCGTTATTAATAATTACTTTATCTTCTCCAAAAGATAAAATAACTAGCTGATTTCCATCCTTTTTTGGCTCATCAACATAGAATGTTTTCTTATTGTATTTTCCTACTAGTTGCTCTGTATATTCTAATCTTTCTACCGTATATTTAGGATATTCTTCTAAATATTCCTTCTTTGTTTTATTAATTTGGTATATTACTGTTTTTACTCCTTCTGGATCTGTTATACTAAAATGTTTTCCTTGTATAGCATCCATGTTTTACCCCCTATTCTATGTTTAATCCATAGTTTTTCATTTGTTACTCCATTATTAATTATAGCGTAATTTGTGGCTTTTGTCAATATGGAGTTTATGTAAAGTTTATTGTCTTGGATTAAAATTTGATATTTCACTTAATTTTTTATATAGTTTTTCTTCTTCTTTTGTCAATTTCTTCGGTACAACCACTTTTATTTCTGCAACAAGATCTCCGCCTTTTTTCCTTATTTATTTTATATCCTTTATTTGGTATCTTTATTATTTCTCCAGTTTGTATACCTTTAGGAATATACACTTTTGTTTCATCATCAATAGTTTTTACATTTGCTCTTGTTCCTAATGCTGCTTCCCATGGTGTTAAATATAAATTTGTGTAAATATCATGTCCTTTTAGTCTAAAATTTTCATAGTCTTTTACGCTTATTTTTATAAATAAATCTCCACTTTTTCCACCGTTTTTTCCTTGCTTTCCAAGTCCTATTAATCTTATTTTTTCTCCACTTGATATTCCCTCTGGAATTTTTACTGTAAATGTTTTCATCTTTCCATTAGCGTTTTTAAATGCTATTTGTTTATTAACTCCATAAAAAGCATCATGTAAATTAACATCTATTGAAGTTTCTATATTTTCACCCTTTACTTGTTTTACATCTTTTATTTTATTTTCAACATTTTCTACATTTCCTAAAAACATATTTAAAATTGTACTTTTTCCATTTTTACCAGTAAAAGCTTTTCTTCCTTTTGCAAATTTAGAATTCCATATTCTATCATATTTTCGTTTAGATGATGGTACTGATAATACTTTATAAGCTTCGTTTATATCTTTTATCCTTTCTTCTGCTAAATTATCACCTATGTTTAAATCTGGATGATATTTTTTAGCAGCTTGTCTATATGCTTGTTTTATTTCATCTATTGAAACAAAGCTTGTTTCTAAATCTAATATTTTATAATAATTTTTAAAAACCATTTTAAACATCCTCCCAAAAAAATTAGGTATACATATTATATCATAAAAACAAAAAAAATCCATAGATTTTATGGATTTTTTTACATTTATTGTTACTGTTCAGTCTAATTGAGTTGAAATGCCAGCATTAATGATTAATATATAAAAATTCAATGAATGCGCAGTTTGGTCAATCTCTATCTTATACAGATTAGAAAAAAACGCATAACCAACCAAACGAATCAAAGGAAATTGCAACATTTAATAATTAATAGATGTTGACCTACTTTTTCTTGTTTCTAATTGACTACTTACTTCAGCATAATTGCTTTCTACTCTTCTTTTTAAAATTTGAACATAAACACCTAATCCTACCATTATTACTGAAAATAATACTATTAGAACAACTGCTGTTTTAAATCTTAATTTTATTGGTTCTTTTTTCTCTTTTTTAATCATATTGGATTCCTCCTTTGTATTTATTCTTTTTATATCACATTAAATTCATAAAATCAACAGTAAATTACAATTTTTTTAATATTAGCATTCGTTATTGTTCCGTATAATCACATTGAAATTCCAACACTAATGATTAATATATAAAAATTCAATGAACGAGCAGTTTGGTCAAGCCCTAGCTAATAGAGATTAACTTTTCTGCTATCTCATAAAACTTCATTCCATTAGATGCTTTAAATAAAATAATATCTTTGGGTTTTACTATTTTTTCTAATAATTTTATTATTTCTTCTTTTTTTTCTATGTAATAAATATTTTCTGAATTCATTTTTTCTTTTGCTTTTTCTATAATATATTTTGAATTTTTACCATTACATATCAATATATCTATATTATTTTTTGTTATTTCTTCTCCTACTTTTTTATGTAATTCCTTCGAGTATTCTCCAAGTTCAAACATGTCTCCCAAAACCGCTATTTTTCTACCCTCTTTAAAATCTTTTAACATTTTTAACGAAGCTTGCATAGATTCCAAGCTTGCATTATATGCATCATTTATAATCTTAATTCCATTTTTTAGTTCTGTTATATCCATTCTTTTCTTTGTAAGTTCGAAATTTGCAATTCCATCTATAATTTTTGAAATTTCTATATTTAATACTCTTCCAACCAATATTGCACATAAACTGTTTAATACGAAATGTTCTCCTCCTACCGGAACTTTTATAGTTTCTTTTTTTCCCTCGATAATACAAGTAAATTCACTCGTGTTTTCTTGTAAATTTATATTACAGGCATTAATATCACTTTTCTCCTTTATTCCGTAAGTTTTTATGTTTCTTTTTCCTTTATTTTCTTCATACCATTTATGTAATAAATCGTTGTCATTATTTATTATAACTATTGGCTCCTCAGCTCTTTCTAACATTTCCATTTTTGCCTTTAATATATTTTCTCTAGAGCCCAAATTTCCAATATGTGATGTTCCAATATTTGTAAACACACATATATTAGGTTTCGCAATGTCTGTTAATTTACTAATCTCTCCGAAATGGTTCATTCCCATTTCTAGAACTAAAACATCTTCATCTTGCATGCTTAATATTGTAAGAGGCAAGCCTATTTGACCATTATTATTTCCTTTAGTTTTTAAGGTTTTATACTTTTGTGCCACTACATTTGCAATAATATCTTTGGTACTTGTTTTTCCAACACTACCAGTAACTCCTATTACTGGTATACTATATAAACTCCTTTTATAGGCTGCAATTTTTTGCAATGCGTCTAATGTGTCTTTTACCTTAATTATAATTTTATCTTTAGCCTTTCTTTTTTCTTCTTCAGTAAAATTAATATTTTGAACAATAACACAATCAGCCCCATTTTTTAGAGCTTCTTTCCAAAACTTGTTTCCGTCATAATTTTCTCCTTTTATTCCTACATAGCAGTCTCCTTTTTGTATAGTTCTGGTATCTTTAGAATAATTTTTGCATATAAAATTTTCATTTCCTGTTATTAGTTCTCCTTCTGTTACTTTTATAATGTCCCTTACATTTAAATTTTTCATCTATATTTTCCTCCTGCTAGATTATATGCTTTTTTTCGTAATAATGCAACTTTTTATTTTTATATATTAATCACTGCCTAAGCAGGGCTAAAACAATTTTTAAGCTAAACAGTAACATAATTTGACAAAAAAATTGGATATATGTATTTTTTTTGGTTAAAAATTATGATATAATAGATTGGAGATTGCATACAAGGAGTTTATAATGAATGTTAAAGAAAAGCATTTAGAAAAAGAAAAAAGAAGTGAAGAGAAAAATTTAGTTATTGTACCTTCTAAAGACTTTGTTACAGTAAAATATCAAGATAAAAAGAACATACTTTCTGTTTTTTCTTTATTACTTATTATTTTTGTTATAATATTAGTTGTTTGCTTTGCTATATTTACAGCATACAATATGTTAAATAGCAATATTATTTCTGGTGTACATATAAAAGGACTTAATGTTTCAAATATGAGCAAGTCAGATGCTAGATATAACTTAGAAAATTATTTAAATGAAAAATTACCAGAAGAAATAATATTGAAGCATGGAGATTTTGAAGCTACTATTTCACTTTCTCAAATAAATGCTACATTTAATACAAAATCTGCTGTTGACAAAGCTTATAATATTGGTAGACAGGGAAATATTTTTGAAAATGACCTATATATTTTGTCTGCTAAATTTGGTGGAAACATAAATATAGAGCCTATGTTAGAATTAGATAAAGAGCAATTAACGAAAAACCTACAAGAAATGTCTGCTGGGCTACCTGATAAAGTAGAAGAGAGCAGTTATTATATAGAAAATACTAATTTGATTATTACTTCTGGAAAAGAAGGTAATATAGTAGACGTGCCTAACACTATCGAAGCAATTAAAACTGCTATTTCTAATTTCTCAGCAAATGACAAACCAGTTGAAATTGTTGTAAAATCTGCTAAGCCACATGAAATCGATATTGAGAAAATATATAATGAAATTAAAAAAGATCCCGTAGATGCTTATTATACAAAAGAGCCTTTTACAGTATATCCTTCTGAAAATGGAGTTAACTTCAATATTTCTATTGAAGAAGCAAAAAAAATAATTTTAGACAAATCTAAAACTGAATATTCTATACCTTTAAAAATACTATATCCAAACATAACAACAAATATGATTGGAACAGAAGCTTTTCCAGACTTGTTATCAACTTTTTCAACAAATTATGCTGCAAGTAACAGAAATAGAACTACAAATTTAATTTTGGCCGCAAATAAAATTAATGGAACAGTATTAATGCCTGGAGAGACCTTTTCCTATAACAAAGTTGTTGGTGCAAGAACTATAGCTGCAGGTTATAAAGAAGCACCTATTTATGTACAAGGAAAAGTTGAAGATGGTCTAGGTGGAGGGATATGCCAAATTGCTTCTACTTTGTATAATGCTGCTGTTTATGCAAATTTAGAAATAACACAAAGAACGAACCATCAATTTATTCCATCCTATGTAACAGCAAGCAGAGATGCAACTGTTGTTTATGGGTCACTTGATTTCCAATTTAAAAATAATAGGAATTACCCAATAAAACTTGTGTGCTACGTTTCTGGCGGAGTTGCAAACTTCAGAATTTTCGGATTACGACAAGAGGATGACCCACAAGTAGAAATTTCTTCTTATGTAACAGGAAGAACTGGGGCAGCAATATATTCAGAAGCGTACAAAATTTTAAAACGTGATGGTAAAGTAGTTGGAAAGCAATTGCTTTCAAAAGACACATATAAAAGGCATTAGTAGAATTACCACTAGGTAATGGACACACCTCTTGAGGGGGGATTGTGTCCTTATTTTTTTGTACTTGTTCATTACGTTCAAAAAGAAATTCTAAATTGCTATCTTGAGCCTCTTTCATGCTCAAAATTAATATATATATTTTTTGAATGTAATTACGAATGCAACTGTAATAAGATTAGAAATTCTTAAATTATTTTATGGAAAGAGTTCACGCTTGACGTGGAAGGGTGCCATAAAATAATTTTAGAATTTCTTTCTTGTGAGAGGAAGCCGAGTAATGAAATGAAAAAAATATACATATTAATTTTGCCCTGAACATCCCTCAATCTAGCAATTAATAATTTCTAATTTTCACTTCAATCAAGCGTACAAAAAAATAAGGACACAATCCCCCCTTCAAGAGGTGTGCCTATCACCTAGTAGTAATTCTTCTACATAGTAAGTGTTCCATTTGGTGTATTTGTAATTATTAAAATATCTTCTTCTCTCCCATTTTCAGCGTTTATATACACCAAAAACTCTCGTTCCTCCACTCTTCCTTTAAATTCATAACAAAGAATTTCACTTTTCCATTCAGTTGGTATTACTGCTAATTTTTCACTTTGAATATCTAAATCTTTATTTAAATTCTTTTTTGCTTCTTCCTTTGTTATTTTCACTTTACTTATATCTCTTGTGGTATGATTATTTAAATAACCTGTAGATTCCATTCCAAGTATTTCTCCATCGTCTAAAGCTACTTTTACTTTAATTAAATCAGGATACATTATTACTCCATCTTGTGAATATGCATAATTAATTGTTGCTATTCCTTCTTGTTTTAAGTAATATGTTTCCTGCATATTTATAAATCCTTTGCTATCCAAAAATTCTTTACTTTTTTGTTTTACTTCTTCATCAGAGATAATTTCGGCATTAACATTTCTGTTCCAGTTCATATAAATAACATGCCCGCCTTTTTTTGAAATAGAAACATTTCTTGTTTCATCATTATTATCTATAATAGAAAAATCATATGCAGAAATTGTCCCTTCTTCAGCATATCCTAAATTTTTTGTTTCTTTTATTTTATCTTTTCCAATAAATTCTTCTGCTTTTTGTTTTGCTGATTCTTCATCAATTTCTTCTCCTGTTAATCCTTTTTTCTCTACACCTGTTAAATGTTCCGAAAATGCACCATCATAAATAAGTCCAGAATATTTATTAAAATTTTCCTTTAGATTACTAATACTTTCTTTTGAAATATTATCAACTTGTTGTGCAAAGGCTTTAGTTCCTTTTTCTGTTAATTCGTCCCATTTAAATCTTCCATTGTTTAAGTCTTCTGATAGTTGATTTAGAGTATTTTTTAACTCGGTACTATATGTGTGTAAATCTTCTAAATTTTTTAAGTCTTCTTCATATAATTTCTCATTATATATATTTTTTCTGGATAATGTATAACTATAATCACTTACTTGATTTAAAAATTTCTCTGTATTTTCTAATTCTTGACTTTCAATTGGCAATCTGCTTAGGTAACTTTGTGCTAAATTTGCCTCTCGCCATAAATGTGTTAATGCTTCAGCTCCACTTTCTGGAGTTGATGATATTGTGGCTTTTGCCAAATATGCTTCTACATTTTGAACATAATCTACTAATTCATAAAATGCCATATTGTAGCTATTTTCAGAAGCTTGCCTATACTCTCTTTGCTTTTTATAAATTATAATTATGAGAACTGCCACAATAATTAAAAGCACACATATAATACTTAACATATGCCCTTTTTTTAATCTATTTTTCCAGTCTATTAATTTATTCATATATATTTTCCTTTCCTAAAAAATCGGATTATTTTAATATTATTGTGTATTATTTCTAAAAAAATATTCCATTTTTTGATTTTTTTTATTTTCTATGGTAGAATATGTTCAGTTTAGGAGGACTTGGTTTATGAAAGTTTTAATTTTCTATGCTTCTTATGGCGGTGGTCATTTAAATGCAGCTAAATCAATTGAAAATTGTATAAAAAATAATTACCAAAATATAGATACAGAATTAATAGATTGTATGAAATACGTAAATAAACCTATCGAAAAGGTTACAACTGCAGCATACAGAGGTATGGCAAAAAAAGCTCCTTGGGCTTGGGGAAAAATTTATGCTGATTCTCAAAAAGGACCTTTAGCACATATTTCTTCAAGGTCTAATAAAATTTTTGCAATTAAATTATTAAAATTATTAAGAGAGAAAAATCCAGATTTAATCATATCTACACACCCTTTTGGTAGCCAAATGTGTAGTTATTTAAAAAGAAAGAAAAAAATAACATGTAAAATTGCAACAATTATGACAGATTTTGCTCCTCATGACCAATGGCTTGTTGGCAGTGATTTTACAGATTATTATTTTGTTGCCAATGATAAAATGAGAAAATATTTAATTAATAAAGGTATTTTAGAATATAAAGTTTATACAACAGGAATTCCTATTTCCGATAGGTTTTCAAGTAATTTTGACAAAAGAGTTATATTAAATAGATATAATTTATCTGATGAAAAACAAACTATTCTATTTTTCGGTGGTGGAGAATTTGGACTAGGAAAAAATAAAACACTTCAGGTTTTTGAAAGCTTTTTGAGTATTAATAAACCAATTCAAATAATAGCTATATCTGGTAGAAATGAAAAAATGAAATCCAGCTTTGAAGAAATTGTTCAAAAATATACTGCAGGTGATTTTGTGCGTGTTTTAGGATTTACAAATGAGGTGCCAGAATTTATGAGTATATCAGATTTAGTTGTTACCAAACCCGGTGGACTTACTACTTCAGAAAGTTTAGCATCTAACCTACCAATGCTAATAATCAACCCTATTCCTGGTCAAGAAGAAGAAAATGCTGAATTTTTAGAATCAAAAGGAATTGGTGTGTGGCTAAAAAAACATGATGTACCAAAAACAGTAATTGAAAATCTACTAAACACCCCTGAAAAATTAGAAACTATGAAGCAAAATACTTCTATTTTAGCTAAGCCAAATTCTACCAAAGATATTTGTGAAATTTTATTAAATTAATATTATTTAAATAATCGTAGTAAATGCTGTCTCGAATCAACGAAAAACTTGCTTGCCGATTATCTCTAAAAATAGAGAGCCAATTGCAAGGCTACTGAAAAAGTAGCCTCCAAATTGCTCTCTACATTTTTATAATTTTTCTAATATCAATGCATCTCTATCTTCATTATTTCTAGCAATTTCTAGTAATGCTTCCACCATTTCCTTAGTAATTTTTCCGTTTTTTTTCTCATAAAATTTCTTTAATGGTTTTTGTAAGTCCATCATTATTTTGGTTGCTTCATTGACTTTCTGCTCTTGAAACAGCTCATTCATCTTTTTTATTTGGTTTTCATATATCTTCTTACCTATTATTGTTTGTTTTATTTGTTCTAAAGTATTTTCTTCATTTATTTCACTTAAGTTTATATGCCTATTCGGAATAACTCCTCCAAGTAAATCTCCAAATTCCTTGTCTGTTAAATCTTGCACATTTCCATCATAATATTTTTGTGAATACCTTTTTTTTATGTTTGTATCTTTAGAGGCTATTTCAATATCTTCTTGTAATTCTATATTTTTACTTGATTTTCCTATTAAAATTTGATATTTACCAGATTCTATAGACCATTTTTTTGTTTCTACATTATAATATTCAAATGCACTTTTATCTAAGGTTATAAGAACATCTTTTTTTTCATTTGGCTCTAATTCAATTTTCTTAAAACCTTTAAGTTCCTTTTCTGGTTTAAATATTTTAGAATTTTTTTGTTTTATATAAATTTGTGCTATTTCTTTTCCCTTAATTTTTCCTATATTTTTTATTTTAAAATATATATTAATCTTGTCATCATCTCGTACTACCTTTAAATCTGAATATTCAAATTCAGTATAGCTTAATCCGTATCCAAATGGAAAAATTAATTTTGTATTCATTTTATCATAATATCTATATCCAACATAAATTCCTTCTTGGTATTCTACTGTTAGCTCTGTTCCAGGATAATTTCTAAAACAAGGTGTATCAGATAACTTAGCTGGGTAACTCTCCGCTAGTTTTCCACTAGGATTAATTTTTCCAATCAAGCAATTTACCATTGCTTTTGCTCCAGATTCTCCTCCAAGATATCCTGTTATTATCGCCCTTACCTTGGTTTTCCATGGCATAGTTATAGGAGAACCATTTGATAAAACGACTATAACATTTTTATTAACATTACTTATTTCTTCTATTAATCTATTTTGATTTTTTGGCAAGTCTAGTGTTGTTCTATCCATTCCTTCTGATTCTGCATTCTCTGTAAGTCCCGCAAATAAAACTACTACATTATTTTTCTTAGCTATTTTAATTGCTTCTTTTCTTAAATTTTCTTCATTTTTTGATTCTATTCTTTCATATCCTTTTGCATATTCATATTTTATATTATTTTTTCTAAAACAATCTAAAGCATTTTCAAGTTTATACACGTTAATGGTTGAGCTTCCTGCTCCTTGATATCTTGGGAATTTTGCCATATCTCCAATAATTGCTATTTTTTCTTCTTTTAGTGGTAAAATTTTATCCTCATTTCTCAATAAAACAATTGATTCTTCAGCAATTTTTAGCGCAATATTATGATGTTCTTCTTTATTATATTTAGTTTCTTTTAAATTTTTAGTTTTGTTTGCAACATCTATAATTCTATCTACTATTTCATTTAACTGTTCTTCTTTAACTTCACCACTTTCTACGGCTTTTATTATATCTTGAACACTATTTCCTCTTCCTCCAGGCATCTCTAACTCATGGCCTACTTTTATTCCTTCTACCCTATTGTTTTCTCCTCCCCAGTCTGATATTACTATACCTTTGTAACTCCATTCGTTTCGCAATATATCCATTAGATGTTTATTTTCTGAGCAATAACTTCCATTTACTTTATTATAAGCACTCATAATGGAATATGGCTTTGACTTTTGTATTATTAATTGAAATGCTTTTAAATATATTTCTCGTAATGTTCTCTCATCTATTACTACATTTATTGTTCTTCTTCTATTTTCTTGATTATTTACCGCAAAATGTTTAACACATGCTCCAACATTTTGAGACTGTAATCCTTTTACATATTCAGCTCCCAGAATACCTGTAAGATATGGATCTTCTGAAAAATATTCAAAATTTCTACCACACAACGGTGTTCTTTTTATATTTATTGATGGACCTAAAACAATATTTATCTTTTCTGCTCTTGCTTCTTCTCCTAATGCTTTTCCTAGCATGTAAGCCATTTTTTTGTTCCAACTATTTCCCACTGTAGATAGTGCCGGAAAGCAAATAGCTTCTTCGCTTTTATTTATTCCCAGATTATCCGCCTTTGCTTTTTGTACTCTAAGACCATGTGGTCCATCAGAAGTTCTCATTTTAGGTATTTTATATTTTTCAAATCCTTTTGTATTCCAATAGTCAGCTCCCACACATATTTGTGCCTTTTCTGCCAAAGTCATTTTCTTTACTATTTCTTGATATACCATTGTTTTTTCTCCTTTAATTTCTATCATTTTATCACATATTTTCTTTTAGTTCAATAATACCCTTGACTTTGAATATTTTACATAATATAATATTTACGATTTATTCACATTTAGTAATTTGGTAAACTTTTTTAGTTTGCTATTTTAAGGAGGTACATAAAATGATGTTTTCTGTTATTATTCCGTATTATAATTCTAAAGAATTTTTACGGGATTGTATTGAAAGCGTAACATCCCAAACTTATAAAGATTTTGAGATAATCATAATTGATGACGGTTCAAATGATGGCAGTGCAGAAATTTTAGATGAATACTCAAAGACATATAATAATTTGCATGTTTACCACTTTGAAAATGCTGGAGTATCTTATTCCCGCAGACGTGGTATTTTACTTTCAAGTGGTGAATATTTAGTTTTTGTAGATTCAGATGACACTATTAATCCCAATTTACTCTTTGAGCTTTATGTGGCAATTAATGAACATAGTTTCCCTGATATTATTAGGTATCAAGCAAATCTCATTCATGATTTACCACATAAAGACCATGAAAGATATAACTTTACTGAAAACTTGAATAAATCATTCAGTGGAATTGATATGATTAGGAATTGGTCTCGCCCTGGAAAAAAATATGCTGTATATTGGCTCTTTGCCTTTAGAAAAAACGTTTTTTCTAAGGTTCTATTTGGCACAAACCTAAGATGTTATGAAGATGTTGCTCTTATCCCTGTTTTAATTGCTGCTTCTCAAAATTTGGTAACTATTGATTATATCGGTTATAATTATACCTGTAATAACTATAACAGTTTAACCAAAGCTAGAAGCGCGGAAGCAGAACGCTCTAGAGCAATTGATTTTGTAAGTGCCTGCAAATATGCCATTGAAAACTTTTGTAAACTTGATACCGTTTCTCATATTGATATTGTTTTCTTCATAGAAGATTATATCGGGCGTCTTCATAGAAAATATGAAGCATTACCTGAGAACCTTCAGGTTGAACTAAAGGAACTTTTTAAATTATGACCTTCAAACAAAAGAACCATCCTAATTAAGATGGTTCTTTTCTATTATAATTTTAAATTTCTCTTCTTCCTTCTAATGCCTTTGTTAATGTAATTTCGTCTGTATATTCTAGGTCTCCACCAACAGGAATACCATGAGCAATTCTTGTTACCTTAACACCAAGTGGCTTAATAAGCTTTGATAAGTACATAGCTGTTGCTTCTCCTTCAACTCTAGGATTTGTAGCTAAAATAACTTCTTTAATTTCTCCCCCAATTAATCTAGAAAGCAACTCTTTTATTTTTATATCATCTGGTCCTATACCATTCATAGGTGAAATAGAGCCATGTAGTACATGATATACTCCTTTAAATTCGTGCGTTTTCTCCATTGCAATAATATCTCTTACATCCTCTACTACACAAATAGTATCTTGATTTCTTTTAGGGTTTCCGCATATTGAACATGGATCTGTATCTGAAATATTAAAACATTTACTACAATATTTTAAATTCTTTTTTGCATTCAGAATAGAAGAAACAAACTCGTTTGTTTCTTCTTCTGAACAATTCAACATATAAAAGGCTAACCTTGCTGCTGTTTTATGCCCAATACTTGGTAACCTTTCAAAACTTTCAATTAATTTTTCTATTGATGGTGAATACAATGACATAACTAAAATCCTAGTCCTTTAAATTTTCCTAACTCAGCATTTTGAGCTGAGTCCACTTTTCTTAACGCCTCATTTACACATGTCAAAATTAAATCTTCTAACATTTCTACGTCCTCTGGGTCAACTGCTTCTGGCTTTATTTTAATTTCTTTAATTGTTTTTTCTCCAGAAACCTTTACAGTAACTGCTCCACCACCAGCTGATGCATCAAATTCTTTAGTAGCAAGCTCTGCTTGAGACTTTTCTAAGTCTGCTTGCATTTTTTTTGCTTCTTTCATTAAATTATTAAGATTCATTCCTCCGAATCCACCCATTCCACCTGGGAATCCACCTCTTCTTGCCATTTAAATTCCTCCTTTTATTCTTTATAAAAACTTTAAAATTTTTACTCAACTATGTTAAATGGTATATCTGCATGATTTGCTAAATTTTGCAAATTTTCTTCTACTGACATTATGTGTTCTTTTTTGTTTGCAACAACATATTTTATTTGCATTTCTTTACCATACACCATAGATACTAAATTAGATATTTCCCTAATATTTTCTTGTTTTTCTAATATTGTTTTTCCAAATGATGTCATACCGTTTGGAAATTCTATTCCAATAGTCATGTCATTTATTTCTTTTGCTTTTGTCGATATCAAGTTTGTATATAATACTATTTTTCCACTTTGTTTTAGATCATTTATTATTTGTGGCCAATATTCATCCGGATTTTTAGAAAATGCTTTTGTTACATTACCCTTTGAATTCTTTGTGTTTAAATTACTTCCAACAACTTTATTTGTACCTTTGTTATTATTTATATTAATATTATTTCTAGTACTAGTCATATTGTTTGCATAGTTTCTTGTTGGTGTTGCTTGAACATTAATAACTCCTTTGCTAGATTTTAAGTATTTTTCTATTTTTTCTACTCTTTCCTCTAGATTTGACCCCGAACCTAATTCAGCCTGATCGTTACATAAGTTTATTATTCCAGCTTGGAACATTATTGTTTTTTGTGTTGACCATTTTATATCATTTTCTAATTCTGATAATTTATAAATTAATTTAATTAATCTCTCTTTAGAAATTTTTTCAGAAATTTTATTTATTTTTTCCAACTCTTCTTCACTATATAAATCTAGTTTTTTAGAGGATTTATATACTAATATATCTTTTACATATTTTATCATTTCCCAAAGCAAGTTTATAATGTCTTTTCCTTCATTTAAAACATTATCCACACTTTCTAATGCTTTAATTACATTATACTCAATAATATTTTCAGTTATATTGTGTACATACGTTATTTTTGGAATTCCGACTAAATCCTTAATTTTTTCTTCATCAATTTTATTCTCACCGGTCTTGAACGCATCTTTCTAAAATTGATAAAGCATCTCTCATAGCACCTTCTGATAATACTGCTATAATGTTTAAACCTTCCTTTGTTATTTCAATATTGCTTTCCTTACAAACAACTTCCAGTCTTTTTATTATATTTTCATTAGATATTCTTTTAAAGTCAAAACGCTGACATCTTGAAAGAATAGTTGCTGGTAATTTTTGAGGTTCTGTTGTCGCTAATATAAATTTTACATGTTCTGGTGGTTCTTCCAATGTTTTTAACAATGCATTAAACGCTCCTGTTGATAACATATGAACTTCATCTATTATATATACCCTATATTTTGCTTTTGTTGGTAAAAAATTTACCTCTTCACGGATAGCTCTAATATCTTCCACACTATTATTTGATGCTGCATCCATTTCTACAACATCTGTTAATGAGCCATTTATTGCACCTTTACAAATTTCACATTCATTGCAAGGCTCTCCCTCTTTTGGATTTAAGCAATTGATTGCTCTCGCTAAAATTTTTGCAGCAGAAGTTTTCCCTGTTCCTCTTCCTCCACTAAATAGATATGCATGGCCTACTCTTCCTGCAATTATTTGATTTTTAAGTGTTTTTACTATATGTTCTTGACCAACTATCTCCGAAAATGTTAGTGGTCTGAATTTTCTATAAAGAGCTGTGTACCCCATAAATTTCACATCCTTTATATTTAAAAAATGGCAGTTCCATAATCTCTCTATGGAAAGTACCCCACATAAAGATAAACCACTTATTGCTGCTTCCTTCCGGACCTGACAAGATTCGTAGGTCTTTATTGGGTTACTCTCCATACAAAGATTAAGTACATACCATTTGTATTATATAATGAATTTTGTATTTTATCAAGTACATTTTTTAATTTTTAGTTCTTTTAAAAGCTACACCCTTTAAATCTGTTATTTCTTGCGAACCACTACCGTTTTCTACAACACCTTGAATTGGCAATTCTATAGAAACGTTTGCTTTATATTCCTTACCTGACTCAAGTTTTATTGTTAAATCAAATATTAATTTTAATTTTAGGTCTTCCTGCTTTACACCTGCTTTTTTTAGCAATTCGCTATGATTTATTTGGTCGTCATTTGAAGCATATTCCTTAATATTGTTAATTGCACATCTAAATGCTATAATTCCCTCCTGATTTAAAATTTTTAAACCTTTTAAGTCAGACTCCATTGCTCCCATATATTCTATTTCATTAATTAAATTTTCCTCGGAATTTTTAAAATTTCCACCTGTTTCTGTAATGTTTGGTCTATAAAATTTTATTTCTCCAAGTTGACTCTCTCTTTGAACATTTATATTGTCAATTTTTATGCTTTTTATCGCTTCCTTATTTGTGTAATTTTTATTTTTATTAATGTAAAAATAAACGTCATTATTTTGGTTTATATTAAAATTCCATTTGCTTTCTTCAGTTTCTTTATCAACCCCTTCGCAAGTACTGATTACAGTAATCTTGCTTAGTTCAAATGGCATATTTGTTTCGCCCTCAACACTATATTTTAATATAATAATTCCTAAAATAAATAAAATAATTGCTATTATTACAATTATCATAACAACGTGAAATGCTTTTTTTTGAGTTAAACATTTTATTTTATCTATCATTTTTTCTCCTATATTCTTTATAAAACTAATTTCAATTGTAAATATATTAATTTTTAGTTTTTCTTAATTCCTTAAAAAAATCCTTTAATATTTTTTCACATTCATCTTGCATAATATTTTTTTCTACATAAACTTTATGATTAAATTTGTAATCTTCAAATAGATTCAATACAGAACCTACCGCTCCCGTTTTTTTATCTAGTGCACCAATGTAAACTTTTTTAATTCTAGAATTTATAATTGCACCAGCACACATTGAACAGGGTTCTAAAGTCACATACATTTCACAATCTAACAATCTCCAACTTTCTAGTTTCTTACTTGCCTTTTGTATTGCTAAAATTTCAGCATGTTTTGTTGTATCATATTTTGTTTCTTTTAAATTATGAGCCCTTGCAATGATTTTTCCGTCTTTTACAATTACCGCACCCACGGGGACTTCTAATTTTTCATATGCCTTTTTAGCTTCCTTTATAGCTTCTTTCATATATTTTTCTTTATTATTCATTTTTTGTTTCCTTTTTTGTTTGGTGTTCCCAAGGGGACTCGAACCTCTATCGCCCGCTTAGGAGGCGGGTGCTCTATCCTGTTGAGCTATGAGAACATATATTACTCATTTATATTACCTTATTTTTTCATTTTTGTCAATGACCTCTTGACAGGCTCTGCTATAATATAATAGGTGATATAAATGCAAAAAATATTAAGTAGAATGAGAAAAGCTATTGAAGAATATAATATGATAGAAGAAGGAGATAAAATTGCTATTTGCCTATCCGGAGGGAAAGACTCTATTACTATGTTATATGGATTCAAAGCATTGCAAAGATTTTTTCCTAAACATTTTGAGATTATTGCAATTAGTATAGATCCTGGTTTTGATTTTTTTAATTGCAATTTGCTAAAAAACATTTGTGATAATGTAGAAGTTCCTCTATTTGTTGAAAAGAGTAACGCAAAAGAAATCGTTTTCGATATTAGAAAAGAAAAAAATCCTTGCTCTCTATGTGCTAATTTAAGAAGAGGTGTAATTAACTCTGTTGCTATTAGAGAAGGTTGCAATAAGATTGCCTTAGGTCATAATCAAGATGACGTACTGGAAACCTTTTTGCTTAATTTGTTCTATGCTGGAAATATCGGTCTTTTTGCTCCTGTAAGCTATATGGATCGCTCTAAAATTACTTTAATACGACCTTTAGTGTATACAACTGAAAGAGATACAAAGGGATTTATTAAAAGAAATAATTTAACTGTTATGCCTAAGGTTTGTCCCATGGATGGTACTTCAAAAAGAGAATATATGAAACAACTTATATTTTCACTTACTAAAAGCATCCCTAGAGTTCGTTCTAACCTATTCGGTTCAATTCAAAGACATTTTGATGAATGGAAACCTTTCATAAACTAGGCAAATTGCTTTACAATATGTGGTACTTTATATTCTTATTTTTTCTTTCAATAAAAAAATAAGGACATATGGTACCCTGTATAAATAGGTATACCATAGTCCATAAAGATAGTACAGATAATGTTCCCCTGCTATCCTTTTACTGTTTCAACCATTGCTTGTTTTAAATCTTTTAATTTTCTATCTGCGTCTTCTTCTGAACAACCTTTAACTCCCATATATAGTTTAATTTTAGGTTCTGTTCCAGAAGGTCTAACACAACACCATGCTTCATCTTCTAATCCATAATATAAAACATTAGATTGTGGGAGTCCAGTTTTGGTTTCCTTTCCTGTAATGATATTTTTTATAAAATCTCTTTCTATATCTTTAAATATAGTTACATTATAGCCACCTATTTCTTCAGGTTGATTATTTCTCATATTTGTCATCATTTCTTTTATTTGCTCTGCACCACTGCTTCCCTCTAGCACAATTGATACCTGTGTTTCTTTATAATAACCATATTTTTTATAAATGTCTTCCATTGCATCCCACAAAGTTTTTCCTTTAGAACGATAGTAACAAGCTGCTTCACAAAGAGCCATTACTGCTCCAATTCCATCTTTATCTCTAGCATAATCACCAATTAAACAACCATAACTTTCTTCAAATCCAAACACGTAAGTTTTATCCTTATTCTCTTCAGCTTTTCTCATAACTGCGCCTATGTTTTTAAATCCAGTTAAAACTTCAATACATTCTAAATTATAGTATTTCGCAATTGCTTTTGCCAATTCCGATGATACAACTGTTGTAATAAACATCCCATTTTTTGGCAAAATATCTTTTTCTTTCATTTGAGAAATTCTATATTCCGCAATCAATAATGCTGACATATTTCCTGTATATTCCATATATTTACCAGTTTTACTGTCTTTTGCAAAAATTCCTAATCTGTCTGCATCTGGGTCTGTTGCTAAAACTACATCTGCATCTATTTTTTCAGCTAATTCTAAAGCCAATTTAAATGCTTTTTTATCCTCTGGATTTGGATAATCTACGGTTGGAAAATTTCCATCTGGTTCTTTCTGCTCTGGTACTACATAAACATTTTCTAATCCTATATCCTTTAAAAGTCTTTCTGCAACAGTATTACCTGTTCCATGTAATGGTGTATATACAACTTTTAAATCTTTTCCTTGTTTTTTTACTATTTCTGGATTTAATACTTTGCTTTTTAAAACATTTAAATATTTTTCATCCATATCAGTTTCAATAATGTTAAATAGTTTTTTGCCTTCGGCTTCTTCTTTAGTAATTTCTTTAATTTCACTATAACTTTCAACAGCTCTTACTTTTGCAATTATCTCTTTATCTCTTGGTTCAACTATTTGAGCTCCATCATCCCAATATACCTTATATCCATTATATTTTGGTGGATTGTGACTTGCAGTTATCATAACTCCGGCTGTACAACCCAATTCCCTAACGGCAAAAGATAATTCAGGTACTGGCCTTAAATTTTCAAACAAATATGTTTTTATTCCATTTGCATTTAAAATTAAAGCTGTTTGCATACTAAACTCTTTAGACATTTTCCTAGAATCGTAACTAATTGCTACGCCTTTATTCTCAGTTCCTTGTTCTAAAATATAATTTGCTAACCCTTGTGTTGCTTTTCCTACTGTATATTTATTCATTCTATTTGTACCTGCACCAATTACTCCACGAAGCCCTGCTGTTCCAAATTCTAATTCCTTGTAAAATCTATCCTCTATTTCTTGTTTGTTGTCCTTTATTTCCAATAATTCTTTTTTTGTTTCTTCATCAAATTCTGGGCTTTCACACCATCTTTTATATTCTTCTAAATAATCCATTTCAATTCTCCTTTTATTTTCAAAAGGTTGTCAAAAAAGCTATTCCCCCCATTGACAACCCATCAAAATTAATTTAATTTATAAAATTTTTTGTATAGTTCTCTTGCCGTTTTGGGGCAATCTACTCCTACAGAATCCGCATTTTTTACAGGTGCAAATTCTTCTTCTCTTTTTACTCGAAGCACAGCCATTTCATCTACTTCGCCAAATGCATCAAATAAAAATGCCTCAAATTTATATGCATTTGGTGAATCTGGTTGTATTATATTTCCGTCTTTATCAATATAGCTTGCCTTTTTATATGCAACATGATAAGGAAGTGGTGTTGCTCCCATTCTTTCAATTGCTTCTACACTAAATAGATTACACAATATATGTGATTCTCCATATAGTAATTCTCCATCTTTATCTGTTGCTTCAGCCATTTCGTCGGTAATTTCTGTATATTCTATAACACTTGGCTTTCCATTTTTCTTACAAAACACACCCACTCTTTCTTTTGGATTTGCTTTTACAACAGATTTACATGCAACTGTTACTTTTTTGTCTATAGCAACTCCCATAAGCACTGGATCAACCATTTTTACTAGGCAATTATCTACTCCACCTATAAATACCCACCTAATATTCATTTCTTTCATTTTTTTTGTCATTCCGCTTTTTACAAGTGATTCATAAATTCCACCATGACCGTCTGCTGCTAATTTTATTAGACCGTCTTCTCCAATTAATATTTTTCCTTCTGTATCCATCATAGGTAATTCACCTTGAATAAAGAAGAAAATATTTTTATTCTTTTGATATCCAAAATATTTATTTTGTTCAAAAAATTCTATTGTTTCTTTGTTGTTTTCTCTGCTAGTCATAATAAACCACGGAATTGTTAACCCATATTTTTTGCCTTCTTCTTTTAAACTATCACATAATAATTCAAATAAGGATTTATGTGAGTCTAGTCCAATATCATATGTACCTTTTGGTCCTGTGTGTCCTAATCTTGTTCCTTGCCCCCCTGCCATTGTAACACATGCTAGTTGTCCTTCTTTTATGGCTTTTTTACCTATATTTTCATAATACTTATATTCATCTTTTAATTTATATTTATCTAAATATTCTATTGGTGTAATTTCTTCTTTTTCTTTTTCTTTTTTCTCTTCTTGTTTTGTTGTTTTGTACAAACTATTCATAAGTTCAAAATCTATTTTATTTATTTCTTCCAGTAAAATCTTTTTTGTTTTATCTTCTAGTTTTTCATAATGATTTAATAAGTGTTCTTGTCCATATTTTTTTAAAATGGCTTTGGTTTCTTCTAATTTTATATCCATAGTAAACTCCTTTTAGCATATATTCTTTTATTATTTATATACCATTTTAAATAAAATATCAACCTTTTATTAGATTTTTTCTATTTCTTTTTCTCCAGCTGTGCTTAATACTTTTTTATATCTATCCATAATATCATCTATTTCTTTAGATATCTCCTCCATATCATAGCAATCGATTATTTTAATTTTTTTTCTTTCGTCAATTATATTTTTAATTTTTTCATTTGTTTTTTTTATGTATTTTTTATTTCCTTTTATAAAGACTATTAAATTATTTTCGTTATTTTCTTTTATTTTTTCTAATTTATTTTTATCATCATTTTTCCAATTGATTTTTATTATTTTATTCTTTTTTTCTTCCTTTAAATTTATTTTTTCTATTAAATTTTCTATTGTTTCTTCTAAATTATTTTCTGTCAAAATAATTATTTCTTTATTTTCATCTAAATTGTTTTGTATAAATGGTAAACTTATCATTTCAAAATGATAATCACTTACATAAAAGCAACAAACTTTTTCTTTTGATTCTTTTACAATTTTCATTAAAATTTTCGCCCCTTTATCTTTTAAAAACTTACGGATTTGCCAAATTTACTCTTTTGGTTTACTGGTAAATTTTACCATTTTATTTCAAATATGTCAATAATATTTCAAATAAAATTCATCGACAAAACACGACATATGTATAAATATTTTCAAATTTGGTAATAATTATTTTAAAGAAAATTTATACAGCTTTATATTATAGAATTTTCACGGAACTTATCTATAATATAACAAAAATTTTGGAGGTAATTATGAATAAAAAGATAAAAATAATAATAATTTTAAGTATCTTGCTTTTTATATATACTTGCATTTCTGCTTTTTCATATGCACAAAATGTATCTTCAGATATTGCAGAAAATGTTTTTAGGTTACATGTTATTGCAAATAGTGATAGCGATGAAGACCAAGCTTTAAAATATAAAATTCGCGATAATTTATTAAATTATATGAATGAAATTTGCATTAATTGTAAAAACAAGCAAGAAGCTATTTGCTTAGTAGAAAAAAATAAAGAAAACTTTAAGCAAATTGCTATTCAAACAATAATAGATGAAGGTTATTCTTATTCTGTAAATATTAATATAGGAAACTTTGAATTTCCTACAAAAGATTATGGAGACATTTCACTTCCAGCTGGCTTTTATGACGCCTTAAAAGTTGAAATTGGAGATGCAAAACGGTCATAACTGGTGGTGTGTTATGTTTCCACCTTTGTGTTTCGTCGACATTAGTTCCGGTGTTGTTCCGGATGAATCAAAAAATTTGCTAAAGAATAATATGTCTGAAGAAGAATTTGCTCTAATTTCTAAAGAAAACAGTTCTCAAGTACAGTTTAAATTTAAACTTTTAGAATTATTTAATGAAAATGGATTATTTACAGCAAAAAAATAGTTGCAATAGTTTTAACTTTATGTTATATTAATTAGGTAAACAGAGTGTAATTAAGATACTACACTCTATTTTTATGGAATAAATTATTTAACATATAAACGAGGTGAGTTATAGTTGGAAAAATTAGTTATTAAAGGTCCTACTCCTTTAAAAGGTGAAGTAGAAATTAATGGGGCAAAAAATGCTGCGGTAGCAATACTTCCTGCAACACTATTAATAGATGGTATCTGTACAATTGAAAATTTACCAAATATAAGTGATATAAAAATATCTTGTGAAATATTAGAAAAATTAGGAGCTAAAATAGTTTGGAATAGTAAAAACTGCATAACCGTTGATACTCGAAACATTACAACAACTACTGCCCCTATAGACCTAACAAGTAAATTTAGAGCATCTTATTATATTATAGGTAGTATGCTTGGAAGAATGGGTGAAATAGAAGTTGGTATGCCAGGAGGCTGTAAGCTTGGAGCAAGACCTATAGACCAACATATAAAAGGTTTTGAATCATTAGGCGCTGATATAACAATTGAAAAAGGAACAATTCACGCAAAAACAAAAAAATTGGTTGGAGCACCTATTTATATGGATATTGTTTCTGTTGGAGCAACAATTAATGTAATGCTTTCTGCTGTACTTGCCAAAGGTACAACAACAATTGATAATGCTGCAAAAGAACCACATATTGTTGATGTAGCAAACTTCTTAAATACTATGGGTGCTGATATTAGAGGAGCTGGGACTGACGTTATAAAAATAAATGGTGTAGAAAAATTACATGGAAATGCAACATACTCTGTTGTCCCAGACCAAATAGAGGCAGGTACATTTATGTTAGCAGCAGTAGCAACAAGAGGTGATATAACTTTAAAAAAATGTATTACAAAACATTTGGAGTCTATAACTGCAAAAATAATTGAAGTTGGAGGAAATGTAGAAGATAATGGAGATAGTATTAGAGTATGGTGTAATAAAAGACCTAGCAAAGCTAATATAAAAACTCTTCCTTATCCAGGTTTTCCTACGGATTTACAACCGCAGATGGGCGTTGTTCTATCTATAGCAAATGGAACAAGTACAATAAATGAAAGTATTTGGGAATCTAGATTTCAATATACTGAGGAATTAAATAAAATGGGTGCAAAAATAACAGCTCAAGGAAAAAATGCATTTTTCGAGGGTGTAAAAAAACTTTATGGTGCACCTGTATATTCCACAGATTTACGAGCAGGTGCTGCTTTAGTTATGGCTGGTATTTCAGCCGATGGTGTTACAGAAGTATATAACTTAGAACATATCGATAGAGGTTATGAAAACATAGAAGAAAAATTTAGAAAATTAGGTGCAAAAATCGAAAGAATAAATGAATAGCAGAGGAAGAAAAATATGTTAAGTTTTTGTAGTTTATATAGTGGAAGTAGTGGAAATAGCCTTTTTGTAGAAAGTGAAAACACAAAATTATTAATTGACAGTGGGGTTAGCTCAAAAAAAATAGAAGTAGCATTAAATGATATAAATGTAAATCCTAAATCAATTGATGGAATTTTAGTAACTCATGAGCATATCGACCATGTTCAATCACTTGGTACACTTTCTAAAAAATTTGATTTACCTGTATTCGTAAATCAAGAAACATTAGATGCTATGCCTAAACAAAGAGATAAAATAGCAGATAAAAACATAAAAAAATTTAAAGTAAGTGATAAGTTTGAAATTGGAGATTTAAAAATCAATACTTTTTCTATACCTCATGATGCTGCAAATCCTTGCGGATTTAATATTTATAAAGATGACAAAAAAATAAGTATTGCAACTGATATTGGACATATGACAAATAATATTTTAAAAAATTTAGAAGAGAGTTTGTTTATTATGTTAGAATCCAATTATGATCCTAATGTTTTAAAATGTTCTCCTTATCCTTTTAAATTAAAAAAAAGAATCGCTGGAGATTATGGACATTTACCAAATGAAGAAGCTGGAAAAACTATTTCTTATCTTTTAAAATCTGGACTTAAAAAAGCAATGCTTGGTCATTTGAGTAAAGAAAATAATTTTCCAGCACTTGCTTACCAAACTGTGCTTAATGAGTTAATTTCTTGTAATTATGATGAAAATAGTTTATCTTTAAGTGTTGCTTCTAGAGATATACATAGCAAATTAATTAATTTATAACATACTTTCATAATTAAAAATATATAAATATAAAAAATATTAAGTTCTTAGCGTCTCACTTTGCTTAGCTCAGTTTGGACTCTTACATGGATTTTTCTATTTTTTAATTTATATATTTTTTAATGAACTTTGAATTATAATTATATGTGAGGTATTAAAAATATGCTTAGTATTAATATTATATGTGTTGGGAAGGTTAAGGAAAAGTATTTAAAAGATGCCATTGAGGAATATAGTAAAAGGCTTTCACGATATTGTAAATTAGAAATTTTAGAATTGCCTGATGAAAGAATTCCTGATAAATTAAATTCTAGTTTAGAGACTGAAATTAAAAATAAAGAATGTACCAATATTAAAAATCATATTAAAAAAGATACATTTGTCATTGCTTTAGACTTATGTGGCAAAGAATTTACTTCTGAAGAATTTTCTAAAAAAATTGAAGCTTTATCAATGGAGAAAAGCAATTTAACATTTATTATTGGAGGCTCATTGGGCTTAACTGAAGAATTATTATCACTTTGTGATTTTAAAATCTGTTTTTCCCAAATGACTTTTCCTCATCAATTAATCAGGCTATTTTTACTAGAACAAATTTTTAGAGCTTTTAAAATTCAGCATAATGAAACTTATCATAGATAATAAGTATATTTTTATTTATATGTACTGTAGAGAAAATAGAAAATAAAATAGGGGCTAACTATTTGAAAAAACTATTTTCCCTACAAGCTTAAATACGTTTTTAATAATTTTTTGGATAATCTGTAGATAACAATCTTTTTTACGATTAAATAAATCGAAATAAATTTTATTATTTTTGTAATCATAAACTTGTCCTTTTTGAAAAAATTTTATTTATTATATAATGCTTTACATTTTTTGTCAAGAAAAAGTGTTCGACAAAATTTGACAAACTGTTACTGTTTAGTCTAATCACGTTAAGCTGCCCGAGCCAATAATTAATATATAAAATTCAATGAACGCGCAGTTTGGTCAAACTTTAGCTTATACAGATTAGACAGATTAACTGTTCTAATTATTAATTTTAATCGTTTTCATTCATATGATTAGATTGACCAGTAAGGAATTTGGTTTTTATATATTAATCATTGCCTAAGCATGGCTAAAACAATTTTTAAGATGAACAGTAACGACAAACTATTACTGATGTCATAATTCCAACAAAATCTGCAAACAGGGCAGCAAATAGTATAAATCTAGTATTTTTTATTTTTACAGAAGTTGTATAAACTGCAATTGTATATAATGTTGTTTCTGTTGATCCCATAATAGTAGATGCCATAATACCTATTTTACTGTCTACTCCATAATTTTTTAATATATTCATAGCAATAGCCATTGAACTACTTCCTGAAATCGGTCTTAATAATGCAAGTGGAAGTAATTCCCCAGGAAAATGTATTATATTTAGCATTGGTGCAACAACATTTGCAATTAATTCTAATATTCCGAGAACTTCGAAGAGCTCCAATTGCAACAAATAATCCTACTAATGTTGGCAAAATAGTAATAGTTGTTTGTATTCCCTCTTTTGCACCATCTATAAAATTATCAAAGACATTATTTTTTTCTCTTAGTCCACAAATTACAATTAATAATATAATCATTGGCATAGCCAGATTAGACACAAAACTCATAATCTTCATTTTTTATTCTCCTTATTTGTTACTCTTATTAATATTTTAGTTGCTGTAATTCCGTGCAATAGCAGCAAATACTGTCGCTATCCAAACAGGCAAAACTATTACAGTTGGATTATTTGATTCTAATGAATTTCTAATTGCAATTACAGTTGTAGGTATTATTTGAATAGAAGCACTGTTTATAACGATAAACATCATCATAGAATCTGTTAAAGTATCTTTTTTATTATTTTCCATCTGCATCGATTGCATAGCTTTAAGCCCTAGTGGAGTTGCTACATTCCCTAACCCCAAAATATTTGCAACCATATTCATAGATATTTCTTTTTTAATTTGAACATTGTTTTTTAGTTCTGGAAATAATATTTTATTTATTGGGATTAAAAATTTTGTTAATTTGTCAATTACAGTACTTCTATTTGCTATCTGCATAATTCCATTCCACAGACAAATAGTTCCCAATAAACTAATTGACAAATTAATTGCTTGGGTTGTACTTTCAAAAATAGATGAATTTAATTTTTCTAAATTTCCTGAAAAAATTGCAAAACAAAATGATATTATTATAAAAATTGGCCAAACTATATTTAACACATACATCACCATAAACAATCTATTCAAAATCATTTTTTTTATTACAATATAATTGACCTTATTCATTATTTATGATATAAATATAATATACATAGGGAATTGTAAAATTAAAATATAACTTTTAAGGAGGATTTATTATGAAATCAACAGGAATTATTAGAAGAATGGATGAACTTGGAAGAGTTGTTATTCCAATTGAAATAAGAAACCAATTTAATATTGTTGAAAAAGACCCAATAGAAATCTATGTAGATGGTTCCAATATAATATTAAAAAAATTTGAACCAAATTGTATTTTCTGTGGTGGTACAAAAAATTTAGTAACATATAATAATAAATTAATTTGTGGTACATGTTCTAAAAAAATTGGAAAATTGAATGAAAAATAATAATAATTACATTACTAAAAAAATAAGAAAAAACAAGCAGAAATTTATTTTTGATTAAATTCAGCTTGTTTTTTTTTAAAATCGAAATAACTAATTCTTTATTTTACACAAAATTTTTGTATATTTCGTTTTTACTTACTCCTCTATCTTTAGCAATTTTTTTAATAATTTCTTTTTTTTCTAATCCTCGATTTTGATAAAATTCATAATGTTCTTCTATACTTAAATTATTTAATTTGTTCTCTTTATTTTTTTCCGTACCTTCAATAATTAAAACTATTTCCCCTTTCAAATTTTCACATTTACTTAATATTTCTTTGATATTCCCTCTAATATATTCTTCATGTATTTTTGTTATTTCCCTGGCTAAAACTATTTTTCTATTTTTTAGAATTTTTTCTAAATCTGCTAATGTATTTTTTAATTTATGTGGTGCTTCATAAATAATTATTGTTTTATTTGTATTTTCTATTTCTTCTAATTTTTCTTTTCTTAATTTTTTATTTAATGGTAGAAATCCTAAAAATATAAATTCTTTTGTATTAATTCCAGAAGTGATTAATGCATTTATCATAGCACATGCACCTGGAATTGGTACAATTTTTATATTTTCCTCTATGCATTTTTTTATAATTTCTTCCCCAGGATCGCAAATTCCTGGTGTACCCGCATCAGAAACCAACGCAATATTCTTTCCATTTTTTAATTCTCTAATTAAATTATCACATCTTACCTCTTCATTATGTCTATGGTAACTAATCATTGGTTTTGATATTTCTAAATGATTTAATAATTTTAGTGTGTGCCTTGTATCCTCCGCTGCTATTAAATTTACTTCTTTTAATATTTTAATTGCTCTTAATGTAATATCTTCTAAATTTCCTATTGGTGTTGCAACTATGTATAAAGTTCCTATATTTTTTTCTTGCATTTCAAAAACTCCCTTATACTTTTTTTTTTCGAATTTATTCTAATTTATTCTATTTTTTTCTATTTTTTTCGTTTTTTAAAATCTAATTTTTAATATTATTTTAAATTTTAAATATTGTTTTATAATTTATTTTTTTAATTAAATTTTATTATAAATTTTTAAAATATCTTTAGTATAATTTTTATTTTCATCATAAATATATAAATTTTTTTCTACTTTTAAAAATTGTTTTGCATTTTTTATTCCTTTTATTAAAATTAATTTTGGTTCCTTATTTTTGTCTGAATATATCATTTTTAGAATTTTAGGTTCTATTTTATAGTTTCTCATAATATATAATATGTCAACTAGTCTTTCAGGTCTGTGCACCATATATAATTCTCCCTTGTCTTTTAATAAATTCCTTGAAGCCCTAATAAAATCTTCTAAATTTGCTGTTATTTCGTGCCTAGAAATTATCTTTTTTTGGCTTTCATTTATTAAACCGGTATGCTTTTTTTTATATGGTGGATTTGTTACAACAGCATCAAAAGTTTGGTTTTTAAAAATATCTTTTAAATTTAAAATATTTTCATTTATTATTTCAAATCTATTTTCTAAATTATTTAATTTACAACTTCTCTTTGCCATCTCTGCAACTTCTTTTTGTATTTCTACACCAATTATTTTTTTTAAATTTGTTTTACCACACAAAAGAATTGGAATTATTCCTGTTCCTGTTCCCAAATCTAAAACAGTTGCATCTTTTTTTATGTTTTTGGCAAAATCAGATAAAAGGATACTATCAATTCCAAAACAAAATCCATTTTTATTTTGTATTATTTTTAAATTTTTAAATTCTAAATCATCTATTCTTTCATTTTCTTTTAACACTACTTCCATTTTTTATTCCTTATTGTTTAGTATAAAATTTAATATATAAATATAAAAATTATAAAGACTGCATATTTTTTATATTTATATATTAAACTTTTTTTAATTAATACATATTATATAATAAAAATAAAAAAAAATCAAAACGGAGGTAAAAATGATTCCAAATATAAATAATAAAAGAGGCGATGCAAAACCACCTCAAAAAAAATTTTTTAATTTAAAAACATGTAAAAAAAATACATTTAAGTCCTTAAATGACGTTAATTATTTTTTAAATAATATTAAAAAAATTAATTATTATTTTAAAATTTATAAATTATTTAAATAATTATTTTTTTTGTACATATATTTCATTAAATTCATTATTTTGTTCACCATTAATTAGAAATTTAACGCCATTTACTTCTGTTAATCCGAGTTAAAGTATTTACAATACTATATATTAAATTATTTTTTTCATTTTCATTTGCTTTATTATATTCTAAAAAGTCCTCAGATAAATCTAAAATGGCTGTATCGCCTTCCATATATGTTTTTATTAATTTTGTGTTTTGTGGAATAATTCTTCTTTGCTTATCGCTTTTAGGACCTTCTATTAATAAATTTACTAATTTATCAACTGGGTCATTTATAATTTCTTTTATATCAATTAACCTTGCTTCTGGTACTAATTCGTCTGTTTCTTTAGCTATAAAATATAATGTTACAATTGTTTGTCTTAATTGTTCTTCAGAAATTTCTTCTTGTGGTGTATAATCTTCTTCTTTTTTATTTTGTTTTGCAACTTTTATTCCAAAATATCCCCCTATTAAAATTATAAGTAATAATATGGAAAAAATAATAATAATCTTTTTATTCTTCATAAATGATCTCATTCCTCCTTAATTTGTTTTTTATATTTAATTCTATTATTTGTTTGTCCTAAATAGAACAAAATTAAAATGTTTTATATTCATTTACGTTTTTGAAACAATTTTGTGTTACCATTGTTTACCATTTGACAAAATGCCGTTTTCCGTATACAATAAGTATGTTTATATGTTGCTAAGAAAGACAATTTCTTTGGCAAAAAAAAGGAGACTTTATTATGAATGAAATATTACATGTTGGACTTGATGTAGGCTCAACTACTGTTAAAATTATAGTTATGGATAAAAACAAGAATACTATATATAAAGATTATCAAAGACATTATTCAGATACTAAAAACACTATATGCAATGTGTTAGAAAATTTACTTTTAAAATATCCTTCAAATACATTTACTTTAGCTCTTACAGGTTCGGGCGCAATGTCTGCAGCTAAATTCTTAAGAGTTAACTTTATTCAAGAAGTTGTTTCTTGCAAACGAGCTGTTGAAAAATATATTCCTAAAACTGATGTTGTAATTGAGCTTGGAGGAGAAGATGCTAAAATTATTTATTTTGATCAATCCATTGAGCAACGTATGAATGGCACTTGTGCTGGTGGTACTGGCGCATTTTTAGACCAAATGGCATCTCTTCTACATACAGACACGGCTGGTCTTAATGAATTAGCTAAAAATTATGAAACTATTTACCCTATAGCTTCTCGTTGTGGCGTTTTTGCAAAAACTGATATTCAACCTCTAATTAATGAAGGAGCTCGTAAAGAAGATATTGCTGCATCTATTTTTCAAGCAGTTGTCAATCAAACTATTTCTGGCTTAGCTTGTGGAAGACCCATTAGAGGTAATGTTGCATTTTTAGGTGGTCCATTAAGTTACCTATCTGAATTAAGAACAAGATTTATAAAAACATTAAACTTAAAAGATGAGGAAGTTATAGTACCAGAAGAAGCTCATCTATTAGTTGCAAGAGGTGCTGCTTTAGATTCAATAGGAGAAACTCCTATTACTCCAGACCAATTAGCAAAAAAAATAGATTTTTTAAGAATCTCTCATGACAATACTTCTAAACCTTTAGACCCATTATTTAAAAATGAAGATGAATATAAATTATTTAAGGAAAGACATGATAAAACACAAGTAGAAAAAAGGTCATTAATTGATTTTGAAGGTAATTGTTTCTTGGGTATTGATGCTGGTTCTACAACTACAAAGCTTGTTTTAATAGATAATGAAGGAAAATTACTATATTCCTTATATGGAAGCAATGAAGGTAATCCACTAAAAAGTGTTATGAATATGTTAAAAAAACTATATAATGAACTTCCAAAAAAAGCTAGACTTAGGTATAGTGGTGTTACAGGGTATGGTGAGAAGTTAATTCAAACAGCTTTAAACGTAGATTTAAATGAAATTGAAACTATTGCACATTATACAGCTGCTAAAAAGTTTGAGCCTAATGTTACAAGCATTGTAGATATTGGTGGGCAAGATATGAAATATATTAGGATGAAAAATGGTTCAATTGACAATATTATGTTGAATGAAGCTTGCTCTTCGGGTTGCGGTTCATTTATTGAGACATTTGCAAAAAGTTTAAATATAGAAATATCAGAATTTGTTAAAGAAGCCCTAAAGGCTAAAAGACCTGTTGACTTAGGTTCTAGATGCACTGTTTTTATGAACTCTAAAATTAAACAAGCTCAGAAAGAAGGATATTCAGTTGCAGATATTTCAAGTGGACTTTCCTATTCAGTTATAAAAAATGCTATTCAAAAAGTTATGAAAGTAAGAGACGTAGAAACTTTAGGAAATCATATAGTTGTACAAGGTGGTACCTTTTACAATGATGCAGTTTTAAGAGCCTTTGAATTAATAGTAGGTAAAAATGTAATTAGACCAGATATAGCCGGACTTATGGGTGCATATGGTATGGCCTTGCTTTCTAAAGAACAATTTGAGTCTAACTTAGATATGGAATATGATTCTAGTATTTTAAAACCAAATGAAATTGACAATTTAAAAATTACGGTTACACATACTCGTTGCAATAATTGTGAAAATCATTGTAAGCTAACCATAAATAAATTTAGCAATGGTCAAATACATATTTCTGGTAATCGTTGTGAAAAAGGTGCCGGAATTGTTAACAAATCTCACAGATTACCTAACTTAGTTGCCTTTAAATATGAAAGAATATTTGATTATAAACCTATAGAAGAACAATATGCAACTCGTGGTACAATAGGTATACCTAGGGTTCTAAATATGTACGAAGATTATCCATTTTGGTTTACATTTTTTAGTAACCTTGGGTTTAGAGTTATTATATCAGAAAAAAGTACACGTGCTACATATGAAAAAGGTATGGAATCTATGCCATCTGAATCTGTTTGCTATCCTGCAAAACTTTCACATGGTCATATAGAAAGTTTAATTGAACGAGGAATAACAACAATTTTCTATCCTTGTATACCTTACTCAAGAAAAGAATATAAAAAGGCAGATAACCATTATAATTGCCCTATTGTTATTTCTTATTCTGAAGTTCTAAAAAATAATGTAGAAAATTTAAAAAGACCAGATATAAAATTTCTTAATCCTTTCTTACCATTTGACAAAAAAAATCTGGTAAAGAAAATATTAGAGCTTGATGAATTTAAGGAATATAATTTTACAAAAGCAGAACTTAACATTGCTGCTGAAAAAGCCGAAACAGAATATCAAAAGTGTAAAAAAGATATAAGAGATAAAGGTTCTGAAACTGTACGATACCTAGAAGAAAACAACTTAAAAGGAATTGTTTTAGCAGGAAGACCATATCATATCGACCCTGAAATAAACCACGGCTTAGATACTCTAATTACATCTTTAGGCTTAGCAGTTTTAACTGAAGATAGCATTTCTGATAAAACTGAAGCAAAAAGACCTATAAGAGTTGTAGACCAATGGGTATATCATGCAAGGTTATATGCAGCAGCTGATTTTGTTGGAAAACATAAATGCTTGGAACTGGTACAATTAAATTCTTTTGGTTGTGGCGTAGATGCTGTTACAACTGACCAAGTAGAAGAAATCTTATCTAGTTTTGATAAGATGTATACCTTAATAAAAATAGATGAAGTAAATAACCTAGGCGCTGTTAGAATACGAATACGTTCATTGATTGCTAGTATGAAGAAACGTGCCAAAGAAAAAAAAGAAAAACAAGCTAATGGAGACTATAGTTTAAATAGAGTCATATTTACAAAAGACATGAGAAAAGATTATACCATTTTAATGCCACAAATGGCTCCAATTCACTTTGAATTATTAGAATCTGCTGTTAGAGCTAGTGGATATAATGTAGAATTATTAAGAGAATGTACACAAAAAACTGTGGAAACAGGTTTGAAATATGTAAACAATGATGCATGTTACCCTTCAATATTAACGACAGGTCAGTTTATTGAAGCATTACAATCTGGTAAATATAATATTAATAAAACAGCACTTATAATGAGCCAAACAGGTGGTGGATGTAGAGCTACGAATTACATCGGATTTATTCGTAAAGCATTAAAAGATGCCGGATTTTCTAATGTTCCTGTAATATCATTTAATATTGTTGGAATGGAAAAAATGCCTGGATTTAAACTTACAATTCCTCTTGCAGAAAGAATTTTAAAAATGGTTATATATGGCGATTTATTACAAAAAATGCTTACAAAAAACAGGGTTTATGAAGTAAATAAAGGAGAAACGCAAAAAATATTTGATAATTGGATGGAAAAGTGTAAAAAATTAGTTGCAAAATCTACAAATAAAGAATTTAAGCAAAGTATTTATGACATAGTAAATGATTTTGAAAAAATAGAATTAGACACCACAATAGAAAAGCCCAAGGTAGGTATAGTTGGCGAAGTTTTAATTAAATATCACCCTTTTGGAAATAACTTTGTAGCAAATGTATTAGAACAAGAAGGTGCAGAAGTAGTTCTTCCTGACTTTATGGGATTTGTAAAATTTATATGTACTCACAAAGTTACATTTAATAGTTTACTTAACACAAATAAAACATCTTCAAAAATAATGAAAACAGCCATAAAATTAATAGATATTTTAGAAAAAGACGTAAAAATTGCTTTGGCAAACTCTAATAAAGGATATTTACAACCTTGCGATATTTGGCACTTAGAGGAAAAAGTAAAAGATGTTTTATCTATAGGTAACCAAACTGGTGAAGGTTGGTTCCTAACAGCTGAAATGATTGAATATATTGAAAATGGAATACCAAATATTATATGTGTTCAACCTTTTGCTTGTCTCCCAAATCACGTTGTAGGCAAAGGTGTTATAAAAACAATTAGAAATATGTATCCAGAAGCAAATATTTCTCCTGTTGACTATGATCCAGGTAGCAGTGAATCTAACCAAACAAATAGAATTAAACTTCTTATGACAGTGGCTAAGGATAATTTAAAGGCTAAGCAAAATGAAATTAAGGCTATTGAAAAAGAAAATACTGAGGAAAATAACAATGAAAAAATAACTGAAGTGTAAAAATAAAAAAAACGGTTATGTGAAGTGAACCCCAAAAATGTTCACTTCACTACGCCGCTTTTTTATTGTAAATTAAATGATAATTCAAAATTATAATTCTCGTTTAATTTAACTATAAATTCCCATGTAAATACATTTTTATTACTTTCGTCATTTAAATCTTTAAAATTCACCTTACATCTTGTTATCCCATTTTTTTCTTCTATTTCTTTAAATTCTATTGAATTATATTCAAACATTTTACTTTTTACTAAGTTTATAAAATTTTCTTTTGATTTTAATTTTGCTTCTCTAAATGTTTCGTTTATTACATTATATGCTGAATCATAATCTTTATTATTTATCATTTTTGTAAATTTGTCCAATGATAATTGCACCCTTAGCTGATTGTCTCCTTCATCATAAGCTTTTTTGTATTTGTCTGAAATGATAGTATATGTGTCTAGTTTTACAGTTGCCATGTTCATTATTCCTTTGTCTTCAGAAAATATATAATAATTTTCATATTGATCCAAACATATATATTCTCTAATATTATTATCATTAATTAAAGACTGATATTTTTTTAACCCTCTATTTTTCAAATTACTAATTTGTATAAAATTTGTAAAATTATCAATTCTTTCAAATCTTTTTTTTCTATATTCCTCATCTAAAGAATCATATGCACTTTGAAAATCATACATAACATTTGTTTTAAATATATTAAAATATTCCTTTACTATGTCCTCATCTTCAATATCATCAAGAGCAATCTTATTATATTCGTTTTCCTCTATTTTATTATTTTTGTATACTTCCAAATTACTCCCTAACTGTGGATTTAAATTATTACTCTTATAATATTCTTGTGGAATTATGTAAAAAGTTCCATTGATATAATCAAGTAAAATTAATGATTTTATATTAGACTTCTTCATGTTTTCCAAATCCAAAATATCAGCATTCACATAATATAGCCTAATATCTGTTGTATACAGATTTCCTTGATAATCATCTGTTTGATATGAAACCATCAAATCATCAATCCTAACTATCCCAGCCGGTATATTTATTTTTTCTTTTATATTATCTTTATTAATATTAAGTTTTTCAATAACATCATTTGAATACATACTTATAATATTTTCATATTTTGACTCTTTAAAATTTTCAACATATAATTCTAATATTTTCTTTACATTAAAATATTCTGAATGGTCATCAATATTACTCATCTTATTTATTTCATTAAATACCTCATCTTTATTTTGAACGCCCTCAACATTTTCATCTTGAATTTCCAGTATTTCGTCATTATTAATTTTATTCTTGTTATTTCTTATTAATATTCCTGTAATAATAATTATAATTATAATAATAACTATTATCATAATCAATAATAAAATCTTTGAACTTTTCACTAATATCTCCCTTCTTATTTTCCTAAAACAAATAGTCCTTGATTAAATTCCCAGTCAAATACTCCTTTGCCTGAGCTTCTAGCTCCTTTAACTCCATTTCCTGTAAATGGATACGGCGTATTTTTCTTGTAAACTTCATAACTATCTATAACATAAAAATTATTCCCATCATATCCGTGAATTAATATAAAGTGCCCTGATCTTGTACAACTTGTACTACATACAATTACATTTCCTGCTTGTAGAACTTCTATAATTTTTTGCTTATTTAAACCAATTGTCTGCGTTTTTAAACCATATGTTTGTGCAACTAATTTTGCTCCTGCAGCTGCTCCACCAGATGGAGTTCTTATTCCTTTTTCTTTAAATTTATTTACAATAATATCTGGAGTTACATCCGAACCTGTTAATCCAGATACTGCCATCGCGAATGCACATGGTCCACAACCACACTGTTTAACATTTGTGCCCGAATATGGAATACTCGCCCATCTCGTGTTGTCTTGTCTATACACTGGACAACTTACTCCATATATAGTCCAACCTTCTTTTGTAGCCGTACCTGGAGTTGAAATTCCTGTTCCTCCTACTGTTTTAAATGCTGTTTTTAAATATTCTTCAAAATTAAAATCTTTAACATCATAATCACGCCCCGTAGCTTTTTGCAATAAATATTTAACTAAATCCAACATATTTTTTGTTGCAGCATCTTGTTCTTTTATAATATCAAATAGCACTTTATCCCACACATCAATATTTTCTCGAAATCCTCTAAATTCATCTTGATTATACAATTTTATAAAATTATCTCCAATTTTGTCATTTTTACTGTCCTCATCATCTTCAACCTTTACATATTCAGTTCCATCAATTTCTGTTATTATTTCCTGATTAACATTTCCTACACCTGGATCTGTTGCATCTCCATTTTTTTCTGTTTCAGGATTTATATTTTTTTTCTCATAAGTAACAATGTTAGACGTTAGCCATGTATCAGCTTTTGTTAAATCTGTAGTTACTGTTATATATTTATTTGTTACTACTTTTGTAGTTGTTACTTTAACAGGCTTTCTTTCATTTCCCTTAATTACACTAGTGTAATAAACTGTTTTTGTTGTGTCCGTAATGCTTTGTAAATTATCATGTACTGTAATTTCTATTTGACTATTATATACTAAATCTGCCCATGCTAAACAAAAATCTTTGTCTTCTCCAGCTACGAGAAATGACCAAAGTAAATTAAATGGTAGTGTATACCCACTTACTAGTTGCTGATAATCGATTGTTTCTTCGTTACAATTTACAACAGTCTCCGTTTCAGTTGTGCTTGAACCGCCTTCTTGGCTTCTTGTTATTTTTGTATTTTCTTCTTCCCATGTTGCAACTTTTACAACATATTTATAGTTAACCCCTGCACTTAAACCTCCTATTGTATCAGAGTCTGTGACATCTCCTTCAACACCTGCATTTCCATTAACCCCAATAACTCTCTTTATAGCTAATATTGCACCTCTCGTTTTATATGGATTTGCATTTCCAACAATACCTGCTCTAGGATTGGCAGCATGTACAATTGTTCCGTTTCCTTCATATAAAGCAACATGTCCATTATAACAAATTATATCACCTGGCAAAGCTTTAGAAAGATCCGTTCCAATATTTTTTGTTACCTTTGTGTCTTCTCTTTGTTCTCGTGATGAACGAGGCAATTTTACTCCAAAACGTTCGTAAACTCTCATTACAAAACCACTACAATCAATACCATTATTTAAATCAGTTCCACCATATACATATTTATTACCTATAAATTGTCTTGCATACTTAATAATTTCTTGTCCATTTATTGATGATGTTGTTGCTGTATTATTTTGATTGCTTTCTTGTTCATTATTTGATGAACTCTCTTCGCTTGCAGCCTCTGTTCCATTTCCATTTACTAATTGACCTGTATCAAAATCATAATATGCATCACCATATTTTTCTCTATTTTTTGAACTAGTATAACCAAAAGGATCAGAACTTATATCTGGGAATGAGTAAAAAGTGTATTTACCTCCAAATCTATTGTGTATTATACTTACATCTTTCTGATATAATGACTTCTCTTTTTTGTTGACATTTGCACCATTATTAGTAACACTACTAATATCTCCTAAATAATCATGTTCATCAACATATTGAGGCAATGTTCTTTTTCCATTTACTAAAACGGCTCTAACTGCTTCTAAAACACCTTTTTCAAGAGGTCCCTTTTTATTTAAAAATGCTTTTGCATGTGCCCACCATCCTGCATCACGTACATAATCATATAAATTTTTACTTTTATCTTTACAATACAAATCATATCTATTTGCAATTAATGACGCTTCAGCGGCTGCCCCTTTAGCATTACCTTGCTCTCTTTGACATAAATATGCTAATCCTTTTAACTGGTCCTCTGTTAGTTCAAACTTTGTAAAAATTCCATTTCCCTGAATTATTCCTCCACCTGTAGAAGTTGAAATTGGAATTTTTTCCAGAGTAAAATGACTCATAAGTTCTTCTTTAGCCTTCTCACTTTCGGCATCTGTATATTGTTCTATTAAACTTTCAAACTCATCAGGTGTTACATATGTCATATATTTTTCTTTACCATCATCTGATTTTCTTTTAAATTTTATAATTCCTTGTATTTCTCCACTAGCTAAATCAACATCATCCCAATTAATTGGTTTTGTTACATCTTCCCTTGTATCTGGAAATGAAGATGCTAATTCTGCGTTCATTAGTTTAGCAAGTTGCTCTTTATTATCTAAATAATTATGTATATTTGAACCATTATCTATTAACTCATTCCAAACCTCTGTTGCAGTTTTTCCAGCCTTTATTTTTTTATCATCTCCAATAGTAACGTCTGCTCTATATTTAGCAGCTTGTCCAGGAACATTGCTTTTTTTGTCAGGATTATATTTTCCATCTTCCAAATCAATTAAATAATCAAATCCACCTATTAAAGTAGCTATTCCAACAATAATTAGTATAACTAATAATATAAATTTAAAATTTTTTATTAATATTTTTTTTGCTGCCTTTAAAAAGACATCTTCATTTTCTTTGTCCATTTATTTGCTCCTTTTTAAATATTAATTTCCACTGTTCCTAATTGTTTCTCCCCTATTTCTTTATCATCTGAAAGATAGCAAATTGTTATATTATCAAAACCTATTTTCATTATCTCTTTATCTGTATTGTATTTGCTATAATATTTTATTTTTATATTTCTAGAACCTCCATGACTAACCCTTAAAATTGGATTGCTAATTTGTTGTGTATACGCACCATATTTTATTTGTTTATCATCTTCAATATACATAGAATCTGCATATCTTTTTTCATCTATAATTATATCTTCTGTACTGTTATTAGAAACTTTTATTTCAAATTCTTCATAATCCATAAAAACATTTCTGTTTATAATATTAAACTCTATTTTGTCATTATATTCTTTTCTATTTACATTAATTTTTTCTTGTTTTATTAAATCTCTTACATTTATTTTGTATTCATTTTCTTCATCTTCAACAATTGTAATATAATCTGTAAATGGTATTTTTTCTATATTTCCACTTATTAACGGATCTGTATAAATTTTTAGTCTATATGTATTTCCTATCCAATTTTCTATTTCGAATTTTGGATTTTGAATTTTTAATATATCGTTTAGATATTGTTGTTTAAAGTCGTCTATTGTATGAAAAATAACGTTCTTACATTGATTTGAAATTAATTTGTAACTCTCTTCTGCATTATTTTCAAAACAGTTTTTTAAAAAATTATTTACAATACTATTGGTATTATTTATACTATCTTGAGATATTTCTTTACCATTAATTAATGAACTTGATGAATTAAATGCAGTATTATTTATATTACTTTCATTATAAGTTTTTTCTATTTCTTGGTTTCCATTTTCTAATTCTCTTTCATCTTGTTCTTTTATGCTATTACGTATGTTATTATTTACAATATGAATAACAGCTAATATTATAGCTGTTATTCCTATTGTTACAATAATTTTATTTTTATTTTGCTTATAAAAAACTAAAAATTTATGTAACATAATTTTCTCCTTTTTAGAAATCGTTCGACTCTCTTATATTTCTTTTAATTGTTGTCAATCTTTCATCATTTAGTCCATCTGCTTTCAGTCTTTTCTCTAATGTTTCCAAATCTTTATCATTCTGAACAGAGTGTATTGCTTTTGCATAAGCAAATTTTTCATTTCCACCAATTTTTCCTGAATCATGTAATTTCATTGCCTTAATAATTGCTGTATCATCTGTAATTCCTCTTTTTCTATATTCTCGAGCTTGATTCATTTTATTTTTATAGTCTTTACCATATTTATCTCTATATTGTTGTTGAACTTTTTTATCTTTTAACCATTCTTCATCTGCTCTTTGATTTCTTAATGCTTTTCTTTCTTGCTCAGTATATACTTCATTTTCATACTGTTCTTTTATGTTTTTTGCACTTGCTTCTGCACTAGCTATTCCACGTGATGCAAGGTTTGCTCCTGTATTTCCTATAGTTCTTCCTGCCATATATCCTGCACCACCATATGTTACAGTCTTGCTCATATCTCCTGTTGCAATACCTGCTGCAATACCTGCTATACCAAGTCCAGCTCCCAATGCAGCTCTTGCAACCACTCTTGGAGCACTTTCGGCAATGCTTTTTCCACCTTTCATTGCATATGTTAGTCCTACTTTTCCTGCTCCTTTTAGCTTTCTAATACTAGGTCGATTTTTGATTTTTTGTTTATTTTCTCCAGGATTATCATATATTCTATTATTCGATGTTCTAATTTGACTAGCAGAAGAATCGCTTGTATTATCTGCCATTCCACCGGTTTCTGTATCCATATTTCCTCTTGTTTCTTCTGCACCATGTGCTAATTGATTATATTCATCTTGCATAGGTCCATATAAACCAGGATTCAAATACATATCATTATAATCAGCATCATCTAACTGTCTTCCCAATTCTTCTCGTCTTTGTATTTGTTCATCATTTAAGTTTATTGGATTAGCTCCATTGTCTTCTTCTCCAAAATTAGCTCCTTCTTCAACAGCTGCTCTTGCTCCATTTCCTACTGCTGTAGCTACTGCTCCTGCTCCTGCTTCTGCTACTCCTGCTGCTGCACCTGCTGCTCCTGCTCCTGCTTCTGCTGCTCCTGTTGCACCGGCTCCTGCCCCTGCAGCTCCTCTTCCTGCTCCAAATCTGAACCCATCATAAGCATCTCCTGAAACATCAGCAGTTCTTACATGTCCTGGATTATCAGAATTCTCTGAATCTGAGCCTCCACTTTTTGAACTACCTGAACCTCCTGTGCTTGCAGATAATGACCTTAATTTGTTAATTCCATGCATAGCTAATGCTCCACCAACAGCTCCTTCCATTGTGCTTCCAACAACTGATGCTTTTTCAAATCCAAAGAATCTACGTAATAATTTTTCTGCTGGCATTAAAAATCCAAGCGCAACGAGTGAATATAACATGTTAGATTTTGCTAAATTCATAGCAGAACCAATTAAAATTGAATACAATAATAAATGAAATGGTTGTAATAATAAATTATATATATATTCTTTTAGCCACATATCAAATGCTTGTGCACTTCCATCTTTTAATTTGTCAATAGGATATGTCAATGCAACTAATGGTGCCATTAATGTTAAAAATGCCATATATATTACCCTTCTCATATACTTATATGCAAAACCTACTGTATAAATTATAAGTACCAAATATATAATTGTATAACCTATATATTTAAATGTTAACACTCTTTTACCTTTTGAATTTCTTGATCCTAATTGTTGTTCCAACCTTGCATATCCTAAAAGATTAACTGGATATGATGATTCCATAAACGTCCCTTCACCTGTTTGTTTTTTATATGCTTCATTAATTTTATTAACAGTATTACTATCAAACTCATATTGAATATATTGATTTTGCTCATTTATTAATTCAGTAATTTTATCTACAATAAAAATTGAAAATGCCATTATATAATGCATAAATACAACAAGTATCATCGCTACAATCCAATCTGCTAAACGTTCTTTATATTTAGCTTTTTCCCCACTTGTAGCTCCCAAAACAATTCTAATTCCAATATATAATAATACTACCATTAATCCTACTAATGCTAAATTCCTAAGAGATACATACCATGTTTGAATTGTTGATTGTAATATAACAGCAGAATTCTTATTTTCTATTTCTTCTTTGTCAGAATTAAATGTTTCTGAAATATTTGATATTACTTCTTCGTATTTATCTGGTTGGATAAAATTAATTCCAAAAGCAGGTATTTGTCCAGCAAAAATCTCTTGTGGAGATACAAAATATACTGGTAACCAAAAATCATCAGGTAATTTCTCCTGTGTAATGAATTCTTTTATTGCTGTTGGAGCTTTGGAACCTAAATATCCTCCTACTGTTGCTCCAACTAAAAGTAAAGTTAGCCCACCTGTAAATGGAGCTGCTATTATTCCTGCTGTTGCTCCTGTAGCACCAACAATTGCACCTAATTTACTAAAAAATCCATTACTGTCATCCATATTTATATTTAAAACTGAGTATGGAACTCCAAGTATAAATTTTTGCAAGATAAATTCTACACCTTCTCCTAAAGTTGTTATCAAATCTAAAACTGGTATTAATAGTTTACCAGCTAATGTTTCTATGGTTCCAACTTCCGAATCTTTCTTTGCATCTTCTTTTGCCTTGTCTGAATCTTTTTTTTGTTCATCATCTTCAATTAACTCAGTTGATAACCCAGTAGCTGCTGTAAATTGTTCAATCCCTATTTCTGTAAGCAAAATTCTTCCCTTATTATACTCACTATATTCTCCATTTCCTATTTTAATTTTATAATCACTTTGAATAATATATTTTCTTAAACCACTGTCGTAATCATAATACTCATCCCTGATTTTTCCTTCTTGCCATGCATATTTTACCCTTAAAACTCCATCTTTCATATAATAATATGCATAATTGTTTGGATCAAAATTTTCATCCGGTTCTTCAGATGTAGTTGGTGCTTTTATTTTTTTTAATTCATCCCCATTTTTTGGTTTACCACGAGCAAGCGTCACAGCTTCATCATAACTTAATGTTCGACCACTTTGAGGACAATAACTAGCTATATCTTCCGAATCATGCGTTTCCATCAAATTCCATTCCGTTCCATAACTTGAATCATATGTTTTATTTTGTCCTTTTTCAGATTTTTTTACTATTACATCACAACCTTTATCCAATACAAATTCTGTGCCTTTTGTTTTCCAAGTTATAGTATATTCATAAGTATCTATTAGCTTATTTGTAATTACTTGTCTATTTTCAAATTTTAAAGTCATCTGTAATTTTGTATTTGTTCCTTCTCCAATCCACTTATACGTCGGACCTTCTGTGGGCATAGCCTCAACAAAACTTATCGGGAAACACGCATACAGAAATTGAAATAATAGCACAAATACGGAAATAACAGCAATCTTTTGTTTAACACTAATTTTTGTAAAAAGATTCATATTTATTTACATCCTTTCGTAATTTTATTTTTATATTCTTTGTTTCTTTTTATTTATTTCTACTAATTTATTTAAATTTGTTTCAACAAACTCAAATTCCTTTTGTGTAGGAGTTATTTGTAAAATTGCTGTATCTGAGCCAACTTTTAAAAGTCCTTCACCCTTCATACAATTTACTAAAAATCCAGCTTCCCCTTCACTTAATTTAAAAACTTCTTTTAATTGTTGTATTTCTGCTTTATCTTGTGCTAAAAATAATTTTGTATCAGATGATGTAAGTACTGCTTGTGCTTCTTTTTTTTCATAAAAATCTTGAAATCTTTGTGAAATTATTGCTAATGAAACATTTCTTTTTCTTGCACGTCTTGCCATTGTATTTAAGAAATCAACAGCCTCAGGATATGCTAAAAGCATCCAAGCTTCGTCTACTATAACTCTCTTTTTATTAGCTTTTGTTCTATCTTCGCTATTTTTCTTTACATATTTTTCCCAAATCCAAGATAAAAGTATTTGTTGAGCAAGTGGTCTTGCAAATCTTTCCTCTAATTGAGAAATATCTAAATTAATAAATGGTGCTCCATCTAGTAATTCAAAAGTAGATTGTCCATCAAAATATGCCATTTGGCCATCATATTCTCTTATGTATTGTTTCATAACCTTTAATAAATAACTATAATGAAATTGATAATCTTTAACTTCATTGTCTGCTGCTTTTCTTTGAATTCTTCTATACCAGCTTCCTATTGTTGGCATATCCTTCTTTTTTCTATATAATTTTTCTGTACTGTTAAAACTTTTACTCTCCTCAAATAAACTATTTGGGTCGTTTGTAATTCCTATAGCAGCATATTCTTCAGCAACAGATTCTGCTATAATTTGTTTTGTTAATTCATTTACCTCTTTACTTCTTGTACTTCCTTTAGCCATTGTAAGTAATGCTTGTGTAACATCTTCAACCTTATTTTCTACATTTACAACTATTCTTTCCCTTCCTGTTATTTCGTCTTTTACTTTTTCTGTTTCTACATCAAAAACATTAATAATGGTTTTCGATGTAGGACCCAAAACAACATTTATTCCACCTAAACTTTCAGCAACAATAGAATATTCTCCTTCTGCATCTAATGCCAAACTTTCAATACCCATTAGAACTGATGATCTAGAAATTAATGTTTTCATTGTAACTGATTTACCAGCTCCAGATTTTGCAAATATAACCATATTGTAATTTGTAAGTGATGGATGAAAATTATCAAATAATATAGGTACTCCAGTTTGTCTATTAAATCCTAGGGGTACACCAGTTTCATGTCCCACCTCTGATGTTGTAAATGGAAATGTTGTTGCCATAGATTTTCTATCAAATGTATGAACTTTTCCAATTTTATTATCTAAAAGTGGCAAATTACTTTTAAAAGCTTCTTCCTGCATTGCCCATGCACTTTTAATTCCTACAAGACTTTTTGACATTTCTGAAGAAAGTAACTTTGTTAATCTTTCCATATCTTCCATTGTATATGTATATAATGTTGAAATTATAGAAGCCTCAAATACTTTGTTATATCCTGCTGCAATTTCATCTCTTAATTCCTCTGCTTCAAACCTTTTTTGAGTAAGATTACTTTGTCTATTTATATTTCCTCTGTCTTGTGCCACAATTCTTTCTGTTTCTAATTCATTTATTACTCTATTTAATTCATTTTGTGATTTAGCTTCTGATACAGGATTTATATATACAGATGTATTTATATCTCCAAATAAATACATATCTCTAAATAACTCTGGAAATGTACATATTCTTGGTAATGTAGATACAAAAAAGCTTCTTGCATATCTTTTTACACTTGAAATTATTTCTAATCTATCAGCATTTGAAGCATCTATACCAGAAGGTGCAATAAGTTCTTTTATTGTTTTTTTTCTAAATATTTTTTTTTCGTTATAATCACTTTCATTTTTTACTTGTAGATCTGATTGCACTTTTTTTCTTGCCATCATCATTACCTCCTTTTTTCATTTTGTCTTTTTTTTCTTGCTCATCAAGTAATTCGTCAACAATTTCATCTCCTATATACTGCCTGTTTTCTGTTAAAATCAATTTTGCTATTTCATCTGCTAATTCTTCTATTGATTCTTCTTTTTTATCAAGTTTTTTCCTATTTTTTGTTCTAATTCTTTCTACTCCATTTACAACTTTTTCATTTGCCCTTTTTAAAATTTCTTCATCTAGTGCTTTAATTCTTTTTTCTAGAACATCTGGTGCCGTATGGTATAAACTATCATAATCTGTTCTTATTGCTTTTCTTATATCTATTGTTTCTGAATCATCTCTGTTATATGCAACATATAATAATTCTGCCAATTCTATCGAATTTAATATTTTACCATTTACACCACAAACAGCAATTGATCTTATTAATGATTGTGCTCTTGTATATAATTCTGAAAAAGCTATTGAAGACGTTTCTTTTTCATCAACATTTTCACTTTCAATTTCAGAAGAATAATATGAAATAACTAAATAGTATTTTTTATTTAATACACTTCTATTTAAACTTAATCTTTCAGTATCTTTTATTATATCTCTTCCATATTCATATAAATTTGTTTGTTTTGTAATTTCGTAATATGCCTTTTCCATTTCTTCTTTTGAATATGTTCCACTTTCTTGCATATCAATATAATTTTGTCTCATAGAAAATAGTTTAGATTCAATTTTATTTAATTTAGATTTATATGTATTTATACTCTTTTCCAAGTTAACAGTTCTTGCCTGTATATAAATTTGGATTGGATGCCTTATTGTATTTAAAAATTGTACAAATCCAGACTCTACACTTGTTTTTTCAATACTTGACATTAGGTCATAGTTTATCCCTTGGCATTCTATTACCATTATGAATTTTTTTCCATTTTTTTGTACAATCATGCTATCTTCTATTCTGTCAAATTCCATAAAATTAAATATAGATTGCCTTCCATCTGTTCCTTTATTATCAATATTATTTTTATTTTTTTTCTCTTTTTTAGATTGTATTTCATTTATTGCTTTTTGTCCGTTTTCACTTTTTGTTTCTTTTCTTTTCATAATTATATATACGAAAATTAATATAAATAATATTATTATTGCTCCTATTAAAAGTAGTAATAACATTTGTGTAGTTTGATCATTCATCAATTTTATCCTCCTTTGTATATACGTAATATTTATTTTTTTTCATTTTAAACTTTACTGCTCTTTTTATTATATCATCTATATCTTCTCCACCTGTTTTATCTGTTATTTCAAATTTAGATATTTTAGGCATCTTAAATGTTGCAATACTAAATCCTATTATTGCAAATAATACTACAAAAATTATTCCAACAAACTTAAGGTTAAATAAACTAAATATTATATAAAATATTCCACCTGCAATTGCACCAATGCCAGAATATATTAATGCTTTTGTTGAAAAAATAAATAATAATCTTCCTTCACCTTTTACATTTCTAGGTATGTTATATGTTCCCACTTTTTTTCACATTCCTTCCTTTTATTTTAATTTCATCTTTTGATTCATTAACATACTATTTCTCATATTTATTATACCAAAAAAATGCAATAAAAGCGACCTTTTATTGCATTTTTTTTATTTTTTATTAAAATTTAATATTTTTGTAATATTTCTGTAATATGACAAATTAATTAATTATTTATTTATTCTATAATCAATTAATTTATATTTGTTAAGAATCCATATAGAATATTTGCTATTGTTCCTGCTGCAAAAACTAATGCTGCACCAATTACATATGGCATCATTGTCTTTTTGTATTCTGCTTTTTCTTCTGCACTTCCCATCATATATTTGATACCTAGTACAATTAATACAATAATTGAAACAACAACTGCAAATGTAGTTAAAACTGTAATCGCTTGATTACCTAAATTAGTTATTTTTTCCGTTCCACTTACCGCTTTTCCTTTATATTTATCTGGAGCTTGTACACCATCCACAACAGCAAATACAGATGTTCCTAATGAAATAATAATTACAGCTATCATAACTATACTTAAAATTTTAGACATCTTTTTCATTTTCTTTTTCCTCCTTTTTTAATTCATTGTATTGTTCTTATCTTTTTATTTATAAGAAAATTTAATTACTACATATATTATATCATATTTATTAATTTTTTGGCAATATATTTGTTACATTTTTATATATTTTTTGCAATTTGGTATATTATGCTTGCAATTGTAGAGCCTGCAAATGTAAATATAGCACCTATCAAATATGGCTTTAATGTTTGTTTATATGATGCTTTTTCCTCAATACTTCCTGCCATATATTTTATTCCTAATACAATCAACACTATAATTGACGTTACTACTCCCACTGTTGTTATTATTGTAACTAATTTATTCCCCAATGTAGATATTGGATTATCTGATTCAGGATTAGTTCCACCTAAATTATTAATTCCAAATCCAGCTTGTGATATATTATTTATTATTATTATAAAAAAAAATATTAATAATAATATATTTATAAATTTTCTTTTTCCACTCACTTAATTCATCTCCTCATATATTATGTTTATAATTCCCTTACAATTGCTTCGATTATTCCTAAAATATTAGTAATTCCAAAAACTAAAATTGCACCAATTAAATATGGTTTCATTGTTTTTTTATATTCAGCTTTTTCTTCGACACTACCGACCATGTACTTTATTCCTATGATAATAATTGCAATTACAGAAGCGACACTCCCGGTTACTCTAATATATCCTATAATTTTATTTGCTAATGCATTTAAATTAGTAACATCCCCTTCATTAATTGCAGGTGGTTTCCAACTACCTAAATCACCTATAATCTGAGCATTTACACAATTGCTAGTAAATCCTATAAAAATGATAAATATTAAAAGAATTTGTATTACATTAATAATTATTTTTTTGTTTTTCATTTTTTGGTCCTCCTTATTTGGATTTTTTTCACTTAATAGAAATAATTCTATGATACACTATTTAAAATTGTCATTACCATTTTCCATATTACAAATGCTCCAAAAATCACAACAGCACCAACAGTATATGGCATTAATTTTTCCTTTATTTGCGCTTTTTCTTCTGTAGCTCCAAACATTAAATTAATTCCTAATATTATTCCTACTATAACAAGTATTATTAATCCTGCAACCAAAAATATATTATAAATAGTTCCAATATTATCTCTCATTTTGTTTTCATCTAAACCTATATTGCTATCTTTATTTGACTGTCCACCTGTTATAAAGCTATTTGCTGCATCAAAAACGCTATCAATTGTTGTTTTTGCTGCAAAAGTCTTATTAATGAATAAAGATGCTACATTTATTATTAACATTATAATTAGAAAAATTGAAATTATTTTTGTGTTTTTTACCATATATTCACCTACTTTCATTTATCTCCTAATTATATTATACTTTATTTCTACTTGTTTTTCAATATTTATGTAATTATTATCTGTTTCTGTTTTATATATTTCAAAATAAAAATAGTATACTATATTACTTATAGTATACTACAACTTATTTATTTTTACAACTTTACTAAATTTACTTTTTATTCCTCTTTGAATTGGCGTAGGTGAGAGGGTTCGAACCTCCGCGCCGATTACTCGACCTAGCAGTTTAGCAAACTGCCCCCTTCACCACTTGGGTACACCTACATTTTATATAATAAAAGTTAGATATTAGCTTTTATGTAAATATCTAACTTTGTTTTATTGGCGGAGAGGGTGGGATTCGAACCCACGGTACGCTACAAACGCACGCCAATTTTCAAGACTGGTGCCATAAACCAACTCGACCACCTC
>OCVV011357210.1_pt1 | contig 52843 bp, 41 predicted proteins | sample 1539721 | NCBI WGS metagenome assembly OCVV01 (sample SAMN02144230, study PRJEB22623) | gut metagenome | biome: sheep rumen | host: Ovis aries | place: New Zealand
TTCATATTATGCACTATAGCGTATGAAGCCAGAAGAAAAAGCAAGAGTCAAGATAGACCAGATGTTTGAAGATGCTGGTTGGAAAGTGGTGGATAGAGATTTCTATACTCCCACTCTTACAGCTGCTGCTATTCGAGAAGGGCTGCTTGAAGGGAATCGAGAAGCCGACTACTTCTTATTCATCAACGGTATGGCTGTTGGTGTACTTGAAGCGAAACGTAAGGAAGTGGATGTCACTTCTGACAAGGTTTGCGAACAAGCAGACCTGTATGCTCGTGGTGTGCCGGAATGCTATAAAGCCTATTCTCGTCCTTTGCCCATCATCTACCAGTCCAATGGAGAAGAAACCTTCTTTCGTGATTTCCGTGATGAAGATGGTGAACTCATTGAGTTGAACCGCATCCATACACCAAAGGAGATTGTAAAGATGTTGGGGATAGATGATCCATATGCAGGTTTGCCAACATTGAAAAAGAAAGGTTTGCGTGATTGTCAATACGAAGCCATTACAGAACTGGAGAACAGTTTCCGTACCGGACAGAAAAAAGCATTGATTATATTGGCAACAGGAGCAGGTAAGACTTACACGGCTTGTCTGGCAGCTTACCGCCTCTTGGCATTCACTCCCATGAAGCGCATCCTCTTCCTGGTGGACCGCAACAATCTTGGCAAACAGGCAGAAGGTGAATTCGGAATGTTCCGCCTAACGGAAAATGGTGACCCGTTCAACACCATCTATACGGTCAACCGCCTGAAATCAGCAAAAGTCCCATCCGACAGCAACGTGGTTATCTCTACCATACAGCGCCTGTTCTCTCTCCTTACTGGGCAGGAAATTGTAGATAACGACGACGATGATGAAGATACCGCCACGAGCGAGGTGCAGTTGACTGGTAATATGACGCTTCCGCCAGATTTCTTCGACCTCATTATCATTGACGAATGCCACCGTTCCATCTATGGCAACTGGAAGAAAGTGCTGGAATACTTCAATACCGCCAACCTCATAGGCTTAACGGCAACACCAGTACCCGAGACGAAAGCATTCTTCAATAACAATATCGTCGTGAACTACACCCTTGAGCAGTCCATCGTGGATGGCGTGAACGTGGATGCCCGCATCTATCGCATCAAGACCGAGGCGACCGAAAACGGCGGTGCCATCCTCAAGGGTGACAAACTCAGACGCGAAACACGCTATACGGGCAAGGTTGAGATGGTACGCAATGAGGAAACCAAGAACTATACCAAGGAGGAACTGAACCGCAGCGTCATCAATCCGGCTCAAATCAAATTGGTGCTGGAGACATACCGCGATGCCGTTTATACGGAGATGTTCACCGACCCACAGCGTGAGCCCATCATGGACTATCTACCTAAGACCCTTATCTTTGCCTTGAATGAGATTCATGCCAACAATATCGTGCGCATAGCTAAAGAGGTGTTTGGCAGGACAGATGATAAGTTCGTACAGAAAATAACCTATTCCGCAGGTGACAGCAACGAGCTGATTCGCCAGTTCCGCAACGACAAGGAGTTCCGTATTGCAGTCACTTGTACGCTGGTGGCTACGGGAACAGACGTAAAGCCGCTTGAAGTGCTGATATTCATGCGCGACGTGGCTTCCGAGCCTCTGTATATTCAGATGAAGGGTCGTGGTGTTCGCACCATCGGCGATGACCAGTTGCGCAACGTCACGCCTAATGCTTTTAGTAAGGATTGCTTCTTCCTTGTGGATGCTGTAGGAGTTACCGAAAGTCAGAAGATAACAACGAGTCCTGGCGATGGCGAACCTGTGCATACCATCACACTCAAACGATTGCTGGAACTGCTGACGCATGGCAACGTCAACGATGATTATCTGCGTCTGATCGCTGCGAAACTCGCACGTATATACAACAAGTGTACGGATAAGCAACGGGAAGAGTTCCAGAGACTAGCCTATAGTGGGATGCAGGAAATCTCTGCAGCCATCTTTGATGCTTTTGAGAAAAGCTCTCTACCTCCATACGAAAGTATCGACGAACCTAATCTTGAGCGGAAAGGACTGGTGGCTCCGCTGACCCACCATCCCGAGGCACGCCAATATCTGCTTATCCTTGCCGCCGGCTTCATTGAAACATTGATGCCGGGAGAAGACCAACTCATCTCCAAGGGATTCTCTGAAGAAGAAGCCAAGGAAGTGACATCGGCTTTTGAGAAGTATTGCGATGAGCATCAGGACGAGATTGAAGCGCTGCGTATGATTTACAACAACGACGGAGAGCCACTGACCTACGCAACGCTGAAGGATTTGGAGAACAAACTGAAACTGGCGAACAACAAGTTCCAAACTTCCCGTCTGTGGAACTGCTACACGATAGTCAATCCGCAATCTGTTAAGAAGCATAGTACCAAGGAAGAAAAGGAAGCATTGACCAATATCATTCAGCTGGTTCGCTTCGCCAATCATCAGATTGAGACACTGGAAAGCCTATACCCATCAGCACAGCAGCGTTTCAACCTTTGGTATGGACAAGTGCAGCGTTCGGTGACGGAATCGCAAATCACCATCATCCGTCAGATTGTTGACTACATCGCCTCAAACGGTGCTTGCACCATTAAGGATATTATCGACGATGACAAGACACGGGCTGCACAACTCATCAAAGCCTTTGGCGGTAAGTCTCAGGCTGATGAAGCACTTGCCTCCTTGTCAAAGTTCTTATTATATAGAAAAACAGCTTAATCATAGATATGGCAACAAATAAAGAGACATCACTTACAAAGAAAGTGTGGACACTTGCCACGACTCTCTCGGGTCAGGGCATCGGATTTACAGATTACATCACCCAACTTACTTATCTCCTCTTCCTGAAGATGGACGATGAGAACGTAGAGACCTTTGGTGAAGACTCAGCTATCCCAGAAGGCTATCGGTGGAAAGACCTCATTGAACTTGATGGTCTTGATCTTATCAATCAGTATGAAGAAACGCTGAAGAAACTGTCAGAAGAGGAAAACCTCATCGGCACTATCTTTGTGAAGGCCCAGAACAAGATTGACAAGCCTGTCTATCTCCGCAAGGTAATCACGCTGATAGATGAAGAGCAATGGTTAGTGATGGACGGTGATGTCAAAGGTGCCATCTATGAAAGCATCCTTGAAAAGAATGGTCAGGACAAGAAGAGCGGCGCGGGACAGTACTTTACACCTCGTTCTTTGATTTCTGCAATGGTGGATGTCACCCGCCCTCAAATCGGCGAAACAGTTTGTGACCCCGCCTGTGGTACTGGTGGATTCCTTCTGGCTGCTTACGACTACATGAAGAACCAGTCGCAGGACAAAGCCAAACGTGACTTCCTCCGCGAGAAAGCACTCATTGGATATGACAACACCGCCCTCGTGGTGACGCTGGCATCTATGAACCTTTACCTGCATGGCATCGGCACAGACCGTAGTCCTATTCTCTGTGAAGACTCCTTAGAGAAGCAGCCGCAGAAGTTGGTCGATGTCATCCTTGCCAATCCACCATTCGGCACCCGTCCAGCGGGAAGTGTCGATATTGACCGTCCCGACTTCTATGTGGAAACAAAGAACAACCAGCTGAATTTCCTTCAGCACATCATGGTCATGCTGAAGAACACAGGACGTGCTGCTGTGGTGCTGCCCGATAACGTGCTTTTTGAAGGTGGTGCTGGTGAGACTATCCGCAAGGAGATGTTGAAGAATTTCAACCTGCACACCATCCTTCGCCTCCCTACAGGTATCTTTTATGCCCAAGGCGTGAAAGCCAATGTACTCTTCTTCAAGAAAGGAGAACAGACAAAGGATGTTTGGTTCTACGACTACCGAACAGGCATCAAGCACACACTCGCCACCAAGCCCATGATGCGCCATCATTTGGACGACTTTGTGGCTTGCTACCATGCCGAGGACATCAGCCAACGAAAGGAAACCTACAGCGAGGAGAACCCCAATGGCCGTTGGCGCAAGTACCCTGTCTCGGAACTTCTGAAGCGCGACAAGACCAGCCTTGATATATCCTGGATCAAGCAGACCAACGACGATGACGATATGACATTGGCAGAGCTGATGAGTACCATTCAGCAAAAGAGCGACAATATCAGCAAGGCTGTGGCCGAATTGCAGAAACTTCTAAAAGATATAGAGGAATAGAATATGGAGAATTACAATGACATATTAGTCCACTTGCTTAACCATTCGGAGAATGAAGTAGTGGAGTTTAAGGCCGCTAAAAACAGCTTTGATGTGGATGACTTGGGCAAATACTTCTCAGCGCTAAGCAACGAGGCTAATCTCCGCGAACATGACTTTGCTTGGATTGTATTTGGTGTTGACAACAAGACACACATCGTTACAGGTACAAATTTCAAGGAGGGTGAGCAAGCATTGAATAGGTTGAAGCAGGATATGTCTCAGCATACAACCGACAATTTGATTTTCAGAGAGATTGTACCTCTTTTCATAGAAGGGAAGCGAGTGCTGATGTTCAAAATTCCCGCATCTCCACGTAACATCGTGATGCACTGGAAAGGAATTGCTTATGCTCGTGATGGTGAAAGTCTAAAACCGTTGAATCAAACCAAACGCGACGAGATACGCCACCAGTCACCCATTCCTGATTGGACTGCTCAGTTGGTTCCCAATGCCACTATTGATGACCTTGACGAATTGGCTCTTGCCACAGCGCGAGTAATGTACAAAAAAGTGCATAGTAGCATCCCTGCCCAAGAAATAGATGGTTGGAGCAAGGAGGATTTTCTTAGCAATAGCAATATGATGCGTGATGGTCAGATAACCAGAGCCGCCATCCTGCTCCTTGGCAAACCGTTATCTCTTAATAAGATTCATCCAGCTGTGGCCCAGATTACATGGACATTGCAAGACGAGGAAGACATTGTTGACGACTATGAGCATTTCACCATCCCCTTCCTGTTGACCGTTGACAAGGTTTTGGCAAAGATACGCAATAAAACAATGCGTGAACTGCCAGGGGGAACCCTGTTTCCCGACACAATGAAGCAGTATGACGACTATACCATTCGTGAGGCTTTGCATAATGCCATCGCTCATCAAGACTACACATTGCAGCAGCGTATTGTCTTTGTGGAGAGTCCCGGGAAACTTTATTATGGTAATGGCGGCTCCTTCATTCCTGGCACCATAGAAAAAGCCCTTGAACATAAGGGTCCGCAGTTGCACTACCGCAATGAATGCCTTTGTAAAGGAATGGTACATTTCAATATGATTGATACCGTAGGTCGCGGCATTAAGAAGATTTATATGGAACAGAAGAACCGCTTCTTCCCAATGCCAGACTATGACATCGACAATGAAAACAGTACTGTAGGCGTGACTATCTATGGAAAGATGCTGGACGAGAAGTATTCAGAGCTGCTGAAGAGTGACAACAAGCTGACGCTCAAAGAATGTATTTGGCTTGATGCCGTTCAGAAACATCGACCTATCACTAAACAAGCCATTGCCCACTTAAAGGAACGAAAACTTATAGAGGGTCGCGGCTCAGACCTTAGTATCTCTTTGGGCGTAGCCAGAATGACGCATCAAGTCGGTCAATACACCAAGAATAAAGGTTTAGCTTTCGACACCCTTAAAAAACTCATTCTCCAGTTGGCCCATAATGCTGGAGAGGATGGTTTCAAACGCGCAGAAGCGTTCTCTTTCTTGGAAAACAGTCTTCCTGATACAAAGAATCAGTTGGGAAAGCAGGCATATTTAGGACGAATCCTAAGAAAAATGGCCGCCGATGAACTGCTAAAGACTGATGGAAGATACTGGTTTATAACCGAAAAAGGAGAGAAAGATTTGTGATTTGTGAGCGAAAAGTGAGCGAAAAGTGAGCGAAATCCGTGCGTAAAAACGCATATTACTCACAAGAGAGAAATCTAAAACATATTGAAATACAATAATTTACATAAAACAAACGCACATACATTCGTGTATAATTCGAGCGAAAAGTGAGCGAAATCCGAGCGTAAAAAGGTCGCGATTCTGCCATAAGAATAATAATATGGACACAAAGAAACTACGTCAAAAGATACTCGATCTTGCTATTCGTGGCAAACTCGTTCCGCAAGATCCGAACGATGAACCAGCATCTGTATTGCTGGAACGCATCCGAGTTGAGAAAGAACGCTTAATCAAAGAAGGAAAGATTAAGCGAAGCAAAAAGTCAACTTCCGATACGCCCCATTATGAGAAAGTTCCGTTTGAAGTGCCAGAAGGATGGGGTTGGTGTAAGCTAATAGATGTTTGTCATATCTTTGGCAGAATTGGTTTTCGCGGATATACGAAAGACGATCTTGTATCTGATGATGGTGCAATTACATTAAGCCCTTCTAATATCATTGATGGACAAATGAATTATGATAATTGCACCTACATATCGTGGAACAAATACGAAGAATCACCTGAAATACAAATAGCAAATGGAGACATCCTTCTGGTGAAAACAGGGTCTTCTTTCGGGAAGTGTGCTTATGTTTGCAATCTACCTCAGAAAGCTACTATTAATCCTCAGTTTGTTGTACTTAAACATATATTATGTAACCCTCGTTTCCTTACATATATACTACAAAGTGGATATGCAAGGAGAAACTATGATGAGTTTGTGTTGGGTACTGCTATTCCGACATTTACACAGGTAGTTCTCGGTGACATGTATATTCCATTGCCATCCTTACAAGAACAACAACGCATAGTTAATGTTATCGGGCAATGGTTTAAGTTGATAGATGACTTGGAGAAAGAGCAGAATGGTTTGCAAAGAATACTTCAACAGACAAAATCAAAAATCCTTGAACTTGCTATTCATGGAAAACTTGTTCCACAAGAACCAACCGATGAACCAGCTATAAACCTTTTAAAGCGCATCAATCCCAAGTTTACTCCTTGTGATAACGCGCATTATGAGAATGTGCCTTCCAATTGGGCCGTTTGTAAGGTTAAGGACGCATTTATGATTAACCCAAAAACAAAGGCTGATGATGACATGGAAGCAGGGTTTGTCCCAATGTCGAATATTCAAGATTCATACAAAAATAAATTTAGTTTTGAGCCAAGAACTTGGGGCAATATCAAGAAAGGATACACACATTTTGAAAATGGTGATATTGTAGTTGCCAAAAAATCACCTTGCCTTGAGAATCGGAAATCAGCCGTCATGATTGGACTACCAAATGGAATTGGAGCAGGAACAACAGAACTCAATGTCTTTCGCTCTGATTATGTCCATCCCCTCTACGGGCTATTCTTTTTCAAATCAGACTATTTCATATCTCAATGTGTTGGGACTTTCAATGGTGTAGTTGGACAACAACGTGTTTCAACGAAGATAATTGAGGATGTGACATTCCCCGTACCCCCTCGCCTAGAACAAGAACGTATAATAAATAAGGTAAACGAACTTTTCAAAATCCTTGATGACATCAGTGCCGAATTATAGATTGGCACTGATGTCATCCAATATACGATAGTTTTGCTCAATTGCTTCAACAATTCTTTCTTGTTCTTCTATTGGGGGAACTGGAATAACCAATTCACGGAACATTTTCTTGTTCAAATGTGGGATAGCAGAGCCAACCTTATTTTCTCTTAATGCCTTTTGATAAAGCTTTACAAAAAAGAGAACATACTGAACATTCATATTGTTATCAATGTCAAGCACTTTCATTGTACTCCCTTGATAGCCTTCCACTGGTGTGTGGAAAACTTCTCCCGAGTTTTCGCCATCTACGAGGATTAATGTAGTACCTGCTGGTACGTACTTTCCCGACTGTTTAGAAACATAGTTACCAGTCCTTAGACCCTTGACGTCTATGTAAGGATATTCCTTATCTGATATAGGTTTACCTTCATTCAAACCGCAGATATTGCCAAGCGGAACGATGCACCAAGAATCGGGTACATTCTCATAATGCGCGTTAAGTTGCTCTTATATTGTTACTGTTTCATTTCTTAAATAGAAATAATATGGTAACAAAATTTGAGAAGCATCTTAGCAAGTCAGACTTGGCTAAGAACACCGTCACTTCGTATGTTTGGACGGTGAAGTACTTCTATGCGAAGTACAAAGAGATTAACAGGAAGAACCTTTTGGCTTACAAAGGGTATCTGATGGAGAACTTCAAACCGCAGACAGTCAATCTGCGGTTGCAGGGCATCAACAAGTATCTGGAGTTCATCAAGAAGGATAAACTGAAGATGAAGTTTGTCAAGGTGCAGCAGAAGAACTTTCTGGAGAATGTCATCAGCAACGAGGACTACAAGTTCCTGAAGAAACGCCTAAAGGCTGACGGCTACGACGAATGGTATTTCGTGGTGTGGTTTATGGCGGCCACGGGTGCCCGTGTGAGTGAGTTGCTGCAGATTAAGGCTGAACATGTGGCCGTAGGACACCTTGACATCTATAGCAAAGGAGGCAAACTTCGTCGGCTCTATATTCCCAAGAACCTTCAGAAGGAGGCAAAGCAATGGTTGGCAAACAAAGGTGTTTCGAGTGGTTACATCTTCCTCAATCGCTATGGGGAGCGTATCACCACACGAGGCATCGCTATTCAACTGAAGCATTTTGCAGACAAGTATGGGCTGAATCGCGAAGTGGTCTATCCACACTCTTTCCGTCATCGCTTTGCCAAGAATTTCCTCGATAAGTTCAATGACATAGCCTTGCTTGCTGACCTTATGGGGCATGAGAGCATCGATACGACGCGAATCTATCTACGACGCACAGCCACCGAGCAACGGCAGATAGTTGATAAAGTGGTAACGTGGTAAAAGGGAAATCCATAGGGGTCACGCCTCTATGGATTTCTGTATTTCATCAAGAACGGCAAAAAGTTCTTGAATCTTAGCTACGATGCGTTTCTGCTCGTTGAGAGGAGGAAGAGGAAATATGTACTCTTCGATTTGGGCCTTTGTTATAGAAGGCGAATTGTCACCTTTCATAAAGTCATTTAGTCCATCTACAACATAATTTGAAAGCATTTGGTAATAACAGAATTTAGGCGATAGGCAACCTTTCCCCTGACAGACGAAGAATCCTGTTGAAGCTATACAATCATCCTCTGTGACCATGGCAATGTTGCGTAAATATGGACGAACCATTGAAAACAACACGCATCCCTTTTCTGTATATCTGCTTGCACGACTTGGTGCCTGCTTTGTATTGAGAACCTTTACTGATGTTACCACATTTCTTTTGTTGTCAATAGCATCTATATCAATGTACTTGAATGTGTTTCCTGAAGGAAATGTTGTTTTCATTGGTTTGAATATGTCCAATCCCTTAGCCCAAATCCAGTTGTTTGGTACATCAAACGGGTAATGCGCGTTATCACAAGAAGTAAACTTGGGATTTTTGCGCTTCAATAACTCTATTGCGGGCTCGTCATTCGGGTCTTGTGGAACGAGTTTGCCGTGGATGGCAAGGTCGAGTATTTTAGACTTGGCTTGCGTTATGTAAGTTTGTAAATTATCTATTTCAACATCAAGTCCATCAATAACTGCCAACCATTTCTTGGTTTCTTCCACTATACGCAATTGTTCACGATATGGAGGAATTGGAATCGTCAATGCCGCTAAAGTTGTTCCATTCACGTTAGGTTGGCCTATTCCTACAGAATTGAGAGAAATTTGTTCCCAATAGAAGCCTGACTCTAAGAAGAATTTAATGTATGAAGGAAGAATTACACTTGAAGTTTGAACCCTAATAAGGTATGAAGCATAAATAGCAGAATCCTTCAATCCCTCAACCAAATACGACTTTCCAACCGTTGCACCTGTCCTAGCAAACAAAATATCTCCATCATTCAACAAATAAGCTTGTGCCTTATTATTATCGTAATCAGTAAATGGAACAGTTTCCCAGTTGACCTTATTATTCTGAATATCCGTTATACGTAGTAACTTATATCGCCCCTTCTCTTTTGCAGATTCGCTAACTCCATAAAGTATTGAGGATGCGATTTCGCCAATTGTCGTCCATTCCCAACTCTCGGGCACCTCAAACGGCGCCTCATTCTTATAATGGGGCGTATCGGAAGAGACAATTTCATCTCTTCCTTTTTACGCCATTATTACCTACCATCTTCGATGCTTGCAAAAGGCATCTTCTGCGGTAGGCATCTTCCTCTTCATCAGGATTGCGCCCGTCCCATCTCAAATCGGACGTCTCACCTCCGCCACCTCCGGAAGACAGGATTGGCCTGCCTCCAATGAGAGCATCGGCAATAGCCAGTACCTGGACTCGCAAGGATGGTACGCTCAACTGATCAAGCAACTGGCGATAGACATAATCTTGCTGATGACTGCTGTCCGTTAGGGATTCGTAGTCGCCACGCAATTGATTCAACTCTCGATAGTCTGCCAGCACGTTCTTCTGTGCTGCCTTTACTTGACGTTCTGCATCCTGCATGTAGAGAGACTCAATCTTTCTGACTATTGACGTGAAGCGTTTTGCAATCTGGTCGTTCTGTTTGTCAAGCCATTTGTCAACACCGAACAATGGCGGTTTCTCAGTAATCCTTGGCGGGTCAAACTCGATCTTGTGGTTGCGGAACGGCTGAATGACACTGCTGACAGTTTCCACCTCCTTGGTCAGTTTCGCCAACTCGCTTTCCTTCCTGCCGATGGCAGCCATCTTGTCATAGACTTTGTTATGTAAATCTACAATCTGACGCTGCAAGCTTTTCCTCTCGTCCTCATAGTCTTGCAGGTGTATCTTGCCACTGCGCAACTTTCCATCGAGATCTTCCAGTTGCTTTTGCCGCTCCTCTATCTGAGCCTGTAGATTCGCCAGCATAGTTTTGAGCCCTTTGATAGCTTTTTCCGACTGGTATATGTCCTTGTTGAGCTTACGGACCACATCTGCTTAATATCTTGCAAACAGACTAAATACGATTAAATTTGGATATATTACATAAATCGCTGAAAACCAATGTGTATTAAGCAAATTTGAATGTTTTTTATTTTTATCCCTTTAATCGATTTTGGTATTTTCAAATGCGAATCTGGGTACTGATCTTTAGAAAAGCGAAAGTGCTGCAAGACTCGGTCTTGCAGCACTTTTTTTCTGGATGTTACGTTCTGTATGGCAAATAGCGTTAGGGGAAACATTTTTATGGCAGGGTGTCGGTGGGGGACCAGACGTAAAGGGCCTCGGGAGCGGATAGGGAGGAGAGGAATTGCAGCAGGGGGGCGTCGGGGTTGTAGAGCGTCAGGTAGTGGTCGTCGCCATTGAAGGCTATCATGGCGTCGGCCGAGGGGATGACGAAATAGACGGTTTTGCCGGAGGTCAGGAGGGATGCTATCGACTCGGGCTGAGGACGGGGTGTCCAGTCCGAGCTGTCGGCAGTGCAGGCGGCCATGTCGTAGTAGCAACTGAGCTTGATGAGCAGGCGACTGAACTGCTGGCAGATGAGGCCGAACTGAGGCTGGCGCAGGAAGTAGTCCTGCACGGCGAGGTACTGCCCCTGGCTGTCGGCTGGCACCTGCTTCGGAAGAATATCGATCACCCAATAGGGCTTCGCCAGATAGCGCTCGATGGTCGTGGACACGCCTTCAAGCCTCTGATAGGCCAGCCGCTCGTCGCCGTTAGCCAGATGGATGATGCCGCAGTAGAGGAAGCCATATTTCCTGATGTTGTGCTGCATGATGCGGTTGTTGCGGTGGGTATCGATGCGAATGTTGTGCTCATGGGCGAAGCAGTAGTCCATGATGCTTCTGAAGATGCCGTGGGCACGCGGCGTACTGGCAATGCGATGGATGACGCGGTAGGGCTGTTCGTCGTCGAGCCACGCCCCGTCGTAGATGTGGTCGTAGGTGGGTTCCGGCGAGGGCAGGAAGGCGAAGTAGCCCACGATGAGGCCGTCGTCCTCGATGACGAAACTGCCGTTGCGTTCTATGTCGGCCTGTACGGTCAGGAGTGACGGATAGTTGTCGGCCCACTGGCTGGCGTTGCCCGAACTGCGCATGATGGCCTTTGCTTCGGCAAAGACAGCCATGATGGCTTCGTCGTCGTCGGGTAGCGCCGCCTTGCGGATGATGCGTTTTTCGTTGTCCATACTTTGCAAAAACTAAATTCTATTAAATGATATGGCAAAATTACATTTTTTCGCTTGAATTTCGCTATATTTGCAATCAAATTTTGCATTGTTTATGAAAAGCGACAGCCCTGTGAGGCTGCCTCAGTACGTATGATATATTTGAACGATAGGATAGGTGACTTGGACGTGGAGTCGGCGCTGCCGTTGCTGTCGGAACAGCGTCGGCAGGAGGCGCTGCGCTATCGCCGCGACCTGGGGCGCCGTACGTGTGTGGCAGCCTATCTGCTGCTGCGGCAGGGGCTGCAGCAGGAGTATGGCATCGAGGAGATGCCCGTGTTCAGCTATGGCGAGCACGGCAAGCCCGCGTTGGTGGGATACCCCCATATCCACTTCAACCTGAGCCACTGTCGCGAGGCGGTGGCATGCGTGCTGAGCGACTGTCCGGTGGGCATCGACGTGGAGTCGGTGGGCCGCTACAACGAGCAGGTGGCTCGCTACACGATGAGCGACCGCGAGATGGAACTCATCCTGCAGGCCGAGCGGCCGGAGGTGGTGTTCACGCGGCTGTGGACCATGAAGGAGGCTGTGCTGAAACTCTCTGGCGAGGGTCTGTGCGACAATCTGAAGGACGTGCTGACGGGCCGCTATGCCCTCGGTTGCGAGGGTGAAGGGGCGGTATCGGTGCCGCTCATCACCACGGTTGAGGCTCCCGACGGGCGATATGTCTACAGCGTGGTCTATGGGTCGGGAGGAGGAAAATGAGTTGTTTTGCAGTGGAAAATGAGTTGTTTTGCTGCGGAAAATAACTTGTTTTGCACAACAAAAACACGGCTTTCTCTTTGCCACCTCGCAAGAATTGTTTATCTTTGCAAATCGGAACGACAAACTTAAACCATCATAAGACTTATGACAAATCTGCGAAAACTGCTATTCTTGTTTGCTGTAGCGATTACGGCCACGGCCTCGGCTGCCGACGTCGACTACACGCGTTTCGTGAATCCGCGCATCGGAACAGGCGGACATGGCCATGTGTTCCTGGGCGCCAACGTGCCGTTTGGCTACGTTCAGTTAGGTCCCACGCAGCCCACACGTGGCTGGGACTGGTGCTCGGGCTACCACCACTCTGACTCGGTGATCATCGGCTTCGGCCACCAGCACCTCAGTGGCACGGGCATCGGCGACCTGGGCGACGTAGCGCTGCTGCCCATCGCGTCGAAGGAACAAAGACTGGTGGCGTTCTCGCACGCCTCTGAGAGCGTTTCGCCAGGCTATTATGCCGTGAAGCTGGGCCAGCCGAACGTGTTCGTCGAGCTGACAGCCACGAAGCGCGTGGGCATGCATCGCTATACGTTCGGTGCCGACCAGCAGGAAGCTCTGCTGCTGCTCGACCTCCGACAGGGCATCGGCTGGGATCACGTCAGCCAGTGCCAGATGCAGCAGGAGAGCAAGACCGTCGTCAGCGGCTACCGCCACTCGGTGGGCTGGGCTCGCCGACAGAAAGACTTCTTCGTGATGGAGTTCTCGCAGCCCGTCGTGCTCGAGAAAGTCGATGGCGACACCACGGGCGTACTCACGCTGAGCCGTCCGCAGGAGCCGCTGCTGGTGAAGGTGGCACTGTCGGCCGTGAGCGTGGAGAATGCGAAGCTGAACCTGCAGGCTGAACTGCCGGGATGGAACTTCGCCGCTGCCGCCAAGGCTGCCCGCAAGGCCTGGAACGACGAATTGTCGAAGATCAGCATCAAGACCGACGACGACCACGTGCGTCGCATTTTCTATACCGCCATGTACCACACGATGACGGCTCCCTCGGTGTTCAACGACGTCAACGGTGAGTATCGTGGTGCCGACGGACAAGTACACAAGGGCAACTTCACCAACTACACCACGCTTTCGCTCTGGGACACCTATCGCGCAGCCCATCCGCTGCAGACGCTCATTCATCCAGAGAAACAGGGCGACGTGGCGCAGACCTTCCTGCACATCTTCAAGGAGCAGGGCAAACTGCCCGTGTGGCACCTGATGGGTAACGAGACCGACTGCATGGTGGGTAATCCTGGCATCCCCGTGCTGGCCGACCTGGTGCTGAAAGGCTATATCACCGGTGAGGATCGCGAGCGCGCCTTCGAGGCCATGAAGACCTCGGCCATGCTCGACGAGCGCGGCATGAAGGAGCTGAAGCAGTATGGCTACATCCCCTTCGACAAGGACGAGACCAACGAGACCGTGGCCAAGGGACTGGAGTATGCACTGGCCGACTGGTGCGTGGCTCAGGTGGCCAAGCTCTTGGGCAAGAAGGCTGACTACAAGTACTTCCTGCAGCGCAGCAAGCTCTACCAGAAACACTTCGACCCGAAGGACGGTTTTATTAAGGGTCTGTCATCGACGGGCGAGCGCCGCACACCGTTCAACCCGTTCCGCTCGGCCCACCGTGCCGACGACTTCACCGAAGGCAATGCCTGGCAGTACACATGGCTCGTGCCGCACGACGTGCACGGACTGGTGAAGACGTTCGGCGGCGAGGCAAAGTTCACCGAGAAGTTCGACTCGCTGTTCATCGTCGAGGGCGACCTGGGCGAGGATGCATCGCCCGACATCAGCGGCCTTATCGGCCAGTATGCCCATGGCAATGAGCCGTCGCACCATATATTATATATGTACAACTACATCGGACAGCCGTGGAAGGGCGCCAAGCTGCTCAGGCAGACCATGCGCGAGATGTACTTCGACGACTACGACGGCCTGTCGGGCAATGAGGACGTGGGCCAGATGTCGGCATGGTATGTGCTCTCGGCCATGGGACTCTACCAGGTAGAGCCCGCCGGCGGTAAGTTCTGCATCGGTTCGCCGGTGGTCAACGAGGCTGCGATCAACGTCGGTGGCGGCAAGACCTTCACCGTACGTGCCACCGACAACTCGGCCGAGAACATCTACGTGCAGCGCGCGACGCTCAACGGCAAGCCGCTCACCCGTTCCTACATCATGTTCTCCGACCTGAAGCGCGGCGGCGTGCTGGAACTCCAGATGGGCCCGCAGCCCAGCAACTTCGGCACAAAGACGAAGGACAGACCGTAGGCAAGGTAACAAAGTAACAAGGTAACGAAGTAACAATATGAAAAAACTGACTATCATCTGCTGTTTCGCCATGATTAGCCTTGGAGCCTACGCTCAGGCTGAGTACGGCAAGGAGTACATCAAGAAGATCGGGCTACCGAGCACCACGTTTGTGTCGCGCCGCCCGGCAGAGAAGGACCGGCTGTTCCGTTCCGACGTCATCGACAAGAAAATCAAGGAGGTGCAGAAGCTGCTGAAGGACAACCCCAAGCTGGCGTGGATGTTCGGCAACTGCTTCCCCAACACGCTGGAGACCACCGTGCACTACAGCGATGCCTCGGGCGACGACGACACGTTCGTATATACGGGCGACATCCACGCCATGTGGCTGCGCGACTCCGGTGCACAGGTGTGGCCCTATGTGCAGTTTGCCAATCAGGACCCGAAGCTGAAGAAGATGGTGCGCGGCACCATCCTCAGGCAGTTCCACTGCATCTGCCTCGACCCCTATGCCAACGCCTTCAACCTCGAGCCGAACCCCAATGGCGAGTGGATGAAGGACTTCACCGACATGAAACCGTTCCTGCACGAGCGCAAGTACGAGATCGACTCGCTTTGCTACCCGCTGCGACTGGCCTACCAGTACTGGCTGACCACGGGCGACGCATCAGTGTTCGGCGACCTGTGGCTGCAGACCATCCAGAACATCCTCAAGACCTTCCGCGAGCAGCAGCGCAAGGATGGCAACATGGGTCCGTATCGCTTCCAGCGCCGCACCGAGCGCGCCTCTGACACTACGCAGAACGACGGCTGGGGCAACCCCGTGAAGCCCGTCGGCCTCATCGCCTCGGTGTTCCGTCCGAGCGACGATGCCACGACGTTCCTCTTCCTCATTCCTTCGAACTTCATGGCCGTTTCGAGTCTGCGTAAGGCTGCTGAGATTCTCACGAAGGTGAACAATCGTGCCGACCTCGCTGCCGAGTGCACAGCACTGGCCGACGAGGTGCAGACGGCGCTGCAGAAATACGCCGTCCACATGCACCCGAAGTACGGTCCCATCTACGCCTTCGAGGTCGACGGTTTTGGCAATCAGCTGTTGATGGACGATGCCAACGTGCCGTCGTTGCTGGCCATGGGCTATCTGGGCGATGTGCCCATGAACGACCCCATCTATCAGAACACACGCCGCTTCGTGTGGAGCGAGGACAACCCCTACTTCTTCCGCGGTCCTGCCGGTGAAGGCATTGGCGGTCCGCACATCGGCTACGGCTATGCCTGGCCCATGTCGATCATGATGAAAGCCTTCACGGCCGGCTCGGATGCCGAGATCAAGGCCTGCATGCGCCAACTGCTCACCACCGACGCCCAGACGGGCTTCATCCACGAGTCGTTCAACGTGCAGAACTCCGATAAGTACACGCGTGCATGGTTCGCCTGGCAGAACACGCTCTTCGGCGAGCTCGTGCTGAAGCTTATCAACGACGGCAAGGCCGACCTGCTCGTCCATTGCTTAGAGTAATTCTCCAGGGGCTCCGGGGTATCCGGGATTTCCAGAACTTCCGGATAACCCAGAGCCCACACAATAAAAATAGAAATGGAAAAAATCATGATACAAGGGCAACCATTGCCCAACATGCCTTGGGAGGAGCGGCCGGTAGGCTGCAAGGCTCCCATGTGGCGCTACAGTAAGAACCCAGTCATCCGCCGCGACCTGTTGTCGACGTCAAACAGCATCTTCAACAGTGCTGTCGTACCCTTCGGCGAAGGCTATGCCGGCGTATTTCGCTGCGACGACACCAACCGCCGCATGACGCTCCACGTGGGCTTCAGCAACGACGGACTGGACTGGCACATCAACGAGGAAACGCTGAAGTTTGAGTGTGATAACAAGGAGATTGGCGAGTGGGTCTATGGCTACGACCCGCGTGTCTGCCGTATCGACGACCGCTGGTGGGTGACCTGGTGCAACGGCTACCACGGACCGACCATCGGCATGGCATGGACACAGGACTTCAAGACGTTCCATCAGGTGGAGAACGCCTTCCTGCCCTACAACCGCAACGGCGTGCTCTTCCCACGGAAGATCAATGGCCGCTATGCCATGCTCAGCCGACCCAGCGACACAGGCCATACGGCCTTCGGCGACATCTTCTACAGCGAGTCGCCCGACATGGAGTTTTGGGGCCATCACCGCCACGTAATGTCGCCCGCCGCCTTCGAGGAAAGTGCCTGGCAATGCATGAAGGTGGGCGCCGGACCTACGCCCATCGAGACCAGTGAGGGCTGGCTCATCTTCCACCACGGCGTGCTGCATTCGTGCAACGGCTACGTCTATGCATTCGGTTCGGCTCTGCTCGACCTCGACGAGCCGTGGCGCGTCATCGCCCGCTCGGGTCCTTACCTCATCTCGCCACGCGAACTCTACGAGTGCGTAGGCGACGTGCCCAACGTGTGCTTCCCCTGTGCCGCGCTGCACGACCCCGAGACCGGTCGCGTGGCCGTCTACTACGGCTGTGCCGACACCGTCACGGGTCTGGCCTTTGGCTACATTCCCGAGATCATCGACTTCACCAAGCGCACGAACATTTGCCGCTGAACATGTAGAGAAAAACAAAAAGCCTGACAGACTTGCTGCCAGGCTTTTTGTTTTTTTTCTACTGAAATGTTCTACTCGTCGAGCAGCGTGAGGAACTGCTCGATGAGGATACCGCGGTTTTTGTCGGCCATGTTACGGTTGAGGCTGATGAGCTGATAGACCTTATCCATCGTGTAGCGAGTGCTTTCGTGCAGCGACTGGCCGTTGAGCAAGCGCCCGATGAGGATGGCAGCAAAGAGGTCGCCTGTGCCGTGGAAGATGCCGGGTATCTCTTCATATTCCAGTCGGAAGTAATCGTTCTTCTCTGCATTGTAGCCCACCACGCAGTTGCGGCCTTCGCAGCGGCAACTCGTCACCAGCACCGAGCGGGCACCAATCTGCCGCACGGCGTCGAGCAGCTGGCGCGCCTCGTCCCACGTGAGGCCTTCAGGGCGAAACGTCATGCCCGTGAGCAGTGCTGCTTCGGTGTAGTTGGGGAATGTCAGGTCGGCCACGCTCACCATCTGCCGCATCAGTTCCACCTGCTTCATCGTCATGCCATTGTAGAGGCGGCCACCGTCGCCCATCACGGGGTCTACGAACACCAGCGTGCCTTGCCGATGCTGCTCGCGACAGTAGTCAGCCACCAGGTGCACCTGCTCGTCGGTGAACATGCAACCAGTGCAGATGGCATCATGGGAGAATCCCAGTTCCTTCCATACGGGCAGCGTCTGGCGGATGAAGTCGGTGGTGTCCTGAAGGGCGAAGCGCCCGTAGTCGAACGTATTCGACACGAGGGCCGTCGGCAGGTTGAACGTGGGAAAGCCCATATAGGAGAGTACGGGAATCATGGCCCCCATGCCCACCTTGCTGTTGCCAGCCACGTCGTTGATCAGCAGTATTTGTTTTTTCATAAGTTCAATACTTTTTCATTCTTGTTGCCAACTGGAAAAGTGAGGGCAGCAGGATGCAGAGCGAGAAGATCAGCGACATCCATACGGCGCGCTCATTGCCGCCGAAAAGATCGGCGAGGCGGCCGTTTGCGGCTTGTGGCAGGAGATTGTAGACAACGTACACGATGGAGTTGTTCACCCAGTGCAGAGCCAGACCGGGCACAATGCTGTTGGTACGATAGTACATCCAGCCCAACAGCAGCCCCAGTAGCGTGGCATGCAGGAATTGAGCCCAGTTGCCATGCACGGCGCCGAACAGCAGAGCTGACAGCAGGATGGGCAGCCAGTGCCAACGCTCGTCGCAGGCTTGCAGCAGTCGGCGTAGGATGGCTCCGCGAAACACCATCTCTTCGGCCAGAGGGGCCAGCAGGCCGATGATGACATAGCCTACCGGACTGCTCAGGATTTGCTCGAACATCTGCTTCATGGCATCGCTCATGTCCACGCCCATCTGTTCCTGCAGCCACTCCGAGGGAATGATTGTGCCGAATGCCAGCACGACGGTCCAGAAAAGCACGCCCCATGGGCGGCGGCGAATGTAAGTGCGCGAGAACGGTGACCAGCGCATGCACATGAACAGGGCGATGGTGAGGACGCTGGATACGGCCGACACCACGGTCACTGATGCGCCGAGAGGTGTCAGGATGGCATTGGCGGCAAATTGTATCAGAATGAATGCTATCAGATAGTATAATGCATCCAATAGTGCCGAAACGATTTTATTCTTTATCATTATCATACTTCTATAGTGTCGATTCAAAGCGCCTGTGGCGCGGTTTATGATGCTGCTTCGCAGCGGTTCTTTCTCCGCTTCGCTACGAAAGCGCCCCTGCGGGTCGAGCGGAGAGGCGCCTGAGGCGCGGTTGAGAAAAGTTGAGAAAGTTTTTTCTTCGTTTTACCTCTTATCTTTTACCTCTTACCTGTCACCTCTGCGCGATCGGCTTCCAGTTGATGGCGCAGGTCGTCGGGCGAGGCAAACGTGCGTTCCTCGCGAATGCGTTTCAGGAAGGTCACGGTGATGGATTTATCGTAGAGGTCGCCGTCGAAGTCCAGCAGGTGAGCCTCCAGCGACAGTTTGCTGCCGCCATAGGTGGGACGTGTGCCGATGTTCATCATGCCTTGCCAAGTTGTGCTCATCCCCTCCACGGAAACCTCCACGGCATATACACCGGCGGCTGGAATCAGCGTCTTCACGCTTGCGGGGTCGATGTTGGCTGTGGGAAAGCCCAGACGATGACCTTCCTCGAACCCATGTACCACGCGGCCGACGATGGAGTAGGGGCGTCCCAGCAACCGGGTTGCCTGAGCCACGTCGCCCTCGCTCAGCGCGCCGCGAATGGCCGATGACGAAGCACTTCCCGCCGTTTCCTTCAGCGGCGGAAGGCTTATCACCTCGATGCCCAGTTGACGACCGTAGTCCACGTAGTCGTCGAATCCCTCGTTGCTTTCGCGCGAGCGGTGGCCGAAGCGATTGTCGTAGCCCGTCATAAGCACCTTCACTCCCAGCTGGTCGCGCAGCACGGTCTGCATGAAGTCGCGAGCCGACAGTTGGGCCATCGCTTGGTCGAAGTGCAGCACCTCACAACGGTCGGCACCAGCCTCCAGAATCAGTCGGCGAGCCTCGTCGCGCGTGGTCAGCAGTTGTGTCTTCTTATGCTGTGAAGGATTCGCAAAGCGTGCCACCACCTCGCGCGGATGAGTGTCGAGGGTGACAACCACGGCCTCCAGCCCTCGCCGGCGTGCCTCTTCAACCATGTGGCTGATCACGAACTGATGGCCACGGTGAACGCCATCAAAGAAACCTATGGTGGCTACGCAGCCCGTAGGTTTGAAGAGATGGGAAAGCGGAGAGAGCGGCGATGTCAGCCACGCGTCGATGTCGGTATTCAGAAATGTCTGGATGCCCAGCGTGCCGGCTGTGGCGATGTTGTCGCGGTTGTCATCGATGAAAAGTGTATCTTCGGCCTTGATGCCCGCCTGACTCAGCACCTCCTCGAAGATGCGCACATCGGGTTTGGCCAGTTTCATTTCGTAAGAAAGGAAAACGCGTTCGAAGACATGCTGCATGTCGCTTGGAAACAATTCGTCCAGACAGTGCTGCCAGTGCATGTCGTTGGTGTTGCTCAGGAGGAAGAGGCGGTATCCGCGCTGCTGCAGCAGTCGCAGACCGCGTGCCCGTTCAGCCGAGACCGGTGTCAGCAGCAGGTTCCACGCCCTCACAATCTCGTCGTCGGTGGCAGTCGTGCCCGTCATGCTGCGCACCTCGTCGCAATAGTCGGCCGTCGTGCTGAGGCCCAGTTCGATGCGGTAGAAGAGATCCTCCGTGCGGTGTTCGATGATGTAGTCGGCCACCCGTTCGCAGCCCATGGCCTGATAGGCCTCAATGCTGCGCTTGCCGTCGAACCCCACCAGTACACCGCCCAGGTCGAAAATGATGTTCTTCATTCCTCAATATTCCTTTGTACGCGGTCGTAGAACTGTTCCACCACCTTCAGCATCTCAGCTGGCAGGAAGTCCAGTGCGCGGTCGGCCAGCGCGTCGGGAATCTCGTAGCAAGCCTCGGCCATCGAGCAGGCGATGGCGCCCTTTGTGTCGGTGTCACCTTGTGCCATGATGGCATTGCGCAGCGTACCCTCGAAGTCCTCGGCGTCCAGGAAGCAACGCAGTGCCCAGGGCACCGTCTCCTGGCACGTTGAGTCGAAGTGTCCCAGGCCGCCGATGCGCATGACGTCCTTCAGCGGCGGCAGCGTGTAGCCGAAATTCTTCACCACGGCACTCTCTATCTCGTCCTTCGTCAGCCGGCACGTGCGCAGCCAGTAGATGACCGCAGCCACACACTGGGCACCTCTGATGCCCTCCTCGTGGCAGTGGCTCACCTCGGCACTCATCTTGGCCTGCTGCAGCACTTCACGATAGTCGCCGAAGAGCCAGCCCACACTGCTCACGCGCATCGCCGAGCCGTTGCCGAACGATGCCTGCGGCAAGTGGTTGCGCTCGCCCAGCCAGTGCAGGAACATGCCTCCGTAGCCACCCTTCGGATTGGGGTAGCGGTGGCACCAGTCTACCAATGAGTCTTTGAAATCACGTCCGTTGAGAATTGCATCGGCAATGGCAACGGTACAAATCGTATCGTCGGTGAAGTCGCTGTCTTCCGTGAAGAGTTCAAAACCTTCCGTGGGTTTTTCGTCGAATTCGAATCGCGACCCAACAATGTCTCCAATAATTGCTCCTAACATAGTTTTTTCTTTTCCTTTCCCCTGTACTCCCTCCGAGAATCGAACTCGGATCTAATCTTTAGGAGAGACTTGTTCTATCCATTGAACTAAGGGAGCCCATCTGCTTTTTTTGACCTAAGCGACTGCAAAGGTACGAAAAATAGTTTAAAGTTCAAAGTTCAGCGTTCAAAGTTTTTGGCTGAAGACGTTAAAGATGTTAAAGAAGAGGGAGAATCCCTTGCTATTCATCCATGCCGCCTCCTTGGTTGCCGAAGCCACCGTTGTTGTCGTCGCCATTGCCGGGACGGTCCTGGCCTTCCTCGCCTTCACGCAGTTTGGGCTTCATGTTGCCGAAGTTGTAGGTGAGCGTGAAGTTCACGGTGCGCGATCGCCGGCGGTTCAGCTGGTGGCGCAGGAAGGTGTCGCTCTCGGTGATGTTCTCCCAGCGGCGCGAGTCGAGCACGTCGCGGCACGAGATGGCCAGCATGAGCTTCTTGTCGAAGAAGTGCTTGCGCAGTCCGAAGTCCAGTCCGTAGGCGGGTTTGCGATAGCCTTGCGTGATGACCTGACGCGAGCGATAGTTGCCCGTGAGCTGTATGGAGAGGTCGTAGGGCAGGATGATCGAGGCTATCATGCGGGCGTTCCACGTGAAGCGGCTCTGTTCCTCGCCCGTGACGGTCTGGCCGTCTATGTTGTAGGTGAACCCATTCAGCTTGTAGTAGTAGGCATTGGCCGAGGTGGTGAGGTCGAGGAAGCGGAAGAGTTTGTTCTTCACCGTCAGTTCCAGACCCGACGAGAGGCTCTTGGCCACGTTCTTCGTGGTGGAGTAGAACAGTCCGTCGTTGGGGTTCTGCCAGTTGATGCGCTGCATGACGTCGCTTGTGGGGCGGTAGTAGGCCGAAATCATCATCGAGTGTTCGGTCCACGTCTTCAGGTAGTTCAGCGAGAAGGAATTGGAGAACTCCGGCGTCAGTTCGGGGTTGCCGAACGAGACGGTGGTGGCGTCGCGCGTGTCGCGGAAGGAATTCAGCTGTCCGCCCCAGGGTCGGCGCAGTCGGCGCGTGTAGTTCAGTTGCAGCTGGTCGTTGTCGGTCAGTTGATAGGAGAGGAACACCGAGGGGAACAGCTGGAAATAGTCCTTCTTGAATGCTGTGGGAGCCGTTACTTCATTACCTTGTTCCCCTGCAGCTTTGTCACCGTGCTCCTGCTCCCAGTCGTAGCTCTCCGTGTCGACGCGCCAGTACTCGCCGCGCAGTCCGCCCATCACGCCGAAGCGTCCGAACTTCAGCGTGGCGGTGGCATAGAGGGCGTGTACGTCCATGTCGTAGATGAAGCGGTTGAAGTAGAGCCTGTCTTCCACGGCGGCGCGGCCGTCCCAGTATTGGTTGTCGATGAATGACTCCTGCGGCGTGTTCTCATGCGAGAAGCGAGCCTGATAGCCGGCCTGCAGCTGGAAGGTTTCTGAGACGGGGTTCTCGTAGTCCAGCTTCACCTCCCACGTGCGGTTGTTCATGTGCATGGGGCGGCTCTGGTAGCTGTACCGGGTAGCTGAGGGCTGCGACGGGGTCGCAGCATACACGACCGTGGAGTCCTGGTAGAAGTTGTCGTTGTCGGCCTTCCAGCGGTGGAAGTCGACGGTGAAGTCCAGGTAGTGGCGGTCGGTGAACGAGTGGCGGTAGTTCAGCTCGGTGTAGAACATCTGCATGTCGCCGCGCGAGCGCGTCAGTCGCGTCATCACCTGCGACGGCTGCAGGGCAGCGAAGTCGTAGTCCTGGAAGGTGGAAGCGTCGAGGCTCCCGGCGTCGTCGAGCGAACCATAATAATAAGGTGTCAGTCCGCGGTCGTTGTGCCCGCCCTTCATGAACATGCCCGAGAGCGAAAAGTCGTCCTTCTTCGTGGCGTGCAGCGTCACGCCGGCACGGCTGAAGAGGTTGTTGCCGCGGTTGGAGTTCTCGCCCCGGTACCATTGATACTGATTGGTCTTCGTGAACACCTGCTCGCTCTCGCTGCGTCCCTTGCCCTCGCGGTGGCGATAGCCAACGTTGGCATAGGCGTCCAGGAGCGGCGAGTTGTAGTTGATGTTGAAACTGGTGTTGGCACCGCCGCGCGTGTTAGCGCCTGCCTGCAGCGAGCCGTAGTAGCCCGGTTTCAGGTCTTTCTTCAACACGATGTTGATGATGCCGGCCGAGCCTTCAGCCGAGAACTTTGCCGAGGGATTGTCGATGACCTCAATGCGCTCGATGCTCTCGGCAGGCAACTGCTGCAGTATCTGCGCGCGGTTGTCGGCGGTCAGTCCGCTGGCCTTGCCGTTAATCCACACCTCCACGCTCGAGTTGCCGCGCAGCGACACGTTGCCGTCGTTGTCGACCTCTACCGAGGGGATGTTTTCCAGCGCCTCCGATGCCGACTGGCCCGCGTTGGTGACCAGTTGCGACACGTCGAACGACTTGCGGTCCACCTCCAGCTTCATCGACGAGCGCTGCCCCGTGACGGTGACCTCCTTCAGCTGTCGGGCCTCCTCGCTGAGGTAGATGGTGGGCAGGTGGTGTGCGTGGTTGCGGTCGCTGATCTGCACGTTTCGCTCGTAGGGCTTATAGCCCACGAAAGAGAGTTGAAGCGTGTAGTTGCCGTTCGGCAGCTGGTCTACGGTGAAGGCTCCCTCGGTGTCGGTCACGACGCCGCGCACCAGGTCGTCGGTGCCCTGGCGAACCACTTTCACGGCCACGAAGCCCAGCGGTTCGCTGGTTTGCCGGTCGACAACCTTTCCTTTTATCAGTCCTTGTGCTGCTGCTGCCGTTGTTCCCAGCAAGAGCAGCATGAATAGAATGAATCGGTTCATACTTTTTTGTCTGTCTGAATCATTTAGTTAAGCAATATAGTTTGTTTTGTCGGGGAAAATGACTTGTTTTGCTTTGGAAATTAACTTATTTTGCTTTGGAAATTAACTTGTTTTGCAGAATCACGACGCAGGTTTCTGCCGGCAATGCGACGGCTATTCTATGATGAGCGTGCTGAGACGTTCGGGCGCGAAGAACTCGCATGCCACGCTGTGCATCTGTTCGGCCGTGACGGCATCTATCTGCCGGAACAGCAGTTCGATGTCGCGCTCGCGACCGTCGTAGAGGAAACTCTTTCCGAAGTCCAGCGCAAACTGCTCGCGGTTGTCGGTGGCAACGCCAATTTGTCCCTTCAGTTGCTGCTTGGCAGCACGCAGTTGCTGCGGGCTGAGCGGTGCCTGAAGGAGGCGGTTCAGTTCGCGTCTGACCAATCGCTGGCAGCGGTCTACGTCGTCGTGGTCGCAGCCGAAGTATATGCCCCACGTGCCCGTGTCGCCATAGCTGACGAGGGTGCTCTCGACGGTGTAGACCAGTCCGTGGCGCTCGCGCAGGGCAATGTTCAGCCGTGCGTTCATGCCCGGTCCGCCCAGGATGTTGTTGAGCAGATAGAGCGGCATGCGCCGTTCGTCGGCAAAGGGGAACGTCGGGCAGCCCATCATGACGTGCGCCTGATGGGTGTCCATGTGGATGGTGCGGGCCCCACCCTGACTCTCCCCCAAGGGGAGGGAGGTTGGCGTGTTTGTGCTGTTGGGTTTGGGGGATTCTTGAGATGAGGGGACGGCGGGAATGGCTTTTTCGAGCATCCTGAGCAGCCGCGGGAAACTGATGTTGCCATAGGCGAAGAATACCGCGTTGTCGGGGCGGTACCAGCGGCGGGCGAAGCGCTGCAGGTTGTCGTGGGTGAAGCTGCGTACGCGCTCCTCGGTGCCCAGAATGTTGTGGCCCAGCGGGTGTCCGCTGAAGAGCATGTTCTCGAACTCGTCGAAGATGAGTTCCGAGGGCGTGTCGTTGTAGCTCTCTATCTCCTCGCACACCACCGTTTTCTCGCGCTCCAGTTCTTCGGCCGGATACTGGCTGAAGAAGACGATGTCCGACAGCAGGTCGACGGCGCGCGCGGCATGCTCGGCCAGAATGGCGGCATAATAGGTGGTGGTCTCCTTCGTGGTGAAGGCGTTCAGGTCGCCCCCCACGCGCTCCAGATGGTTGATGACCTGCATGGCCGATCGGCGGCACGTGCCCTTGAAGGTCATGTGTTCGCAGAGGTGGGCCAGTCCTTCCTCGCCCGGTTGTTCGTGGCGGGTGCCGGCGGCAATCTGGTAGCCGCAGTAGAGCACGCGCGAGTCGTGAGGCAGATGGATGACGCGCAGTCCGTTGGGCAGTGTTGCTGTATTGTAGTTCATCGGGTTGTCGGAATTGGGCGCAAAGGTACAAAAAAAATACGCGAAACGTGCGCTTTTTCCAATATTCTTTGTAAATTTGCAAAGTAAAACCGAACAAACCCCTTATTGGTATGGCAAAACATCCGTTATGGTCAGACGAATACTGGCTGCTGCTCATGCAGCTGTACCTGCGCAAACCCGTTGGCGTGAAGGCTCTCTATTCGCGCCCGCTTGTAGGTCTTGCGCTCGAACTGCACATTCCGCCGCAGTACCTCTATGAGCAGATGTTCCGCTTGCGCACCATCGACACGCCGCGCATGCAGCGCCTCTGGGAGGTGTATGGCAACAACCCGCGCCGGCTGAGCCGCGGCGTGAAGCTGCTCAGGCAGAAGCTGGGCTACGCCGATTTGTTCTACGACGGTGTGGAGGTGAACGAAACGTGGGAGAAGGATTTCAAGGAGTTCCGCGTGGAGGGCATCGGCACGCCGCTGACGCCCGTCATGCTCATCCTCGTGCTCGACCTCTACTTCCGGCTGACGCCGCTGACGATGGTCGCCGAGACGCCCGAGATACAGGAGCTGGCACGTCTGCTGAAGATGAAACCCCAGGAGGTGGTCGACATCATGGAGGTCTATCAGTTTTGCGATCCCTACCTGAACCGCAACGACTTCCTCACGAGTCCGCTGCTCGTGCCCTGCCAGCAACTCTGGCAGCGCTTCGGCAACGGCAGTCCTCAGAAGCTGGCTGCCCTGGCAGCGCAGTTGAAAGAGTACTTTGCAAAGTAACAAGGTAACAAAGTAACAAGGTAACAAAGGACCACGGCGCGAAGCGACGCTTTCGTAGCAAAGTGGAGAAAGAACAAGGTGGCACAACGACTCATACAAACACAGACGCAGGAGCAGAAACTTCAGCAGCGACTCTCACAGCAGCAGATGCTGCAGGTGAGACTCTTGGAGATGCCCCTTGCCGAACTGGAGGAAAATATCAATCTGGAGCTGGACGACAACCCGGCCCTCGAGACCAGTACCGACCCGGCCGACTATGCCGACGGCGGCGAGACGGCTGTCGATACGCCGGAGAGTTTCGAGGAACAGACCGAACGCGAAGAGCGGCAGGACGCCCTCGACTCGGCCCTGCAGGGCATCGGCCGCGACGACGAGATGCCCGTGGCCAGCGGATGGAGCGAAGGTGGCGGTGCCGACTACGAAGAGATGGTCTACGGCGACACGACCTCGTTCTACGACAAGCTGAACGAGCAGGTGGGCGAACTGGACCTGAGCGACACCGAGCGCACCATCATGGAGTATCTCATCGGTTCGCTCGACAGCGACGGATTGCTGCGCAAGGACCTTGTGCAGATAGCCGACGAGCTGGCCATCTACCACAACCTCGACGTCACCGACGAGCAGGTGGCCCAGGTGCTCGGCCAGTTGCAGACCTTCGACCCGCCGGGCATCGGTGCCCGCTCGTTGCAGGAATGCCTGCTGCTCCAGGTGAACCGCAAGCCCGCCGGATGGGTGCGTGCCCAACTGCGGCGCATCCTCACCCACCACTATGAGGCCTTCACCAAGAAGCACTGGAAGAAAATAAAGGACGCACTCGACCTCAGCACCGACCAGGTGGAGGAACTGCAGGAAGAGATTCGCCGCCTAAACCCCAAGCCAGGTGCCGCGCTGGGCGAGACGATGGGGCGCAGCCTGCAGCAGATTACGCCCGACTTCATCATCGACACTGCCGACGACGGCACCGTGACCTTCGCCATCAGTCGCGGACGGGTGCCCGAACTGACCGTGTCGCCGTCGTTCACCGACATGGTGGACGCCTATCGCAGCAATCCCAAGGGCATGAGCCGGCAGGAGAAGGAAGCCCTGCTCTATGCCAAGGAGAAAATAGACCGCGCGCAAAGCTACATCGACGCCGTGCGCCAGCGTCGCCACACGCTCTACGTCACGATGAAAGCCATCATCGACTGGCAGCGCCGCTTCTTCCAGGACGGCGACGAGGCCGACCTGCGGCCCATGATCCTGAAGGACATCGCCGACCGCACGGGACTCGACATCTCGACCGTGTCGCGCGTCTCCAATCAGAAATACGCGCAGACGCGCTGGGGCACCTTCCCGCTGCGCTACTTCTTCAGCGACGGCATCACCACCGAAAACGGCCAGGAGATGTCAACGCGCAAGATTAAGGTGGCGCTGCGCGAAGCCATCGAGAAGGAAGACAAGTCGCGGCCGCTGAGCGACGAGGCCCTCACCGCCTTGCTCAAGAAGGACGGCTACCCCGTGGCGCGTCGCACCGTGGCAAAGTATCGTGAACAGTTGGGATTTCCCGTAGCAAGGCTCAGAAAACAGTCATGAAAGAGAAGCATATCATCCTTTCGGCCAGAATCATCAGCCTGATCTTCACGCCGTTCTATCTGCCAATCGTCGGACTGGCAGTGCTTTTCATGTTCAGCTATCTGAGCATGCTCGAATGGGACTACAAGGCGCTCCTGCTGCTCATCGTCTATCTCTTCACGGTGCTCCTGCCCACGCTGCTCATCAGGCTCTATCGGCGTTTTCAAGGATGGAGCCCCATCGAGCTGGGCGTGCGCGAACGGCGCATGGTGCCCTATATTATCTCCATCGTCTGCTACTTCACGTGCTACTACATCATGAGTGCTCAGCACGTGCCCTACATCATCGGCATCGTGCTGCTGGCTGCACTCAACATACAGATAGTCTGCGTCATCATCAACATCTGGTGGAAGATTTCCACCCATTCGGCTGCCATCGGCGGCATCGCAGGCGCACTGGTGGCCTTCGCCTTCAAGCTTTCGTTCAACCCCGTCTGGTGGCTGTGTCTCGTGCTCATCGTCGCCGGGCTGGTGGGCACGGCGCGCATGATTCTGCGCCAGCACACGCTGGCTCAGGTGGTGGCAGGTTTCTTTGTAGGCCTCATCTGCGCCTTCACCCTCATCATGCAGTTCTAAAGAAAAAATCGTAAATCAGTAAATCATAATGACTCCAATCGTAAGTATTATCATGGGCAGCACCAGCGACCTGCCCGTCATGGAAAAAGCCTGTAAGTTTCTCGACGACATGCAGATACCCTTCGAGGTGAATGCCTTGTCGGCCCACCGCACTCCCGACGCTGTGGAGCAGTTTGCCAAGAACGCCAAGGACCGTGGCATTCGCGTCGTCATTGCCGGAGCCGGCATGGCCGCCGCGCTGCCGGGTGTCATCGCCGCTCAGACCACACTGCCCGTCATCGGTGTGCCCATCAAGGGCTCGGTGCTCGACGGTGTCGACGCGCTCTACAGCATCCTGCAGATGCCCCCAGGCATTCCCGTGGCAACCGTGGCCATCAACGGCGCCATGAACGCTGCTATTCTGGCCACCGAGATGCTCGCCCTCTGCGACGAAGCCGTGGCCAAGCGTCTGGCCGACTACAAGGCCACGCTCGGTCAGAAAATCGAGAAGGCCAACCGCGATTTAGCTGAAGTGAAGTATGACTACAAGACGAATTAGCAGCGTGGCCCACGTGGGGCCAATCGGCATCGGCGGCGACAACCCTATCCGCATACAGTCGATGACGACCACCAACACCAACGATACCGCTGCCTGCGTGGCACAGGCCAAGCGCATCATCGAAGCTGGTGGCGAACTCGTCAGACTGACCACGCAGGGCACGCGCGAGGCTGAGAACATGCGCAACATCTCGGCAGCACTGAAGGCCGAGGGCATCATGACGCCGCTCGTGGCCGACGTGCACTTCAACGCCCGCGTGGCCGACGTGGCTGCGCAGTATTGCGAGAAGGTGCGCATCAATCCGGGCAACTACGTCGACCCCGCCCGTACGTTCAAGCATTTGGAGTACACCGACGAGGAATACCGCGCCGAGCTGCAGAAGATTGACGACCGGCTGGTGCCGTTCATCCAGATTTGCAAAGAGCACCATACGGCGGTGCGCATCGGCGTGAACCACGGGTCGCTCTCCGACCGCATCATGTCGCGCTATGGCGACACGCCCGCCGGCATCGTGGAGAGCTGTATGGAGTTCCTGCGTATCTTCCGCCGCGAGCAGTTCCAGGACGTCGTCATCAGCATCAAGGCTTCGAACACCGTTGTCATGGTGCAGTCTGTACGCCTGCTCGTCGAGGCAATGGACAAGGAGGATATGCACTACCCGCTCCACCTCGGCGTGACCGAAGCCGGTGAGGGCGAGGACGGACGCATCAAGTCGGCCGTGGGCATCGGTGCCTTGCTCACTGAGGGCATCGGCGACACCATCCGCGTGTCGCTCTCTGAAGAACCTGAATGCGAGATTCCCGTGGCCCGCCGACTGGTGGAGCTCATCCCCGAGTGCATACGGCTGCGCGCTGAGGCTGAGGCCAGCATCCACGACGACACCATCACGTTCAGCCTCGATGCCGACACGTGGGAAGACCTGCAGCTGAAGGCTGCCATGGCCGTAGGCGCCCTGCTCATCGACCGCAAGGCCACCAAGCTTGTCCTCAAAGTCGCCAATGCCGCTAAGATCTTTAAAGAACCTGAAGACCTCACAGCCCTTGCCGATGCCATTCTCCAGGCCGCTCGCATCAAGTTCACGAAGACGGAGTACATCTCCTGTCCGGGCTGCGGCCGCACACTCTACAACCTGCAGGACACCATCCGCCGCATCAAGGCTGCCACTGCTCATCTCGTGGGACTGAAAATCGGCATCATGGGCTGCATCGTCAACGGACCGGGCGAGATGGCCGATGCCGACTACGGCTACGTGGGTGCCGGTCCTGGTCGCATCTCGCTCTATCGGCAGAAAGAATGCGTCGAGAAGAACATTCCCGAAGCTGAAGCTGTCGACCGCCTCCTGCAACTCATCGAAGAAGATAAAAAAATCTAGAACGTCTAGAGTATCTAGAAATCTAGAAACTCTAGGAAAAAAACAAACAGCCATGCTACCTCCCCCCTACACCCCCAACCCCACCCGCTACGACCTCAGCGACCAGATTTATCGCCGTTGTGGCCGCTCAGGCGTGCTGCTGCCCAAGGTTTCGCTGGGCTTCTGGCATAACTTCGGAGCCGTCGACCCCTTCGAGCGCAGCCGTGCCATCACGCGCTACGCCTTCGACCACGGCGTGACCCACTTCGACCTCGCCAACAACTACGGACCTCCCTACGGCTCGGCCGAGGAAACCTTCGGACGCCTCATGGCCGACGACTTCCGCCCCTTCCGCGACGAGTTGTTCATCGCTTCGAAGGCGGGCTACGACATGTGGCCCGGCCCCTACGGCAACTGGGGTTCGCGCAAGTACCTCATGGCATCGCTCGACCAGTCGCTGCGCCGCATGCACCTCGACTATGTCGACCTTTTCTACAGCCACCGCTACGACCCCGAGACACCACTCGAGGAAACCCTCCAGGCGCTGGTAGACATCGTCCGTGCCGGCAAGGCGCTCTACGTGGGCATCTCGCGCTGGCCGCTCGAGGCACTGAAGTTTGCCGACCAATATCTGCGCGAGCGCGACGTGCCGTTGCTCATCTATCAGGGCCGACTGAACATGCTCGACCGCGAACCACAGGAGGAAGGCGTGCTCGACTACTGCGCCGACCACGGCATCGGCTTCATCTCCTTCTCGCCGCTGGCACAGGGATTGCTCACCGACCGCTACTTGAAAGGCACCGTGCCCGACGACTCGCGCATGGCGAAGGGCCGCTTCCTCAAGGCCGACATGCTCACGCCGGAACTCCTCGGCCAGCTGCGCCAGTGGAACGATGACGCACAGGCTAAGGGCCGTACGCTTGCCGAGCACGCCCTGCGCTGGATTCTGGACCAGCGTGGCGTCACGTCGGTTCTCGTTGGCGCCAGTAGTGTGGAGCAATTGGAGCGCAACTTGAAGGCAATGTATTAAGAAAAAAACGAGGCAGTATGGTACGCAGGATCGACTTCCTTCTGATCTGCATGGTCAGCATGCTGACATGGGCGCAGACGGCAAAGCCGCTCGACGACGCAAAACTCAAGCGACAGCAGTTTGAGTTTCAGAAGAATATGCCCGTCTATGCCGAGCAGCTGGTGGCCGACCTGACGTTTCCGCTGGCGTGGGAGAACTGCTGTGCCGACAACTTCGACGACTGGAAACAGCGCGCTCGTCAGCAGGTGTTCGAGTGCATGCTCATGCCCCCTGCGCCCCCTGCACATTTTCAGGAGAACAGCGGCCGCTACGAGAGTAGAGTGGTGGGCGAGGAGCAGCGCGACGGCTATCGGGCGCTGAAACTGGAAATCAGTCTCTCGCGCTACTACACGGTGCCAGCCCTGCTGCTTGTGCCCAACGGAAAAGGCCCCTTTCCTGCCGTCAACGTGTTGCACGACCACGGTGCTCACCTCTTCATCGGCAAGGAGAAGATGATTCGGCCGCTGGCCACGGAGGATTCGCAGGTGCGCAAGGATGCAGATGCTTGGGTGGCAAGCCTCTATGAAGGCCAGTACTTGGGCGACTTCCTGGCGCAGCACGGCTACGTGGTGCTCTCCACCGATGCCCCGTTGTGGGGCGAGCGCGGGCGGCAGGAGGGAGTTGACCGCAAGGCTTACGACGTCATTGCTGGCAATATGATGATGTATGGCGTAGACCTGTGTGGCTACATGCACTACGACGACATCCATACCACCGACTTCCTGGCCAGTCTGCCCGAGGTCGACAGTCTGCGCATAGGCTGTGCCGGCTGTTCGATGGGTGCCTACCGCGCGTGGATGCTCTCGGCACTGACCGACCGCGTGCGATGTGGTGCCGCCATTTGCTGGATGACCACTGCCGACCATCAGCTGACGTTGCGTCACGGACGCGGCGAGAACGGCGGCTTTGCCAATTGCTTGCCAGGCCTGCGCCGCTACATGGACTATCCCCACGTGGCTTCGCTGGCTTGTCCGAAGCCCATGCTTTTCGTCAATGGGCGGCAAGACAAATTGTTCGCCATTCCAGGTGTGGAAAAGGCATTCACCATTATGCACGACACGTGGAAGAGTCAGCAGGCCGACGGACTGCTGGAAACCGAACTCTGGGAGATGCCTCACAGTTGTCCGAAGGCTGCCCAGCAGCGCATTCTGGAGTTTCTGGATCGTGTGCTGAAGAAAAAATAAGGAGAACCCATCATGAGAAGATTCAATACCATCATCCTACTGCTGTTCGCATTCTGTGCCGTAGCCTCGGCACAGAAGCGGCGCGTGAACCCCGAGAACCGGCAGGTGGACATCGACTCGCCCACCTATCAGCCGATGGTGCGGGTGGGCAAGGCGCTGGTCGATGGCGACAGCATTCAGTACATGGAACTGAACAATATCTACGTCTACCCGCCCACGACATTCACCAGCGAGAAACAGCGCCAGCAGTACAACCGCCTGGTCTACAACGTGAAGAAGGTACTGCCCATTGCCAAGGAGTGTCATGCCATCATTATCGAGACCTACGAATACCTGCAGACATTGCCCGACAAGAAGGCGCGCGACGAGCACTTGAAGTTGGTAGAGGAAGACATCAAGCGCACCTACACCCCGCGCATGAAAAAACTCACCTATTCGCAGGGAAAACTGCTCATCAAACTCGTGGACCGCGAGTGCAACAGCACTTCCTACGGACTCATTCAGGCCATCCTCGGTCCGGTGAAGGCTGGCTTCTACCAGGCATTTGCCTGGCTCTACGGCGCCAGTCTGAAAAAAGAATACGACCCGAAGGGCAAGGATCGTCTTACCGAACGGGTCGTACGTATGGTGGAGAGCGGCCAGCTGTAGGCGCCGCTCACCTCGTTTCCGTTTTTTTCTTTATTCCTCCGTCCACAGCACTTGAACAACAGTCTGTCCGACGGCTTTCAGCGTGTTGCGGTCGATGTGCTCCATGTTGTCGTTCAGCGTGTGCCACGTCGGGCCAAACGAACTCTGTGCACAGTCGGGATAGTACGGGATGATGTCGATAGTCGGGATGTGGGCATACTGGTTCAGGGGAATGTGGTCGTCGGTGATCGTTCCTCCTTCTTTCTTGGGGAAGAAACTGCCGTAGCCAGCCTGGCGGGCAGCGCGCCACACCTTCTTCACAATGGCCGATGCGTACTGCAGCGACATTTGTTCCTGATAGAACTGAGCACCCTGGCCGCCCACCATGTCGAGCAGGATGCCGTAGCGGGCCTCGTAGCCTTCAGGCAGGTTCTGCGCAAAGTAATTTGAGCCCAGCGCCCAGCTGTCGGCCGAATTGGTCTGGTCTTCCTCCCACTGGGGCGTGCCCCAGTCCTCGGCATCCAGGCACACGAAGTCCACGCCGATGTTGCTGGCAAGCGGATTGGCTTGCAGCAGGCGGGCCACCTCCATCATCACTGCCACGCCCGAAGCAGCGTCGTTGGCTGCCAGGATGGGCTTGTGCCAGTTGGCCTCGTCAGGGTCGTTGTCGGCCCAGGGACGGCTGTCCCAGTGAGCACAGAGCAGAATGCGTGTGGTCTGTTCGGGGCGATACTGCGCCATGATGTTGGTTGACTTCAGCACCGTGCCGTCGTAACCCGTCAGGTCGGCGTGCTGCTCGATGACGTGGCAGCCGTATTGCTTGAATTTCTCCACAATCCAGGCGCGACAGTCGTCGTGTCCCTTCGTGTTCATGGCACGCGGGCCGAAGTCGCACTGCTGCTGGCAGAACGCGTAGGCCGAGTCGGCATCGAAGGCCGGGCCCACGGGGTTGGTTTTCTCCAGCGCCTCCACGTCCTCCGTTTCTGGCGAGGGACTGGTGAGGGCTGCAATGGTGTTCCATCCGTAAGCGATGGCGGCAACGAGCAACGCCGCAATGCCTGTGGTCATAATGATTTTCCTTTTCACTTTTTACTACTTTACTATTTTTATCATTTCCCCATTCACTTTCTTCAGGCCTTCTTCCCCTGCACCTCCGTCATCACGCGCAGCCAGTTGCCACCCCAAATCTTGCGGATGTCGCGCTCGCTGTATTTGCGTCGCAGCAGGTGCAGCGTGAAGTTGATGAGTTCCGACGAATCAGCAATGCCTCTCACGCCACCGTCGCCGTCGAAGTCGGTGCCCAGTCCCACGTGGTCGATGCCCATCACTTCGATGGCATGTTCCAGGTGGCTGATGGCGTCGAGGATGCTGGCCTCGCCCTGCTTGCGCAGGAATCCGCCGTAGAGCGTTGTGTGGGCCACTCCGCCGCGGGCAGCCAGTGCCCGCAGCTGGTCGTCGGTCAGGTTGCGCGGATGGTCGCACAGCGCACGGCAGTTTGAGTGGCTGCACACGATGGGCGTGTCGCTGATCTGCAGAGCGTCGTAGAAACTCTTCTCGCCGGCATGACTCAGGTCTACCATGATGCCGCAGGCGTTCATCTGCCGGATGACCTGTTCGCCAAACTGGCTGACGCCGTCGTGGGTATTGCAGCCGCGTGCCGAGTCGCAGATGTCGTTGTCGCCGTTGTGGCAGAGTGTGATGTAGACCACGCCGCGCTGTGCAAACCGCTTCACGTTCGACAGGTCGTGCTCCAGTGCCAGACCGTTCTCGATGGCGAACATGATTGACTTGCGGCCCTGCTGCTTGTCGGCATAGAGGTCGGCAGGCGTGCGGGCCAGGCTCAGGTAGCGGCTGTTCTGGCTGACGATGACTTCTATCTGGTCGAAGATGCCGTTGGCATAGGAATAGGGCGTGGTGGCGAAAGCCTTGTCTCTCACGCCTTCGAACGACGACGACTGCTGCAGTGTGGCCGAGAACGTGTCGCCCAGCTTGGGCTGGGGCAGATAGGCGGCCATGATCACGGCATCCTGATGGCCGTCGGTCATTTTGTGCAGGTCCACGAGAATGCGCTTGTCGCGCTGTTCGAAGTGGATGCCCTGCGGGAAGAACATCGGTGTGTCGCAGTGGGTGTCGAGCGTCAGGATGCGCTGGTGCAGCTGTTTGGCTGCGCGGAAGTTCTGCGCCTGATCCACCAGCCAGCGGAACAGCGGTAGACCGTCGCCGCCCAGCCATTCAGGATGCCACTGCACGCCCATGATGGGCTTGTGCTCGGTGCTCTCCATCGCCTCGGCCACACCGTCGGGGGCTTTGGCCGTGATGCGGAATCGCTGTCCGGCATCGTCGACGGCCTGATGGTGGAACGAGTTCACGCAGAGGGTCGTCGCCTGCTTGTAGATGTAGGCCAGCGTAGAGTCGGCCTCAATGCTGACGCGGTGGGTGGCTTCCCCGCGGTCGGCGTCCTGCGAGTGCTTGATGTCGCTGCTCACGTCCTGCTTCACGTGTCCGCCCAGTGCCATGGCCAGCGTCTGCATGCCGCGGCAGATGCCCAGCATGGGAATCTGGCGGTTGTAGGCCAGTCGGGTGATGAGCAACTCGGGCAGGTCGCGTGTGGCGTTGATGTTGTGCAGTCCCTTCGCAGGTTCCTCGCCCGCCCACAGCGGGTTGTAGTCGCCGCCGCCCGTCAGCAGCAGCGCGTCGATGTGGTCCAGCGTGCTCACGATGACGTTCTTGTCGGCCACGGGAGGTATGATGACGGGCGTGCCGCCGGCCTCTACTATCTGGTCGTAGTAGGCGTGGCGCAGCGTAGCATCGATTCCTTCGTAGTTTGCCGTGATGCCGATGATGGGGCGATGGGCACCCTCGGGATAGGTGCTGTATATCTCGTCGAGATACGATTGCAAGTTGAAGTTCTTCATTGTCGTCGTTATGTGGGGTGAGATGCGATAGAATAAGGGTGTGTCAAGCTTGACACACCCTTATTCTTATTTTTTCTTCTTCTTCAGGGCAGCCGGAACCTTGCTCTGGTCTACTTTCGTCTTGGCCTTCATGTTGTTGTCCTCGAAACCAAGGAGTTCAACAGTGAAGATGAGCGTCGAGAAAGGCTTAATCTTGCCTGCCTGGCGCTCGCCGTAGGCCAGTTCCTGCGGGATGTAGAGTTCCCACTTCGATCCTGTGGGCATCAACTGCAGGGCCTCGGTCCAACCTTTGATGACCTGGTCGCAGCGGAACTTCGTGGTCTGCGGGTTGCGCTCGTAGGAACTATCGAAGACAGTGCCGTCGATCATCTTACCCTCGTACTTCACCTCCACGGTGTGCTCCTTCTGGGGCTTTTCGCCGGTGCCCATCGTCAGCACTTTGTACTGCAGTCCGCTGGGCAGCGTCACCACGCCTTCCTTCTTGGCATTCTCAACCAGCCAATCGGCGTTCTGCTTCTTGTAGGCCTCGGCCACCTGAGCCTTCACGGTCTTGTTGGTTCTGTCGAAGAAGTTCAGGGCAGCCGTGTCGCCAATCAGGCTCTCGTCCTTCATCAGCGATGCCACGAATCCTTTGTAGAACAGTTCGTCGTTGATCACCTTGTCGCTACCTTCGAAGTCGGCCTTCATGCTGGGCAGGATGCGCTGGTTGGCCATCTGGGCAATCTGCGTGCCGGCCTGATAGGCGTTGTAGCCGGGCTCGTTGTGATGAGCTGTGGCGTCCTTGAAACCCTTCACGAAGTCGGTCATGTAGGCAGTGTCCACCTTCAGCTGCTGCACCAGGTAGGGCAGCAGTCCCGTCGTGGCGGTCTTACCGGCGGCATAGCTCAGCGAGTCGTTGAATGTGGCCAGCACCACCGGCTCTTCAGCAGGCTGCTCAACTACGACTGCCGTCTGCTCGGCCTTCTTTTTCTTATCTTTCTTCTTGCCGGCAGTGGCCGTGCTGAACGAAGCGCTCAGCACGACTGCTGCTGCAAGCAAAACAATTTTCTTCATCGTTAGTGTTGTTATATTCCTTGACTTCTCTTACTTAATTCCCAGCAGTTCAATCTTGAAGGTCAGAGCCGAGAAAGGCTTGATCTGTCCGGCCTGGCGCTCGCCGTAGGCCATGTCCTGCGGAATGTAGACTTCCCAAACCGAGCCGACGGGCATGTGAACCAGAGCCTCGGTGAAGCCCTTGATCACCTGATTGGCGCGCAGGTCGACGGGCTGGCCCTTCTTGTAGGAGCTGTCGAACACCTCACCATCGATGGTCTTACCCTCGTAGTGAACCTTCACCATCGAAGTATCCTTCGGCAGCGGGCCGTTGCCTTCCTTCAGCACCTTGTACTGCAGACCGCTGGGCAGTGTCTTCACGCCTTCCTTCTTGGCGTTGGCAGCCAGGAACTTCTCACCAGCCTCCTTGTTCGGACCGAACTCCTTCAGAGCGGTCTCGGTCTTGATCTGCTGCATCTTGGCCTGGGCCGTGGTCTGAGCCTGGTCCATCGTCATCTTCTGGTCCTTACCCGTGGTACCAGCCACGAAGCCGGCCATGAAGTTCTTCAGCGAGATGGTCTTCGTAGAGTCGTTGCCGAAGGCCTCGCGGTTGATGCCCACCACCATCTGGTTCGAAATCTGCTGGCCAATCTGGATGCCGGCATAGTAGGCAGCCTTCTTCTTGTCGTCACCGGCGTTGGCACCGTCGTTCAGACCCTTGATGAAGTCGTTCATGTAGGTGGTGTCGATGCTCAGACGGTCTACCAGATACTCCTTCAGACCCTGGCTCTGAGCCAGACCGATGGCATAGCTCATCGTGTCGATGTCGTTCTTCAGATTTGCTTTCGGAGTCGAGTTGCCGCACGACATGAAGGTAGCGGCAGCGATAGCCATAGCGGCTACAAATGTCAGTTTTTTCATTGTGTTTGTTTTTGTTTTTTTTGTTGTTGATATTTTTCTTGTTGTTTCTTGCTTTTTTTTCTAGTTCTTCTAGATTACCTAGTTTTTTCTAGATTACCTAGTTTTTCTAGATTACCTAGATATTCTAGATGACCTCCAGCAGCTCCACGTCGAACACCAGGGCCGAGAAGGGAGGAATGCTGCCGCCGGCGCCACGCTCGCCGTAGCCCAGATGGTAGGGGATGAAAAAGCGATACTTCGCGCCCTCCTGCATCAGCTGCAGACCCTCGGTCCAACCGGCTATCACGCCGTTCAGCGGGAACGTGGCAGGCTCGCCGCGCTGGATGCTGCTGTCGAACAGCGTACCGTCTACCAGCATGCCCTCGTAGTGGCACTTCACCTGGTCCGTGGCCTTCGGCTTGCGGCCGTTGCCCTCGCGCAGCACCTGATATTGCAGGCCGCTGGGCAGCGTCACCACGCCTTCCTTCTTGGCATTCTCTGCCAGATACTGCTCGCCCTCGGCCTTCAGTGCCTTGTGCTTCTCGGCAGCGGCAGCGCGCTGCTTCTTCTCCTGTTCCTGGAAGAACTCCTGCACAATCATCTGTGCCTCGCGGTTGTCCAACTGCGGCTTCTTGCCCTGCAGCACATCCTTGATGGCCTGGCCGAAGTCGTCGATGTTCAGGCCCTCGGCACCCATGTCGGCCAGCTGACGGCCGATGCCCAGACCCAATGCGTAACTTACTTTATCCATTTCTCTGTTTATCGTTATTGTAATCTTTTACCTCTTTTATTTTTTACCTTTTTATAAAATATCGTGCAAAGTTACAACTTTTCTTCGATTGCCGTGCATTATTTCGCGAAAAAACACTAATTTTGTACTTAATTAAGGACTCTAACCCACTTGACCCCATTATTATGAAAAAGAAAATCGTATTCCTCACGGGAGCAGGCATGTCGGTAGAAAGCGGATTCAAGACCTTCCGCGGAGCCGGCGGACTCTGGGAAGACTATCCCGTGGAGCAGGTGGCCAGCCACGAAGGATGGCTCATGGACCCCGTGCTCGTCAATAACTTCTACAACCGGCTGCGCCGAAAACTCTACGACGCCCAGCCCAACCAGGGACACCTGCTCATCGCACAACTCGAAGACCGCTACGACGTCACGGTGGTCACCCAGAACGTAGACAACCTGCACGAGAAGGCAGGTTCCAGCCACATCATCCATCTGCACGGCGAACTCACGAAGATGTGCTCCTCGCGCGACCAGTTCGACGAGCGCTACGTGCGCGAGCTCGGCCCCGACGATCCCGACGTCAAGGAGGGCGAACTGGCTGGCGACGGCTCGCTGCTGCGACCCTTCATCGTGTTCTTCGGCGAGAGTGTGCCCATGATTTCGCCTGCCGCCGAGGCAGTGGGCGAAGCCGACATCTTTGTCATCATCGGCACCTCGCTCAATGTCTATCCCGCAGCCGGACTGGCCCACTACGTGCGCCCCGGCACGCCTATCTTCCTCATCGATCCCGACGACGTGAAGGCCAGCGGCATTCCCAACCTCACCCACATTCGCAAGGGTGCCAGCGAAGGCATGCGCCAGCTCGTCGACCTGCTGCCGTAGCCGCATCACCCGTCTTCGCGATGCTGAAGGCGTCCCTTCCGCAATAATAAGAACAGCCCGTCTGGTAGAAATTGCCAGGCGGGCTGTTCAAGACCATACAGTTTGTGTTGTTATTTAACTTAAATTACCGTGCAATTTGACTTAAATTGCAAATGAACTTAAGTTAAATTTCAAAACAACTTAACTTAAATCACTTTTTCAGGTGAATGCAATCCTTAAATAACGGAAAATGCCCGCCTGGCTATGAAAACCAGGCGGGCGTTGGGTCGTTTTTTTAATTGCGTCAGCTCGCGGTAGAGGTGGGCGAGTGAGTTTGGCGTTGTCGTTACTTCACCACCACCTTCTTTCCGTTGACGATGTAGATGCCTTTCGGGAGAGACGAGGTGTTGAGGTGTTGAGACGTCGAGACCTTTTGGCCGTTAAGGTTGTAGATGGCTGTGGTCTCTGCTCGCTTCCCTTCAGCGAGGGGCTGGGAGTCGATGCCCGTCACCACGTCGAGGGGGATGGAGCCGTAGTAGAAGAGGCGGAAGTTGTCGAAGCAACTCCAGTAGTAGCTGCTGGAGGTGCGGCTGCGGATGCCGATCTTCAGCTGGCTGTCGTCCTCTTTCAGTTCGGTGGCAACCTCGCTCTCGTAGTAGCCGCGGGCGAAGTAGGCCGATGCCGAGTGCATGTCGTTGGGGATGTAGAGCGTCTCGCTGTCGTCGCCCACGCTGTACTCGTCGCCGATGCCGAGGGCAGCGGTCTGGCCATAGTCGCAGACGTTGCAGACGCGCTCGGAGTTCATGCCGGCATAGAGGAAGGTGGTGATGCGGGTGTTGCTGCCGCTGGCATAGGCCTTATAGGCGTTTTCGGCACGGCCAGGACGCTGGAAGGCTTGTGCTCGCAGCACGTAGGTGCCGGCGGGCATGCCCTCGAGGGTCTGGTTGAAGTCGAAGGAGGTCTCGTAGTATTCGCCGCAGGAATAGCTGACGGTGGGCGATCCCACCCAGTTGTCGCTGTTGTCGATGCCCGGGTTCTGGATGAGCAGCGACACGTTGAAGGGCTGGTCGATGTCCGACGGTGTGGCGTTGGCCAGGAAGTTGAACACGGCCTTGCGGGCTTTCTCGACGAGCTGGGCCACCTGCACGGCATTGGTGGCGCTGGAGGCGTCGGCCTCTATCTGTGCGATGATGTCGGCGAGGGCCTGGTCGGTGCCAGCCTCGTCCTCGGTGTGGGGCACGCTGCTGAGCGAGCGCAGCTGGTTGAGAATGTCGTCGACCTGTGCGCGGAAGGCTCCCATGCCGGCCTTGTCGAAGTCGGCAGCCTGTTCGGCGGTGAGGATGAGCCAGCGCTGTGAGGTGGCGCTGTTGGCCAGGTTGAAGGTCTCGGTGGTCACCTTGCCTGCTGCTGCGGCAGCCAGTGCTCGCGGGTTGCGGGCAGCGTGGTGCAGCATCCAGTAACCGCGCGGGTTGGCTCCGTCGGTATGGAGATCGATGGCGTCGACGCGCGCTTTCATCAGGTGGAAGTCGGTGCTGGCGCTGGTGGCGGCGTTGGTCTTGGCGGTAGAGCCGTTCAGGTAGAGGTAGTGGCCCGTCTTGGCATTGCGGAACTGGTAGTACTGGTTCTGGGGTGTGAACGTGACATACCAGGCAGCGTCGTCGTTCTTGTCGAGGTCGCTCAGGGCGATTTCCTTCCAGGAGAGTGTGCCGTCGGCGTTCTCAGCCAGGTAAGACGTGTAGAAGCCGCAGTTCTCGTTTTCGCTCTTCAGATAGTACTTGGCGCCGTCCTGCAGCTCCAGCGCGTAGCATGGATTGGCAAAGTGCTGGCTGGAGGGTTGCAGTCCGTCCTCCATGAGAGCCTGGCAGATGAGCGAGTTGCCCACGTAGAGCAGGTCGGTGCCGTTGTCCTCGTGGGCACCGTTGATGCCGTAGGGCCACATGTGCTGGGTGTCGCCGTTGAGTTGTGCGGTGGGACTGTTGTCCCAGAAGCGCAGCACTTCGGTGACGCGGTCGCCAAGCCAGTAGCCTCGGTCGCCGTTGGTGCGCATGTCGCCGCTCCACCAGATGCCGTTGGTGCCCACACCCACGCCGTGGAGCATCTCGTGGAGGATGGTGCCTGCGCGCTGGTAGGACTGGTTGTCGCCCACGCGGATGTATCCGCCGTAGGAGCAGTCGGCCGTTGGCGTGCCGGGGTTGTGGCCCACGTTGAAGTAGACGTCCTGAATGCTGGTGAGGTCGTTCCATAGGTTGACGGCGCGTTCGGTGGCCTGGCGGATGCGCTCGCGGGCACTGGCATCGCCGCCGTCACGTATGCCGTAGGTCATGGTGCCCTTCGGCAGGGTGTAGAAGTGGATGACGTCGCCATAGAACACCTCGCCGCTCTTCAGTCGCACGTAGCCGCGCATGTGGTAGCGGGTGGCGGGTGTCAGTTCCTTCAGCCAGTAGATGCGTCCGCTGTTGTTGAGGTAGGCGGTCGTGAGGGCGTCGTCGACGGTGGGCTGGGCGTTCTCGCTGCTATAGCAGAACCCCTGGTCGGCAATCAGTGCCGATGAGATGCCCGAGACGGTCATGCGTCCGAAAGCCATTGTGGCTCCGCGTGCATAGCGCTTGTCGGTGGTGATGGTCTGGGCTGTGGCTGCAGCGGTGCTGATGAGCGCCAGCAGCAGCGTGAGCAGAAAGTGTCTTGTCTTCATTGTCGGGATATGGTTTTATAGTTATTTTCGGCAAAGGTAGTGATTTTTTGCCAATCAGCGAAATATAACTGCTCTTTTATAAGGTGTTTACGAAAAAAACACTATCTTTGCAGCATAAAAAACCTAAAAACAAACAAAGAAAATGATGAAACATCTGTTTTTGAGAACGTCGCTACTGCTGGCGCTGGCCGGTGGCAGTCAGGCGGCTTTGGCTGACGAGGTGGAGGCCATGTTCCTCGTGGCCGAACTGCAGTCGGGCAAGACCGAGAGCGTCATGCTGACCAACGATGCCGACGCCGACGTGCCCCGTCTGCTGAACAAGGAGCGCGTCATCATCATCGGCGGTCAGCGCTACAGCACCAGCGACGTGAAGGGCATCAGACTGGAGAAACGCATGGTGGATGGCATCGAGACCGTGGCAACGCCCGACGTTGCACCCGACGATGCTAAGCGCCATACGGTCTACGACCTGCAAGGCCGGAAGGTGGAAACGGGAAGTCAGAACTGGGAGAATCTCCCGAAGGGAGTGTATATCGTTAACGGAAGAAAGGTGGTGGTAAGATGAAGACAAAGACGCTGCTTGCCACACTGGCACTGATGGTGCTGGGCTGCGCCAAGGCCGCGGCTCAGGACACGCTGTGGGTGAAGTACGACAATCGCTTCACCGCCAACAAGAACTATGTCATCCGCAATGCCGACTCGCTGGAGTTCCGCATGAACGACCGCAACGGCGCCTATCCCGTGCTGCGACTCTACAACACCAACTTCAGCAAGGGCTACACCGAATACCGCCTGCAGACGCTCTTCGGCGACAGCCAGTTTGCCGGCACCATCATGTTCGGCAATCCTGGGCGCATTCTCTGGCACCCCAGCACCTACTCGGGGAACAACTACATGGACGACAACAGCCGCTGGAGTTTCAGCCGCTCGATGGAGAGCGAGCATTTCGTGGTGTTCTGGGAAAAGGGCTTCGGCAGCGACCCCACGAAGGCGCAGACCTACCGCTTCAATCCGAAGACCGTGTTGCAGAATGCCGAGAAAATCTGGGACACCTACGTCACCCAGCTGGGATTCCTCGTGCCGGGACGCTCCACCACCGATACCTATAAGATTCAACTCTACGTGCTTTATCAAAGCGAGTGGCGTGCCGACGCCTCGGGTGTCGACGGCAAGATGGGCATCGGCCACATGAGTGCCGGCGCCATTGGCGCCCGCGGCGGTCACACCGTGGCCCATGAGATAGGCCATACGTTCCAGTATCTGGTGTCGGCCGACCTGGGACAGCAGCACGGATATAACTACGGCTATGGCGAAGGCGCCTCGGGCGGCAACGGCTGGTGGGAGAGCTGCGCCAACTGGCAGGCCTACAAGGTGTACCCCGAGCGCCAGTTCACCGACGGCGAATACTTCGAGGGCCATCTGCCCAAGTGCCATCTGAACCTGCTCCACGAGGACTGGCGCTACGAGAACTGCTTCGTGCAGGACTATTGGTGCATGAAGCACGGCCAGGACTTCATCGGTCGCCTCTGGCGCGAGTCGAACAAGCCCGAGGATCCCGTGGAGACCTATAAGCGACTGAACAAACTCTCGCAGGACCAACTCTGCGACGAGTTCTACGAAGGTTTTGCCCGCATGGCAACGTGGGACATCGACGGCATTCGCGACCGCGCCAGTCATCGCATCGGTCAGCACCAGAGCCATCTGACTCGCACCGACGAGGGAGCCTGGCGCGTGGATGCCGCCTACTGTCCGCAGAACTACGGCTACAACATCGTCAACCTGAACGCCGCTGCGGGCGGCACGGTGGTGAAGGCTCATTTCAAAGGCATCGCCGGTGCCGACGGCTATCGCAAAATCAATGTCGGCAAGGCTGGCTGGCGCTATGGTTTCGTGGCCTACACGCAGGACGGACAGACCATCTACGGCGAGACAGCCCGCGACAAGGAGGGCACCGCCACGCTGACGCTGCCCGACGGATGCCAGCGCCTGTTCTTTGTCGTCATGGGCGCACCCACCGAGCACTGGCGACACCCTTGGGACGACAATGCCCAGAACGATGAGCAGTGGCCCTACGAGGTGACCTTCGAGGGTACCGACCTCTACGGCCAGTTCCCGGAATATCCTGCCGACTACGAGCGCCGCGACACCACCGTCTACATCAATGCCGAACTGGCCTACGACGGGTCAAACTACACCTCCACCCGCGTACAGTACGACATGGCAGCCATCTCTCAGGCTCTCGGACTCTCCACGCAGCAGCTGAAGAGCCTCGGACGCACGGCGTCGTCGAATCCGCGCTTCGTGGGAGTCGATGCCAACGGCACCATCCACACCGGCACCACCACGTCTACCTCCTCCAGCACTTGCTACGGCCATTGGTTCACAGCGCAGGGCAACGTCTGCAACTACGACTCGTCAGCCCGCATTTTTGCAGAGCTCTACCCTGATACCTACAACTGCTACGTAGGTCAATATCCAGGCCGCCTCACCCGCGGACATACCTATACCATAAGGCAAGCGGTGCAGTACCTGCACGAAGGCAAGCGCTACACCGCCACAATGGTTGTACAGCTGAAAATAAAGTAAAAAAGAAGGGGAGCCCACATTCAGGACTCTCCTTCTTTCATATATCACAAGTAATTTTTTCTCTTATCTGCAAGCCCAGTAGTTACAGCCGTTCATGGCCATCTCTACCTGGTTGAGGCCGTCCTGATTGAGGGCGACATCCATCTTTCCCTGCGGGGTGGTCACCTTGATGGTACCATCCTCGTTGAAGCGGAACATCTCCTTCGTCTCACCGTTCTGCACCTGCATCCAGGCATCGTTCTGCTTGTCGTAGATGAACTTCACCAGCTGGCCGTCGGGTGTGGTGATCTCGTAACCGTCAATGAGGGTCTTCACGGCATAGTAGCGGCCGTCGCTGCCCATCACCTGCTGCGTCTTACCAGCATTCTTTGCCAAAGGATTGTCGCCACTCCAGAACTCGATGGTGTTCAGGATGAGCCAGTCGATGGTAATTGTCACACTGCCCACGATAGGCATCAGGATGAAGCCCACAATGGCGTTGAGGAACTTGCTGTTAGTCATCGTGCGCTGCCACTCAGCGTACTTGTTGAACAGACTGAATGAACCGATACACGAGTTCATCATCAAGGCGCCTGCCATGAGGCAAGCAAAAACTTTCACATTTAACTTTTTCATCTTTCTAAAATTTTATTAAGTGAAACATATAATGTTACCTTGTTACCTTGTCACTTTGTTCTTTCTCCGCTACACTACGAAAGCGAGCAAAGCTCGTGGTCCCTTGTTACTTTGTCACTTTGTCACTTTGTCACAAATAGTACACCGCCTCCGGTCCCATGTTGCATAGCAGGTCCAGAATGCTCAGGTCTTCCAGGAACCCCGTTCGCTGCTGGTGAACCTGCCAGTACGGTCTTGCCTTCCACTCTCTGTTGGGAAGGGACTGAGGACAGAGTTCCACCACATCCAGCAGTTCCAGCATCTTCCGCATGATGGCCATGTTGTAGTCCCACAGCAGTTCCCACCGTCGCTCATCGAAAAACACACGCAGGTCGTCGGCATAGTAATCGAAGAACGGACTCTGACCGTAGGCTGTCGCAAGGGCATTCCAGTGCTTCGTGCGCCAGTTGTCGTGGTCGCTCAGCCGCACCTCAGTGATGGCCGACGGATGACGCTCTATGCTCACGGGAACCGTCAGTTTCAGTCTTCCGTTCGCAGTGCCAATCATGCAGTGGTTGCGCGTGGTCTGCTTCACGTAGTTTTCCCCGTTGTCAATCGCATCCAGCCCTTCACGTATCAGTTGTCCATACCAACTCACCGGACCGAAGAATGTCGTGTGCAGCATCGTCACTATTTGATGTTGTCCACCATACGGAACAGGCGGTTCCAACGAATGCCCTTCAAGCCGCTGCGGTCGGGGTCGCTGCTCCACCAGATGAAGATAGGTTTACCCACGATGTGGTCCTCGGGCACGAAGCCCCAGTAGCGCGAGTCGGCAGAGTTGTGGCGGTTGTCGCCCTGCATCCAGTAGTAGTCCATCTTGAACGTGTAGCTCGTTGCATGCTGTCCGTTGATGTATATCTGACCGTTCTTCACCGTCAGCTCATTGCCCTCATACACCTTGATAGGTCTTTCGTACACGGCAATATTGTTCATGTTCAGTTCTATGCTCTCACCCTTTTTCGGAATCCACACCGGGCCGTAGTTGTCGCGGGTCCAGCCGTAGGCGGCATTGCGCGGATACACTTGGTCGTTGCCGTCAATCTCCGTGTTCAGGCTCACGCTCTCCACCACGTCCTTCCTTCCGGCCAAAGCCTTAGCAGCCTGCTTCGTCAGAGGCATCACACCGTCGCGGTTCAGCTGTGCCAGCTGCTCCATCGAGATGCCCAACTCTTCCATCAGTTCCTCAGGCATGTGCTCTTTCAATTTCACGCGATATGTGTACTGAACGTTGTCGGGTTCTTTGTTAGGCTTGCCGTCGAGGTACACCACGCGGTTCTTCACCTGCAGCGTCTGTCCGGGCAGGCCCACACAGCGCTTCACGTAGTTCTCTCTCCTGTCCGTCGGGCGCCAGTCTATGCTGCCATACTGCACAGGATTGTTTTCCACATACTGCCGCCCCATGGCATACACTTCCTTGTACATGTCGTACACCTGCTGTTGGTTCATCGTCGAGAAGTCGGGCATGCCCACGTTCTGCGCATACAACTGCTGACCGTAGTCATACACCATTCTGTAGTACTCCGTCTGGTAAGGCTGCTCGGTCAATATTGTGTCGCCGGCAGGATAGTTGAACACCACAATATCGTTCAGATCCACCTTTCCCAGACCTTTCACGCGGCGATAGTCCCAGTGAGGCCATTCTATGTACGACTTCGTGCCAATCAGCGGCAGCGTGTGCTGCGTCAGTGGCATCGTCAGCGGAGTTTGAGGAATGCGAGGACCATAGCTCACCTTCGACACAAACAGGTAGTCGCCCGTCAGCAGGCTCTTCTCCAGCGAACTGCTCGGAATCACGTAGTTTTGGAAGAAGAACTGATTGATGAAGTACACTGCCACCAGTGCAAACACCAGCGCGTCGACCCACGACATCACAAATTTCACGGGGCCCTCAGCCTCCTTCCACCACTGCCACCTGATTTTCTTCGTGATGTAAGCATCAAAGATAAACGGCACCACTACCAGTCCGAGCCACGACTTCAGCCAGTACAGAAACAGCAGATACAGTGCCAGCACTACCAAAAACTTCGCCCATTGGGCCGCCATGTTAGTCTTCTTCTTATTCTTTTCCATTTAAGCTCTTGAACATTAAATCTTGAATCTTGAATCAAAGAGTATTTTATATCCTTACTCATTAAAACCCAAACAAATCCTCCATCGTCAGCAGTCCTTCGTGCTCCAGCGTGTACTCTGCAGCCAGCACAGCACCCAGCGCAAAGCCGCGGCGAGAGTGAGCATCGTGTGAAATCGTGATGCAGTCAGCAGCCGAGTCCCAGCGCACGGTGTGGATGCCAGCCACCTCACCACGGCGCAGAGAGTCCACGCGCAGCGTACCGGCATCGTAGGGCCGGTTCTCCTCGCCTTTCACCCACGACGACTTCCTGTCAACGTTCTCAATGATACCCTCGGCCAGCGTGATGGCAGTGCCGCTCGGAGCATCCAATTTGTGGATGTGGTGCGTCTCCTCCATATGCACGTCGTACTGCGGAAAATCGTTCATCAGCTTCGCCAGATAACGGTTCACAGCCCCGAATATCGCAACACCCACCGAGAAGTTCGAGGCCCAGAACAACGTCCTGCCACCCTCCTTGCAAGCCTTGCGCACATCCTCACCGTGCTCAGCCATCCAGCCCGTCGAGCCGCTCACAACCTTCACACCACGCTCCCAGGCACGCACATAGTTGCCGTATGCAGCAGTCGGCGACGTGAACTCAATCGCAACGTCAGCACTGCCGAATGCCTCGCTCCCGAAGTCATCCTGATTGTCCAAGTCGATAATCGACACAATCTCATGACCACGCTCGCGAGCTATCTCTTCAACCATACGGCCCATCTTGCCGTAACCAATCAATGCTATCTTCATACCCTATCTTATCGCTATTGTTTTTTTGACTGAAAAAAATGGTTTCAAGTTGCAAAGGTAAACATTTTCTCCCACATACCCCTCATCCTTGCGCCACTTTTTTACCTTTTAACCTTTTTACAATTTTATTATTTCACAACAATCTTCCGGCCGTTCTGTATGTAAATACCCTTCGGAAGCCGTAAGCTACCTTGGTACTCTGTTGCCTCGTTGCCTTGCCCCACGCGGCGGCCTTGCAAGTCGTAGACACCCTCCTTTCCCTTCAGCGAGGGGGTGGAGGTAGGCTCCTGAACCACGAGTTGTGTGTCGTCAACCAGCTCCTTCCGCGGAATGCTCAGGAACGTCAGCGGATACACGATGCCCGTCTCCAGCGAATAGTCCTCGAACAGCAGTCCCAGGTTGCCGTTCTCCAGCACCGTCATCACAACATAGCGCGAGCCGCCGGCCTGCACCTGCATCACTTCCTCCCACTTCTTTCCCTGGTCAGTGCTCTTGTAGAGCTTCAGGTTCTTATGTGCGCCAGTCGTCATCGTGTGCAGGATTACGTCCTGCCCGCCGTCCTTCGGGCGTGCATAGTAGATGATGTCCTGATTGTTCGCACTCTGCTGCGACAGCTGCGAGTTCGTCGACTGCGTGCCCCACTTGAAGGTCAGCGTGCCGTCCGTGTTCTTCGTGTAGGTGCCGAAGTTGAAACCTCTTGCACCAGCCCTGCGCACCGAGGCTATCAGTCTGCCGTCGTCCGTTTGTTCCAGTTTCGCCTCGTCGCCGCCGGTGAAGACCACCTCACGGCTGATGTGCCACGTCTCGCCGTCGTCAGTAGAGTAGAACACGTAGTCGTTCGAATTGCTGATGTGTCCCGTCTGCTTCTCGTCCGTGTAGCATTGGGCAGGCAGCAGATACATCAGCACACCGTCGTTCGTATACAAACCCTTGCCCGACGTCACGAAGTAGTCGAACAGCCCGTACTGCGTGTGGTCCTTGATGCGGCCTGTCTCCTTCAGGTCAACGGGCTCGCTCCATGTCTGGCCGTTGTCGTCGGAGGTCGACATGCAGATGCGGTTCAGCCCGTAGAAGTAGCCCGTGTTGCCGGCGGCAAACAGACAGTACAGCCTTCCGTCCTTGCCCACGGTCAGCGACGGGTCGCCGTAGCCGCATTTCGCGTCGTTGCCCGAACCCTGACCCTTGGCCACCACCACCGGCTCGCTCCACGTGCGGCCGCCGTCGGTACTGCGGCGGGCCACGATGTCTATCAGGTGACCGCCGCCAATGTCGGCCGAGCTGCCGTAGCGTTTGTCAGCCGCAGCCACGATGCTGCCGTCTTTGGCCACGCAGAGGGCCGGAATACGATACACGTTGCTGCCGTAGGTCGTCGGCACGAACGGGTGGCTCTGCACGTCGAATATCTTCATGCTGCCCTGAGGATTGCCCGTCGCCGTCAGGTCGCACAGCGTGCCCTCAAAGCCGTTGTAGTCATAGCTGAGGCCCGTCGCGGCAGCGTCGATGACATTTTCGCTTTCCTCCTTTGAGGCGTCGGCTGAAGGCAGCGTTTCGCTCACGGTGGCACACAGCCAGTAATAGTGCCTGCCCTTCTCAACCGTGCCCAGCTTCACCGTCGCCAGACTTCCGTCCACACTGGCTTCCAGCTCCCTCAGGAAACTCTTCTGGGCAAGAAACTCTACCGTGTTGCCCGTCTCGTAGAGCGTCACCTTTTCCATTGCCTCCGCGTTCGTCAGGTCGAATGTCATCACGGCATTCTCCATCTGCTGGAACGGATTCACCTCCATCCTCAGCAGCACTGCCTTCTCCGAGCCGCGGCCCGTCGTGCCGTAGCCCTGACTCACCACGATGTTCTCTGGCGTCACAGCCAGACGCGGGTCGTAGCCAATCGTCACCGTCTTCGCCTCAGCGTCCACCGTCACCTCCTTGCTGCCGGGCATGCTGAAGTCGCCCGCCTCGGGCACCACGCCCGTAGGCAGGAAGAAGTAACCCTTGTTGTAGACCGAGGTCAGGCCGCTCACGTCGCTGCGCTTGCAGCTCACGCGAGCCGTCTCCGGTGCACCGTCGCTCACCACCTGCCAGGCCGTCAGCCCCGCCTTGGCCAGCGAGATGGGGTAGAGGTCGTAGTAGGCACGGCCGGCCGAGCTCGTCTCGCCGATGAAGTAGGCACCGCCCAACAGATAGGGAACGAAATAGTACGAGCCGCCCTTCAGGACGAAACCATTCTTCTCTTCATATCCTACGGTCACCGACGACTCGCCGACGCCCGACACGGGCTTGCCGTTCTGCACGTAGCGGCCGTTCGGCAGTTGCCAGTAGTAGCCATAACTGCTCTTCGTCAGTCTGGTGAAGTAGCGTGCGTCGTTCACGGCTGGCCGCACCATCGCAGCGCTGTAGAATCCCAGCGGATAGTCCGTGCCGTTGTATGTCGTCTCCTCGTCCAGCGTGTAGACAAACTGGCCGGTATACGTGTCGTGCTTCCTGATGCGGATGGCATACCAGCCCTCGTCGCCCGGCACTGCCGACAGCGGTGTGGTGTTGTGAATCAGTCTGCCCACGGCAGTCTCCACCTGCTGCCTGGTGGCGTCGTCGGCCTCACCGACCACCGCCATCGTGAACTGGGCACCCACGTCGTTGTAATTGATGATGGGTCCCGTGTAGCCGTTGCTCACCGAGACGTAGATGTTGCCCGAGGTTGTGAAAATCTTCTTCGTACCGTCGCTCTGCGTGCTCATCGTCACCGCCACAGCATCGTCAGAGAACACCCAACTGTAGCCGTTATAGTTGCCACCCGTCGTGGGAATGGCAAACTTTCCTGCGCCTAAGTTATAAAGGTAATAAGCATTCGCCGAGCCTGCAGGGTAGAACACCCACTGGCAGTTCCGGTCGCTGCTGCTGAACGTCTGGTTGTTCTTGCCGCTCGACCACACCCACTTCTCGCTCTGCGAGGGAGCATACATCAGGGCACCGCGACTGCTGTTCGTGTTGTTCAGCGTCACCACTTCCAGACCTTCTGGCTCCACGTATTCCTCCAGCGCCACCCTGTACAGCCGGTAGTTCTGAGCACTTCCGTTCGTCGTGTTCAGCGTCGTGTAGGAGTATACACCTCCAGTCGTGTGGTCCAGGCCGTAGGTCACGCCCTCGCTTGTGCAGCGGGGGAAGATGTTGCCGTCGCTCTGGAAATTCAGGTCATAGCTGCCGCCCGCCTCCGAGGTCGAGATGTTCCCGTTCCCCGTGGGCACAGGCAGGTAGCGCCCCGACACGTAGTTCTGTATCTTGTACGTCCCGTCGCCGTTGCTCTTCAGGCGGAACACGGCATTCGTGTTCGTTGTACCCTGCAGGTCGTTGATGCTCAGGCCGCCCAACAGCAGCAAGGCATGCGCGTCGTTCTCGTACATGCACTTGTTGTTACGCGGGTTGTAGAGTGCATACAGCCCATTGTCCTCCACGTCGGCCGCAGCCTTCACTTGGTCGCCCACTGCGATGGTGTAAGTCTGTGCCTCCATTGCCGTTGCCCCCAACAGGATGAGCATCAGCAGCATGATCATTCTTTTCGTTTTCATATAGATAAGCATTTTAATATTTTTCTGATTGCAAAGATACAACTTTTTTCTGCCGAATGCAAGAAAATCGCTAAAAACATCTGGGTAGTTGCCTTGCTCCCACCTTAGTCGCTTGCGGAGCATAGCGAAGCGAGAACGTTCTTAACCTTCTTAACTTTCTTAACCCCAAAAAGGACACCCGCCCCGGCCTCGCGGCCAGAGCAGGTGTCCCGCTTCTTTTTTGTTTATAC
>OCVV011359694.1_pt1 | contig 52769 bp, 40 predicted proteins | sample 1539721 | NCBI WGS metagenome assembly OCVV01 (sample SAMN02144230, study PRJEB22623) | gut metagenome | biome: sheep rumen | host: Ovis aries | place: New Zealand
CTTCACCCAGAAGTTGATTTTGAAACAGAAACAGGATTAGTAACTAATGGCATAATTGATTCATTTGATATAGTTACTATTATCTCTGAGATAGGTGATAGATTTGACGTTGTTGTATCAGCAGAATATATAACACCTGAGAATTTTGATAGTGCAGAGACTATCTACGATATGATTCAGAGAATAGAAGAAGAGGAATAATCCCGTATGTTATTTGCTTCTTATGAGTTTATAGGCTTTGTTCTGGTCTTATTTGCATTATATTATCTGGTACCTAAAAGATGTCAGTGGCCTCTTTTACTTATAGCCAGCTATGTATTCTATTTCTTGGCTAACCCTTGGTATCTTGTATTTATTACAGTAACAAGTCTTACTGTTTATGGCTGTGGTCTATGGATGGGAAAGATTGCAGCTACTCAGAAGGAGTATCTTAGCAAGAATAAGGAAAACTTATCTAAAGAAGATAAGAAGACATATAAAAATCAGATGAAACAGAAGAAGTGGAGAGTGCTTCTTCTTGGTTTATTGTTTAATCTTGGCATTCTAGCCGTAATTAAATATACCAATTTTACAATTTATAATATTAACAGCCTTCTTCATATATTTGGAAGCAAGGCAAGACTTGGATTCATAGATATTCTTATGCCTATGGGTATATCTTTCTATACATTCCAAGCTCTTTCATATCTAATCGATACATACAGGGGAACAGTAGAACCTGAAAAGAATGTATTTAAGTTCGCTTTGTTTGTTTCATTCTTCCCACAGCTTGTTCAGGGACCAATCAGCAGATTTGGTGATTTAAGTAAAACATTATATTCAAAGCATAAGTTTGACGGAAAGAATGTAGCCTTTGGATTCCAGAGTATACTATATGGTTATTTTAAAAAGTTAGTTGTTGCCGACAGAATGCTTATAGGTGTTAAGGCTATAATTGGTGCACCTGAAACATATCAAGGAGCCTATGTTTTTGTTGGTATGATTTTCTATGCTCTTGAACTTTATGCTGACTTTACAGGTGGTATTGATATTACTATAGGTATTGCCCAGGTTCTTGGTATAGAAGTAACAGAAAACTTCAGACGTCCATTCTTTTCAAAGAATATAAAAGAATACTGGAACAGATGGCATATTACTATGGGTACATGGTTCACAGAATACATATTCTATCCAATATCTGTATGTAAGCCTATGCTTAAGTTTTCCAAGTTTTCAAGAAAGCACTTTGGAGATGTAATAGGAAAGCGCATGCCAGTTTACCTTGCTTCATTTGTGGTTTGGTTTGCTACAGGTATATGGCACGGTGCAAGCTGGAACTTTATAGTATGGGGACTTGGGAACTTTGTAGTTATTATGATTAGTCAGGAACTTGAACCTCTATATAGAAAGTTTCATAATAGATTCCATGTTGATGGACATACTTCTTATAAAGCATTTTGCGTAATAAGGACCTTTCTTTTAATGAGCGCCCTTAGAACATTTGACTGTTATAGGGATGTGCCTCTTACCTTCCGTATGTTTGGAACAATATTTACTAACTGGAACTGGCATATATTATGGGATGGAAGTTTACTAAGCCTTGGAATTAGTTTATATGATTATATTATTTTAGCTGTATGCGTAGTAATTCTTACATCTGTCAGTCTTGCAGGAAGAACAGGCAGTGTAAGAGAAAAACTTTTAAATAAGCCTTATCCAGTTAGATTTGTTATATTCTACGGACTTCTTGTATGCATTATTATATTTGGCGCTTATGGAATAGGCTTTGATGCAAGTCAGTTTATTTATAACCAGTTTTAATTAAGGTATATATATGAAGAACTTTTTGAAAATTTCAATTTCATTAATAATAGGTATTGCTGGATTATTTCTAATTCAGAGAATCTTTGTGCCTAAATATACCAAGGATGTTGTAGAAGGCTCATTTATAGAAGAATATTATGATGATAAGCCTGACCATGATCTTGTATTTATAGGTGACTGTGAGGTATATGAAAACTTCTCACCTGTAGAACTTTGGCAGAAATACGGCATCAATTCTTATATTAGAGGCAGTGCCCAGCAGCTTATATGGCAGTCATATTACCTGTTAGAAGACACTTTAAAATACGAGAAGCCTAAGGTTGTGGTATTTAATGTATTATCCATGAAATATAACGAACCTCAAAACGAGGCCTATAATCGTATGTCTATAGAAGGTATGCGTTGGTCTATGTCTAAGGTTAATAATATCAATGCTTCTATGATGGAAGACGAGCATTTTGTAGAATATGTATTTCCTCTTCTTAGATATCATTCAAGATGGAATGATTTAACAAGCGATGATTTCACATACATATTTGATACACCTCATGAGTCATTTAAGGGATATTACATGAGGATAGATGAGAAGGCAGCTTTGAATGTTCCTGAGGGTCCTGCCCTTACAGATTATAACTTTGGAGAAAATTCGTATTATTATCTTGATAAGATTACAAAGCTTTGTAAGGACAATGATATAGAACTTATCTTAATTAAAGCACCTAGTCTTTATCCATATTGGTATGATCAGTGGGACAAGCAGATGGTAGATTATGCTAAGGAACATGATCTTACATATATTAACTTCCTTGAACTTACCGATGAGATAGGAATTGATTTTGAACATGATACCTATGACGGCGGACTTCATCTTAATCTTAGCGGTGCCATAAAACTTTCTGACTATTTTGGTCAGTATATTATTGATAATACTGCTGTTACAGATAGAAGAGGGGAGGCAGAATTATCTGCCAATTGGGATAAAGTTATTGCTGAATATAATCAGGAGATTGAAAATCAAAAAAAAGAGTATAATATTACAGATTAGGATTAATAATCTTAAAGAGGAAAGGAAAATATTATGAAAATCAGAAATCTTTTAATCGCAGGTCTTGCTACTGCACTTCTTTGTGGATGTAGTTCGGGAGAAAAGAGCATAGGTGGTAATAATGAGGAGGCTCCAGCACCAGTAGAGACAGCTACTCAGGATGTAGCACAGGGCGATACAGCTCAGGCAGCACCAACAGGTTACTACCTTACAGTTAATGATTATAAGCTTGCTGTTGATCAGCCAATGGAAACTGTTATAGCTTCTATGGGTAAAGAAGAATCTTACTTTGAAGCACCAGCTTGTGCATTTGACGGTGTAGAAAAGACTTATACATATAACAATGGAGCTATTGAAGTTAGAACATATATAGCTGCTGATGGTAAGGACTATGTTAACTTTGTAGTTCTTAAGAATGACCTTGTATCTACAGATGAAGGTCTTTCTGTAGGAGATAATACAGAAAAGGTTAAGCAGGTATACGGAGAAGATTATAAAGATAACAATGGTTCTTTTGAATATACAAAAGGTAATATGAAACTTCTTATAGTTATTGAAGAAGATGCTGTTGTATCTATCCAGTACATCTCAACTGCAGTAAATAACTAAAAAAAACATATAAAGAGCCTTAAATCCCTTAAAAATTGTACATTTTGTTAATATTTTTTTGAGGGCTTAGGTATTATCATTTTTAATGTTTGGTATAGAAAGAGACTATACTACATAATAAATATTTATTGGAGGAAAACATGAAAAAGTTAGTAAGTATTTTAATGGTACTTGTACTTGTTCTTTCTATGGCTGCTTGCGGCAAGAAAGATGACAACAAGGCTGGTTCTTCAAAGGTTAAGGCTGGTTTCATCTGTTTACATGATGAAAACTCAACATACGATAAGAACTTTATCGATGCAGCTAAGCAGGCTTGTGAAGAAATGGGTATCGAAGCAGTATTTAAGACAAATGTACCAGAAGGTCAGGAATGTCTTGAAGCAGCAGAAGAGTTAGTTGATGACGGATGTAACTTCATATTCGCTGATAGCTTTGGTCACGAAGATTATATGATTGAAGCTGCTAAGGAGTTCCCAGAAGTTCAGTTCTGCCACGCAACAGGAACACAGGCTCATACAGCAGGTCTTGATAACTTCCACAACGCATTCGCTTCTATCTACGAAGGTAGATATCTTGCAGGTATCGTTGCTGGTCTTAAGTTAAACGAGATGATTGAAAATGGTGAGATTACAGCAGACCAGGCTAAGGTTGGTTATGTTGGTGCATTTACATATGCAGAAGTTGTATCTGGTTATACATCATTCTTCCTTGGAATCCGTTCGGTATGTCCATCAGCTACTATGGAAGTAACATTTACAGGTTCATGGTATGATGAAACAGCTGAGAAGGAAGGCGCAAACAAGCTTATCGAGAATGGTTGCGTACTTATCAGCCAGCATGCAGATTCAATGGGTGCTCCTACAGCTTGTGAAACAGCTGGCGTACCTAACGTATCATACAACGGTAGCACAGATTCAGCTTGCCCTAACACATTCCTTGTATCTTCAAGAATTGATTGGGCTCCATACTTCAAGTATGCTATGGGCTGTGTTGAAAGTGGTTCACCAATCGACACAGACTGGACAGGTACACTTCAGTCAGGTTCTGTAGTTCTTTCATACTATGGTAACTCTGTAGCAGAAGGTACAGAAGAAGCAGTAGAAGCTGCTAAGGCTGATCTTGAAAGCGGTAAGTTACATGTATTTGATACAGCTACTTTCACAGTAGACGGCAAGAAGCTTGATTCATATCAGGCAGATGTTGATTCAGATGCTGCTTACACACCAGATCACGAAGTTATCGTTGATGGTTACTTCGATGAGTCAGGTAAGGACTTCCGTTCTGCACCATATTTTGACTTAAATATTGATGGAATCACTCTTCTTGATACAGCATTCTAATCAAAAATGGTTTAAGTTATCTTAAAAAAGATGTATAATAAGGAACGGCGTGAGAGCGCCGTTCTTTTTTCATGCTTATAAATGCATGATGGACTGTTTAGGCCTAGCCTGACAGGTACCCAGCAGGAATACATCTGCTTTTTGATTATGGTAATTATACATTTTGGAGGAATATATAGTGGAAGATAAGAAGATTGCTGTATCTTTACGAGATGTATCAAAAAGATTTGGTAAAGTACAGGCTAATTCCAAGGTATCTCTGGATATTTATAACGGAGAAATCCTTGCTCTTCTTGGAGAGAACGGAAGTGGTAAAACCACACTTATGAACATGTTAGCAGGTTTGTATTTCCCTGATGAAGGTCAGATTGTTATTAATGGTCAGGAGGCTATTATAGCTAACCCAAGAGATTCGTTTAAGTATGGTATAGGTATGGTGCACCAGCATTTTAAGCTTGTGGATGTGCTTACAGCTACAGAGAATATTATACTTGGACTTAATGGTAAGCTTGGTAAGAAGCAGGCTAGAGAAAAGATTGTTGAAATCTGTGATAAATATGGTTTCGACCTGGACCCAGATAAGAAGATATATGATATGTCTGTTTCAGAAAAGCAGACTGTAGAAATTGTTAAAGTTCTTTACAGAAATGCTAGCATACTTATTCTTGATGAGCCTACAGCAGTTCTTACACCACAGGAAGTAGAGAAACTCTTTAATGTACTTCGTAAGATGAAAGCTGATGGCAAGGCTATTGTTATTATTACTCATAAGCTTCACGAGGTTGAGGAACTTTCTGATAAGGTTGCTGTTCTTCGTAAGGGTAAATATATAGGAACTCTTATTACAAAAGAGACAACTATTCAGGAGATGACAGATATGATGGTTGGTGAATCAATCAACCTTGATATCGAAAGACCAGATCCTGTTAATCCTAAGAAGCGTATTGAAGTTAAGAATCTTTCGGTTGTTTCTGATGATGGACTAAAGAAACTTGATGATGTTTCATTTGACATTAACTCTGGTGAGATACTTGGTATAGCAGGTATATCAGGTTGCGGTCAGAAGGAACTTCTTGAAGCTATTGCAGGTCTTCAGAAAACTTGTGATGGTTCAAGCATAACTTACATAGGTGATGATGGAAGCAAGGAAGAGATAGTTGGTATGGACCCACTTAAGGTTTCAAGAATGGGTATCAGCTTCTCATTTGTACCTGAAGACAGACTTGGTATGGGACTTGTTGGTAACATGGATATTGTTAACAACATGATGCTTAGATCATATAGAAATAAGGGTATTCCTGGATTCGTAGAAAGAAAGGAGCCTAGAAAACTTGCTGAAGATGTTGTAAATGAACTTAATGTAGTTACACCTGGTATTACAACTCCTGTTAGAAGACTTTCAGGTGGTAATGTTCAGAAGGTTTTAGTAGGACGAGAGATTGCATCTGCACCAAAGGTACTTCTTACAGCTTATGCAGTTAGAGGACTTGATATTAACTCTTCTCTTATGATTTATGATCTTCTTAATCAGCAGAAGAAAAAGGGAGTAGCAGTAGTATTTGTAGGTGAAGACCTTGATGTACTTCTTGCTCTTTCAGATAGAATACTTGTTATGTGCGGTGGTAAGGTCAGTGGAATCATTGATGGAAGAACTGCTGATAAGAACAAGGTTGGATTATTAATGACTAAGTTAGGAGGAGAAGAATAATGGAAAACAAAAGACGCGAGCCTTTATTCCACATTGTTAAAAGAGATACTCTTCCTGCATGGCAGTCAGTTGGAATAAGAATTATAGCTATTCTTATAGCTCTTGTTGTATGTGCCATACTTACAACAGCTCTTACTGGTGATAATCCTTTTGATGTTTATTATACAATGTTCCAGGGAGCATTTGGAACAGAGAGAAAGACGTGGTTCACTTTAAGAGATTTATCTATTCTTTTACTTATATCACTTGCTTTAACTCCAGCATTTAAGATGTGCTTCTGGAATATAGGCGGTGAGGGACAGGTTCTTGCAGGTGCACTTGCTGCAGCTTCTTGTATGATATGTCTTGAAGACAAGATTCCAGACCCTGTTATAGTTCTTCTTATGATTGTTACAAGTATATTTGCAGGTGCCTTTTGGGCATTTATTCCAGCAATATGTAAGGCGGTGTGGAATACCAATGAAACTCTGTCTACTCTGATGATGAACTATATAGCAACCCAGTTAGTTGCCTTCTTTATAATTAAATGGGAAGTTCCAAAGGGTTCAGGAAAGATTGGTATGATTTGTCAGGATTCCCATGTAGGATGGCTTGTTGATCCTATGGGTAACAAATTCCTTCTTTCTATTATTGTAGCTGCTGTTATTACAGTAATTATGTATATATATCTTAAGTATACAAAGCACGGTTATGAGATAGCAGTTCTTGGTGGCAGCGTTCAGACTGCAAGATATGCCGGTATCAAGGTTGGTAAGGTTATAGTTCGTACTGTATGCCTTTCAGGTGCACTTTGCGGGGTAGTTGGCCTTTTGCTTGTAGGTTCTGTAAATCATACACTTACAACTACTATAGTTGGCGGTCAGGGATTTACTGCAGTTATGGTTTCTTGGCTTGCACAGTTTAATCCATTTGTTATGGTACTTACAAGTTTACTTATTATATTCCTTGATAGAGGAGCAAGTGCTATAGCAACAAGCTTTGGTGTAAATGAATCATTCTCGGATATGATAACAGGTATTATCTTATTCTTTATCATAGGCTGCGAATTCTTCATAAGATATAAGGTTATATTTAAAAAGAACAGTGCCGAAGCAACTGTAAATACAGCGAAGGCGGAGGCTAAAGAAAATAGCACTGAAAAAATAAAAGATAAAGCCACAGCAAATGAAGAGAAGGAGGATGATGAATAATGTTTAATTTAGTATCTTTCATTCCTAGAGCAGTAGCTCAGGGCATTCCCCTTATGTTTGGTTCAACAGGTGAAATAATTACTCAGAAGTCAGGTAACCTTAACCTTGGTATTCCAGGTGTTATGTACGTTGGCGCCATGAGTGGTGTTATAGGTTCATTCTACTATGAGCAGTCAGTTGGTAAGGGTAATCTCAATCCTTTCCTTGCTGTGTTTATTCCGTTAATTTGCTCATTATTTGGCTCATTACTTATGGGACTTTTATATTCATTCCTTACAGTAACACTTAAGGCTAATCAGAATGTAACAGGTCTTGCCATGACTACATTCGGTGTTGGTTTTGGCAACTTCTTTGGTGAGTCGCTTATTAAGATTTCAGGACTTGATGTTCCTTCAATTGCACTTTCTAGAACAAGTGCCTGCTTTAGCGCTAAGCTTCCGTTTGCTAAGAGTATGGGCTGGTTTGGAAAGGTATTCCTTTCATACAGCTTCTTGGCATATTTGGCTATTATAGTTTCTATAGTTGCAGCTATTGTTCTTAAGAAGACTAGAGTTGGTCTTCATCTAAGAGCTGTAGGTGAAAGCCCTGAAACTGCTGATGCAGCTGGTATCAGCGTTAGTAAGTATAAATACCTTGCAACATGTATAGGTTGTATGATTGCTGGTCTTGGTGGTTTATATTATGTTATGGACTATGCCTGCGGTATCTGGTCTAACGATGCATTTGGTGACAGAGGATGGCTTGCAATTGCCCTTGTTATATTTGCTATATGGAAGCCTGATGTAGGTATATTTGCATCTATATTATTTGGTGGACTTTATATTCTTTACTTATATATTCCAAGTATGGGACATATGGAGTACAAGGAACTTTACAAGATGATTCCTTATGTTGTTACTCTTGTAGTGCTTATACTTTCTAGTATGCGTAATAAACGGGAAAATCAGCCACCGGCCAAGCTGGGACTGCCGTACTTTAGAGAAGAACGTTAATAATAATTATTGTTGGAGAATATACTATGAAACTATTAGAAGAGAGAATAAGCAAAGACGGAGTTGTTAAGAAGGGTAATGTCCTTAAGGTAGACTCTTTCCTTAATCATCAGCTTGATATTAAGCTTTACAATGAGATGGGAAAGGAATTTAAAAGACTTTTTGCAGATAAGAATATCACAAAGATTCTTACTATTGAAGCTTCAGGTATAGGTATTGCAGCTATAACTGCGCAGTATTTTGATGTTCCAGTGGTATTTGCTAAAAAATCACAGTCAATCAACCTTGACGGTTCAACATACAATACCAAGATTCAGTCATTTACTCATAACAGAGTTTATGATGTTATTGTTTCTAAAAAGTATCTATCAAGCGAGGACCACGTACTTATTATTGATGACTTCCTTGCTAATGGATGCGCTGTTAATGGACTTATAGAGATTATTGAATCTTCAGGTGCCAGCATAGAAGGAATAGGAATCGCTATCGAAAAAGGATTCCAGGACGGTGGTAAGAGCCTTAGAGAGAGGGGCTATCAGGTGGAATCACTTGCTATAGTTGAATCGATGGATGATGAAACAGGAGAGATAATATTCAGACATTGAAACAAGATTGGGAGATGAGTTAATTAATGAAAGAAGAAAAGAAAGAGAACGACGGCTTTTGGTATAAGGTTGCCAACTTCATCGTTAACAAACGAAAGGCAATCCTTATACTTTTTGTGTTTGCAGTGATTTACTGCGTCTTATGTTTTAACCGGGTAAAGGTTAATCAGGATATTACCAAATACCTGCCTAAAACTTCCGAGACCCGTATCGGTCTTGATACCATGAACAAAGAATTTGTAACTTATGGCAGTGCCAAGGTTATGGTTACCAGTGTTACCTATGATCAGGCAAAAGAGCTGGCTGATTCATTTCTCAAGGTAAAGAATGTTAAATCTGTAACTTTTGATAATGATACAGACCACTATAAGGGAACCTATGCCCTTATTGATGTTACAGTAGATGGTGAAGCGGAAGATAAGGCTTCTATAAAAGCAATAGATGATATTAAAGAACTTCTAAGTAACCATGATTATTACATAGAAACTACTATAGGAGAAGAGGAACGCAATGCCGAATCTCTTAATAATGATATTAGTATTATTCTTATTCTTTCAGTAATTATAATTGTTCTGGTTTTACTGATTTCAACCCATGCATTTGCACAGATTCCTGTATTACTTCTCACTTTTGGTTTGGCTGCTATTTTAAATAAAGGTACAAACTACTGGATGGGCACTATATCTTCAGTTACTGATTCCATCGCAGTTGTTCTTCAGCTTGCCCTTGCTATTGATTATGCCATCATCCTTTGCGACAGATATATGGAAGAACATGAGAAATTGCCTGCAGTTGAAGCATGTAAAGTTGCTTTATCCAAGGCTATTCCGGAAATCAGTTCATCCTGTCTTACAACAGTATCCGGCATGCTTGCCATGATGTTCATGCAGTTTAAGCTTGGTTATGATATGGGATTCGTTCTGGTTAAAGCTATATTGTTCTCACTTGTTGCAGTTTTCTTCTTTATGCCGGGCATATTGCTTATCTTTTCAAACTTAATTGATAAAACCAGACATAAATGTTATGTTCCAAAGATATCTTTTGTAGGTAAGTTTGCATCTCTAACAAAGTGGATTATCCCACCTATATTTGCAGTTATCTTGGTTGTCGGATTTATTATATCCAATAACTGTCAGTACTTATATGATACAAAATCAGTAGAAAGTGCCAAGAAATCCGAAAGCAGAATTGCTACTGAGAAGATTGAAGAAAACTTCGGTTCATCTAACCAGCTTGTTGTTATGGTTCCTGTTGGGGACTATGAGTCTGAGGCTAAATATATAAGAAAACTTGAAAAACTTCCTTATGTTACATCAGCGCTTGGATTGGCTAATCAGAAGATTAATGATGAATATACTTTAACGGAGAAGATAACGCCAAGACAGTTTGCAGAACTTGCAGATCTTGATGTTGAGGTGGCTCAGTTCTTATATGCTGCTTATGCATACGGACAGGAACAGTATGGTCCAGTAATAACAGGTATTGATGATTATTCAGTACCTATACTAGATATGTTTGTATTCCTATATGATCAGTATAAGCAGGGATATGTAAAACTTAGCGCGGACCTTGATAAGACACTTAATGAACTTCATGAAAAATTAGATGATGCCCAGCTTCAGCTTAAAGGTGAGAACTATTCAAGAATTGTTCTTAATCTGTCACTTCCTGTTGAGGGCAAAGAGATATATGATGCTATGAAGACTATAAGAGAAACAGGAGAGGAATATTACGGTACAGGTAATATTATTCTTGTTGGCGGCTCAACAAGCTGTAAGGACTTAAAGGATTCATTTGCTACAGATAACCTGGTAATTAGTATATTAACCTTCCTTTTCGTACTGGTAATTCTATTCTTTACTTTCCAGTCGGCAGGTCTTCCTGTACTCCTTACTATAACCATACAGGGATCAATATGGATTAACTTCTCTATACCTGCAATTGAGGGACAGGGCGTATACTTTATCGCTTATCTGATTATTTCGGCTATTCAGATGGGTGCAACTATTGATTATGCTATCGTTATATCTTCAAGATATATGGTACTTAAGAAAGAGATGAGTCTTAAGAATGCTATTACAGAAACTATTAACCAGGCATTTCCAACTATATTTACTTCAGGTTCAATCTTAGTAAGTGCCGGTTTCTTAATTGGTAATATTTCATCTGATCCAACAGTTGCTGCTATCGGTATAGCACTTGGACGAGGAACAATAATATCTATTTTCTTGGTATTATTTGTTCTACCTCAGATTCTTATGCTGGGTGATACTCTTATTGAAAAGACAGCACTTACTATAAATCTACAACGTGAAACAAAAGAGGCTTCAGGTAAGATTGCAGTAGCCGGACATATCAAGGGATATGTTAATGGTGTCATAGATGCAGATGTTAACGGATCTGTTCAGGGTGAGATGAAAGTTGTAGTTGAAAGTCTTCTTCCTTCAAGAAAAGGCGAGATTAATGAACAGGAAGATGAGGAAGATGATGATACAGATGATGATACAGATGGTTCACTTCTTGAACTAAATCTTGATGAGATTAATAAAGATAATAAAGGAGGTAAGAACTAATGAGAAAACATCTTATTTCCATAAAAAAACATATCATAGCACTTCTTCTTATCAGTATCATTTCTTCTAATGTATTAGAGGTTATGGCGTCTCCTTTAGCTGATAAGGGAAAAGATGGAACTACTAATCAGACTTCTGATAATAAAGCGTCAAATGATAATACAGGCATCGTAAGTGCTGATGAAGTAATAAAGATTAATGATATCGATGATTTTAATGAATTTATCGATAACTGTAAACTTGATAGCTACAGTGTTGGTAAGACATTTATCTTAACCAGAGATTTGGATATTGATATTAAGAACTATAAAGGCGTACCTTATTTTAACGGAACCTTTAAAGGGGATGGCCATACAATCAAGGTTAAGAATCCTGATTATGTAGGTTCTGACTATGGCTTCTTTAGATATGTAGGCAAGCTTGGAATAGTAGAGAATCTTCATGTTGAAGCTGACGTGGAAGCAACGGGTAGTGCCACTAATATCGGTGGTATCTGCGGCGTTAACTATGGAACAGTATCAAGCTGCTCATATACGGGTTCTATCAAAGGTGATAAGAAGGTTGGAGGTATTGTTGGCTTTAATAAGAATGACGCTATAATTACTTCCTGCAGCCAGAATGCTATAGTTCTTGGTACTGATTATACAGGTGGTATCTGTGGATTCAATGCCGGCATAATCTCTGATAGTGAAAACAATGGTGATATTAATATTTCTGAGCTGGATTCATCTGTAGATATAGGTGACAGCGTAGATGTTGGAGCATTTAACATAACAAAAAGTATGATGAACCGCAATGATATGGGGGGTATTGCAGGTGGTTCATCAGGAATAATAACAGCTTGTTTCAATGATGGAACTATAGGATATAACCACTCAGGATACAACGTAGGTGGTATCTGCGGTAGACAAAGCGGTGAAGTTATAGGATGTAGTAACGAGGGTGATGTATATGGACGTAAGGATGTAGGCGGTATAGTTGGACAGGCTGAGCCATATATTGAATCTGAATACTTAAATGACAAGCTAAGCAACACTAAGGATGAGATTAACAGATTATCAGATTCTATTACAGGTATTAACTCAGCTATCAATTCGGCAACATCAGATTCTTCAAAGTATCTGAATAAATTAGTTGATTCTTATGGTAAGGATCTGGATAGTATAAAATCTACTGTTGATGAGATATCAAAGAGTGTATCTGATAACAGTCCTGAAGCAAAGGCTTATATTGTTAGTATTAATAAAGCAATTAAAAATATCGAAGCACTTTCAGAAGAAGAAAAGAAGCTTGCAAAGTCTGTTCCAACAAAGGAAGAAATAGAAGATATAGAAAAGCTTCAAAAGAAGTATGATATCAAAGACTTAGGGGATATCAAGAATATTAAGAATATATCAGCTGAAGATTATAAGAAGCTTAAGGATGCTAAAGACTCTATTGAAAGTGTCAGTGCTAACAAATCTACATCAGATGAACTTCAAAAGAACCTGAAGTCCTTATATGACAACATGGATAAGCTGCAAAGTACATATTCGGTTTCTGCCAATTCAGCAGCAGATGCAGCTCAGAAGTTTGCCAATAATATTAAGGATAACGGAAATTATGATAACCTACAGAATCTTGTTAATTCAGTGGATTCTGGTACCGGTAAGATTCTTGCATCTATCAATGAAGCCAGCGGCCAGTTAAATCATATGTCTGATATGCTTTCAGAGGATATAGAATCAATCACAGGTAATAAAGACCTGATTTATGATGTTTCATCTCTCGATACTATAAGTGCCAATGGAGTTATATCAAGATGTGTTAATAAGGGCAACGTTGAAGGAGATATCAATATAGGTGGTATAGCAGGTACCATGAATATTGAGTACGAAGCAGACCCTGAGCTTGATATTGATCTTACTGAAAAACTTAATATAAGACTTAGAACTTCTGTTAATGACATTATTATTTACTGTGAAAATGATGGTACTATAACTTCAAAGCGTAACTGTGTTGGCGGTATATCAGGCTCACAGGAATTCGGTCTTGTTTATAGCTGCGAATGCTATGGCAACATATCAACAGAAGCAGGAGATTACACTGGTGGAGTTGTTGGCCAAAGTAAAGGTAGTGTATGGCTTTGTTACAGTTTATCAAGACTTACAGGAAAAGCATATGTAGGTGGAATTGCTGGATATGGTGTTAATATTACTGAGTGTATATCTCTTAGTGATCTTGAAGCAGACGGAGAATATCTTGGCTGTATAGCAGGTTTTGTTACTGAAGATGGTACAGTTAAAGATAACTATTTTATCAATGATAACTATGAAGGTATTGATGGTATCAGCTATCAGGGAAGAGCAGAAAGGTCAACCTATGATGAAATCATCTCTATGGAAGGCAAGCCGGAGATATTTGACTATGTGAAGGTTACATTTACTGCAGATGATGAACTTATAACTGAGTCTTCTATACCATATGGAAGTAGCCTTATAAGTGAGGATTATCCAAAACTCGAAGATAAGCCGGGATACTATGTAAGATGGGAAGAACCAGAGAATGAAATCATAAAGAGCAATACAACTATCAATGCTAAGTACATACCTTGGAATCAGTCGTTGGCATCTAGCATCCTTAATGATGACGGCGGTGCTATGTTCCTTGTATCTGGGGAGTTTTACGAAGAGTCAGCTCTTAATATTAAGGAAATCTCCGGCCCAGAGGCTCTTGAAAAAGGAGAAAAACTTAAATATGCATATTCATGGTCTTTAACCAATGTAGACGGACTTAATCTTAATGGATTAACAGGACATTTCTATGTAGGAGACAAGGCTAAGGATGCTGAAATATATATCCTTCAGGATGATAAATGGAGTAAAGTCGACAGCGTAGTAGACGGTTCATATATAACCTGTACTATACCTTATGGTGCATCATTTGCTGTAGTAACAGTTGATAAGGATTATACCTATTACTACATTGCTGGCATAGTATTACTTCTTATAATTATCTTGATCATATCTACTATAAAACGTAGAAAGCTTAAGAAACTACTTAAAGAACGTGAAGAAGAAATACGTAAAAGAGATATGATGGCACGTGTAAATGAGAACTAGGAGTGTGCTGTAGATTTTTGATTTACGCCTTGGCACACCCATCAGGGGCGGCTAGATATATTTGCTCCTAATTGCCAAACGCTACAAGGAACTAGTTCACGAATATCTAAGACGCTCAGGAGAGCCTTCGCGCCTAAGATATTCGGGACGGATTTCCTTTCCGCGGCAATTAAATGTCGCAAATCTACCTAGCCGCCCCTTTGGGTGTGTTTAACTACATAGTTGCAAAATATAACACCCACCAAATATTTGGTGGGTGTTATTATCAGGATTTGTTTTCAGCGTCAACCAGGTTTTCGCCACCGTAAATCTTACGAAGCTTTGGCTTCTCGATTTTACCTGTTGGATTTCGAGGAACATCAGCAAAGATAATCTGCTTTGGCCTCTTGTAACGAGGAAGAGCCATACAGAATTCGTTCATCTCATCTTCAGATGATGTCTGTCCTTCTTTAAGCTGAATGATAGCGCAGGTAATCTCACCAAGACGTTTATCTGGAAGACCAATAACTGCAACGTCATTAATCTTTTCATTTGTTCTAAGGAAGTCCTCAATCTGAACTGGATAGATGTTTTCTCCACCTGAGATAATAACATCCTTCTTACGGTCTACTAGGAAGATGAAACCATCTTCATCCATCTTTGCCATATCTCCAGTATACAGCCAGCCATCTTTAAGTGTTTCAGCTGTAGCCTTAGGATCATTGTAGTAGCAGGTCATGACACCTGGTCCTTTAAGAAGGAGTTCACCAACTTCACCCTGCTTAACATCCTGACCGTTATTTACGATTCTTACTTCCCAGCCATATCCAGGGATACCGATAGCACCAACCTTTTCGATATTACCAATTCCAAGGTGTACAGCACCAGGTCCGATTGATTCTGAAAGACCATAGTTTGTATCATAGTCGTGGTGTGGGAATACTTTAAGCCATCTCTTAATAAGACTCTGTGGTACCGGCTGTGCACCTATATGCATAAGCCTCCACTGTTCAAGTACTAGTTTGCTTATATCAATCTCTCCCCTGTCAATAGCATCAAGTATATCCTGAGCCCATGGCACAAGAAGCCATACTATAGTACAACCTTCCTGAGAAACTGTATTAAGAATATATTCAGGTTTTGTTCCTTTTAGAAGAACTGCTTTACCACCTACGAGGAATGAACCAAACCAGTGCATCTTAGCACCTGTGTGGTAGAGTGGTGGTATACAAAGGAATACATCATCCTTAGTCTGACCATGATGATTCTGCTCAACTCTGGCAGCATGCATCAGACTTTCATGGTTATGAAGTATAGCCTTAGGAAAACCTGTTGTTCCTGATGAAAAGTAGATAGCGGCATCGTCAGCATCAGTAAGCTTTATGTCAGGTGAGCTGCTTGAACAGTTAGCAGTAAGAGAGTTGTAATCTTCAGCAAATGAAGGACAGTTATCTCCAACATAGAAGAGGAGTCTGTTCTTGCTGATAGTTTCAGCGATTTCTTCAACTCGGCCTATGAATTCTGAACCAAATACAAGCACATCAGACTCTGATAAATTAAGACAGTACTCAATCTCATCTGATGCATATCTAAAGTTAAGAGGAACTGCAAGAGCTCCTGTTTTTAATATACCAAAGTATATTGGAAGCCATTCAAGGCAGTTCATAAGAAGAATAGCAACCTTGTCACCTTTCTTAACCCCTCTTGAAAGAAGCATATTGGCAAAACGGTTTGCCTTCTCATTAAATACGTTCCAAGTGATTTCACGTCTATAGCTGACAGCTCTGTTAGGCTCCATAAGATCGTATTCTTTCCATGTAATACGTCTTATCTCTTTAATTGCAGGGTTGATCTCGACAAGAGCAACATCATTGCCGAATTTTCTGCAATTATTTTCAAGAATTTCTGTAATAGGCATCTTAATACCTTCCTCCCATAAATCTTTTTGTTCTCATTTCTTATTTCCACGTCAAATACTTTATTTTAAGGCTTTGACGCGTTAAAGCGCTATATTATTATCACATTTAGGATTATAAAAGTAAAGGTTAGAATCATCCAAAAATCCAGCGTATATCTAGTAAATTAGCTGAATATAGAGCTTATATCTATTCTAAAATGAAATAATATATGTTAAAATCATTTAGCAAAATTATACGTAATATAGTCAAAAAAGAAGGCTAGAAGGAAAGCGGACCGCTTTTCCCCAGCGGAGGTATATATGATAGACTCTTCTACAAAACTATGTGGTCTTATCGGACATCCGGTAGGACATTCTTTATCACCGGCAATTCATAACAATCTGGCAGAGTATATGAATATCAACATGGCATATCTTGCTTACAATGTTGAGGATGATCAACTTGAGTATGCTGTTAAGGGCGGCCAAGCTCTTGGACTTATAGGTTTTAATGTTACAGTCCCTTATAAAGTTCAGGTTATGAACTATCTTAAAGAAGTTGATGATGTTGCCAAAAAGATAGGTGCAGTTAATACACTTGTTAAAGTTGATGGTGGCTATAAGGGATATAACACTGATTATTTTGGATTTATTGAATCTTTAAAAAGTGATGGTGTAGAAGTTAAAGACCAGAATGTTATTCTTCTTGGAAGCGGCGGTGTCAGCAATGCTATAGTTGCAGCACTGGTGCATTTAGAAGCAAAGAATGTACTTATTATTAATAGAAATATAGAAAAAGCCAGAAATCTTAAGGAAAGATTTGAAACTGCTAAAACCAAGATATCTATTATTTCTCTTAAAGACGATATTATAAGCTTTATGGATATAGTCAGGGATAAGTACGATGTAGAACAGGGGCTTTTTGAAAGTAAGTGGATATGTATACAGGCAACAAGCGTAGGGATGCATCCTAATGACGACGATGTAGTTATAGATAATCCTGAATTCTATAGCAGAATTAAGATTGGTTATGATGTTATCTTTAATCCTGAGAATACCAAGTTTATGCAGCTTGTAAAAGATTCAGGAGGCAAGGCCTATAACGGACTTAAGATGCTTTTATATCAGGGCGTTAAGGCATTTGAACTTTGGAATGAAGTAGAAGTTTCAGATGCTGATGTAGATAAGCTATATAAGATATTGGTTAAACTGTCTCTTGGAAAATAAGGAGCATATATGAAGAATATAATTCTGGTTGGTTATATGGGCTGCGGTAAAACTTCTGTAGGAAAGAAGATTTCTATTTTAGAGGGGATTAAGTTCATAGATAGCGACAAGGCAATAGAAAAGATACATAATGAGACTATCCCAAAGATATTTGAAACCAAGGGTGAAAATGTATTCCGTGAATATGAGACTGAGTATTTAAAGACTCTTAAAGATGAAAAAGAGACTTATGTTTTATCCTGCGGTGGCGGTATTGTTACTACTAAAGAAAATATACCGTTATTAAAGGAACTTGGAACAGTCATTTTCTTAGAAACAGAGGCAGAGACTATATTAAAAAGACTTGAGGATGATCACTCGAGACCACTTCTTAAAGGCGGTGACAAAGGAGAGAAGATTAAAAATATGCTTGAAATCAGAACTCCTATGTATATGGAAGCAGCAGAACTGGTTGTAAAAACAGACGGACATGGAGTTAAAGAGATAGCAGAAGAAGTAATAAAACTCATGTCAGAGCAGGTAATATAGATAAAGCAGATACCTGATTTATTTCGCAAAGGAGCAATTTATGAAACAGCTAATTATTAATGGACCTAATATTAACTTTCTTGGAATAAGAGAAAAGAACATCTATGGTAATCAGGATTATAATTATCTACTTGAGCTTATCAGTAATAAGGCAAAAGAGATGAATATAGAAGTAGAGGTTTTTCAGTCTAATCATGAAGGGGCAATTATTGACAGGATTCAGGATGCATACAGCGATGGAACAGAAGGTATCATAATCAATCCGGGTGCATATACTCATTATTCTTATGCTATTGCAGATGCTCTTAGAAGTGTTACTATGCCTAAGATAGAGATTCATATATCAGACATTAATACCAGAGAAGAGTTTCGTAAGATATCAGTTACAGCAGATGCCTGCAATATGCAGATAAAAGGTGAGGGCTTAGAGGGCTATCTCCATGCGATGGAAGAAATAAGTAAACTAATTAATGCAGCTAACTGATTCACAGTAAAAAACTGTTGAAAAAAGCAATAAACTATATTAAAATATCAAAAGTATTATTTTGATGACAATTTTAGGAGGATATTAGAATGATTTCTGCAGGTGATTTCAGAAATGGTGTTACTATTGAATTTGAAGGTAACGTATATCAGATTATTGAATTCCAGCACGTTAAGCCAGGAAAGGGCGCAGCTTTCGTAAGAACAAAGCTTAAGAATATTAAGAGTGGCGGTGTAGTTGAAAAGACATTCCGTCCTACAGAAAAATGCCCACAGGCACGTATTGATAGAAAAGATATGCAGTATTTATATGCTGATGGAGATCTTTACAACTTCATGGATGCTGAGACATATGAGCAGATTGCACTTAACAAGGATGCTGTTGGTGATGCTCTTAAGTTCGTTAAGGAAAATGAAATTTGTAAAGTATGTTCACACAATGGTGCAGTATTTGCAGTTGAGCCACCTCTCTTTGTAGAATTAGAGATTACAGATACAGAGCCAGGCTTCAAGGGTGATACAGCAACAGGTGCTACAAAGCCAGCTATCGTTGAAACTGGTGCACAGGTTATGGTTCCATTATTTGTTGAACAGGGCGAGAAGATTAAGATTGATACAAGAACAGGCGAGTACTTAAGCCGTGTTTAATCTCTGCATTATCTAATATTCTAATTTTGATATGTATTGTAAGACGCTAAATGTATGACATTTGGCGTCTTTTTTGTTACCTTGTGTTTTCAAGAGGTAATCCTCCCCGCGTCAGCGGGGAGGGCGGTAACTCGAAATTAAAGGAGAAAAAATATGAATAATACATTAGAAAAAGAAGAGTTAATTAGTTTAGAAGAATTTACAGAAAAAGTTAGTCAGTCTCTCAAAGAGTCATTTGAAGATGAAAGGGAGATTCGAATATCAAAAGTTAAAAAGAATAATGGTATAGAACATATTGGAATTACCTGTATAAAGGGGACGTGTAACATATCGCCTACCTTATATATGGAATCATTTTATGACTATTATAAGTGTGGCAATGATTTTGATGAGGTAATGGATAAGATAAAATCAACTATAAAAAGGGCTGAGCTTAATAAAAATGTAGATTTATCTTATTTTAAGGATTATGACAAGGTTAAAGACCGAATAGTTTATAAGCTAGTTAATAAATCTAAAAATGAGAAACTTCTAAAAGAGATACCATATGTGGAGTATCTTGATCTGGCAATTATATTCTATTACATGCTTGATTCTAACCAGTTCCCTGATGCAAGCATATTAATCTATAATTCTCATCTACAGATGTGGGATGTTAATACAGAAACAATATATGAAGATGCTAAAAAGAATACCCAGTTCCTTCTTGAACCTGTAATAACCAATATGGCTGATATTATGAAGGAAATGATTTTAAGGAATATTAAGGACAGGTATAAGGATTATGAACGTATAGAAGAGGCGGAGAAAGCTGGTAAAAGTAAAGAGGCCTGGATGGAAGATTTGGCCAATGATATGACTTCTATATTTGGTACAGATGAATTTGAAATTCCTATGCTTGTTCTTACTAATAATAAGAAACAATATGGTGCTTCCTGCATTCTTTATAATGAAATTCTTGATGATATAGCTGGCAAAGAAGATACAAACTTCTATATCATTCCTTCCTCAATTCATGAGGTGATTATAGTTCCTGATAATAATGATATGTGCCCTGATGTTTTAGGCTCTATGATTCATGAGGTTAACACAACTCATGTAAAGACTGAAGAGGTATTATCTGACTCACTTTATTACTATGATAAGGCTGCCAAATCTCTTTATATCGCATAATAGACAAAGATAGTAAATTATGCTAACATATCCTATGTTTGACCTTAGGTATATATTAGTTTACATAATATCTAGACACGAGGTTAGACATAGGAATTGCACTTGTAGTTTAATGGATAGAACGTGGGCCTCCGACGCCCTTGATGCAGGTTCGATTCCTGTCGGGTGCATTTATTTATACTAGATTTTTATAAGGATTTGGTCATTAATATGTCAAAGAAAAAGAACTCAAAAAACAAGAATAATTCTTCTAAAAACACAGAAAAGAATCTTTCTACAAACCTTAGTGAAGAAAAGGTAGAAGATAAGGCAGAAGAGATTATTGATGAGATATCTGAGACTTCTGAAGATGTTCTTGAAACATCGCAGGAGTCAGTAGAAGAAACTGTTGAAAGATTAATAGAAGAGAATACTTCTGCAAATACCGAAGAGGAAGCTGTAGATACAGAAGAGACTTTTGATGATGATATAGATGATTTAGAAAAAGATGAGAGTGATAAAAAGATATCTTTCAAGTCTATTTCTAAGGAAAAGAAGAAGTCAGAAGAAAGTACTAAGAAGTCTAATAAGAAGGCTTACAAGGCAGATAAAGAAGATAAGGAAAGCTTCGGTCAGTTTGTTAAGGAATTCTGGGACAAGACTCTTGTTCATATTAAAAATAATAAGAAGATATATATGATTGCAGGTTCATTATTTGTTCTTGTTATCATAATTGTTTTTATTACTTCAATAATTCAGGCTGTTTCTCATAAGAATACAAAAGAGGCGACTGGTGTAAGCTCAGTAGGTGTTTCAGCATCAGCTACCATACCTGTTACTGATGAACCTCTTGAAGAGAATGCACATCCTGAAATTAATAAGCTCTTTGAAGATTATTTCACATATCTTCAGAATGATGATACAGAAGGCTTAAAGTCTATAAGAGATTATATTGACGATGTTGAGATAGCTAAGATTCATGTTAAGGCTAAGTATATTGAGTCATACTCTAATATCAACGTATATACAAAGAAGGGACCTGTTGAAAATTCATATATCTGTTTTGCAAGCTATGATGTAAAGACTAAGGATTATGATGTAGTTGCTCCTGCACTTCTTGCATTCCTTGTATGCCAAAGAGAAGACGGTTCTTACTATATTTATTGCAATGACTTTAGCCAGGAGATGTCTGACTATATTAATCAGATTGCAAAACAGAATGATGTATATGATCTTATTACTAAGATAAATACTCAGTACAATGATATTCTTTCAGAAAATCCAGAGTTTGCTGATTATATGCTTGCCCTTAACCAGATGATAAAGAATGAAGCTGGTGAGCTTCTTGCCCAGGCTGCATATTCTGGTAATACAACTTCAGAAAATTCAGTATCTGATAATACTGTTTCAGATAATAATGCTGATGATAATCAGAACAATCCTGATGTTAATAAGGTAACAGTTAAGAAGGTTAAGACTACAACAACTGTTAATGTTAGGTCTTCAGATTCTGAACTTGCTGATAAGCTTGGTAAGGTTACTGAAGGAACTGTTCTTACATGCAACAAGCAGATGGACAATGGCTGGAGCCAGATTGTTTACGAAGATAAAGTTGGTTATATTAAGACAGAATTCCTTGAGAATGTTGCTGATGATACAGATGTTTCTACACCTATGACTTCAGATACAGTTACAGTTAAGGAAACTGTTAAGATTAGAAAATCTGCCAGCACTAAGGCAGAGTCTTTAGGTGTTGCTTATGCCGGTGAAACATTCCCTAAGGTGGAGGAAAGCGGCGAATGGACTAAGATTATATATGATAATAAAGAAGCATATATTAAAACAGAATTTTTAGATTAGGGATAGGGAGGACGTAACCTTGAAAAAAGAAGATTTAGAGGAATCAAAGATCGATGAAACAGTTGATGAAAGTTTAGAAAATGATGTAGCAGAACTTGAAGATGATTTTGATCTTATCAATGTTGATGAGAAGGATTCTGAAGAAACAGAAAATAAATCAAAGAAAAAAACAAATAAATTATCTGCAGAAGTCGATGATACAGAAATAGAACTAAAGAAAAAAATTAAAAAAACAGATAAAAAGAAGGCTGATGAGGATACTAGTACTGACAACCTTCAGAAGGTTTTATTATTATTAGTTTTAGCCCTTATTTGCTGCGGTCTCATCTTTGTTGCTGTTTTCCTTTCTAAGAAAGATAAAGATAAGAATTCAAATGATGCTTCAGCTAATGCTGCAAGTGACAATGCTGTAGTTAATACTCTTACTTTAGAGGAATGTCAGGCAAACGTAGAGAATGGTACTATGCTTGAACTTACAACAGAAACTGGTGCTACAGTATATGTATATAACTATACTAATGAAGATTACATCAATGAGAACATAGCTGTTACAGATGAAGAAATTGATCAGATGATTAATGATTACATCTTATCCGGATATTCTAAACTTGTTTCTGCTAATCATGCTGATGTTAGAACAGGTGATGTAGCTAATATTGATTATCTTGGTAAGATTGATGGTGTTGCTTTTGATGGTGGTACAGCACAGGGATACAACCTTGAAATTGGTTCGGGCAGCTTTATTGATGGATTCGAAGATCAGTTAATTGGTATGCAGGCCGGTGAGAGCAAGGATATTACAGTAACATTCCCAGAAGATTACTATGAAGAACTTGCTGGTAAAGAAGCTGTATTTACAGTATCAGTTAATAGTATCAGTGTTAACGAAGTACCTTCAAAGCTTACAGATGAAATCGCTGCTGAATACTCTGCCGATGCTGGTCGTCCAGAATTCAATACAGCTAAAAAACTTAGAGATTTCATAGTAGATAAGGAAAAGAAAGAAAAGCTTTCATCATTAATCTTTGAAAACTATTATGTAAGTGATATTGATGAGAATATTGTGGCTGCATACGAGCAGGAATTCAATACATATATGAATAGTCAGGCTACTGCAGCTAGCTTAGAGCTTGAAGACTATATAAGCTATTACGGTATGACTATGGATGACTTTAATGATTATAGCCATAGCATGGCTCTTGATTCAGCTAAGCTTACAGTATTTGTTGAAGCAATTGCTGCAAAAGAAGGCTTAACAGTTGATGACAACGATATTTTAACTGTTGTTACAACACTTGGCTATGAAGACCTTGAGTCATACAATAAGGACTTTGGCGAGGATGATCCTTGTCTTAAGTATTATTCAATGCAGGATAAGGTTATGGCTTATATCTATGGATTATATGGTTTAAGCATGGAATAAGCTTAAAAGAAAAGTGATTTTTAAGGCTTCGAGGTAATACTTCGGAGCCTTATTTTTCTTGCATCACTTTTTTATCGATTATATAATTAACCTGACTTAACTATGTGGAGGAAACTATGTTTCGACTTTACGAAAAGATAAATAATAACGAAGTTTATGTTATAGCTGAGATGTCTGCTAACCACGGCGGAAGTCTTGATAATGCTCTTGAAATAGTAAGACAGGTAGCTAAAACTGGTGCAGATTGTCTTAAGATTCAGACATATACAGCTGATTCATTAACTATAGACTGTGATAATGAGTACTTTAAAATAGAGGGTGGCCTCTGGGATGGATATAAGCTTTATGACTTATATCAGGATGCTGGAACTCCTTATGACTGGCAACCTAAGATTAAAGAAGAGTGTGAGAAGCTTGGCTTAGACTTTCTCTCAACACCTTTTGATAATGACGCAGTTGATTTTCTTGAAGATATGGGAGTTGAAGCATATAAGATAGCCAGTTTTGAACTTGTAGATATTCCACTTATTGAGTATACAGCTTCTAAGGGCAAGCCTATGATTATGTCATGTGGTATGGCAAGTGTAGAAGAGATTGAAGATGCTATAGCTGCCTGCAAGAAGGTTGGAAATGATAAGATAGTTCTTCTTAAGTGCTGTAGTGAATATCCTGCTAACTGGGATGATATGCATCTTGGCAATATACCGGATATGAAGCAAAGATTCGGTTTTCCAGTCGGTCTTTCTGATCACAGTCAGGGTACCATAGCTTCAGTTGTTGGTGTAAGTCTTGGCGCCTGTGTTATAGAAAAACATGTTAAGCTTGATGGTGTTAAAAGTGCTGATTCAGCTTTTAGTATGACTATTCAGGGATTCTCAGATCTGGTTAAAGATATAAAATCAGCCAAAAGTATTATGGCTGGCCCAGACTATAATCTTACAGAAAAGGAAAAAGATTCAACTAAGTTTAGAAGAAGTATCTTCGCCGTAAAGGATATTACGGTCGGGGAGGCATTTACAGAAGAGAATATAAGAGTCATCCGCCCAGGCTATGGTATAGCACCTAAATATTATAATTGTCTTATAGGTAAAACTTCCAACAGATATATTCGCTTTGGAGAACCATTAATAACAGACGATTTAAAATAATATGTGTTTAAAATACTATTTATTATATAATTCAATTCTTTTCTTGTAAGAATCTATTATTTGGGCTTTTAAGCTTTCGGGTCTTATCACTATAGCGCTACTACCGTATCTTAATAACCAGTTTTTAAAACTGCTTATTCCATATACGGTATCTTCATAATATAAATAGTTGTTTTTTTCGTATATTTTCCCGTTAGTTCTACAGGCTAAATCTATTTTTACTTTGTTAAAAACATTGGCTTCATTATAAAAGCGAATTTTAACTTTTTCGGGTTTTTCTTGAAATGCCATTCCCCAAACGTTAGGAATTATATTGAATACAGAACTATCGGGTTGAATATAATTTGAAGGTAAACTTGTATCTAAATCTATATCAATAATTCTATCTAATCTATATGAATAGATAGTCTGATTTTCATAGGTTAATAGATAATATGTATTTTCAAAAGAATCATATACGAGTTTTTCAGGTACTATTTTTTTATTAAAAGTACCTATTTTAGGAGAAGTATAGGTAATATTTAATGCGCATTGAAAAGTGAAACTGTCGTTAATTATAGATATTTTATTTATTACATCTTCCGGGAAAAAATCAATATTATTTAATATATGAATATCATAGAAATTATGAGAGCTTTTTATATTAGTATTGTTTAATTGGTTGTATGCAAAGGCTTCTTCTTCGGTTAATGATATTTCATAGGATTTGTTATAGTAAGGCGCATATAGACTTTCGTTATCCAAATTACCTGATAATAATTGTGGTTTTATATCCTCTATGTTATCATATTCAATTTCTAAAAATGATATAGAACGGGTTGTTTTAATTAAAGTATATATGTCTTGACGAATAACTGTAATTGGTAGATTTAAGAGGTTAGATAAACTACTGATAGTATAATAACTTTCATATTCATTATTGGAATCGTCAATAAATGAAAGTGCATCAAAGTATGTTTTTATTCTGTTTTGCATTTCTATATCCATATAACTAATCCTCATCAAGTTGATTATATCTTTCAATTGCTTTCATACATGAATCAAACATCATATCTCTTAAAACGGGTGGTTCAAGTACCTCGCAAGAACTTCCGAATTTTCTTAGATAGGATGCAAAAGAATGAAGTCCAATTATTTCATCTTCATATATCAGGAATCCATCTTTAGAATTATAGAGCCTTGCTTGAATAGAATCGTTTGAAGTTATATTTAATCTTGCATTACGACAGTTGCATAACTGTAATAGTTTTTTATGAATATTAAAAATATTCTGAAACTTTACTTTTACTTTATAACCGGTTACTGAATCAATATCTGGTCCAAACATTTTGTTATATATTTGAATATATTTGCTTGATTCAAAATAAGATTCCACTATTGGTATATCTTCGGAGTATTCTTTTACTCTAGAATTATTTACTAAAAATATATCCGTTGTTTCAATGGGATTAACACATAGAATATATATATTATCGTTGTCTACTGAATATATAAAGCAGCAAACAATACCTATGGTTTCGCTGTTATTATTAAAAAGGATTTTTATGGCATTATTTTGATAGTCTAACTTATTTATTTTTTTATAAAAAGAAAAAATGTTGTGAGTACCTCTAAAATTTCTTCCATAAGATATATATTTGAACTTGTTATTAGATATATTGTCGGGATTCTCAACAATAGCCTTAATTTTAGAACAAATAGAATTAAGACCTTTATGATAAAGATGACCACTTATAATTGATTCCATTTCCAAAATAGAGTCAATTATAAGTGATGGATCTTTCTGAGAAATTATTAATTTTTGCTTACCATTATATTTATATGTTTTTGAACGTATATTATTTAATGTTTGTGATTTGTCTTCAACAATAAAACCATCGTTTTCAAGCTGCTTTAGTAGTTGACGAATTTTTGTGAAACTTATATTAATGCTGTTTTCTAGAATTGGAACTTTTGAAGGTGTATTTTGAACATTGCTATGTTTACGTTTTTCTTTACGACGTAATTCTTCGTTTTTTCTATCCGTTGAACTTCTATTAAACCAGGTTATATCTACAACCTTACAAGGATGATTTTTAATATAATCTAATATCACAAAAGAATAGCAATCATCTTTTATTAAAACTTTATTATTTATATTTTCATTATTTTTATCAATATAAAATATTATACAGTGACCTTTTTTTCTTTCTCGAATATGAATACCTTGATTTTTAAGTGCTGATATATATGAATATGCGCTAGTTCGACTTGTGCATTTTGTGATAAACATAATATCTTTTATTGATAATTCATCTCTGTTGTTCAATTCTTCATATACTTTATTGATTGCTTCTGTTTTTTTCATATTTACACCAAGTGTTCAAAAAAAATGTATACACATATATTACTATAAAATTGTTCAAGGAACAAATATAAAACTAGGAGGAAAAAAATATGAACAAAATAAGAAGAAAAAAAACAGGATTAAGATTAATTTCAAAAGTACTAAGCATAATTATTACCTTTCAAACTATTTATTCAGCAAATTCAATTAATGCGAGCGCAGCTGGTTTAAAGGAAGTGCTTTCAGCACCAACTGTCTGTATAGACATATATCCAAAAGAAAAAATGTACGATGATACAATGGATGATGCTTTAATATGGACAGTGAATTCTGTGTTTGACCCAGTTGCTTATGCTTGGTACAACCCAGATTTGCTTGAATCGGGAATTACTACAGATGCAGCTCTGTTTGATCATTGGGTACATACTGGAATATATGAGGGAAGAAAAACAAATGTACAATTTGATGTAGACTATTTTATTGAACATAACCCTCAGGTTACTCCTGACTATGTTATGTCTCATATGGATCAGGCATTCCAATTTGCTAGTGATATGTCATATGATACAGGTTTTCAGTATTATGGTGGTTATACTGTTGATGAGCTTAAGACATTATTAGCATATAATCCTGCGTGTCCTGATATAAAATATCATTACACTATTTTTGCTGTTTTAAAAAGTTATTATTCATGTGAAACATATGAAGAGTTTAATGCTATTTGTACATTTCAACTTGATAAAAAACTTGATGGGTACGATAGAATTAAATTAAGTTTTAAAACAGCTAATGATTTTCCACCAAGAAGATCATCAAATAAACGATGGATTGATATTAATAATTATTATCATGAATTAGAGGTTTATAAAAGTAATAACCAGTTTGGAATGATGAGAGAGGGGATTTTAGATTGGGAAGAAATATATGTTGATCATGTAGTTGATTTATATCCTACAGTACATTTGACAACAGAAGTAGCGGCTAAATCAAAACATTCATATTATGGAAAGAATTTAAGTGCTGCTCAAAGACAGGAAGCTGATGACTATTGTTATGCTATTGCACAATATGTGCTTACAGATCCACAATTTGCTAATATGTCAGATTTGGAAAAAATTGATATTGCTGCAAAAATAGTTGCATCAAGATGTAGCCAGATAAATTATGGCAAAGATGCGAACAAGAATTATAAAACACCTTATGGTGTTGCTGTTCAAGGCATATATACATGTGCAGGTTCTACCAGAACTATGGGAAGAGTGCTTGAATATATGGGAATTGAATGGGCTCACGTAAATGAAAATGAAAACAATCATCAGTGGTGTGTATTTTATCTTAATGGCGTATTATGTTGTGCTGATGGTATGGGCGGTTTTGCAACATATGGTAACGGAGTTTCCTACGCTTTTACTTTAGATGGTCAAACAATATGGCCTTCAACATGGAGAGTCGTATATTCGTTTAAATAGTAGAAAATCTCGCTACTCCAATATTTTGAATAGAATTATTACTATTATTTTTAAAAGTGTTAATTTATAATTGAAACATACATTTAAATAAGGAGAATAATAAAAATGTTTTATAGTTTATTTCAATTAATTGGTATTTTTTTATTATTTGTATTATTTGTCATATTAATGTTTGTTGTTTTAAAAAACGCTGATAAAATTGGAGTAGCGGGAACTTTATTTGGAGTGTTTATTTTTTTATATCTAATATTTGGGATTTTAAAAGCGTTTCAAAATAACAGGATAATAAAAACAAAGAATTATTTTTTTATTTCGTTAGCAGTCATTCTTTTGATTTTATTTTTTGCAGCAATGCTACGTATATTAAGAATATGTGGTAATATAACGTTTCAGAAAAGAAGGAATCTTATCAAGCAAGCAAAAACTGATGAAGATGCAAAATGTCTATTAGGAATATATTTGTTAAGCGGCAATGCAGAACATGGGATAGTAAAGAATAAAAATAAGGGACTAAAAATATTAGAAAAACTCGCTTATAAAAATCATATTGAGGCTTTAAAAAAATTAGGGACTTTTTTTCTGGATGAAGAAAACTACGATGTTGAAAAATCAAAGTATTATTTTAATAAAGCTGCTCTTTTGGGGAATGGATATGCTTGTTATAGATTAGGCAAGATTGCTGAAGAAAACAATGATTATTCTGAAGCATTTCATATGTATCAAAAAGCTTCAGATTTTCAGGATAAATATGGGCAATATGAGCTTGGATTAATGTATTTTAAGGGGGGGGTAGTTGGAAAGGATATAGCAGTTGCTTTATCTTATCTTGAAAAATCTGCTAATAATGGGTTTGTTAAAGCACAAAAAAAATTAGGAGATATGTATTTCAATGGTGATGGCGTAAAAAAGGATTGGAACACAGCAATAAAATATTATTTACTTGCTACAAAACAATCAAGTTTTGATTGTGGTCCATATTATAAACTTGGGTATATCTATTCGCGTTGTACAGCTCCGAATTATAGTAAAGCATTTTCCTATTTCGAAGTTGCTGCAAATTGGGGGGATATTTATGCGGAAAATGAGCTTGGTCATTTTTATTATAATGGTTTAGGTGTTAATAGAGACCCAAGTAAAGCCTTTAATTATTTTTTAAAGTCTTCGAAAGGTGATTATGCTGTAGCACAGTGCAATCTGGCACTGTGTTATAAAATTGGTTTCGGGACACCGATTGATCTTGAAAAAGCGAAATATTATTATGAAGAAGCGGCTTCAAAAAATCATGTTCCAGCAATGAGAATGCTTGCATCTATGTATTGTAGCGATAATAATGGTAGAAATTTAGAGAAAGCCCAGCATTATTTTGAATTAGGGGCAAAAAATGGAGATGAGTATTGTTCACAAAAACTTGAAGAACTCTTTGAATATAGAAAAGCAATAGATAACGAGGGTAATAATGATTCTGATACTTTATATGTATTAGGAAAAGAATATTATAATGGAACTTTCTGTAACAAAGATTATAGTAAAGCTTTGTTTTATTTAGAAAAAGCAAGCGAGCTGAATAATGGTGATGCGCAATGGATTATTAGTAAGATTTATTTAAATGGATGGGGTGTGAATAAAGATAAAGAAAAATCAAGGCATTATATTGAACTTGCTTCACAAAATGGTTGTACAGAAGCAAAGAAGTATTTGTTAAGCTTAAAATCAGAAGACAGATTTAAGGGAGATTACGAAATATTAGATATCTACAGGAACAAAATTAATACATTTTTAGAAGAAGGTTATTATGATGAGATAGTCGTAAATGCGAGAAATCTTCTAGAGAGGGTTTTATTTAGATATTTAAAAAAGTATGAACCTGGACATATTGAGGATTATATATTCGATAAAATTCGTGTCTTAGAATATCATTTGGATCAAAGAGTTATAAATATAATGCATAAAATTAGAATGTTAGGAAATCAAGGGGCGCATAGTGGTAATTCTGATGAAGTATTAACTTTTAATGATGTGGTGGATGTGCCGGATTTAGTTGATGAATTATTAAAATATTATAAAATGGAATTTCCTGAGAATAATTAATATGGAGTTGGGTGGTAACCAGATTGATGGATACCACCTTTTTATATGAAAAAGATATTTAATTATTCCATTTCCTTAGCATTAAGATATTTAATATAATTCTTCTTCAAATCTTTATTACTACCAAAGAATATTTTCTCAGAATGACTGAGTGAATTGTTGTTCATTTTTAACTTTAATAATTCAAGAGTACAAATAAGGTCTGCTGCTTGAAAGAGTCTATAATCTTTTGGCATAACTTTAATATAAATGGGATGGGGTATAATGGCACTAAAGGCTGTAGTTAGAATATTCTTTACTTGATTTTGACCATTATCATAGTAGATTTTAATAATATTAAATGACTGGAAGTAATCATAATGTGTTTCAAGAAAATTTGTGATTTGAGCTATTAGTGTTTCGGAGATAACATTATCGTTTACTTCATTTTCTTTTATAGCTATAAAACATTTATAAGTAATATTTATTTTTCTAAAAAAAGCCATCATTTTATTTAGTATTCTTTTGCGTTCTTTGATATCCATCCCTTCATATATATTTTCGTTACGAATAATTGGACCAGTATGCACGCAGTTATTATTAATACTTAAATACGATAGTTCATAATTAAACCTACTTATGGTTTCGCTTAAATCCTCAGATTGATCATGGAACACCATAGATATTATGTAATATGGGGAATGTTGAGATAAACCGCCAAAATCGCCGGATTCATCAATAAAAATACTTAATTCTTTCACGTAAAAATTCCTTTTGAAAAAATAGAAGTCAAAGATATATATAGAAACTTAAGATAATAGAATGGCGGGGAACTTCCCCGCCGCGGATGGACCAGGGTCTCTCGACCAGCCCAAAAATATTATATCAAATATTACAAATATGTCAAGTGACATACCTTGAAAAAAATGCCGGCGGCGGGACTTGAACCCGCACGAAGTTGCCTCCAACAGATTTTGAGTCTGCCTCGTCTGCCAATTCCGACACGCCGGCCTATCAACAAGAAAGATAATAACATACGCGTATATATATTACAAGAAAAATAAAGGTTTTCGCACTAAATATACTATGTTAAAATGTTAGATGTGCAAGATATTGATTATTTTGTTGAAAAGGGAATGTATATCTTATGGATTGTAATACCTGTAGAACCCTTATAGGTTCTTTCTTAAATAATACACTTGATGATAAAAGCAAAAGAGATGTCTTAGAACATATCAAAACCTGCAGTAACTGTAATCAGGACATGAAGCTTCATTATTTCGTTGATGAAGGTCTTAGAAGACTTGAAAATGGCGGTAATCTAAACCTTGAAGCTGAGTATAACCATATGATTCAGGAAGAAGAGTTTAGAGAAGAGATTATTCTTAGAAACAGTAAGATAGTAAGATGGATATTTGCCGGAGGTCTTACATTTACATTGTTTGTGCTTATAAGAAGCATCTTTTTAGTTTAAATTAATTAGTTCAAACTGGCGAGACCTGCCACATATCAAGGCGAGCAGGCCAGGCATTCCGATACAATAAAGAAAAGAGTTATATATGAGTAATAAGTTAGTTTTAATAGATGGACATAGTATTATGCACAGGGCATTCTATGGACTTCCTGATCTTACAAATCATGAAGGAATCCATACCGGTGCAATATATGGTTTCTTAAATATTATGTTTAAGATTATGGATGAGGAGAAACCTACTAATATAGCTGTAGCATTTGACCTTCATCATCCTACATTCAGACATGAGATGTTTGCTGAGTATAAGGGCAATCGTAGTCCTATGCCAGAGGAACTTAGAAGCCAGATTCCTCTTATTAAGGATATTCTTAAGACAATGAATGTTCTTGTTATGGAAAAGCCAGGCTTAGAGGCTGATGATATCTTAGGAACTATGGCTACCAAGGCACAGAAGGAGGGGGCTGATGTAGCTCTTATCTCTGGTGACAGGGACCTTCTTCAGGTTGCTACAGATAAGATTAAGATTCGTATTCCTAAATCTTCTATGAATGGCAAGACAACTATAGAGGACTACTATGCCAAGGATGTTAAGGAAAAGTATGAGGTTACTCCTGAGCAGTTTATTGATATGAAGGCTCTTATGGGGGATAGTTCAGATAACTATCCTGGACTTCCTAGAGTTGGTAAAGAAACTGCAAAGAAGCTTATAGTTCAGTTTGGCTCTATTGATAATATATATGAAAGAATTGATGAGATTGATAAGAAGGCACTTAAGCAGACATTTATAGATAATAAGGATTTAGCATATCTTTGTAAAAAACTGGCTACTATTAAGCTGGATGCTGATATTCCATACAGTTTTGAAGATACGAAAATGCAGGATATGTTTAACAGCGCTGCCTATGATATGTTTAGAAATCTTGATTTAAAGAACCTTCTTTCAAGATTTGATGATAAGGCTGCCCTTCATGCTGAGGATAATTCTCCTAGCTATGAAACAGTTAATGTTACTAACAATAAAGAATTCAAAGACCTGGAAAATGCTTTATCAAAACTTGACTCTGACAATATCATTGGTCTTAAAGTATACACTCACATAAGTAAAACCAAAGGTGAAGAAGCAGGGGGCCAGCTATCATTATTTGACGTTCCATCAGAAACTAATGCCGAAGGCTACATGACTCTTTGTTTTAACAAGGACTCATGCTATTTAGTCGACCTTTCAGCATTTGACGAAGGTAAGATAAAAGACCTTATTATAGGCTTAATCTCAAAAGGTGTCAGAATAGCAACTTCCAAGGTTAAGAAACTTTATTCATATCTTAACCTTGAAGATAAGAAATCAAGAGATATCGGTAAGGAGTTTGCAGATGTAATAATTGGCGCATATCTTATTAACCCTCTTAAGAATGACTATGAAGTTGCGGATATATTTAAAGAGTATCTTGGTATCTATCAGGGTACATATGCAGAAACAGTTGGCAAAGAAGATATTGTAGAGATTTTTAAGTCAGAAAATAAGGACAAGGCAATAAAATATGCATTAGATCAGGCATATGGAATATATAATTCTTATGATTTAATTTATAACAAGCTTAAAGAGCAGGGCATGGACAAGCTCTTTGAAGAGATAGAGATGCCTCTTTCATATGTTTTATATGCTATGGAAAAGGAAGGCGTCCTTGTAAACAGAACTGCTCTTAGGAAATACGGCGAAGACCTTGGTACGGGTATAGATGAACTTGAAAAGAAAATTTATGCTCAGGCAGGTCATGAATTTAATATTAATTCCCCTAAGCAACTTGGTGAGATTCTCTTTGAAGAGATGAAGATAGAAGGTGGCAAGAAGACTAAGACTGGCTATTCTACAGCAGCTGATGTTCTTTCTAAGCTTGCACCTGATTATCCAATAGTTAACGACATACTTGAATATAGAACTCTTACTAAGCTTAAATCTACATATGCTGATGGTCTTGATAATTATATAGAAAGCGATGGAAGAATACATACCAGCTTTAATCAGACTATTACAGCAACAGGTCGTATAAGTTCTACAGAGCCTAACCTTCAGAACATACCTATGCGTATGGAACTTGGTAGGCAGATTCGTAAGGTATTTATTCCAAAGGATGGCTGTCTCTTTACAGATGCTGACTATTCACAGATAGAACTGAGAATACTTGCATCTATGTCTAAGGATCAGGAACTTATTAAGTCTTACCAGGATAATGTAGATATTCACAAGACTACCGCAGCTAAGGTATTCCATGTTCCTCTTGATGAGGTTACAGACCTTATGCGTAGAAATGCTAAAGCAGTTAACTTTGGTATAGTTTATGGTATCAGTTCATTTGGACTTTCAGAAGACTTATCTATATCAAGAGCAGATGCCAAGAAGTATATTGAAGACTACTTTGTATCCTTCCCAGGTATAAAGGACTTCCTTGATAATGCCAAGAAATTTGCTTCAGAGAATGGTTATTCTGTTACTGATTATGGCAGACGAAGACCTATTCCAGAAATAAAGAGCAGTAACTTTATGCAAAGAAGTTTTGGGGAGCGAGTTGCCATGAATGCTCCTATTCAGGGAACTGCTGCGGATATTATGAAGATTGCTATGATCAATGTCTTTGATGCTCTCTTAGATAAAGGGCTTAAATCAAGAATTATCTTACAGGTTCACGATGAGCTTGTAATTGAAACATTAGAAGATGAGAAGGAAACAGTTGCATCCCTTCTTGAAAATGAAATGAAGAATGCAGCTGATATGGCAGTTTCTCTAGAGGTGTCTTTAAGTCAAGGCAAAGATTGGTACGAAGCAAAGTAAGGAGTAACTATGAGAACTATCGGCCTGACAGGCGGAGTTGGAGCTGGAAAAAGTCTTATAATAAACTATCTTAAAGATAAATACGGAGCTAAGGTTATCCTTGCTGATGAGGTTGCTCATAAACTTGAAGAGCCGTCGCAGCCTTGTTATAATAGATTAGTTGAGGTATTTGGTAGTGGTATTCTTGATAGCCAGGGCTATATTGATAAGAAAGCATTTGCCAAGCTGATATTTTCTGATAATAAGAATCTTGAAAAGGTTAATGGAATAATTCATCCTGCTGTTAAAGCCTATATTTTAGATGAGATTGAGGCTTCTAAAACAGCCGGAGTTAAACTCTTTTTCTTAGAGGCAGCCCTCCTTATAGAAGAAGGATATGGCGATATACTAGATGATATTTGGTATATATATGCCAGCGAAGAAACCAGAAGAGAAAGACTTAAATCAAGTAGAGGTTATGATGACCTTAAGATAGATTCAATCTTTGCAGGTCAGCTCTCAGATAAACAGTTTAGAGAAGCCTGTAAGATTATTATCGATAACGATCAAGACTTTAGTTTTACTAGTAAGTATATAGACGGGGTTATAGGAGAAATACATGAGTGAAGAATTAAAGAAACAGGGTGAATATGTTTTTGGGCTTGATATTGGTACTAGAAGCATAGTAGGTACTGTTGGATATAGAGAAGGAGACAAGTTCATAGTAGTTGCTGAAACTGTTAAAGAACACGAAACAAGAGCTATGCTTGATGGACAGATTCATGACATAGGCCAAGTTGGTGCAACTATTAACTATGTTAAGAATATTCTTGAACAGAAGACAGGAGTTAAGCTTACTGATGTATGTATAGCTGCTGCTGGTCGTGTTCTTAGAACTATAGAAGCTCATGCAGAGATAGAGTTTGAGAAGGATACAGTTGTTACTAATGAAGATATAGCTTCATTAACATCTAAGGCAATTGAAACTGCTTACGATACCTTCCTGAAGGAGAATGATTCTGACCTTAAGTTCTACTGTGTAGGTAATTCTGTTATTAGATATTATATGAATGGTTACCAGATTGGTAATCTTGAAAGTCACAAGGCTAAGGTTATCGGAGAGGATATAATTGCTACATTCCTTCCGGATGATGTAGTCGATGGTCTTTACAGAGCAACATCTCTTGCAGGGCTTAATGTTGTTAATATGACACTGGAGCCTATAGCTGCTATAGAGGTTGCTATACCTGAGATGTACCGTATGCTTAATATCGCCCTTGTTGATGTAGGAGCAGGTACATCGGATATCTGTATTACAAAGGATGGTTGTATCGTTGCTTACGGTATGATTCCTATAGCTGGCGATGCTTTAACAGAGATTATTGCCAAGGACTGTCTTGTAGACTTTGTTACAGCAGAAAGTATTAAACGGGGCATCTATGAGAATGACTCAGTTGAATATAAAGATATTATGGGACTTACTCAGAAGGTATCTAAGGAAAAGGTACTTTCTGTATGTGAACCTAAGATAGATGAGATGGCTCATCTTGTTTCAGATAAGATTAAGGAACTTAATGGTGGTAAGTCAGTTAGCGCTGTATTCGTAGTTGGCGGCGGCGGTAAGATGAAGGGATATACTGATAAGGTTGCTTCTTACCTTGATATTATTCCAGAACGTGTTGCCCTTAGAGGGGAAGATGTTATGCAGAATATTATCTTCAAGGAAGATGATATTAAGAAGGATTCACTTCTTGTTACACCAATTGGTATCTGCCTTAATTACTATGAACAGAGCAATAACTTTATCTATGTATCATTTAATAATGACAGAATAAAGCTTTATGATAACGGCAATCTTGCTGTAGTAGATGCTGCTATGCATGCAGGATTCCCTAATGACGGTCTCTTCCCTAAGAGAGGCAAGGCTATTAATTATACAGTTAATGGTATTAAGAAGATATGCAGAGGTGAACTTGGCGAACCAGCTAAGATTACCCTTAATGGCAAAGAGTGTGACATCAATGCTGAGATTAGAGCTAATGATGTTATCTATGTAGAAGAGTCAACAAGCGGTGAACCTGCAAGCCTGGTACTTGCTAAGGTACCTGAGTTTAAGGCAGCAATTACTGTTATGGTTAATGACAGCAAGATTCTTCTTCCTAAGTTCGCTCTTGTTAATAATGAGATTAAGACTCAGTACTATGATGTTCAGGATGGAGATAATATTATGATTCTTGACTACTACACAGTTAGTCAGGTTAAGGAATTCATGGATGTATCTCTTGATGATAACATGACAGTTGTTGTTAATAATGAAGAAGCCGATGATGATACTAAGGTTTATGATAACTTTACTATCAAATGGGTTCTTAAAAGTGAAGTAAAGTCAACCAAGAAGCCTGAAAAGAAGGCTGGAGCTGAAACTGAGGAAGAGGCTACTACTGAAGAAGTAGAAGAAACTTCTTATGAAGGAGATTACGAAAGCTACGCTGACCTTCCAGAGGCTGAAGAAGGGGATTTAGTTAAAGCTAAGAAGGAAGAATCAGTGCATAATGCTGACGAATCAGTGGAAGAAGAGCCTAAAGAGGAAAATACTACTATAACTGTAATGGTCAATGCCAGACCGGTTACCTTAAAAGGCAAACCTTCATATGTATTTGTAGATGTATTTGATTATATAGATTTTGATTCTAAGACTGTTCAGGGTAAGCGTCTTGTTACAACAATAGATGACAAGAATGCTGAATATATGGAACCTATTTCTGATGGAGCAGTTATAGAAATATACTGGGAGAAATAAATGAGATTATATAGCATTGCTAGTGGAAGCAGTGGTAATTCAATATACGTAGGGTCTGATAAGACTCATATTCTTGTAGATGCAGGCGTAAGCGGCAAAAGAATAGAGCAGGGGCTTAAGGATCTTGAACTATCTCCTAAGGATCTTGATGCTATATTAATAACTCATGAACATATAGACCATATAGGCGGTCTTGGAGTTATAAGCAGAAGATATGGAATTCCAATTTATACAACACGAGGGACAATAGAAGGAATACTTAAAACTAAATCTATAGGTAATATAGATACTAGCCTTCTTAATGAAATATGTTATGATACATCATACATAATAGGTGATGTAAGAATAGATACAATTAAGATATCTCATGATGCAGCTATGCCAGTTGCCTATAGATTTGAAGTCGGGAAGAAGAGGGCAGCCGTTATGACTGACCTCGGAACATATGATGATTATACTGTTTCAAATCTTCAGAATCTTGATGCAGTATTTATTGAAGCTAATCATGATGTTAGGATGCTTGAGATGGGTTCTTATCCATACTTGCTTAAGCAGCGTATTCTTGGAGCTAAGGGACACCTTTCCAATGAATCATCTGGCAAGCTTCTTACAAGTATTCTTCACGATAATATGAAGAATATAGTCTTAAGCCACTTAAGCCATGAGAATAATCTTCCAGACCTAGCATATGAAGCTGTAAAATCTGAAATTACACTAGGAGATACAAAATATAAAGGCGAAGATTTCGAGATAAGCGTTGCTAGACGTGATATTCCATCAAATCTTATTGCAATATAATACACTAATCGGAGGACGCAATGAAGAAAACAATTATTACAGTAGTAGGTAAGGATACAGTAGGTATCATAGCTAAGGTATGTACATATCTTGCAAATAATAGAGTTAATATCCTTAATATTTCACAGACAATTGTTGAGGATTACTTTAACATGATGATGATTGCAGATCTTAATGATTCAGCTAAGGAATTTACACAGATTGCTGATGAACTTGAGCAGATTGGTGCTGAGATTGGCGTAATTGTAAAATGCCAGAGAGAAGAAATCTTTGATTCAATGCACAGAATATAATTAGCCCGGAGGTCAGCAACATGATAAGTCAGAGAGAGGTCCTTGAGACCAATGCAATGATAGAGAAAGAGAATCTTGATGTAAGAACTATCACAATGGGTATAAGCCTTATTGATTGTATAGATTCTAATCTTGATACTCTTAAGAAGAATATTTATAACAAGATTACAACAACAGCAAAAGATCTTGTTTCTGTTGGTAAAGAAATTGAAAGAAAATATGCTATTCCAATCGTAAATAAGCGTATTTCTGTTACACCAATTGCTATAGTTGGTGCCAGCGCTTGTAAGACAAAGGAAGACTTTGTAGAGATAGCTAAGACTCTTGATGATGCTGCTAAAACAGTAGGAGTTAACCTTCTTGGTGGTTATTCAGCTCTTGTATCTAAGGGTATGACTAAGGCAGATCAGCTTCTTATCGAATCTATCCCTCAGGCACTTTGTGCTACAGAGAGAATCTGCTCATCTGTTAATGTTGGTTCTACTAAGACTGGTATTAACATGGACGCAGTTCGTCTTGTAGGTCAGATGATTAAGGATACAGCTTATGAATCAAGGGAGAATGATTCTATGGCTTGTATGAAATTCGTAGTATTCTGCAATGCACCAGATGATAACCCATTTATGGCAGGTGCCTTCCATGGTGTTACTGAAGCAGATGCAATTATCAATGTAGGGGTATCAGGTCCTGGTGTTGTTAAGACTGCACTTGAAGCAGTAAGAGGAGAGAATTTTGAGGTTCTTTGCGAGACAATTAAGAAGACAGCATTTAAGGTAACTAGAGTAGGTCAGCTTGTTGCTAAAGAAGCATCTACGAAGCTTGGTATACCATTTGGTATCGTAGACCTTTCACTTGCTCCAACACCAGCTGTTGGCGATTCAGTTGCTGATATCTTATGTGAAATTGGTCTTGAGTATGCAGGTGCTCCTGGTACAACAGCAGCTCTTGCACTTTTAAATGACCAGGTTAAGAAGGGCGGCGTTATGGCATCAAGCTATGTTGGTGGTCTTAGCGGTGCATTTATCCCGGTATCAGAAGATCAGGGTATGATTAATGCTGTAGAGGCTGGAGCTCTTACTCTTGAGAAGCTTGAAGCCATGACATGTGTATGCTCAGTTGGTCTTGATATGATTGCTATACCTGGTGATACTAAGGCTACATCTATTGCTGGTATTATTGCTGATGAGATGGCTATTGGTATGGTTAACCAGAAGACTACTGCAGTTAGAGTTATTCCTGCATATGGTAAGAAGGTAGGAGATACAGTTGAATTTGGTGGTTTATTTGGTTATGCACCAGTTATGCCTGTTAACCAGTTCTCATGTGATGCATTTGTTAACAGACAGGGACGTATCCCAGCCCCAATTCATTCATTTAAGAACTAAAAACGGCCTGGTTTAAGAATATAATAAATAAGCCCACAGTTTTTTGCCTGTGGGTTTTTCATTTTAAACAATAACTAGTGGTTTAGTGAATTCGTGGCTAACCTCTCTAAGTTTGTTAGAGAAGTGAGAATATAAGTGGGAAGCAAAGATGTCTTTTGCTAAAAGTCTTCTTGACTCTGCGCTACAGTCTTTATAATAATCCGATAACTTAGTTATTATATCGATAGAAGAACGCATCTGTAATATCTTTATAATTCCTTCGTTATCTTTTCTAAATCCAAGTAGTCTTGCATAAGTAGAGTAGTTATTCTTCTTAATTATCTCAATATCATTATCAACTATGTTAAGAAGGATATGACATAAGGCTCTCTTTAAGTGAGAGAAGGTTATGTCCTTGCTCTTTAAAGTATTGGCAAAATCATTGTAAGACTTGTAACTATATAGATTAGAAATAATCTTAGATGATAAATCAGGATAAACGTCAAAATATTTATCAAATCCCTGTTTTTCTTCAGATAATAGCTTATATAAAAGAATCTCACTAAAGAGGTTGTCGTTAACAAGGTTATTGGTTTTGACATATGTAGCAAAGATGCTCATAGAATCTGGTGGGATAACTGGCGATAGCTGGTTAATATCTCCGCCATCTTCTGATTCTTCAGATAAAAGCTGCTTTCTGATATAAGAAGCAGAAGCAATCTCACCTGTAGTAGAGTCTGAATCATTATAATCTGTGCCGATTCTTTTGGTTGTATAAGCCTTAATGTTAAGCTTATATTCTCTAATAGCATCCATATATTCCCTGGCAAGAATATTATTAGGGGTTTCAACTGATCCAGGAATATACTGGAGCTTTTCTATATTTTGGATATCTCCGTCTTCACTACCAAAGTAGAGATAGTCACAGCCTAGGTCCGCAAGCATTTTCACGCTTCCTCGGGCAAAGTACTGGGCAGAAGCAGTGGAGATAGCAACAGGAAGCATAAATACAGCGTCAACTCCTGATTTAAGGGCTGACATGGTTCTGGCGTGCTTATCCATAATTGCAGCACTACCACGCTGAACAAAATCACCAGACATAACAACAATAACATAATCAGCATCAGTGTCCCTCCTGGCTTTTTCAATTATATATTTGTGACCATTATGAAATGGGTTAAATTCAGCAACTATACCTGTAATTATAGCTTTCTTGGAAGTCATAATTATTATCTCCTTAATTAGTTTATATTGTACCAAAGTGGTGGGATTGTATGCAATTAAAAAAAAATAAAAAGCCCTCTAATTTATTGAATAAAAGACCTAATATAGATATAATTATTGGTATTAGGGTTACGGAAGGAGAAGAACTATGTCTTATATTGATATTATTAAAGATAAAGCGCGCTCTGATAAAAAAACTATTGTGCTTCCTGAGACTACAGATAAGAGAACTCTTATTGCTGCAGCTCATATTATAGATGAGAAGATTGCCAACATAATTATGGTTGGTAAGAGAGAGAAGATTGAAGACGGTGCTATGTGGCTGGACCTTGACCTTGATAGCGTCCAGATAATAGACCCAGAAACTACAGATAAGCTTGACGGATACGTCAACCTACTATATGAAACAAGAAAAGCTAAGGGTATGACTCTAGAGAAAGCTAGAGAAACTCTTCTAAATGATTATCTGACATTTGGCGTCGTCATGGTTAAGGCTGGAGATGCTGATGGTATGGTAGCTGGATGTTGTCACGCTACAGCTGATGTACTTAGACCATCACTTCAGATTTTAAGAACTGCACCTGGAACTAAGCTGGTGTCAGGATTCTTTATTCTAGATGTTCCTAACTGTGAATATGGTGAGAATGGTACATTCCTGTTTTCTGACTGTGGTCTTAATCAGGACCCTACAGCAGAAGAACTTGCAGCAATTGCTGATTCTTCAGCAAAGAGCTTTAGAGCACTTGTTTCTAACAATCCTGTTATTGCTCTTCTTTCACATTCTACAAAGGGTAGTGCACATCATGCACTTGTTGATAAAGTTATTGAGGCAACACGTATTGCCAAAGAACAGTATCCAGATCTTTTACTTGATGGTGAGCTTCAGACAGATGCAGCCATCGTTCCTAAGGTAGCTAAAGCAAAGGCTCCTCATAGTGAGATTGGCGGTAAGGCCAATGTTCTTATATTCCCAAATCTTGATTGCGGTAATATTTCATATAAACTTGTTGAACGTCTTGGTAAGGCAGAGGCATATGGTCCTATGCTTCAGGGTATTGCAAGACCAGTTAATGATCTTTCAAGAGGCTGCTCTTGGGAAGATATAGTTGGTGTAGTAGCATTAACAGCTGTACAGGCTCAGAATATAGAAGAATAAGGAGATTTTAATGGTAAAAAATAAATTTTTAGCTAGATTACTTGCAGGACTACTTACAGTATCAACTGTATTTATGTCAGCTCCTTCGTATGTACTTGCTGATGGTGATGATGATGAACTTACAGATGATCTTGAGTCTAAAGTTGAACATACAGATAAGAAGTTTGATGAACTTGAGATAGAAGATTTATCAGAAGATGAATTTGATTCTATTATTAAAGATATAGATGACCTTTGTCAGGATGAAGCTAATTCAGATGAAGTTATTGAGATAATAACTGAGATGGAGAAGTATTTATCAAGAATCTCTGCCAATAGTTCACTTGCTTATATTTATACAACTCTTGATGCAGATGACGAATCTGCAGATGAAGAGTATCAGAAGTGGGACGAACTTTATACTAACTGTGCAGATAAGGTTATGATTACATATCATACTGTTGCTGAATCAGCATGTAGCGATGCTCTTAAAGAAAAAATCGACGATGATGACGATTGGCAGGATATCTTAGATTATGTTCCTATGACAGATGAACAGAAAGAGATGCAGAAGAAGGATACTGAGCTTTCTCTTAAGTATGATGAAATTGCTGATAAGGAATATACATACGAGATTAACGGTGAAGAATATGATATGGATATGCTTGAAGAGGCATATACTAACGGTGATATTTCATTCGACGAGTATCTTGATGCTTTAGCAGATATCATGACAAGACAGAATGAAGAAAAAGGTGAGCTTTACATCGAGCTTGTTGAGCTTAGAACTGAGTTTGCCAAGTCTTATGGTTATGATAACTATGCAGATTACTGCTATGATAAAGTTTATGACAGAGATTATACTCATGATGATCTTAAGGCATTTGATGATCAGGTAAAAGAATATTATTCACCACTTTTAAGTGACTTATATAATGAATTTAGTGATAGAAGAGATGAATTTGATGCTCTTTCTGATCAGGATATGTCTTATGATGAGTGCTGCAGATTATTATCTGAGCATTTTTCTGATATTTCAGATGACCTTTATGAATCTTATAATTACATGGTTGACCACGACCTTTGTAATATGGAGATTGATGATAAGAAGGCTGAAGGTGGATATACAACAGATATAGCTGGTATCTACAACTCAGTTTATATCTTTAATGATGCAGATGGTTCAGTTCAGGATCTTGCTACATTAATCCATGAATTTGGTCATTATAATCAGAAGTACTTTGCTACAGAAGAGGAATGGGAGTACGGACTTTCAAACCTTGACCTTGCTGAGATTCATTCTCAGGGGCTTGAAGCAATCTATGATAAATATGCTGATGAACTTTACGGTGACAGCGCCGATATTATGCGTATATACAATGCTCTTAATCAGGTATATGGTGCAGTAGAAGGATGTAAGGAAGACGAATTCCAGTATAGAATTTACTCTGATCCTTATGATCTTACAGTATCTAAGATTAATCAGGTTTATTATGAATGCTGCGAAGAGTATGGGGATCTTTACCTTACAAATACATATTATCTTGCACTTTATGGTAAAACTCCATCTTGTGAAATATTTGAGTGGGCAGATATACATCATACATTCAAGTCACCATGCTACTATATAAGTTATGCAGTTTCTATGGGAGCTGTTGATGAACTTAAGAATGTTCTTGAAGAAGACAGAGATGAGGGAATCAAGATTTATCTTGAGCTTGTTAACATAGGTTGTAATGGTGATTTCCAGGAAACAGTTGAGAAGGTTGGACTTAATAACCCAATTGCAAATCCTAGACTTGACCTTTGTGCATATAATATTAGAACAAAACTTGGTATGGATACATCTATGCTTGATGTATCTAAGTATTTTGATAATACTGATTCGGATCCTACTGAGACAAGTGCATCTGAAGAACCAGATGATACAGGTTCTAATAGAAAGTCTTCTCATACAAGAGACGAAAAGAAAGACGGATTAGGTATCTGGGAGATTTGCCTTATTGCAGTAGCTGGTGTAACGGCTATAGCCTTTATTATCTTAGTTATATGTCTTGCTAAGTCAGGTAAGAAGAAGGATAAGAATGCAGTACCAGGTCAGGATATGGCTTCAAACCAGCCAGGACAGGGGCCAGACAACAATTTAAATAATTAATTAATATTAACATAATAAGTTGTTGACAAAGCATTTTTAACTGTATATAATATCAAAGTGCGTGAGTAATCACGCGGTTACGTAAATAATAAGCGAGTTGATCGCATCAGGATAATCTGATTGGTTGATTGGAGGTGTAATTAGATGTCTATTTGTCCAAAGAACAAATCTTCAAAAGGTAGAAGAGATAAGAGAAGAGCTAACTGGAAGATGACTGCTCCTACATTAGTAAAGTGCAGCAAGTGTGGCGCTCTTATGATGCCTCACAGAGTATGCAAGGCTTGTGGTGCATATAACAAAAAAGAAATCATCTCAGTTGATTAATTAGAATTTTGTTTACCTTGTGATTTAAGGACTTTCATGTAAGTGAAAGTCCTTTTTTACGTTCATTTTTATCTGTCCTTGTAATTAAAGACTAAAGAGTAGGAAGGCATGGATTTATTAACAGGTGATTCTAATTGATTTTTACCTTGTTTAATAGTAAAATCTATTAGTATGCTTTAATTGGACAGAGTATGTCCTGAGCTACATACTAGAAAAGGAAAACTTTAAGAAAGGTTTGGGATTAAAATGGGTGAAATGGTTAAGATAGCTGTTGACGCTATGGGAGGAGACTTTGCTCCACAGAATATTGTGCAGGGTGTAGTTGATGCTCTTAAAGAGGATGAGGATATATTTGTATACCTCGTTGGTAAGGAAAAAGAAGTCAACGCTGAGCTTATGAAATATGAATTTGATGGCAATCGTGTTGAAGTAGTTAATGCTACAGAAGTTATTGCAACAGAAGAGCCACCAGTAGCTGCTGTTAGAACTAAGAAGGATTCATCGCTTGTTAAAGCTCTTCAGCTTACAAAAGATGGTACAGCAGATGCATTTGTTTCAGCAGGTAGTTCAGGAGCTATCTTAGTTGGTGGTCAGCTTATAGTTGGTAGACTTAGAGGCGTTGAAAGATCACCATTTGCAACATTTATGCCAACTCTTAACGGTGCAAAGCTTATTCTTGACTGCGGCGCTAACGTTGATGCAAGACCATCTATGCTTGTTCAGTGGGCAAAGATTGGTTCTATTTACTATGAGAACACAACAGGTAAGAAGAATCCTACAGTTGCTATTGTTAACATAGGGGCTGAGGAAGAAAAGGGTAATGCCCTTGTTAAAGAAACATTCCCACTTCTTAAAGAATGTGAAGATATTAACTTTATTGGAAGTATTGAAGCTAGAGATATACCTTACGGTAAGGCTGACGTACTTGTATGTGAAGCATTTGTTGGTAATGTAATAATCAAACTTTATGAAGGACTTGCAACTGTTCTTCTTGGTGAGATTAAAAAGGGTCTTAAGAGTACAGTTAAGAGTAAGATTGGTGCAGCACTTGCCCTTCCAGCTCTTAAGAAGACACTTAAAGACTTTAATACAGATGAATACGGTGGAGCTCCTATGCTTGGTCTTAAGGGACTTGTTGTTAAGACTCACGGTTCAACAAAGCCAATAGAAGTTAAGAACTGTCTCCTTCAGTGCAAGGCATTTAAGGAACAGAAAATAAACGAGAAGATTAAGGAACATTTAAAATAATGGAATATACTGTTCTTAAAGAAGCTATTGAGAAGGTTCTGCAGGTATATATAAAAGAAATAAATATAGATTCTACCTTTAGGGGAGACCTGGGAGCAGATTCTATAGATATGATGCAGATTCTCAAATTAGTAGAAGAAAAACTTAATATTGAGATTAAGGAAGGCTCATTTGACGACATCGTTACAGTTAAGGATGCCCTTACTCTTATTAAGAAGTATTGCAGTGAGGCTAAGTAATGAATATTGAAGATTCAATTAACAAGATTCAAACTGCAATAGGGTATACCTTTAAGAATAAGGATATTATTAAAGAAGCTTTAACTCACAGTTCATTTGCTAATGAAATGAGAATTAACAAAATTCATTGCAATGAGAGACTGGAGTTCCTTGGAGATGCTATTTTAGAGCTGATTTCAAGTGACTATTTATTTAAGAAATATCCTGATATGGAAGAAGGACAGCTTTCTAAGCTAAGAGCCTCTCTTGTATGTGAGCCAGCTCTTTATGTATCAGCTAAGAGAATAGGTCTTGGAGAACTTATTCTACTTGGTAAAGGTGAAGAAAAATGCGGAGGAAGAGAGAGACCTTCCATTACATCTGATGCATTTGAAGCCTTGCTTGGCGCTATATACTTAGATGGCGGCCTTGAGAAGACTAAGGAAGTTGTTATGGATCATGTTCTATATGATACTGATAGTTTTATAGAACTTAAGGATCCAAAGTCGCTTTTACAGGAAAAGATACAGGCTGGTCATAAGGTAAGTAAGATTGACTATGAATTAGTCAGTGAAGAGGGACCAGAACACAGCAAGGTATTTACTGTAAGAGTTTGCTTAGACGGTAAAGAATATGGCAGGGGCCAGGGTGCAAGCAAGAAGATTGCTGAGAAGAATGCAGCAAGACAGGCAATAACAAACCTTGGCTAACCGGAGGAAGTATGTATTTAAAAAGTATAGAGGTACAGGGATTTAAGTCCTTTGCCAATCGTATAAAATTCGAATTTAATCATGGCATAACAGGTATCGTTGGACCTAACGGTTCTGGTAAGAGTAATGTTGCCGATGCTGTTAGATGGGTACTTGGGGAGCAACGTATTAAGCAGCTTCGTGGTGCATCTATGCAAGATGTTATCTTCTCAGGTACAGAAGCTAGAAAGCCACTTGGTTATGCCTATGTTGCAATTACTCTTGATAACAGTGACAGACAGATTGCTGCTCCATATGATGAAGTAACTATCGCAAGAAAGTTATACAGATCAGGTGAAAGTGAATATCTTCTTAATGGTAATCTTTGCAGATTAAAAGATGTTAATGAGATGTTCTACGATACAGGTATCGGTAAAGAGGGTTACTCTATTATCGGACAGGGCCAGATTGATAAGATTCTTTCTGGTAAACCAGAAGAAAGACGTGAGCTTTTTGATGAAGCTGCAGGTATCGTTAAGTTTAAGAAGAGAAAGGTGCTTTCTCAGAAAAAACTTGAGGAAGAAAAACAGAACCTTACCCGTGTTAATGACATCTTAGCAGAACTTGAAAAGCAGATTGGACCTCTTGAGAAGCAGTCTGAGAAGGCTAAGGAATTTTTAAAGAAGAAAGAAGAGCTTAAGAAACTTGATGTTAACTACTTCCTTCTTGGTAATGAGCAGACTTCCAAGGAACTTGAAGATGTAGAAGGTAAGCTTAAGATTGCATCTGATGACTTAGAAGGAACTAAGACTAAGTTCGAATCTATAAGAGAAGAATATGACTCTATTCATAACCAGATTACAGAACTTGAACAGTCTATAGAGGAAACCAGAAACTCTCTTTCTAATTCTAGCAATATTAGAACCAAGCTCGAGGGCGAGATTAGTCTCCTTAAGGAGCAGATTAACTCCGCCAAGAATAATGTCGAGCATTTTAATACAAGAATCGAAAGTCTCAATCAGTCAATTGAGGCTAAGAATAAAGAAAAAGAAGGCTATGATGCATCTAAGGCTGAGATAGAAACATCTCTTAATTCTATGGAAGAAGAGAGAACTGGTCTTAGAAATAACTTAGAAGCAATAAGAACCAGCATAGAAGAAATCAATAATAAGATTGAAGAGGATAAGAACCTTGTTATTGAAGCAATCAATGAGCGTTCTGGTATTAAGTCTGAGAAGGCTAGATACGAGACTATGCTTGAAAATGTTGCTATTCGAAAATCAACTCTTAACTCTAAGCTTCTTCAGGCTAAGACTGATGAGGAAGAACAACAGGGAATAATCAAAGAACTTGAAGCAGAGTTCGAAAAGATTAATAAAGAGATTGAAGATAATAACCATAATCAGCAGAAGATGGAAGAGCGTCTAGAGCAGATTCATGACGAACTTACTGAAAAGGACTCTACTTTAAGAGAAGTTCAGGTTCTTTATCATCAGGAAAAGACTAAACTTGAATCAATCTCTAACCTTACTGAAAGATACGAAGGATATGGTAACTCTATCAAACGTGTCATGGAGCAGAAGGAACAGGTTAAGGGTATCATCGGTGTTGTTGCTGATATCGTTAAGGTTGAGAAGAAGTATGAAACTGCTATAGAGATAGCTCTTGGTGGTAATATTCAGAATATCGTTACTGAGACAGAAGAGGATGCTAAGAAGATGATTAGCTTCCTTAAGGAGAATAAGTACGGTCGTGCTACTTTCCTTCCTCTTACTAGTATCGAGAATCCACCTGAATTCAAGAACCCAGATGTTCTTAATGAAAAGGGTGCTATTGGTATGGCATGTGATATCGTTACTACTGATAAGAAGTACTCTAACGTAGCCAAGGCTATGCTTGGTAGAATCGTAGTAATCGATAATATAGACAATGCTCTTAAGATAGCTAAGAAGTACTCATATGGTGTACGTATGGTTACTGTTGGCGGTGAACTTCTTGTTCCTGGTGGTGCTATCTCCGGTGGTGCATTTAAGAATAACTCTAATCTTCTTGGTAGAAGAAGAGAGATGGACGAACTTAATGAAAGCGTTAAGAAGCATCTTCATGAGATAGATGAGATTATGAAGGCTATCGACGAGATTAAGGCTGAGCGTAATTCAATCAGACTTAATATTGAAGAGATTAAGCTTCGCCAGCAGGATGCTTATATTAAGCAGAATACTGCAAGACTTAATGTAATTAAGGCTCAGGAAAGAATCGATGAGACTCTTAGCGGCGTAGGAAGTCTTAAGGATGAAGAAGCAGAACTTGAGAAGCAGATTCAGGAAATTAAGGAAAAGCAGAAAGAGATAGATGACAAGCTTTCTAGCTCTGACAATATCGAGAAGGAAACAGAAGAAAAGATTGCCCTTCTTCAGAAAGAACTTGATGAAAAGAGAGTTGAAGAAAGTGCTGCTCAGGAAGCTGTTACTGCTAAAGATGTTGAAGCTGAGAAGATTATACAGAAGCTTGACTTTGAACAGCAGAATATTAACCGTATCTTAGAAGAGTTAGAGACTCTTACTAATGACAGAGACGAAGTTAAGAATGCTCTTGATAACAATGACACAGATATTGCTGAAAAAGAGCAGGCTATTATACAGATAACTGAAACAATAGAAGCATCTCATACAGAGCAGAGCGATTCTGAAAAGCGTCTGGGTGTGATGATTGAAACTAAGGCAGAACTTTCAAGCAAGCAGGATGGCTTCTTTAAGACAAGAGAAGAGATGTCAGATAAGATTGCTGGTCTTGATAAGGAAGTCTACAGGTTAAATGCTCAGAAGGAAAAACTCACTGAGTCAATTAGCTCACTCGTTTCTTACATGTGGTCAGAATATGAGATGTCACTTACAGATGCTAAGGCGCTTCGTGATGACAGCTTTGATGACATAGGAGAACTTAAGCGTTCTATAGCTCAGGTTAAGGAAGGTATAAAGAAACTTGGTGATGTTAATGTCAATGCTATCGAAGATTACAAGGCTGTATATGAAAGATACGAATTTTTAAAGAAACAGCACGATGATCTTATTCAGGCGGAAGAAACTCTTACAGGTATTATTGCTGAACTTGATGAGTCTATGCGTAAGACATTTACTCAGAAGTTTGCTGAGATTAATAAAGAGTTTGATAAGGTATTTAAAGAACTCTTTGGCGGGGGTAAAGGTACTCTTGAACTTATGGATGACGATGATGTTCTTGAGGCAGGTATTAAGATTATCGCCCAGCCACCAGGAAAGAAACTTCAGAATATGATGCAGCTCTCCGGCGGTGAGAAGGCTCTTGCAGCTATTGCACTTATGTTTGCGATTCAGAACCTTAAGCCTTCACCATTCTGTCTCCTTGACGAGATTGAGGCTGCACTTGATGAAAGTAACGTAGACAGATTTGCTGGATACCTTCATAAGCTTACAGGTCATACACAGTTCATAGTTATTACACATAGACGTGGTACTATGGAAAAGGCTGACAGACTTTATGGTATAACCATGCAGGAGAAGGGTGTATCTACTCTTGTTAGCGTTAATCTTATAGATGATGAGATTGATTCATAATACTTTTACGGAGATATAAATTTTGGCATTTTGGAATTGGAAAAAGAAAAATGCTGCTTCAGAAGAAGTAGTAGAAGAGAATATTGAGACTGGGCTAGAGACTGGCCAGGAGGGCTTTGCCGAAGCACCAGCTGATATAGAGCAGAGTTTTGTAACTGCAACTGAAGAACCAGCTGGAACTGTTCTTTCTACAGAGGAGAATGTAAACGAAGATTTAGCAGAAATAGTAAGTGCAGATTTAGCTAATGTAGCTGATTCTGAAACAGCCACATCTTCTGAGGCAGAGGCTCAAGAAGAAGTTCAGGCAGAGGCTCAAGAAGAAGTTCAGGAAGAAGCTCCTACTAAGAAAGGTCTCTTTGCAAGACTTAAAGAAGGCCTTAAAAAGACTAGAAATAACATCGTTTCAGGTATGGACTCACTTTTCTCAAGTGAAGGAAAGATTGATGAGGACTTCTATGAAGAACTTGAAGAGATACTTATTCTTGGTGATATAGGTGTTCATACTACCGAGAATATCTTAGATAAACTTCGCTTACAGGTTAAAGAAAACCATATTAAGAAGAGAGACGAGTGTAAAGAATTCTTAATTAATACAATTAAGGAAGAGATGGCAGGCTGCGAATCTGCCTATGAATTTGAAAATAAGAAATCTGTTGTTTTTGTTATAGGTGTTAACGGTGTTGGTAAAACAACATCTATTGGTAAGCTTGCTTATCATCTTAAGGCAGACGGTAGAAAGGTTATTCTCGCTGCTGCAGATACATTCCGAGCTGCCGCAGGTTCTCAGCTTGAAGAGTGGAGCCACAGAGCCGGTGTTCTTATGATTGGCGGAACAGAAGGTCAGGACCCAGCAAGTGTTCTTTTCGATGCAGTACAGGCTGCTAAATCAAGAAACAGTGATGTCCTTTTAGTTGACACAGCTGGACGACTTCATAATAAGAAGAACCTTATGGAAGAGCTTAAGAAGATGAACAGGATTATTGATAAGGAATATCCTGATGCCCACAGAGAGAATCTTATAGTTCTTGATGCTTCAACTGGTCAGAATGCTCTTAACCAGGCTAAAGAATTTGGCGAAGTAGCAGACCTTACTGGTATAATACTTACTAAGATGGATGGTACAGCTAAGGGCGGTATAGCAATTGCTATTGAATCAGAACTTGGAATTCCAGTTAAGTATGTAGGTGTTGGCGAGAAGATATATGATCTTCAGAAGTTTGATGCCGATACATTTGTAGATGCACTTTTTGATGTTAATGTAGAAGAAGAGGTTTAGTATGAGTAAAGAGGAAAATATGCTTACTTTAGAGAAGTTTGAAGAAGCTTCTGAAATTGTTAAAAAAGTAACAAACGAGACAAAGCTTATATATAGTTCTTATTTAAGCCATGCCTCTGGTAACAAGGTATATTTAAAGCCAGAAAATATGCAGTTTACAGGTGCTTATAAGGTTAGAGGTGCTTATTATAAATCAAGT
>OCVV011355013.1_pt1 | contig 52738 bp, 37 predicted proteins | sample 1539721 | NCBI WGS metagenome assembly OCVV01 (sample SAMN02144230, study PRJEB22623) | gut metagenome | biome: sheep rumen | host: Ovis aries | place: New Zealand
CCCCCCGCCAACAGGTTCACGCATTCATGCGTGAACCTGGCTATTATGGAAAATATGGTAGACATTCCGCCTGAACGGTGGTATAATCAACCCAAATTGAGGCAGCAGCTGCCTGGAATGATGCAGAGAGGATGAAGCAGCGTGAGCGTAGAAATCCGGATCAAGGACGCCGTGAAGAAATACGGCAGCAATACCGTTATCCAGGACCTGAACCTGAACATCCGCGGCGGGGAATTCTTTACCCTCCTGGGGCCTTCCGGCTGCGGCAAGACGACCCTGCTGCGCATGATCGCCGGCTTCAACTCCATCGAGGGCGGGGATTTCTATTTCAACAGCACCCGCATCAACGACCTGGACCCGGCCAAGCGCAACATCGGCATGGTGTTCCAGAATTACGCGATCTTCCCCCACCTGACGGTGCGCAAGAACGTGGAGTTCGGGCTCAAAAACCGCGCCTTTCCCAAGGACAAAATCCACGACCAGGCGGACAAGTTCTTAAAGCTCATGCAGATCGACCAGCTGGCCGACCGCATGCCGGACCGGCTGTCCGGCGGCCAGCAGCAGCGCGTCGCCCTGGCCCGCGCCCTGTGCATCGAGCCGGACGTGCTGCTGATGGACGAGCCCCTGTCCAACCTGGACGCCAAGCTCCGCGTGGAGATGCGCAGCGCCATCAAGGAGATTCAGAATAACATCGGCATCACCACCGTCTACGTCACCCACGACCAGGAAGAGGCCATGGCCGTGTCCGACCGGATCGCGGTCATGAACGGGGGCGTCATCCAGCACGTAGGCAGCCCCAAGAACATCTACCAGCGCCCGGCCAACGTCTTTGTGGCCACCTTCATCGGCCGGTCCAACCTGCTGCCCGGCGTCATGAAGGCGGAGGGCGGCAGGGCCCTGGTCAGCCTGCCGACCGGCTTTACCGCGGCCTTTGACACCGTGCGCAAGGAGTGCGTCAAGGACGGCCTCCCGGTGATGCTCTGCGCCCGGCCGGAGGAGCTGATCGTCCAACCCAAGGACCAGCCCGGCATCCGCGCCGTGGTGGACGACTGCGTCTTCCTGGGGCTCAACACCCATTACTTCGTCCACCTGCTGACGGGCGAAAAGGCGGAGATCATCCAGGAATCCACCATCGACTCCGTCATCCCCCAGGGGACGGAGATCAGCCTGCGCCTGAACACCGCCAAGGCCAACCTCTTTGAAAAGGACACCGAGCGCAGCATCATGACGGGCGTTGAAAACGACCTGAACGCCGCCGGCTGAGGGGAGGGAAACGCGGATGAAACGAAAACCCGAAGTCTGGTCGGTCATCACGTGGATCTTTCTGGCGCTGTTCGCGCTGTTCCTGGTCTACCCGATGTTCGGCATCCTGCGCCAGTCCGTCTTTGACGCGGACGGACATCTGTCGTTTGCGCAGTTTGAAAAATTCTTTTCGACCCCCTATTATTCCTCCACCATCCTGAACAGCTTCCAGGTCACCATCATGGTGACGCTGGTGACCCTTTTGCTGGGCATCCCCTTTGCCTACTTTTATTCCTTCTTCCAGCTCAAGGGGGCCAAGTTCCTCTTCGTGGTGTCGATCCTGTGCTGCATGTCCGCCCCGTTTATCGGCGCTTACAGCTGGATCATGCTGCTGGGCCGAAACGGCGTCATCACCGTGTTCCTCAAAAACGCCCTCGGCATCCGCCTGGGCAGCATCTACGGCTTCGGCGGCATTCTGATGGTACAGGCCCTCAAATTCTTCCCCCTGGTGTTCGTGTACATGAACGGGGCCTTCAAATCCATCGACAACACCCTGCTGGAAGCCTCGGCCAACATGGGCTGCACCGGGGTCAAGCGGTTTTTCACCGTCATCATGCAGCTGTCGATGCCCACCATCCTGGCGGCCGCCCTGCTGGTGTTCATGCGGGCCTTCGCGGACTTCGGCACCCCGCTGCTGATTGGCGAAGGGTACCGCACCTTCCCGGTGGAAATCTACAACCAGTACCTGGGTGAAAACGGGACGGACCATAACTTCGCCGCCGCCATTTCCGTGATCGCCATCATCGTTACGGCGGTCGTGTTCTTCATCCAGCAGTGGGCCACCAACAAGTTCAGCTTTTCCATCAACGCTCTGCACCCGGTGCAGAAGCGCAGGCCCAAGGGCCTGTCCGGCGTCCTGATGTACATCTACTGCTACGGGCTGATCGCCCTGGCCTTCCTGCCGCAGATCTACATCGTCTACCTCTCCTTCCGCAACTGCGACGGCGCGGTCTTTAAGCCCGGCTTCTCCCTGGGCAACTATGAGAAGGCCGTCAAAAAGCTGCTGGTCCGCTCCATCGAAAACACGATGATCTTCGGCGTGGTCTCCCTGGCCCTGATCATCCTGTTCGCGATCCTGATCGCCTACCTGGTCGTCCGGCGGCCCAACCCGCTGAACCACACCATCGACACCCTGAGCATGATGCCCTACATCATGCCCGGCTCCATCATCGGCATCGCCCTGGTCATCGCCTTCGGCAAGCAGCCCTTCGCCCTGACCGGTACGATGGGCATCATGATCATCGCCCTGGTCATCCGGCGAATGCCCTACACCATCCGCTCCGCCACGGCGACACTCCAGTCCATCCCCATCAGCACGGAGGAGGCGTCCATTTCCCTGGGCGCGGGCAAGCTCAAGACCTTCCTGACGGTCACCGCCCCGATGATGGGCAACGGCATCCTGTCCGGCGCTGTCTTAAGCTGGGTGGCCATCGTGACGGAGCTGTCCAGCGCCATCATCCTGTACAACAACAAGACCATCACCCTGACCATGTCCACCTACGCGGCCATCTCCCGGGGCAACGACGGCCTGGCCTGCGCCTTCGCCGCCATCCTGACCGTCCTGACCGCCGTCTCCCTGATCCTCTACCTCAAGTTTACGAAGTCGGAGGACATCAGGCTGTAAGACAGGTAGGAGGTAGCGCTCACTGCGTTCGCTCAGGTAGGAGGTAGGAGGTGAATCGTCAGTGAATGATCTTCACTCTCCACACGATAAAACCTCCTCCCTCCTACTTCCTACCTCCTACCTTGCTCTGTTCTCCCCGGGCCACGGCCCGCGGCGATATATCATCATTTCATCTTGAAGGAGGTCCCGTTTTTATGAAGAAACTGCTTTCTGTCCTGCTGGCGGCTGCCATGCTGCTGTGCGCTGTGTCCGCTCTGGCGGAGGTCTCCGGTCCCCTGGTGCTGTACAGCTCCATGACCGACAACGACATCGACAACCTGATCGAAGCGTTCAACGAGAAGTACCCGGACGTCGAGGTGGAAGTGGTCAACGGTTCCGCCGGCGAGCTGGAAGCCCGCGCCCGCGCCGAAAAGGACAATCCCCAGGGTGACCTGCAGTGGGGCGGCCTCTCTCCGTCCGACGGCAATGCCAACGACGATATCTTCGCCCTGTACACCAGCCCCTATGAAGACGACCTGCCGGACGATTACAAGTCCCACAACGGCCGCTACAACCAGGACCACCTGAGCACCGTCGTGTTCTGCGTGAACGTGGAACTGGAAAAGGAACTGGGCTTTGAAATCAAGACCTACGAAGACCTTCTCCGGCCCGAGCTCAAGGGCAAGGTCGTCCTGTCCGACCCCAACAGCTCCTCCGCCGCCTGGAACAACCTGTGCAACATCTTCGCCGTTTACGGCTATGATTCCGACGAAGCCTGGGCCATCATCCGCGGCATGCTGGAAAACGGCCTGGTCATTTCGACCTCTTCCTCCGTCTGCTTCAAGGCCGTCGACTCCGGCGAGTACGCCGTGGGCCTGACCTATGAGGACGGCGCGGACACCCTGCTCAAGTCCGGCTCCGACCGCATCCGCCTGCAGTACCCGGAAAACGGCGCTTCCGCCACCTCCATGGGCTGCGCGATGATCGAAGGCTGCCCGCATCCCGAGGCCGCCAAGGCCATGATCGACTTCCTGATGAGCCCCGAAGGCCAGGAAGCCCTGGCGACCCGCCTGGAAACCCTGCGCTTCACCAACCCCAAGGCCGTCTATGACATCCCCTACCTGCCCGCCAACGACACCATCAACTGGGTCTCCCGCGACACTGCCTGGCTGACCGAGCACAAGGCCGAGCTGCTGGAAAAGTGGAACGCCATCTACGCTGAAACCCATTAATCGCAAAGGACCAAAGGGGGACGCCGCGGTCCGCGGCGTCCCCCTTCTTTAGAGGAGAATCCTGATGATCTGTTTCCTGACCAGCAGCCCGATGATTCCGGGCACGGAGACGCTGAACCCAGCAAACGGCTTTACCCTCGAGCTGCACCGCTATATGCCGGAAAACTGCCGGGCCCTTTTTATCTGCTCGGACCCCGACCTGCCCGACAAGACGGATTTCATTGCCGCCTCCATGAAAAGGAGTTTGGAGGGCGCAGGCTTCCGCTTCCGCCGCTTCAGCGTACTGGACGGGCGGAACGAAAGCCGGGCCGCGAACCTGGTCGCCCGGGCGGACCTGATCGTCCTGGCGGGCGGGCACGTGCCCACCCAGAACCGGTTCTTTGAAAAGATCGGCCTCCGCGGCCTCCTCCAGGGATATGACGGGATCCTGATGGGCATCAGCGCAGGCACCATGAACAGCGCGGAAACCGTATACGCCCAGCCGGAAGAGGAAGGGGAAGCGATCGACCCTGACTATCAGCGCTTTTTGCCGGGACTGGGTCTTACAAAAACCATGATCCTCCCCCACCTTCAGATGATCCGGGAGGACGAGCTGGACGGCCTGCGCGTGTTTGAGGACATCGCCTTCCCGGACAGCCTGGGCAAAACCTTTTACGCCATCCCCGACGGGAGCTTTCTGCTGATCCGGGACGGCCGGGAAGAGCTGCGGGGCGAAGCGTACCGAATCCGGGACGGGGCGATGACCCAGGTCTCCGGGGAAGGGGACGTACTCCCGCTCCCGCCGCAGAGGGAGAAAAGCTGCGCGGAAGCAGATGATCAGGCCGTGCCGCGCCCTGAAAAGGATCGGCCAGAGCGGGTCATCCTCACCAACATATGCATGATCATGGACGGCAGCAAGGTCCTGGTGGAAGAGAAGGTCGGGGAAGATGCCGGCGGGATCACCTTTCCGGGCGGCCATGTAGAAAAGGGCGAGCCGGTGGTGGACTCCGTCATCCGCGAGATGAAGGAGGAGACCGGCCTCACCATCCGCCAGCCCCGCCTGTGCGGCGTCAAGGACTGGATCAACGAAGACGGTTCCCGGTATGTGGTCTTCCTGTTCAAAACGGAGCAGTTTTCAGGCGAGCTGCGCTCCTCCTCAGAGAGACGGGTGTTCTGGCTGGAAAAGGACGAAGTGCTCCGCTCCAACTGGATCTGGCACATGGACAGCCTGATGCGGATCCTCGTGGACGAAGCGTTTTCAGAACTGTTTCTGGACCGGGAAGACGGCTGGAAGCCCGTGCTCAAATAAGCGAAGAAACCAATCAGCCAAGCGTCAAGCACGACAGGAGGACGAACAAATATGAGCAAGGTTACCGCGTTTATCACGGACGGCACCGAAGAAGCCGAATGCATCATCGCCGTGGACCTGCTGCGGCGGGCGGGCATCGACACCCAGCTCGTTTCCTGCAGCGGTTCACGCGAGGTCACCACCTCCCACCAGATCCGGATCACGGCGGACTGTACCTTTGAGGAAGCGTCCCTGGACGACAGCGACATGCTCTTTATCCCGGGCGGAAAAACGGGCGTAGAAAACTTCCTGGCCCATGACGGCCTCCAGGAAGCGCTGAAAAGGCAGGCAGCCCGCGGCAAGTACATCGCCGCCGTGTGCGCCGGCCCCTCCGTGCCCGGGAGCCTGGGCCTCCTGGCGGAAAGACGGGCCACCTGCTTTCCCGGCTGGGGAAGCCATCTGACGGGCGCTCATCCCGTCAATGAAGGGGTCGTCGTCGACGGGCCCTTCCTGACCGGCCGGGGCCTCGGGTTTTCCATCGACCTGGCCCTTCAAATGATAGAAGTGCTGGAAGGGAAGGAGACCGCCCTGGACATCAAAAAACGGATCCAGCATCCGAATACCATCTGACCTACTGCGAAGGGAGTAAGCTATGAAGCGGAAGATCCAGAACATCGCCATCGTCAGCCTGTCCAGCGGTATCGCGGGAGAGCCCTCGGTCCAGTTCGAGGTGGACATCGGCGTCCGGCGGCTCCGGGAATACGGGCTGAACGTCCGGTTCATGCCCCACGCGATGAAGGGAATCGATTACGTCAAAGCCCACCCGGAAAAGCGGGCGGAGGACCTGCTGGCCGCCTTCCGGGACCCGGACATCGACATGATCCTGTGCACCATCGGCGGGGACGATACCTACCGCCTGCTCCCTACGCTGTTTGACCACGGGGAACTGGCGGACGCGGTGACGGACAAGGTGTTCCTCGGCTTTTCCGATACGACCATCAACCACCTGATGCTGCACAAAATAGGGCTTCGCACCTTCTACGGCCAGGCCTTCCTGCCAGACCTGTGCGAGCTGGGGCCGGAGATGCTCCCCTATACCCGGACGTATTTTGAAGAGCTGATCGAGACCGGCGCCATCCGGGAGATCAGGCCCAGCGCTCTTTGGTACGCGGAAAGAAAAGAGTTTTCCCCTGATCTCGTCGGCCGGGCCCTTCCGCCCCGCCCCAACCAGGGCTTTGAGCTGCTCCAGGGAGCCCCGGTCTTTTCCGGGAAAATCCTGGGCGGCTGCATCGACTCCATCTTCGACATGTTCGACGGCGAAAGGTATGCCGATATGCCGGAGCTGTGCCAGAAATACCATCTCTTCCCGGACGCCGAAGACTGGCGGGGCCGCATTCTGCTGCTGGAAACCAGCGAGGAAAAGCCCTCGCCCGAAAAATACCGCCGGGCCCTTCAGTATCTTAGGGACGCGGGCGTTTTCAGCGTGGTATCCGGCGTACTTGCCGGAAAACCCATGGACGAAACGTACGCGGCGGAATACAAACAGCTTCTCACCGAAGTGATCGCCCAGCCTCATCTTTCCGTGGTGTTCAACCTGAACATAGGCCACGCGATACCCCGCTGCATCATGCCCTTCGGCCGGGAGGCTGTGGTGGATGTCAATCAGCAAGTTATCCGTTTTACCGAATGACAGAGATATACAGCATGAAGCCCGTCGGTTCCTCACCGGCGGGCTTCTGTATTTGCAGTTCTTTCCCGGATATACTGTTTTACAAACGCCGCGTCTTCTATGGGGACATAGACCGTGTACGTGGTGATGCCGGCCTTGATGGTGAATTCCTCTCCCCGGACCTGCATCCACTGGATCTTTTTGAAAAAGATGAACGCGTCTCCGCCCTTGGTCGCGTTCTTGTGGCGGATGCACTCTTCATTCATCTCGTACGTCCTGGTATCGTTGCCCAGGGTGAGCCAGCCGATCAGGGCAGGCAGGGCGAACACGAAGCCGGATACTCCCAGGGCCGCGATCCAGCCTCCTTCATAGCCGTGCAGGACAAACAGCATGATCAGGCCGACAGCCCCGCTGATGCTCCCGCTGATCAGCAGCATGTTCCAGTAATGCACCTTGGCCTGCTCCCTGGACAGAGTATAGCTCCAGCGGTAGAAGCCGCCGTCTGTCAGCGTCAGTCTGCTCATATCAATTCCTCTGCGTTTTTACGCAGTGCTGCCGCAGAAACCGCAGCACAAATTCAAAGTCCTCCGGCCGCGCGTACACCTGAACGCCGCCCGCCGGCGAATGAAGGTCGATGACGTCCTGATCCCGATGTGGCTCAACGGAGCGCACCGAAGAAAGCGGCGTAACGCCCCGGCCTGTCCGGCCCTTCTTCGTACCGATCCGGGCCCTTTCAGCCGCCTGGGGGACGGAAGCCTCCAGCGGGACGTCCTTCGCCGGGACCGGAGAAAAGCGTTTCTGGCCGGAGGCAGTGGGAATCACCGCCACCTCCGTTTTCGTCATCTCATAGTACAGGGGGTAGCCGCCCCTGCCCATAGCCGAACGGACCCGGTAGGCGATGACCCAGGAAAGCAGCATCAGGGCGCTGATCCCAAAGCCCAGCGCCGCCAGAAAGCCGAGGGCATCGCCGTTCATGAACAGGCCCAACGAAAGGCACAGAACAATGATCCCCGCAGACACCGCCAGGAGGATTTTCAGCACCTTCAAATACATGAAGCGGTTGTCCCGCATGTCCATCTCGTAGATCCAGCGGTACACCCCGTCCTCAAAAAGCGTGACCCGCCCGGTCACTTCGGTCTGGCGGTCCATGGGCCCCTCCATCACTCGCTCAAATCCGGAGCATCCTGAACAGGAGAAGCAGCGGAAAAACTCGTCTCCCCCACGGCTTCGCTGAGACGCTTTGCATTATCATCCAACATATCCGGATGGTAACCCGCCGGGTACCACTAAGGATCATTTCCACGGTTCTTCTTCCGATCTGATGGTAAAATGCAGTTCTCCCGGCGCACTCAGCTTCATATCAACCTGATAAACAATCCCCTGATAACACAATCAAATATTTCAGCGCTGATCAAAACGGAAACCTCATCTGATACCACACCGCCCCGCCGTGGACGGAGGCGGAGGGACCCTCCAGCTGGAAACCGAAGGAGGCGTACCAGGGAATCAGGCGCTCCTTGCACGTCAGCACCAGGCCCCGGCGGGCCTGGGCCCGGGCGTCCCGGACAGCCGTTTTGATCAGCGTCCCAGCGCAGCCCTGCCGCCGGTACTCGGGCAGGGTGTTGACCCCGAAGATCATCTGCCAGGCCCCGTTTTCGTCGTGCAGGGAGGCGTTTTCAAACATCTCGTCCGTCAGATCCCTCTGGTTTGTCACCATGCCGTCCACGAAGGAGATGAGGCGGCCTTCCTCCTCCATCAGCCAGAAATGGTCCGGGTAATACCGGAGCCTTTCCTGAAACTGGGAAAGCGGGGCCGCTTCTGCGGGCGGAAAACAGGCGGCTTCCACCCGGGCCAGGCGTTCTGCGTCTTCCAAAGACGCCAGCCGGATCAGGCGCTTTGGTTCGTCTTTCATAGCCATTCCTTCGCTTCCTCCAGAAGGATCAGTCCCTTTTCCCGGGCCAGGCGCTCCTGCCGCTCAAAATCGTACAGCAGCGTTTCCTTTCGGTGGCTGTCGCTGCCCAGCACAAAGCGCGCCCCGCGGGCCGCCAGATAATCGACGATCTCCCCGTCCGGATAGGGGTCCGTCTGATAGCCCCGGCTGATGGCCCCGGTGTTGATCTCAAAGGGAAGACCGCTTTTGAGCAGTCTGTCCGCCGCCTTCTTCCAAGCCGCCCGGTAGCGCAGGTGACTTTTGTCAAAGAGCGACCCGTCCCGGTTGAGCTTCCGGATCAGGTCAAAATGAGCGATCACTTTGCAGCCCGGGATCTCCGATACCCGGCTGACCTCGTCGTAATAAAGCTCCGCGGCCGCGTAGATATCCCCCAGCAGTTCCGCCGCCTGAAGCAGAAACTCCGGCTTCCAGTCCACCGTCAGGTACTTGTCCCCGATTTTCAGGTAATGGACCGCGCCGATCACGTAGTCGTAACCGTCCGTCGGCTCCTGAGAAAACAGGTCCTGCTCGACCCCGCAGTAGACGTCCATTTTTCCCCGGTATTGTTCCCGGAGCCGGGCGACCTCCCGCTGATAAGAGCCCCTTGTGCCGGGCTTCATGCAGCAGTCTATGTCGTAGGGGGCGTAGACATGGTCGGAAAAGCCCAGGGCCCGGATCCCCCGGGCCAGGGCCTCCTCGGCGATTTCGGACAGGGTGTTTTTCCCGTCCGACCAGGCCGAGTGGACGTGCAGGTCGGTCCGGATCATTTCATCCCGTCCCCCGCCATCTTTTCCTGCTTGACCTTGTGGTCGATCACGTGGCGGCTGGCCAGCTCCCGGTGGATGTCCTCGATGGAAATCCCCGCCTGCACCATCAGCACCATCACGTGGTAGGCCAGGTCTGCGATCTCGTAGATGGTTTCCTTTTTATCCTGGGCCTTGCCGGCGATGATGACCTCGGTGCACTCCTCGCCCACCTTTTTGAGGATCTTGTCCAGGCCTTTTTCAAACAGGTATGTGGTGTAGGAGCCGGCCGGCATCTGCTCTTTGCGGCCCTGGAGCAGGTTCATCAGCCCCTGCAGGGAAAACTCGCTGCGGTTTTCGGATTGATAGACGGGGGCTTCAAAGCAGGAGTCCGTGCCCAGATGGCAGGCGGGCCCGTCCTTTTCCACCATCACCACAAGGGCGTCCCGGTCACAGTCGGCAGTGATGGAGACGACGTGCTGATAGTTCCCGCTCGTCTCCCCTTTGATCCAGAGCTCCTGGCGGGAGCGGGACCAGAAGCAGGTCAGCTCCTTTTCCATGGTGATCTCCAGGCTTTCCCGGTTCATGTAGGCCAGGGTCAGCACCTTCTTGCTGACCGCGTCCACCACGATCGCCGGGATCAGGCCCTTTTCGTCAAATTTCAGTTCGTCGATGTTCAGCATCCTCATACCTCCCTGGCAGGGATTCCGTTTTGGATCAGCAGTTTTTTCACGTCCGGAATCCTGACCTCGCCGTAGTGGAAAATGGAAGCCGCCAGCCCCGCGTCGGCCTTGGGGCAGCGCTGGAACAGGTCCACAAAGTCCTCCGCCCTGCCGGCACCGCCCGAAGCGATCACCGGCACGGCGGAAAAGGCGCAGACGGCCTGCAGCATTTCGATGTCGAAGCCCTGGCGGACCCCGTCGGTGTCCATGGAGTTGAGCACGATCTCCCCCGCCCCGCGGTCGATTCCCTCGCGGAGCCAGGTCAGGGCGTCGAGCCCGGTATCCTCCCGGCCGCCCCGGACGAACACGTGGAAGGCCCCGTTCACCCGTTTGACGTCGGCGGACAGCACGACGCACTGGCTGCCGTAGCGCTTCGCCGCCTCGTCGATGAGGCCCGGGTTTTTTACCGCCCCGGAATTGACGCTCACCTTGTCCGCCCCGCATTTGAGCACCCGGTCAAAATCGGAAAGGGTGTTGATGCCGCCGCCCACCGTCAGGGGGATAAAAACCCTCCGCGCCACCTCGCGCAGGCACTCGGTGAACAGGCCCCGGCCCTCGGCGGAGGCGGTGATGTCGTAAAACACCAGCTCGTCCGCCCCGTTTTCCGAATAATAGGCCCCCAGCTCCACCGGGGAGGACACGTCTTTGAGGCCCCCGAAGCGGACGCCCTTGACCACGCGCCCGTCTTTTACGTCCAGGCAGGGGATGATCCGCTTGGAGATCATGAGGCGACCTCCACCGCGGTGCGCAGGTCGATGGCCCCGGTGTAGTAGGCCTTCCCGATGATCGCCCCGTACAGGCCGGCGGCCTTGAGCGCCGCCACGTCCTCGATGTCGGACACCCCGCCGGAAGCGATCAGGCGGATGGACAGGTTCCGGGTCATGTTTTCATACAGTTCCCGGTTCGCGCCCTCCAGCATCCCGTCCCGGGAAATATCCGTGACGATGACGGTGGACACGCCGATTTCCTCCATCCTGCGGCAGAAGGAGAAGGCGTCCAGGCTGGACTGCTCCGTCCATCCGCGGATGGCGACCTTGCCGTCCCGGATGTCGACGCCCACGGCGATCCTATCGCCCCAGCGGCGCACGGCCTGCTCGGCAAAGGAAGGATCCGTCACCGCGGCCGTCCCCAGGATCACCCGGTCCACCCCGGCGTCCTCCAGGTACACGCGGATGGTTTCCATCGTGCGGATGCCGCCGCCGACCTCCATCAGCAGAGAGGAGCCTTCCTTGAGCTTCCGGATCAGGTTCAGATTGGCGGTGCGGCCGTCGCGGGCCCCCTCCAGGTCCACCACATGGACGGCCTTCGCGCCCTTTTGGGCAAAGGCCTCCATCAGTTCCTGGGGACGCTCGGAATACACCGTCATTTCCCGGTAGTCGCCCTGCCGTAAACGCACGGCTTTCCCTTCGTACAGGTCGATCGCTGGTAAAATCAGCATGTGAAATCCTCCGTTTCCGCAAACGCTTTGAGTATTTTAAGACCGACAGCACCGCTCTTTTCCGGGTGGAACTGGCAGCCCATGACGCAGCCCCGGCCGACGGCGGCGGTGATTTCCGCCCCGTACTCGGTGGTGGCCAGAAGGCTGCCAGCGCAGTCCGTTCCGTGGAAGGAATGGACGAAATAGACCTGTTCCCCGTCCCGCACGTCCCGAAACAGCGGGTGAGGCCGGACCAGGCGCAGCCCGTTCCAGCCGATCTGGGGCAGTTTGAGGGAAGGCGGCACGGCCGGCCGCATGGAGACCACCCGGCCCGGGATCAGGCCCAGCCCCCGGTGGAACCCGAACTCCTCCCCTTCGTCAAACAATAGCTGCATCCCAAGGCAGATGCCTAAGAGCGGCTTTCCCCTTTGGGCGGCTTCCTGGACGGCCTCGTCCAGCCCCGTCGCCCGGAGCTTGTCCGCCGCGTCCCCGAACGCGCCGACCCCCGGCAGGACGATCCGGTCCGCCGAGAGGATTTCCTCCCTGTTCCCGGTCACCCGGACCTCATGGCCGATATAGGCAAACGAGCTCTTCAGGGAAAAGAGGTTGCCCACCCCGTAGTCCACGATGGCGATCATGAAAGCACTCCTTTGGTGGAGGGGATTTCCCCCGCGAAGTCCGGGTCCACGGACACGGCTGTCCGGAGCGCCCGGGCCACGGCCTTGAAGGCCCCTTCGATGATGTGGTGGGAATTCTGGCCCGCTAGCTGGCGGACGTGGAGGGTCATCCCGCCATTGCGCGCCAGCGCGATGAAAAATTCCTCCGTCAGCTCCGTATCAAAGGTGCCCACCTTCTGGGCGGGGATATGGAGGTCCCCGTAAAACCCGCCCCGGCCGGAGAGGTCCACCGCGGCCAGGATCAGGGCCTCGTCCATCGGCAGAGTGACGTCCCCGTAGCGGCGGACGCCCCGCTTTTCTCCCAGGGCCTCCCGGAAGGCTTCGCCCAGGGCGATCCCGATGTCCTCGACGCTGTGGTGGTCGTCCACATTCGTATCGCCCTGGCAGCACAGGCTCAGGTCAAAGGCCCCGTGGCGGGCGAACAGGGTCAGCATGTGGTCCAGAAAGCCCACCCCGGTCTGAATGTCGCTTTTCCCCGTCCCGTCCAGGGTCAGGGTGAGGCGGATGTCCGTCTCCGCCGTTTTCCGGCTGATGTCACTTTTCCGCATGGGGGACCCTCCCTTCGCTCAGGACTTCGGTCAGGGCGCCTTTGAGCGCCTCCATCTGCCCCATCGTCCCGATGCTGATCCGATTATAATCCCTGATGCGCGGGCTGTCAAAGTGGCGCACCAAAATGCCCTTCTCCCGAAGGGCTATGTACAGGGCTTCCCCGCTCATTCTGTCTGATTTGGCAAAGACAAAGTTGGTCCTGGAGGGAAGGACGAAAAAGCCCAGCTCCCGGAGCATGTTTTCCGTCCAGCTCCGGGTTTCCCCGATCACGCGGCAGCGCTCCTTCACCTGGTCCTGGCGTTTGAGCACCTCGAGCCCCAGGGCCTGGGTCATGCTGTTGACATTGTAGGGGGCGACCGCGTTGCGCAGGGTGTTGAGGTCCCGGATCAGGTCCTCGCCGCCGAAGGCAAAGCCCAGCCGCGCCCCGGCCAGGGAGCGGGACTTGGAAAACGTCTGCACCACCAGGAGATTGGGATATTTCCGCACCAGCGGGGCGCAGCTTTCGGAGCCAAAGTCCACGTAGGCTTCGTCCACCACCGTCAGTTGGTCCGGGTGGTCCGAAAGCCACTGTTCGATTTCCCCGCGGGCCAGGGCCATGCCGGTGGGGGCGTTGGGGTTGGCCAGGAAGAGGGTGCCCCGCTTCCCTTCATAGTCGGACAGGGCCAGCGAAAAATCCTCCCGCAGGGGAACTTCCTCATAGGGCACCCGGTTCGCATCCGCCGCCACCCGGTAAAAACCGTAGGTGACGTCCGGGAACAGGGCGGGCGTTTCCTCGTCGCAGAAGGTCATGAAGGCCAGGTTCAGCGCCTCGTCCGACCCGTTGCAGGCCAGGACTTCCCGGCCCGACAGGCCGTACACCCCGCCCATCGCCTGCCGGAGCTCCGCGCTCTCCGGGTCGGAATAAAGCTGAAAAGGCCGGCATTTCCGGAAGGCTTCCTTCAGCACTTCCTCGTCCACCGGGAAGGGAGACTCGTTGGTGTTCAGCTTGATGTATGTCCGGCCGGCCGGCTGCTCCCCCGGCACATAGGGGATCAGGTCCCGGTAGCGGGCGGAAAGAAAGCGGCTCATCCCTTTACGTCCTCCGTTCGGATCAGGGCACTGCGGGCGTGGCCCGTCAGGCCCTCGGTATTGGCGAACAGGGCTACGTCCTTGGCCACCCTGGAAAGCGCCTCGCGGGTAAAGTAGGTGTACTGGGTCTTTTTCACAAAGTCGTCCACGGAGAGGGGACTGGAAAACCGCGCCGTCCCGCTGGTGGGCAGGGTATGGTTCGGCCCGGCCAGGTAATCCCCCAGGGCCTCGGGGCAGTTCCTTCCCAGGAAGACGGAGCCGGCGTGCCGCACCTCGTCCAGCCAGTCAAAGGGATGCTCCACGCACAGCTCCAGGTGCTCCGGCGCGATCTCGTTGGCGATGTCGATGGCGGTGTGCAGGTCCTCCGCGACGATGATCTTCCCGTTGTCGTCGATGGACGCCCGGGCGATGTCCGCCCGAAGCAGCCGGGGCAGCTGCAGCTCGATTTCCGCCTGTACGGCGAGGGCCAGCTTCATGCTGTCCGTCACCAGGACGGCGGCCGCCAGCTTGTCGTGCTCCGCCTGGGACAAAAGGTCCGCCGCCACGTGCCGTGGGTCCGCCCCCTCGTCCGCCACCGCCAGGATCTCGCTGGGCCCAGCAATCATGTCGATGGACACCGTTCCGAACACCTGCTTCTTGGCCTCGGCCACAAAGGCGTTGCCCGGGCCGACGATCTTGTCCACCTTGGGGACGGACTGGGTGCCATAGGCCAGGGCGGCGATGGCCTGGGCCCCGCCGACCTTGAAGATCCTCGTCACCCCGGCCTCCCGGGCCGCGCAGAGGATCGCCCCGTTCACCTTCCCGTCCAGGCCGGGCGGGGTGGTCATGTAGACCTCCGGGCAGCCGGCGATTTTCGCCGGAATGCAGTCCATCAGCACCGTGGAAGCCAGGGGGGCCGTGCCGCCGGGCACATAGACGCCGACCCGGTCGATGGGGATCACCTTCTGCCCCATCACCACGCCGGGCCGGTCGTTCAGGATAAAGGAGTTGCGCTTCTGGCAGGAGTGGAAGGCACGGATGTTGTCCGCCGCGACCTTGAGCACCCGGAGGAATTCCGGATCCGCCTTCCGGACGGCCTCCTCCATTTCCTCCGGCGTGACCTCGAGCGCACTCAGCTTCACCTTGTCAAAGTGCTCCGTCAGGCAAAAGAGGGCCTCGTCCCCGTCCCGCTTCACCTGGGCCAGGATCTCCGAAACGGCCTGGGCCACCGGGAGCTTGGGCTCTACCCGGCGGAAGATCTCGCTGTTTTCCACTTCCCCGTATTTCATGATGCGGATCATGGCTTATCCTTCCTTTCCGGCCAGCTTGGTTACCAGCTGGTCCACCTGTTCTTTGCGGAAAAAATAGCTGGCCCGGTTGGCAATCAGCCTGGCGCTTAAGGGCACGATGGTCTCCAGGATCTCCAGGTGGTTCTCCCTAAGGGTCGAGCCCGTCTCCACGATGTCCACGATCACGTCGCTCAGCCCGATGATCGGGGCAATCTCGATGGACCCGTTCAGGTGGATGATGTCGATATCCCGGCCCTTCTTGGCGTAATGCATCCGGGCGATGCAGCTGAACTTGGTCGCCACCCGCAGGGTCTTTTTATCGTCCTGATACACCCCCGCCGGCCCGGCCACGCACATGCGGCACTTGCCCGTATCCAGGTCGGCCAGCTCGTAGACGTCCGGCTCGTATTCCAGCAGGATGTCCTTGCCGGCCACCCCGATGTCCGCCGCCCCGCGCTCCACGTAGATCGGCACGTCCGAGGGCTTGGCCCAGAAATACCGGACGGACAGGTCCGGGTTTTCAAAAATCAGCTTGCGGCTTTCCGACAGCACCTCCGGGCAGGGATAGCCCGCCCGGGCGAAGCGCTCGTACACCTTCTCCCCCAGCCTGCCCTTGGGCAGGGCAATGCTAAGCGTCATACTCGATCTCCCCGCTTTCTGTCAGAATCGCCGTGCGGGCAAAGCGCCGCTTTTCCGGCCGGGTCTTTTGGGCGCTGACGGTCAGCCCCTGGGCCTGCAGGGCCCGGACCGCCCGGAACACCGCGCCCGCGCCGGCGCTTTCCGGGTAGATCAGCAAAACGTCCGCGTCCGGGGCACCGGGCTCCTCCAGCCGCTCCAGGGTATCCAGATACACCGCGAAGCCCACAGCGCGGGAGGAGCGGCCCATTTTCCGCATCAGCAGGTCGTACTGGCCGCCAGCGATCACCCGCTCCGGGATGCCGCCCACATAGCCCTGGAAGATCAGGCCGTTGTAATAGGCCGGATCGTTGACCACCGAAAAGTCCAGCCGGATCATCGGGTCGGCCTCCGAGCCTGAAAGGGCGTCCGTCACCTGTTTCAGCTCCATCGCCTCCGCCTCGCAGCCCAGGGCGCACAGGCGGGGCAGGACCTCCTCCGGCGTTCCCGACAGGGAGGCCAGGGCCGCCAGCCGCTCCGCCGCTTCGGCGGGGGCTCCCTCCCGAAGGCAGAGGCTCCTGATTTCGTGGGCGCTCTTCCGGGAAAGACAGGAAAGGGCTTCCTTCTCGCTTTCCCCGGACAGGCCGGCCTCGCGGATCAGCCGCCCGGCCGCCCCCAGGTGGGACAGGGCCAGCACGCTGTCGGGGCTTACGCGCCTCAGGCTCTCCGCCGCCAGCGTCACCACCTCGGCCAACTGGTAGCCGTCCACCGCGCCGATGCACTCGACCCCGGCCTGCATGATCTCCCTGAAGGAGCTGGAATAGCCCGCCACCCGGTAGACGTTTTCCTGATAATAGACTTTCTGGATCGCCCCGGGCTCGTCCCGCCCGGAACGGACGATGGACAGCGTCACGTCCGGCTTTAAGGCCAGGAGCTTTCCGTCCGTATCCTGAAAAGTGATGACCCGGCCGGACACCAGAAAGTCCTTGTTGCCCGCGTACAGATCGTATTCCTCAAACTTGCGCATCCTGAACTGGGCATAACCGTACTGCCGGTACAGGGCGCGCAGCCCGAAAAGGATCTTTTCCTCGTTCTTGAGGATCCCGCTGTCCCAGTTCATGCTTTTCCTTCCGCCTTTTTGCTTTTTTCGATGGCCCTGCGGTACCCGCCGGCCCCATATACCAGGCAGCGGTTGACCCGGCTGATCGTCGCCGAGCTGACCCCGGTCCGCGCCGCCACCTCCTGATACTTCATGCCCCCGTCCAGAAGGGTGGCCACCTCCAGGCGCTGCGCCATGTCCTGCAGCTCCTTGACCGTGCACAGGTCCTCAAACAGCTCGTAACATTCCTCCACGCTGTCCAGCCTCAGCAGGGTCTCAAACAGCCTGTCCGTCGCCCCGTTCCGAATCACGCTCATGCTTTCCCGTTCCTCCCTAATCGTGGTAACGTTTCGCATTGTATCACGTTAGCGTGATAAAGTAAATGGAGGGAACGCTTCGTGTTCCGACCAGATTAAACACAAAGAACCCGCCCAAGGCGTCCCCCCTTCCGGGGCTTGCCTGAGGCAGGTTCTGGATGGATTCTGACAATCAGTTTTCGCTGGTTTCAGCGGTTTCGGCAGGCTGTTCTTCCGGCTGGGGAGCGGCGGGTTCTTCTTTTGCTTCCGCCTGTTTTTCCTCCGCCAGCTTCTTTTCCTTTTCCGCCTGACGGTTCAGCCGGTCGCTGCGGGCCATCATTATCAGGGCGGCGATGTCCACCACGCCCTCGACCACCATGGCAATGCCGATGAACAGGGTGGTATTGTTCTTGAGGATCTCCGTCACAATCAGGATGCCGAACACCAGCGAAACCGCGCAGGGAAGCAGAAACAGCCACCAGCGCTGATGGCCCAGCCGGCCCATGTCCATCGCCGTCTGGAACTTCATATAGCCCCCCGCCAGCAGCAGCAGGCCCCAGACGTGGTCCGTCAGCAGATCCAGTTCAAACAGGGCCAGCACCGCCAGCGTAGCGGCGATCATCGCCCCCGTCAGGGTATAACCCCTGGCTGCTTCCTCCGCAGGCATTTTCAGGTATTTCCAGAACGAGATCACCGCGTACCCCAGCAGGACCGCGAAAATCGCCCAGCGGGTAAACTCCGCCATCCAATCCGGACGTACCAGCAGAAGCACCCCGGTCACCAGATACAGGATAATCGCCAGGATGCCGGTCAGTTTTTCTTTTTTCGGCGGCTGAAACGCTGCGGATGCCATACAGCAACACTCCTTTGATAATTTCTGTTCCGCCTGATTATAGCATACAAACCGCCAACCGCACAAGCGACAGAAGAAAATATCCCTGTAAAATCGTCCTTGCAAATCAGGAAAAGATGCGCTAAAATCATTTTATCTCTTGTCGGAAGGATGATTTTTTTGAAAAGCTTTGCGGAATGTCTGACGGAAGCCCGTCAGGCGGCTGGAATGACCCAGGCGGAACTGGCGGACGCCCTTCATGTAGCCCGGAATACCATCAGCGGATGGGAGCATGGGCGCTCTACTCCCGGGATCGAAGTGATCCGGCAGATCAACGGCATCCTGAACTGCGACCTGCTGAAAGACGCAGCTTCTGACCAGCTTCCCGAAAACGCTGAGGAATCGGTCCATACAGAACCATCGGACACCGCGGACAGCGGGGAGACAGCCGAGCCGGCCGTTCCCTCGCCCGCAGCCTCGGAAACCACGAAAACCGTCCGGAAGCTCGCTCTTTGGAAGATTCTGGTCCCCATCGTCCTGCTGGCGGCAATCGTCACAGCCGCCATATTGCTGACCCGGGGCCCCGGCAGCGGCAAGGGCGAATACCGTGACCCGCAGGGCGTCGTATACCGTCCGGAAGACTACGCCGCCGTCAAACCCCGTCAGGAGGGCAAACCCTATATTTCGATCGCCCGGCGGCTGGACAACAACGAAAGTCTCCAAATGTACACCTTCATTTTCACAGAAGACCAGGGTTTCCCTGTGAAAGTTCAAAAGCTGGATTACATTTACTTTAAAGATGATTATTCCATCATGGCGGCTACCATGACCGCCAAGCAGCTGGCCGACCAGGGAGAACCCGTTGACCTCCCGCCCTACGGAACGTTTGATTTTATCGGCGGTTTTCCGGCCAACAACAGGTTCGTGGGCGTCGGCATCGAGTTGTATGTACAGGACGAAAGCGGGGAAGTCCTCTCCTTCACCAGCTATCAGGAGCTCACAAAAAACTGATCGGTCTCCTCTCCTTGATTGTCGTTTCCGGTTAAAAACAAATACCGTTTTTTCCAGCGTCGCGAATCGCGACGCTTTTTTGCGCGAATGTCACGAATTGCGACGTTACTTTTTCGGACTTTTATGCTATGATAAAAGAAGTAAAACTATGCAAAGACGGAGGAACTGAATGATGACACGAACCGGAAAAAGATTCTTGTGGGTAGTGCTTGGTTTGACACTAGCCCTGGCGTTTTTCTGCGGCTCGGCAAGCGTCGCTGAAAGCGGAACGTCCGGAAATTTTTCCTGGACACTGGATGATAATGGTGTGATGACGATCACGGGCGAAGGAGAAATATTATCTTCTTCCGGTTTTGCCAGTACAATCAAAAGAGCTACAACATTAATCATTGGAGAAGGGATAACGAGATTACCATCCAGTTTATGTAAAGAAGCTGTTAATCTTATCAGTGTTTCTTTGCCAGATACCGTGAACAAAATTGGAGATATGTTGTTTTTAGGATGTTCTAATCTTAAAAACGTCAGGCTATCAAACGGACTGACTTCCTTAGGACAAAGTACTTTTGCAAGATGTTCTTCTCTTGAGAATATTTTCATCCCTGAAGGAATAACCGAAATAGGAACCTATGTCTTTTCATCATGTACTGCTTTGAGAGAAATTGATCTCCCTGACAGCATTGTTAAAATTGATACCAGTGCGTTTGATGGCTGCACAGCTTTACGAAAAATAAAATTGCCGGCTCATTTATCAACGTTGAATATGCATGTGTTGGAAGACTGCACAAGTCTTGAAACAGTTATATTCCCGGAAGATTTAACCAAGATAGGTCAATTCGTTTTCTCCGGCTGCACTGGGTTAAAGAAAATCATTTTACCACATAGCGTAGAAGAAATCGGTCTTTGGGCATTCAGCAAATGCACTAACATTTCCGATGTTTTTTATCAGGGAACAGCTGATGAATGGGCGGCGATTGCCATTGACTCCAGCAATACGGCCATTATTAATGCAGCAAAGCATTTTCTATCACACAGCGGCGCCTGCGGGACAAACCTGACATGGACATTATATGATAACGGTACACTGATGATCAGCGGCGCCGGTTCCATGACATCTTGTCCCTGGAGCGCCTATGCCAGCAATATTCAGCATGTAACTCTGGAAACCGGTATCACCGATATATGTCCAGATGCTTTCAATCTCTGTTCAAACTTATCAAGTATTATCATTCCTGACAGCGTGATAAGCATCAGTGAGCGAGCTTTTGCCAATTGTAGACATCTCACTTCTGTTACCATTCCGGATAGCGTGACAAACATCGGCGAATGCGCTTTCCTTGGCTGCAACAGTCTGAACAAAATCATCTTTCCAGATTACCTGAACAGCATAGGTTCCGAAGCTTTTTCAGGCTGCAGCAGCCTAACGAGCATTAGTATTCCTGACGGTGTTACAAGCATTGTATCTTATTTGTTTTCTGATTGCAGCAGTCTGATAGAAATCATAATTCCGAACAGTGTCATTGAGATAGGGAAATCCGCCTTTGAAAGATGTTCCAGTCTGACAGATATCACAATTCCAGACAGTGTCACCCAGATTGGGGAATCTGCCTTTAAAAGCTGTTCCAGCCTGACAGAAATTGTCTTGCCGGATCACCTGACTTTCTTGGACAGAAATGTGTTTTTCGAATCCGGGCTGACACATATCACTCTCCCGGGCAGCCTATCAACGTTCGATCAATCCTTCTTCAAATGCCAGAGCCTAACCAGCGTTATCCTTTCAGAAGGGATTACAGCGGTTGGAGATTTGGCTTTTGAATTCTGCGAGCATCTGACAGACGTTACACTTCCGGAGAGTCTATCCAGAATCGGCAACTGGGCTTTCTGCCACTGCAAATCTTTGAAGAACATCAACCTTCCTGACGGCGTTACTAATATTGGTAAGTACGCTTTTTCAGATTGTCCAGAATTAGTAGCCATCACTATTCCAAACGGCGTGACAAACATCGGGGAGAGCACTTTTTCCGGCTGCAGCAGCTTGACTTCCATCAACATTCCTAACAGCTTGACAAGCATCGTCGAGAGAACTTTTTCCGGCTGCAGCAGCCTGACCTCTATCAATATTCCGAATGGTGTGACAAGTATCGGTATGTATGCGTTTAACGGTTGCAGCGGCATGACTTCTATCATCATTCCGGACAGCGTGACAACGATTGATTATTGCGCTTTTTACGGATGCAGCAGCCTGACTGAACTTCATATTCCTAATAGCGTTACTCTACCTGACATCGATCAGTTTTTTGATGGTTGCAGCAGCTTGACCTCTATCACCATTCCGGACAGTATGAAGAGCTGGGGTCCTCAAGGTTTTTCCGATTGTATAAACCTAACTGAAATCCATATCTATCATTGTAATTCTCTTGCCTACCAAGCAATGGTGTCTTCTGGTTACACCAGCCTCCTGAAAATTGAAGAACACTCCTGGAGCGAACCCGTTTACACTTGGTCAGAGGACCATTCATCTTTAGCGGCCGTCCATTCCTGTGAAAACTGTGAAGACATTACAGAAACCGAGACGGTTCCTTCCTCTGTGGAAGTTCTGACCCCTTCCACCTGCACAGTACAGGGAGAGGGCGTCTATACCAGCGCGGCGTTTGAGAACGAAGCCTTCTCTGCGCAGACGATCAACGCTCCGCTGCCGCTGGCAGAACATATACCATTCATCCATGAAGGTTTTCCCGCCACCTGTACAGAGGAAGGGCTGACCGATGAAATCTTCTGCGATGAGTGTGGTACCCCCCTTCAGAACCCTGAACCCATCCCGGCCCTTGGCCATGACTGGCAGAGGACGGCGAGCGCCTGGGCGGAAGACGGCTCCTCCTGTCTTATGACGCTGACCTGCGCACGCTGCGGCGAAACCGCGGAAGCGGAGGCATATGTGTCCGCCGAGGCGGAGGAAAACACCTCCTGCACCAAATGGGCCTGGACAACTTTCACAGCAAGCCTGACCTACGACGAAATGACCTTTAATGACACGATGATGCTCCAGAATGTGGAACCTATTCCACATGCACCGGAGATTATCTCCCCTGTTGCTCCTACCTGTACCGAATCCGGCCTGACGGAAGGCCAGCGCTGCAGCGTCTGCGGGGAAATCCTGGAGGCACCGGAAATCGTCCCAGCTCTGGGGCATGAATGGCAGCTGAGCAGCGCCGTCTGGGCAGAAGACGGCTCCGTCTGTACGTTCACCCTCCTCTGCGGCCGGGGCGCAGAAACACAGACCCTGGAAGCAAACGTCACTGCAAACGCGGAAGAGAATACCTCTTGCACCGAATGGGCCCAGACCACTTATACCGCCAGTGTAATCATCGACGGACAAACACTGACCAATACGAAACAAATCCAGGATGTGGAGCCTGCGCCGCACCAGGTAGTGGTGGTTCCGGCTGTCGCACCGACCGACCGCGAACCAGGATATACCGAAAAGCAATACTGTTCATTATGTGGGTTAGTATTAGTTCAATCAGAAGAGATACCTGCCCTGTGGAGCTATTCGGACGACGGATTAACCGTGACTGCATACAATGGCACGGAAACTGATCTGACTATTCCTGAAGAGGTCACAGCTCTCAGCACCAACCTTTTCCAGAACAATACAAGCATTACTTCTCTCCGGATTCCGGAGGGAGTAACAACCATAGGTGCTCTAACCTGCTTCCAGGCAACCAACCTGAGAGAAGTCTGGCTGCCGGACAGCCTCACGAATATCTCCTCCCGTACCTTCCATAATGTTCATGCGGTATTCCACGCAAATGCCGGAAGTCCAAGCTCCAAAGCCCTCTCTTATTTGAAATTCAATTTTACGGACTCGAATGGCTGGACACTGATCTACTCCATCAAATCAGCCACCGCTGCACCTACAGCGGTAAGTATCGTCAACATTCCCGATACAGTCGAAACCAGCCTGACCGTCCCGGCGGACATCGTCGGCGTTCCGGTCACGGAACTCCAGAGCCTGGCGGTTGCCAATCATGCCGCCCTCACCGAAGTCCATCTGCCAGACAACCTGGTAACCATTGCAGCAGACGCTTTTGACGATTGTCTGGATGGGCTGACCATTTACAGTTCTGCAGCCGCACCTGCTCGCGCCTGGGCGCAGGAGAACGGCTTTGCCTGGGCCCATGAGGCGCACCAGCCAGAGATCCTGCCCGCTGTCGCGGCCACTTGTACGGAAGACGGTCTGACAGAAGGCAGCTGGTGCCCGGAATGCGGCGAAATCCTGACTGTCCAGGAAGTCATTCCCGCGCTTGGCCACGACTGGAGTACAGTGACCTACACCTGGGCGGAGGACAACAGCACGGTGACCGCCTCCCACGTCTGCGCCCACAACGCGGAGCATACGGAAACAGAAACAATGCCTGCCTCGGCAGCCGTTACAAAACAGCCCACCTGTGAAGAAAACGGTGAAACCACCTATACCAGCGGAGCATTTGAAAATCCCGCTTTCTCTGTGCAGACCAAAGTCGTTGCGAACATCACTTCCCTGGGGCATGACTGGAGCGACATCACATACACCTGGGCGGAAGACAACAGCACAGTAACCGCCTCCCGCATCTGTGCCCACAATCCGGATCATACCGAAACCGAAACTGCCATTGTAACCCAATATATTGTTTCCCCCACGGAAACATCGGAAGGCTCCTGCGAATGGATCAGCAATCCTTATGAGAATGAGGCTTTCGTTCAGCAGACAAAGTCTGTCACCATCCCCGCGCTGAACACCCTCTCTATCCTGCGGATTCCCGCTGGGGTTCAGACCATTGAAGAGGAAGCCTTTGAAGGCGTGCCTGCCCAGGCGGTACTCATTCCGGATGGCTGTACAGCCATCGGCAGAAAAGCTTTCGCCAGCTGCACCAATCTACTGTATGTCCGCATTCCTGCCAGCGTGACATCCATCGCGGCGAACGCCTTCGACGATTGTCCAACGGTCATCATTGATCGGATTAACTGATGAACTTCTTTTCCATCAATGTCAATCCCGGCAAATATTTCAAACCATATTGCACAGCGTCGCGAATCGCGACGCTGTTTTGCGCGAATGTCACGAATTGCGACGTTACTTTTTCGGACTTTTATGCTATGATAAAAGAAGTAAAATTATGCAAAGACGGAGGAACTGAATGATGACGCGTACAGGAAAACGGTTCTTGTGGGTACTGCTTGGGCTGACTTTGACCCTGGCGCTTTACTGCAGTGCAGCAACTGCAGAGAGCGGGACATGGGGAAAGCTTAACTGGTCACTCAACAGCTCTGGTGTGCTCACAATATCAGGCACCGGTGCAATGAATGATTTAGTTAAAAAGACTGATATGATGACTACAGCTTCCAGTGATGCCTGGCGCGCATCCATATCCAGCATTAAGCAGGTAATCATTCAAGAAGGCGTAACTTCTATTGGACAGTACGCTTTTTCAAATTGTACAAATATCACATCCATATCGCTTCCCAATACCCTTCGGCAGATCGGTGACGATTCTTTCTATTTTTGTTCAAGTTTATCAAGCATCTCTTTCCCGGATAGTGTGGTTTCGATCGGAGACTACGCTTTCTTCAGGAACCACGCTTTAACAGATATATGGCTGCCTGATAGCATCACATCTCTTGGACTATCTTGCTTCTATGAATGCAATAATCTAAAAACTGTTCGTTTGCCAGCGAATCTAAAGTCTATTCCCAACAGAGCTTTTCAGGTGTGCCGAAAGCTGGAAACTGTCATCTTTCCAAAAGCACTGACAAGAATTGAAGAATATGCATTTTCTGCTTGTAATAGCTTAACCGATGTAATCCTGCCCGATACATTGACATATATAGGTAAATATGGCTTTTCCGGCTGCAGAAGTATAACAAATCTTGAATTGCCTTCACAATTAGGGTTGGCGCAAGGGGCCTTCTATGCTTGCTCTGGTTTAACAAATATAGCTATTCCAGCTCGCATATCACAGCTTGGCAAGGAGACGTTCGCAGGGTGCACAAGTCTTCTCTATATCACCATTCCAGCAACCGTTACATCTATTGACAGCAGCGCTTTTACAGACTGTAGTCCTGATCTGACCTTATTGGTTGAATCGGGAAGTGCCGCCGAGCAATTTGCTATTGATAATCAATTAAAATTTGCTTATATAGGGACTGTCGTCACACCATCCCCGATAACCCCAACCCCTTCCGTTCATCCTACTCTAACGCCAACCCGTACGCCAACCATTCCCCCAACAAAAACGCCTGTCGCCACTTTAACACCAACAAAAACACCTATTTTAACGGCTACACCAACATCAGTTCCAACAAGTACTCCCACAACTGCTCCGACATCCATACCAAGTACAATGATTTCCGGCACCATTGCGAATGGAGCTATTCATTGGTTTTTTGATACAACAAACAACAATCTCATTCTGGAAGGAACTGGCAGCATTCCATATGGCGCTTTTGCAGGCTCTTTTCAGTATAAAAATCATGTGAAATCTATAGAAATCCGTGAAGGCATTCAGGAAATTGGCGCATCGTCTTTTTCACAGATGAATCAATTAACATCTGTGACTATTCCGTCCAGTATTACTTCCATTGGCAACAGTGCTTTTGATTATTGCACAAAACTTATATCAGTGAATATCGCACCTGGGCTGCTTTCTATTGGCAACAATGCTTTTGATAGCTGCAGCGCACTTCCCTCACTTTCACTGCCGTCAACGGTACAAACAATTGGAGACGGCGCATTGAAAGGCTGTAAATCTTTAAGCACGTTTAACTTTCCTGCTAATATTCAAAGCATTGGAAACGGTTTGTTTCATGGATGTACCTCTCTTGATCACATCACAATACCGGAGAATATTTCCAGCATCGGCAAATACATGTTTTATGGCTGCAGTTCTTTGTCCATTTTGAATCTTCCATCTGGAATTCAGGAATTAAATGATTACTTTATTTTCGATTGCAACTCTCTTTCCAGCTTTTTTATTCCAGCAAGCATTACTGCCATCAGCGCAAATGCCTTTAGCGGATATAAGGGCACAATCTACGCAAAAGTCGATACAGTAGGTGCAATCACTTATGCTAAAATTTATGGAGGAACATTCCGCGATCCTGATTACCCTGTTACTTTTAAGGCAAAAAATACTTCCAGTTCAAACAGCGACATGGCCATTGACACAATTGATCCAGGTGTCGTTGATCTTTATGTTCCGAATGGCGTAACTTCTTTTTCATATGGTATTGTAAAAAAACACGATACTCTAAAGACCCTCTCTTTGCCACAAGCTTTTTCAGATATGAGTGGTTGTAATAATATTATTGAAATCACTATACGCGGAGGCACTTCTTGTGGTAATTATTCCGGTTTGACAGGCCTTAAGAAAATCAATCTGCCGGAAACAGTCACCGCTATTGACAATAATGCGTTCAAAGATTGCTCCAGTCTTGAAACTATTATTATTCCACCAAGTGTATCTAGCATCGGCTTGTATGCATTTTGGAATTGTACTTCTCTGAAAGAAATCCTGATACCATCTTCCGTGAGAACTGTGGGTCAATATGCCTTTAGAAACTGTTCTTCTTTAAAAAATGCAACAATACAATTTGGGCTAACAGAAATCGGAACGCAGGCATTTGAAGACTGCATCTCACTTTCTTCAATCAATATTCCTAATAGTGTTACAAGTATCGGGGGCGCTGCATTCCGCAATTGCAGTAATGCTAAAAAACTTACTCTTTCTTCCAAACTAACTGCTTTACAGCCGTACACCTTCTCCGATTGCAGCAGTTTGACTTATGTCAATATACCTTCCGATATTACTGTTATTGATCAAGCATTTACTGGCTGCTCTGGACTGATCGAAATTACACTACCCTCTACTATAACCACTATGAATGGCACATTTTCCGGCTGCACATCCCTCCGAGAGTTTACAGTACCATCTGGCGTAACAACAATCGGTGATAATACATTCAATGGCTGTTCCGGATTAACCTCCATATCTTTTCACAACAATATCACATCTATTAATTACTCTGCTTTTAATGGATGCAGTGGACTGATAGGTATCACGCTACCAAGCGGTTTAAAAAGCATTGGCAACATGGCATTCGATGGTTGTAAGGGATTAAAAACGTTATATCTGCCCAGTACGGTAACAAGTATCGGTCAATTTTGTTTTAGCAATTGCATATCATTAAAGAAAGTATATCTACCCCTTCTTCTGCGCAATATTGGAGAATATGCCTTTACAAATAGCAATGCTCAAGTTATAGACGCTATGTTCTATGTTCATAACGGCACCAATGCGCATACTTTCGCAATTGAAAACAGTCTCAAATATACGGTTATTTCATCAAGCATGGACATTCCAAACCGTTATAGCGAGATTAATCTGCAAACTAGCGCAACAGTACTCCAAGGACGTTCAGTCATTCTTTCCGGTGCATCCTTTCCTTCATTCACCATTACCTGGAAATCTTCGGATACATCAATAGCTACTGTCGACAGTAACGGTAAGGTAACCGGAATCAAACCAGGTTCTGTCACAATTACAGCATCAATCAATACCGGTGCTTCTGCCACTTGTAACGTTATAGTAACAGCCTCAAATGTTCTTATTTTGCCTAATCACACAAAAATGATCGAAAGCGAAGCTTTCGCCGGACTGACAAACGTGGACATCATCGTGATTCCCGCCAGCGTTACGTCTATCGCGGACGACGCTTTTGCGGGCAGCGACGTCATCATCAAAGCGCCTTCCAGCAGTTACGCATATCGCTGGGCGCAGAGCCACGGTTTCCAGGTACAAGCACCGTAATCATCATTCATGTCCAATCCGGCAAATTAAAACGGCCATTTTATCCGGTGTCGCGAATCGCGACGCTTTTTTGCGCGAATGTCACGAATTGCGACGTGACTTTTACAGCCTTTTTTGCTACAATTTGACGGTAACGAAATCTTGAATGAATACTTGCAAGGAGATCATGTCATGATGAAAAAAACAGCTTGTCTTTTATGCGCTTTCCTGGCAGTAATGATGCTGCTCAGTCTGTCCGCTGAATCACTGGCAGAAAATGAGGAGGTTTATATTCCGGTATCTCTTTCCCGCTATCATGTGTCTACCCTGGACGAGATCTGGGACAAGCTGTTTTACCTGACCATCAAAGTGGACAGCATCCCCACCTATAACAATCCCTTTGACCCCAATGATCCGTGCCCCATTCTGATGACAGACGATGCGGACGTTGAATTCTGGTTCCGGAACGGGCAGGGAAACCCCTTCGTACCGGATTGGTTTTACGTAAATTTCCACATCTCAGACGGCGGCTGGGTAGAATTACCAGTGAATAGCAGCGGTTACGCTATGTATAACTCAGAGGGCTATAAGTATCCGATGGGTGGTGGACCATGGTATGGTCCCCGAGTACTCTATACCCGGTATAACATTGATGATCCTGGCGACCCCGCCTGGCATGCGCTCAGTAACTTCGTTGCTGGTAAAACCTATGAAGATGGCACCTCCGTGATCCTCAGTTTTGCCAATTCAGGTCTGATCATGTCGGTTGACTACGTCATGCCGGATATGGATTATTTCCGCCTGCCGGCAGAAGGGGCAAAAACCTCCGTCACCTACCGGACCAATGCTTATCCCGTCAAAGCCGACGAAGGAACCCCGAAGGAGAGAATACTGTATTATCTTCTCTATGATCTGTCCAAGCACGAAGCATTGGAAACCATCGATTATCATATTTCTGACGTATGCACAGAATATCCAACCGGCAACAATATCCGGACAATCCTGACCCAATGGCTGAACCTGGAAAAAAATAACCTGTTGTCTTATATCATCGCTTATGCTGTCACGGACGAAGACGTATACGCGATCACCTATATGCCGCAGGACAGGAGAGGTTGGAAACCGGATCTCGCTAGAGGGGGCATTTTTTTCCGCAATGACCATCTGACAGCGCAGGCAGCCTGCACTCAAGAACACCCGTTCGACACGTACTGGTATACTAATGGAAAAAGGACTCCTGCCAGATTGGGACTGAAGCCCTTTACACAGTTTGCAACGTCTCCCCGTGTCTTAAAGTGAACCATCCCCTGCCGGTGCCCCTCTGCCATCCCACTTCCGGCTTTTCACGCATCATGAGAACCCCCGGCTCCGCATTTAAGCAGAACCGGGGGTTCTCTATTCAATTACGCATTACGAATTACGCATTATGCATTCTTAAAGTACCTGCCTGTTCAATATGCTCTCCCTGGCGTTCTTCACGTGCTCGATGGTCAGGCGTTCGGCTTCCGCGCCGTCGTGGGCGGCGATGGCTTCGCAGATGGCGCGGTGCTCGGCCAGGGACTGCTGGGCGCGGCTCTTGGCGGAGACGGATACGCGGCGGTATTTGAGGAGCTTGCGGTGCAGAGGCTCCAGGGTGTCCCGCATGGCGTTGCTGCCGCACAGGGCGTAGATGGTCTGGTGGAAGCGGCTGTCCTGGTTTTTGATGCTGTCCGCGTCGGACTTGGCCGTATAGAACTCCTGGAGCTCCACGATCTCCCGCAGGGTGCGGATGTCCTCCTCGGTGGCGCGTTCAGCGGCCCAGCGGGCCGCCAGGCCCTCCAAACGCAGGCGGATCTCGCTGATATCGGCGATGTCCTGGCGGCTGATGCCGACCACGCGGATGCCCTTGCTGGTCAGGTCCACCAGATGCTCCTGGTCCAGGCGGCGCACCGCCTCGCGGATGGGCGTGCGGCTGACCCCCAGCTGCTCAGAGAGCCTGCTCTCCGTCAGGATCTCGTCCCGTTCGTACACGCCGGAGAGGATGTCCATCTCCAGCCGCTCAAACACCTGGTCAGCAATCGAAATCATCTTATGTTCCATAGGATCGTTCCTTTCAGGACCTGCGGAGCTTTCCGCCGGTCAGTTCGTCGATTTTCCTCTCCATTTCGGTCGCGGACATGGCGGCCTGGCGGCCTTCGTCGTACAGCCCGTCGATCCATTCCTTCAGGGACACGACCAGCGGATCCTGCTTGGACACCGTGTCTTCCCCGGTCAGCTGATAGTTTTCGTTGATCCAGTAAGCGATGCCGGCCAGGCCGGAGGTCTTGGAGATCATGACGGAGGCCGGGCGGTTCAGGAGCTTCTTGGTGTTAAAGATGTTGTAGATCTCCTCGTCCTTGAGCAGGCCGTCGGCGTGGATGCCGGCGCGGGTGACGTTGAAGTTCCTGCCGACGAAGGGCGTCATCGGGGGGATCTGATAGCCGATCTTCTTCTGGAAGAAGTTGGCGATTTCGGTGATGACGGTCGGGTCCATGCCGTCCATGCTGCCGCGCAGGGAAGCGTACTCAAAGACCATGGCCTCCAGGGGGATGTTGCCCGTCCTCTCCCCGATGCCCAGCAGCGAGCAGTTGACGGCGCTGGCCCCGTACAGCCAGGCGGTGGAGGCGTTGGCGACGGCCTTGTAAAAGTCGTTGTGGCCGTGCCATTCGAGATATTCGCTCTGCACGTCGGAATAGTGCTGCAGACCGTAGACGATGCCGGGAACGCTTCGCGGCAGGGCCACCTCCGGATAGGGCACGCCGTAGCCCATTGTGTCGCAGGCGCGGATGCGGACGGGGATCCCGGCGTCCGCGCTCATCTTCATCAGCTCGTTGACGAAGGGGACGACGAAGCCGTAAAAGTCCGCCCGGGTGATGTCCTCCAGGTGGCAGCGGGGCATGACGTCCGCCTCAAAGGCCATGGCGACGGTTTCCAGATACTTTTCCATCGCCTGCTTTCGCGTCAGCTTCATCTTCTTGAAAATATGGTAGTCGCTGCAGCTGACCAAAATGCCCGTCTCCCGGATGCCCATGTCCTTGACGAGCTTAAAATCCTCCTTGGTCGCGCGGATCCAGGTGGTGATCTCCGGGAATTTGAGGCCCAGCTCCTGGCAGCGGCGGACAGCCTCGCGGTCCTTCTGGCTGTAGATGAAAAACTCCGTCTGCCGGATGATGCCGTACGGCCCGCCCAGCCTGCTCATCAGCTTGTACAGTTCGACGATCTCGTCCACCGTATAGGGGTCGACGGACTGCTGACCGTCCCGGAAGGAGGTATCGCTGATCCAGATTTCCTCCGGCATGCTCATGGGGGAACGGCGGTGGTTGAACTGCACCTTTGGCACGCTTTCATAATCATAAAGATCCCGGTACAGGTTCGGCTCCGCGACGTCCTGCAGGGGATAATGAAAATTCTTTTCTTCCAGCAGATTGGTTTTCGGGCTGATTTCGAGCATAGCGGTCTTCCTTTCGTCAGGATGAATGTATACAATTATACCCGGATAAGCGTTTTTGTAAAGCTGTGTACAAAGAAAATACAAAGTCCCCAAATGCAAAACGCCCTCAGGACAGGCCTGGGAGCGTTGCTATATCTCTACTATAAACAGTTCGATATAAAACCCGATAAGGGCTCAGACAATATTGCCGAGGGGGTGATCAGGGGGAGCCTTCCCCCTGATGATAATCCGCAGGACCGGCTTTGCCGGTTCGAGGAGTATTTTTGCGCAGCAGAATGATAGTCAGGAAGAGAAAGCATCCCCACTTCTGCGGAGCAAAAATACATACATTGCGGATTTGCCGCCCGGGAGTTCCGAAGGAACGAGAGGCAAATCCGTAAGGGGAAAGCGTGGGAAGGGGAAGAATTCCCCGTCCCAATACCAGTTCAGTCGCAGACTGAACTGTTTACATTTGGTCTACTTCCTCCTGCCCCAGCATGACGATCCCGCTGTGCTCGAAGACCTCTTCCGCCTTCTTCCCATCATCCAGCCGCAGGATCATGCGGGCGGTGCCCGGTTCGGCGGCCCTCAGGAAGGAGTACATGTATTCCACGGACAGCTTCGACTGCTCGATCACCGCCAGCAGCTCGGACAGGCCCAGGGGGCGGTCCGGCACGGCGGCGCAGATCACGTGGTTCACCTTGGCGATGTAGCCGTTTTCCCGGAGCAGGGCCAGAGCCTTGTCGATCTGGCTGCTGGTCACGATGGTGCGCACGATGCCAAAGCTCTGGGTATCGGCGATGGAAAGGGCCAGCAGATCGATGCCGCCCTTGCCGAGCAGCTCGGTCATGGCCCGCAGGGTGCCGGGATTATTTTCCAGAAAGATGGACAGCTGCTGAATAAACATATCTTTACCTCCTACTGTCTGTCATCAGTTCATATTTTTCGATTATCTATAACCCTCTTGGCTTTGCCTTCGCTGCGGGGCATGGACTTGGGCGCGTTGAGGGTGACCTTGGCGGAAATACCCACCACGGACTTGATCTGTTCGGAAATATAGCGACGCACGTTTTCGATGTGGCCGACGGTATCGGAGAACATCTCCTCGGTCAGCTCCACCTGGACTTCCAGGGTATCGGAGTTGTTCACTCGGTCCACCACCAGCATGTAGTGCGGGGCCACGCCCTGGGTCTTGATGAGGACGGACTCGATCTGGCTGGGGAAGACGTTGACGCCCCGGATGATCAGCATGTCGTCGGTGCGGCCGGTGATGCGGCTCATGCGGGCGAAGGTACGGCCGCATTCACAGGGCTTGTCCGTCAGGCTGCAGATATCGTGGGTGCGATAGCGCAGCATGGGCATGCCGGTCTTGGTGATGGTGGTGAACACCAGCTCGCCCTTTTCCCCGTAGGGAAGCGGCTCCCCGGTGGCTGGATTGATGATCTCGGCGATCACGTGGTCCTCGTTGATGTGCATGCCATGCTTTTCCAGGCAGTCGAACGCGACGCCGGGGCCGGCGATCTCCGTCAGGCCGTAAATATCGCAGGCGTCGATGCCCAGCAGCTCCTCCAGGTGCTGGCGCATGGCCTCCGTCCAGGGCTCCGCGCCGAAGCAGCCGGCCTTGAGCTTCAGGTCCCTGCCGGGCACCAGGCCCATCTCCCGGATGGTTTCGCCCAGGTAGGTAGCGTAGGAGGGGGTGCAGCAGAGCATCGTCACGCCCAGGTCCTTCATCATCATGATCTGGCGCTGGGTGTTGCCGCTGGACATGGGCACCACCATGGCCCCGATGCGGTCCGCGCCCTGGTAGGCGCCGAAGCCGCCGGTGAACAGGCCCAGGCCGTAGGCCACCTGCACCTTGTCGTCCCGGGTACAGCCGGCGGCCGTCAGGGTGCGGGCCATCATCTCGCTCCAGACGTCAATGTCGTTGCGGGTGTACCCGGCTACGATGGGCTTGCCGGTGGTGCCGGAGGAGCCCTGAATCCGCACGATTTCGGACTGTGGGCTGGCCAGCAGGTCGAAGGGATAATAATCCCGCAGGTCCGTCTTTTCCATGAAGGGGAGATATCTGAGATCATCCACGCTGCGGATGTCCTCCGGTTTGACGCCCTTTTCGTCCATCCGGGCCCGGTACATGGGCACGTTGTCATACTCCCGGCGGACCGTTTCCCGGAGCCTCGCGCTCTGCCAGGCGTGGAGCTCGTCCCGGCTCATACATTCGCGCTCCGGGTTGTAGATCAGGTGTACTCTGTCGCTCATGTGTTTTCCTCTCTCTCTTCCTTTTCGGATGAAAATATATGTAAGTCTCAGAAATCGATATCAAAAAAGCAGCCCTCCCATCCGGAAGAGCCGCTTTCGTGAACGCTGGAAGCAGTTCAGGCCAAGCGCTCTGCCCGGACGGGCAGGCTCGTAAAGATGAAGCTAAAAAACCAAAAGCGCAGCGCGTCAAAAAGACGGGCCGCGCCATCGCTCACAGGAGCCTCGTAAACGGAAGAGGATCGGACAGCAGAAAGCAGATCATGGTTCTGTTTCACGTCTGAATCCTCCCTTCCGTTTGCTTTTGAGAGGATTATAACATCAAAATCCGCGCCGTCAATACGGGGAGGACGTAAAAAACATCTTTCATACATCGGAGCGGGCAAAGGGCAAAAAAGTGCGAATTAGAAAAACATAAAGTATTATCTGACAGAAATTCCTGGAGGTCTAAAACTCCAGGAGGTTTGGAGGGGCCGCAGCCCCTCCATGAAAAATCCGCAGCGGCGGCATGTACGTCGCGAGGAGTATTTTTGCGGAGCATCGCCTGCGATGCGGGAGCAAAAATACATACCTTGCGCTTTTGCCGCCCGGGAGGACCGAAGGTCCGAGAGGCAAAAGCGAGGGGGTTCCCGATAGGGGGACGTGTCCCCCTATCGAGGGCTGTATAACAGCCCGTTTATCCAACTTCACCCTGGGACGGAATTGTGCCCTGGGATTCTTGAGTCAATGCGCTCATGGGGACAAAGCCGCGCACGGGAACGCCGTTGTACATCGTCTCCACGTATGCCCACTGGCCGTTCATCTGAAGCGTCGCCAGGAAGGTGACGCTGTCGCCGGTGTTGAGCATCATCAGGGCGTCGGTCTGCTCCATCGGGTCGCTGGTCAGCGCGGTGCGGCAGGAGATCATGGCCTTCCCGGCGCTGAAGGTGATGGGCGGCATGCTCGGCAGCGTGCCCTGGAGCTGGAAGGCGTTCACATAGCCCACCCGGGTCATCTGGTTCTGGTTGCGGTACATGATCAGCAGCCACTGGCCGTCAAAACCGGCGGCGTACAGGCTTTCTGACAGCGTCACCTGAGCGGTGCCGCTGTCCGCCCGCAGGCTCTCCGTGTTCGGGGCGGTATAGACCACCAGGGTCTGGCCTGCGTCCATGGCGCAGGTGGTAAAGGAAAGGGTCGCAGGCAGAGAGGAAGGCTGGGGCAAGCTGGCAGCAGCCTCGTAAGGATAGTCCACAGCTTCGGGCACGGAGGGCTGGGCAGAAGCCGCGCCGCTCCAGGCATTGGCAGCGGGATTCGCGCTGCCGGCGGCGGGATAGGCAGACCCATACACCGGAGCGGACGCCGCGTTATCTGTGATGATGGTGGTGGAATTGCTGGAGTAATCATAGTAGTTGACGCCGCTGTTCCCGTAAGCGGGGGCCGGACAGGACGGCGTATACCCCGAAGCGGTGACCAGGTCGGCCCGGATGTACCCGACGCCGCCGTAGAAGCGCACCTGATACCAGTACACGCCGTACTGGCATACGATGCCAAACACATAGACCGTGGTCCCGCGGCTCACCTGGGTGATGACCGTGCCGTTGGGCGTCATCCGCACGTTGACGGCGTTCATGTTGGTATAGCCGGTGAAGCTGGCCCCGCACGTATAGGGCGCCGGGATGCCGTAGGAGGCGCAGCCGGCGGTGGTGATCAGGTCGGACCGCACCCAGCCGGTGCAGCCGCTGGTCAGCACCTGGTACCAGACGACCCGGCTGCAGTCGGTGACAGCGGAAAGCAGCTGGACCAGGGTGCCCCGCTTGAGCTGCATCAGGGAAGCGTAGCACAGGCCGGGGCCGGTGCGGAAGTTCGTGCCGTTCATGCAGATGGTGCCGTAGCCCCTCGGCACCGCGCAGCTGGTGACGGCCGGGCAGGGCACAGTCATCGGCGCGCCGCCGACATAGCCGCTGAAGATCCAGCCGCACAGGCAGCCGATGCTCCCGTAATACCAGAGCCGGTTGTTGGCCACGTAGGTCTGGTTGGTGACGTGGATCCGGTCGCCGTAGGAGACCACGCCGCACACCGTCCCGTTGGTGCCGGGGCAGGAGCGGACGTTGATGCGGTAACCGTTGATGTAGCCGTCAAATTCCTTAAACGCCGGAACCGGCGGACACACACTGTATGCCGGGGCGGTGACGGGCATCCCGTATCCGGCCGAAACGCCGGCGGACACGGACCCGCTCAGCCCATAGGCGGAAGACAGCTCCGTCATCCCGTAATCGGCCGCCCCAAAGGTCGAAACCGCATTCGCCATGCCGAAGTCCCCCCCGCCGTAGGCGGAAGACAGATCGTTCATCCCGTAATCGGCCAGCCCGTAGGCCGAGGCCGTCCCGGCCGCGTTGTACGCGCCGTAATAGCCGTCGGCCTGCGCCGCGGGCAGCAGGGCGCACATCAGGGCACAGGCAAGAAGAAGCGCAGCATATTTTTTCATCAGAGGACCCTCCTCCCGGATTGAAAAACTGTCCGGATCAAGATCATATATGGTGGATCATCCCTATTATACCTGGTTTCAGTGGCGAAAAGAGGACGCTTTGTTTACAGCTTTCTTACAATTTGCGGACAAGTTCTTTTCTTCCCCGTTTTTTCACGGCCAAAAGACGAAGGAACCGTACAACTTTTGCGTTGTCATAAAAATACGTCTATGTTATAATTTTGCCCGTAAAGTTTCCTGCCTGACCCATAAAGGAGCAAACGGATGAGAAAGGTAGTTATCATTTTATCCCTGGCTGTTTTCTTGTCAGCCCTGTGCCCGGCCGCCGGAGCGTACGAGGATACGGCCGAAGAAGTGCGTCTTGCGCAGACGGCCAGCGGACGGAGCACCGAATATGTGACGGATCTTTCGGAGGGCTGGCTGTTCGGCGGCGCTGGAGAAAACGCTTCGGCGGAGGATTTTCCGGACGATTCCTGGCCCGCCGTAAACCTGCCTCATACCTGGAACAAAGAAGACACCGTCGACGGGGACGGCAGCTACAGCCGGACCGCCTACTGGTACAGGCGAGGGCTGACCATCCCCGAACCGATGGACGGCAAGCACTATTATCTGGAATTCCTGGGGGCCAACCAGCAGACCGACCTGTACGTCAACGGGAAGCATTTGAGGCTCTGCGGCAGCAACAGCTACACCCACAAGGGCGGCTATACCGCCTTCCGCTACGACATCACCGACGCCCTGCAGGCGGGAGAAAACCAGCTCGCCGTGCGGGTGGACAATACTTATTCCGAGGAAGTCGCTCCTTTAAGCGGGGATTTCAATATGTACGGCGGCCTGTACCGCCGCGTGTTCCTGATCACGTTGGGCGACCTGCATTTTGACCTGAGCGACAGCGGCTCCTCCGGCCTCTTCCTGTTTACCCCCAACGTCCGAAGCAAGGAACGCCCGGCCGACCTGGGCACCCTGAACATCCGCACCACCATCATCAACGACGGGCCTGCAGCCCGCACCATCACCGTCACCGCCCATATCGACGGCGACAACGCCCCCAGGGACATCGTCCGCACCCTCAATATCGAGGCCGGCGAAACCGTCCTGTTCGATAAAACCGTCGTCATCTCCGACCCGCACCTGTGGAACGGGGCCGACTATTCCGGGGAAAGCGAATCCAAGGACGTGGGCTATCTGTATCGCGTGACCGTGTCCATCACCGCCTACGGTGAAATCCTGGACGCCGTCACCGACCGGGTGGGCTTCCGCTTTTTCTACGTCGACAAGGAAAACGGCTTTTATCTAAACGGCAAGCCTCATCCGCTCAGGGGCGTCAACCGGCATCCCTTCCTAAGAGGCCTGGGCAGCGCCCTCCTGGAAGCCAACCACGAGCAGGACATGGTCCTGATTGAGGGAATGGGGGCCAACGCGGTGCGCCTGGCCCATACTCCCCAGGCCGATCTGTTCTATGACCTGTGCGACGAAAAGGGCATCATCGTCTGGACGGAGATCCCGCTGGTCAACGACATCGGGCAGGAAAAAGGCTTCCTGGACACGACGAAAGCCCAGCTGACCGAGCTGATCCGCCAGCAGGGCAACCGGCCGTCCATCTGTTTCTGGGGCCTGCAGAATGAACTTACGGAGAACAACCGCAGTTCGTTTACCGACGCCAAAGCGGTGATGTCTCAGCTGGACGACCTGGCCCACCAAGAAGACCCCAGCGGCCGCTATACCACCCAGGCTGTCAAAAGCGGTCTGCCCCTGGACGACGATCAGCCTGCCGCTCCGTTCAGCGGAAGCATGGAACACGAATGGAAGTCCGACCTGATCGCCTACAATTTTTTCCCGGGCTGGTACAGCGAGGGCGATTTTGAGAGCGCCGCGGAGGAAATCGCCGGCCTGGATACCCGGCCGATGGGCCTTTCTGAGTACGGCTGGGGAGCTAACGCCGCCCAGCACGAGCTGTACCCCGTCCTGGGGCAGAACGGCCTGACGCCCGAGGGAAAACGGCATCCCGAGGAATACCAGAGCCAGATGCACGAACAGGCCCTCCGCTACATCAACACCCATCCCCATCTGTGGGGCACCTTCGTATGGAGCCTGTTTGACTTTGACGCAGAAGGCCTGAAGGAAGGGTCCGTCCCCGGCCAGAGCGACATGGGCCTGGTGACCAATAACCGAAGAAGCGGAAAAGACGCCTTCTACCTTTACAAGGCCAACTGGGACCGGCGCACCCCCCTCGTTCACATTGTCAGCTCCCGGTACACGCCCAGAAGCGACGTAAAAACTTACGTGAAGGTCTATTCCAACTGCGACAGCGTCGCCCTGTATCAAAACGGCGTCCTCTTAGGGGACATGACCCCGCAGGGAAACGGCGTGTTCCTCTGGGAAGACCTGACGCTGCGCATGGGAGAAAACAAAATGCGCGCCGTGGGGGGCTTGAACGGCAGGACGATGGAGGACACCTGCCTCTGGCTCCGGCCCATCTCCCACAGCACCATTCTGGCGTCTGACCAGCTGGCTGTGGACCCGGCAGAAGGCACCATCATCCTGCCCGAGCCAATGACCGTTCGGGAAGTAAAGGAAGCGCTCACCGCCACCAACAATGCCTCTTACCAGATTCTGCTGGGAGGGAAAGAACCGGCGGACAGCGACCTGGCAACCACCTGGATGACCGCCGTGGTCGTCTCCGAAAGCCGTCAAAAGCGCCAGATTTATTCCTTCGTTCCCATGAACCTGCTGGCCGGATGCGAGGTGTGGGCCACCTCCAACCAGGAAGGAAAGCTGCCGGAACACGCCGTGGACGAAACCAAGAGCACGCAGTGGACCGCCGTGGACAGCCAGTATCCCCAGACCATCACCACCGACCTGGGCGAACCTCATCTGCTGGGCAATCTCCTCCTGGACTGGCCCAGCAAAAACGGTCGGTATTATACCTACACCGTCGAAACCAGCATGGACGGCGAATTCTACCTCCCGGCGGCCGACGGGCGCTCTAATAAAACCTCCGGCATCACCCAGGACAGCCTGAGCGGCCTGCTGGCCCGGTACGTCCGGATCACCGTCCACTCCTGCAGCCATCCCGGCGGCTTTGCCTCCCTGAACGACATCCGTCTGGGCGGCTGGGAGATCAGCTCCGACATCTATACCCTGGACCATGAAAACCGCCTGATCCTGGTGCCCAGCACGATGGGGCTGACGGAAAAGGAATTTTCTGATCATCTCTGGTCCCGGGGCGTTCGGATGGCTCTCTCTTCGCAGGTGTCCGGGCTCATTCACGACGGCGACACCCTCGCGTTTACCGACGTCAGCGGCAATACCGCCGTCTATACCGTGGCGACTCAGCAGACGGCCAGCCTTTATCCCTTCGACGCCGCCCTCCATAAACCGGTTTACTGCAGCAGCGAAGAGGGGCTTACGCCCGGCGGGACCGTCGGCTACGCGCTTGGCGCCAACGACGGTCTGGACAAAACCGCCTGGGTATCCAGGATCGATTTGAACAACCAGATCGCCTATCCGGCGTGGATCTGCGTCGATCTGGGAGCAGAGTACAGTCTCCATCAGATAGATCTTCGCTTTGAAACCGGGGACCAGCGGATCTACAAGTTCCAGGTCCTGGCCTCCAGCGACACGCCGCCCGAGCTGGCCCAGCTCCTGCCCGAAAACTACCGCGTCCTCGTGGACAGAAGGGATAACCAGGACTTCCAAAATGGCGTCTACAGCTTCTCCCTGGAGGGCGAAAAGGCCCGGTATATCGCCGTGCTGGTGGTCGCCAACTCCCGCTTCCCCCAGGACATGGGCGCCGCCGCCAGCATCTACGACCTCAAGGTCTTCGGCACCCGGTACGGCGCAGAGGAATAAGCGTTTCCGTAACTGTTCAGTCTTCGACTGAACAGTTACTGGGACGGGGACTCTGTCCCCTTCCCACGCTTTCCCCTACGGATTTGCCTCTCGCCCCTCACGGGGCCCCCAAGCGGCAAATCCGCAAGGTACGCATTTTTGCTCCCGCAGAAGTGAAGGTATCTTCTCTTCCTAAGGCATATTCTGCTCCGCAAAAATGCTCCTCGCGGCGTACATGCCGCCGCTGCGGATTACCATCAGGGGGAGGAATCCCCCTGATCACCCCCACCGTCAAATGGCAAACTCCTTTCGATCTCAGGGAACTGAATAATTACGTGTTTCCTTTGATCCGGCCAAAAACCCACCAAAATAGCAGGGTTGACAAAAAGGGCGGTTTCGGGTACATTATCCGTAATTCCACATGGATGCGTTGACGGCGCCATGCGGATTGTCCACCGCGTCAGAGAGCCGGCGGCTGGTGTGAGCCGGTGCGAGTGCAGTCCGCAGTCTCCCGCCCGAGCAGGTTTCCGGAAGGCCGGGTTTCCCCGGCTGCGTATGGAGGCCCGGCTGACCCCGTGACCATGGTCCGGCGCTTGATTGGAGCGCTGCAGAGCGGCCGCTGTAGCGGCAAACCGGGTGGTACCGCGATTTTTATCGTCCCGGAGGCAAATGCCTCCGGGACGTTTTTTTATGGAGGTTACAACAATGAGAAGACTACAGGTCATCGATATGACGCTGCGCCGGGTCGGCAAAGACGCCGGGAAGGAAATGTCCTTTAAGGAAAAGCTGGAGATTGCCAGGAGCATCGACCGGCTGCGGGCGGACGCCATCGAGCTGGCCCCGATTTCCGGGTCCAAGGCGGAGTCCCTCGCCAACCGGACCATCGCCTCGATGGTCTCCGCGCGCATCAGCGCGGCGGTGGACTTTTCCAATCCCCTGATCGAGGAAACCTGGGAATCCATCCGCACCGCCAAATCTCCGGCCCTGAACCTCCTGGTCCCCGTATCCACCGTGCTGATGGAATACGAGGCCCACAAGAAGGCCCCGGTCCTGCTGGAGGACGTCTCCGCCCTGGTCAGCCACGCCCGCTTTTGTTCCGAGCACGTGGAGTTCACCGCCGTGGACGCCACCCGGGCCGAGCCTGATTTCCTGTGCAAGGCCCTGAACACCGCCCTGGACGCCGGGGCAGACCGCGTCACCCTGTGCGACACGGCGGGCGTCATGCTGCCGGACGAATTCGCCGCCTTTATCACCCAAGTCAAAGCGCAGGTGCCGCGCCTTGCCGAAACGGAGTTTTTCGTGGAGCTCAGCGACGGCATCGGCATGGCCCTGGCCTGCGCCGCCGCCGCCGTGCGGGAAGGAGCCAGCGGGGTCAAGTGCGCCGCCCTGGGCGAGGGTACGATCTCCCTGGAGGCGCTGGCCCAGTTCATCCAGGCCAAGGGAAACAGCCTGGACATCGCCACCGGCCTGCGTCTGACCGAGCTGCACCGCGGCGTCAGCCAGATCGAAAAAATTATGGAGCCCCGGGAGGAGCTCTCCCGCTTTGGCAATATCGCCCTGGAGGACGTGTCCGGCGTCTGTCTGGACCAGAGCGACTCCATTTCCGAGGTCACCCAGGTAGTCCGACAGCTGGGCTACGACTTAAGCGACGAGGACAACCTGCGCGTGTACGAGGCCTTCCAGCGCGTGGCGGCGAAAAAGCAGTTCGTCGGCACCAAGGAGCTGGACGCCATCATCGCCACCGCCGCCATGCAGGTGCCGTCCACCTATAAGCTGGTCAACTACGTCACCAACAGCGGCAGCATCATCACCGCCACCGCCAACATTCTGATTGAGAAGGACGGCCAGCAGATCCGCGGCGTCGGCATCGGCGACGGCCCGATCGACGCGGCCTTTCAGGCCATCGAGCAGATCATCGGCCACCACTATGAGCTGGACGATTTCCAAATCCAGACCGTGACGGAGGGCCGCGACGCCATGGGCAGCGCCCTGGTCAAGCTCCGCTCCGGCGGCCGGGTCTATTCCGGCAACGGCATCTCCACCGACATCATCGGCGCCGCGATCCGCGCCTATGTGAGCGCACTGAACAAAATCTTCTATGAAGAAGCCTGAGCGGGGAGGGTTTTCCGGTGAAACTTTCATTTTCGATCCAATACTGGCAGGGGCTGAGCTGGGAGGAATTCTGCGTTTCGGCGGTCAGCGCGCGAATGCAGGGCATCGACATGTACGGCCTGCAGGGCCCGGTTTTCCAGGGGAAGACCAGCCCGACCAACCCGGAGCGGGCCGCCTCCGTGCGGCGAAGCCTTCTGCGCCAGGGCCTTGAAATTCCCTGCGTAGGGACCGCGAGGGACCTGACGGACCCCCTGTTCGACGGCGAATTTGCCCAGTGCCTGGAGACCGCCGTCAACCTCGGCGTCCGCTGCGTGAGCGTGCATACGGACTGCGAAGACGACGACAAAAACGCGGAGCTTTTGTCGTCCCTGCTCAAAAAGACGGGGGACGCCCCGGTGACCGTGCTGGTAGAGACCGCCGGCCCTTACGCGGACAGCGCCCGCCTGCGCGCCCTTTTAAACCGCTTCGCGGACGACCGGCTGGCCGCTCTCTGGGACATGGCGCTGACCTGCTTTGCCGCCGGAGAGGACGCTGAAAAGACCATCACGGAGCTGGGCGCTTACGTCCGTCACGTGCGCGTTCACGACGGCCGGAAGGAAGACGGCCTGGTCCGCCCCGAGCTGCTGGGCGACGGGTCCCTGCCGCTTACCGAACTTATGAACGCCCTGCGCTCGGTCAACTACGACGGATACGTGTCCCTGGAATGGGATCCCAAGTGGATCGAGGGGCTCGAAGACATCGAGATCATCCTGACCCATTTTGAAAACGTCATTAAACCCTATCTCAACACCAAGCGAGGCCACCGCCACCTGTACTGGTCCAACCGGCACAACGGCCGCTATGTCTGGAAAAAGGGGCTGCTGATCGACAAGACCTTCCCCCAGGTGCTGGACACCATGGTGGAGGAGTTCCCCGACCAGCTGGCCATCCGCTATACCACCCTGGACTATAACCGCACCTACAGCCAGTTCCGCGACGACGTGGACGAGTTCGCCCGGGCCCTGGTGTCCCTGGGGGTCAAACCCGGCTCCAAGGTGACCATCTGGGCCACCAACGTGCCCCAGTGGTTCCTGACCTTCTGGGCCGCCACCAAAATCGGCGCGGTCCTGGTCACGATGAACACGGCGTACAAGATCCATGAAGCAGAGTATCTGCTCCGCCAGTCGGACACCCATACCCTGGTGATGATCCAGGGCTACCGGGATTCCGACTACCAGGGGATCATCAACGAGCTCTGTCCGGAGCTGCAGAACAAAAAGCCCGACGAGCCCCTGCACAGCCGCCGCCTGCCCTTCCTGCGCAACGTGATCACGGTGGGCTTTCGGATGAACGGCGGCATCACCTGGGAAGAGGCGCTGGCCTGCGCCCCCCGGACCCCCCTGGAGGAGATCCGCCGTCTGGCCGCCGCCGTCAACGTCAACGACGTGTGCAACATGCAGTATACCTCCGGCACCACGGGCTTCCCCAAGGGCGTCATGCTGACCCACTACAACATCGTCAACGACGGCAAATCCATCGGCGACGGCATGGACCTGTCCACCGAGGACCGGATGATGATCCAGGTACCCATGTTCCACTGCTTCGGCATGGTGCTGGCCATGACGGCCACCATGACCCACGGCGGGACGATCCTCCCGATCCCCTATTTTTCGCCCAAGTCCTCGCTGGCCTGCATCCATAACGAGCGCATCACCGCCTTCCACGGGGTGCCGACGATGTTCATCGCCATGCTCCAGCACCCGGACTTCGCAAAGACCAGCTTCGCCCACATGCGCACCGGCATCATGGCCGGCAGCCCCTGCCCCATCGCCGTGATGCGGGACGTGGTGGAGAAGATGCACATGCCGGAGATCGTCATCGTCTACGGACAGACGGAGGCCTCCCCCGGCTGCACCATGAGCCGGACGACCGACCCCCTGGAGGTCCGCGTGACCACCGTAGGCAGCGCCTTCCCCGAGGTTGAGTGCAAGATCGTCGACCCGGAGACTGGCGAGGACTGCCCGGACGAGGTGATCGGCGAGTTTGTCGCCCGGGGCTACAACATCATGAAGGGCTACTACAAGATGCCCAAGGCCACTGCCTCCGCCATCGACAAGGACGGCTGGCTTCACACCGGCGACCTGGCCTGCCGCACCAAGGAAGGCAACTACCGCATCACCGGCCGTCTCAAGGACATGATCATCCGCGGGGGCGAGAACATCTACCCCAAGGAAATCGAGGAGTTCATCTACACCCACCCTAAGGTCAGCGACGTGCAGGTCATCGGCGTGCCCGACCAGGCGATGGGCGAGGAGATCATGGCCTGCATCATTCTCAAGGAAGGCGAAACCATGACCGCCGACGAGATGAAAAAGTACGTCCTCGACCACATGGCCAAGCACAAGGTGCCCAAGTACATCGAGTTCGTCACCGGCTTCCCGATGAACGACGCCGGCAAGATCCAGAAATACAAAATGCGCGAGCAGGCCATCCAAAAGCTCGGCCTGCAGAAAGCCGCGGGCATTGAAACGGCCTGAAATCAAGTAGGAAGTAGAAGGTAGGAGGTAGCGCTCGCTGACGCTCGCTAAGGTTTATAGTGGAGTGAGGAGTGAGGAGTGGGCGCTCCCTTTGGTCGCTCAGTGAGGAGTTCATAGTAGCGAATGCGTAATGCCTAATGCGTAATGCGTAATGAATAGTATGTCAAACCCCTTTCCACTCCTAACTCCTCACTCCTCACTATATACCTCCTCCCTTCTCCCTCCTACTTCCTACCTTTTAAAGATTATGATCATTGATAGTCATTGCCACATTTATCCCGACAAGATCGCGCTCAAGGCGGTTGCTTCGGTGGACCGGTTTTATGACGGGCTGCCGGCGGAGCACTGGGACGGGACGACCGGCACCCTGCTAAAGTCCGGGACGAAGGCCGGCATTTCCCGGTTCGTCGTCCATTCCGTCGCCACCTCCCCGGCTCAGGTGGGTCCGATCAACCGTTTTATCCACGCTTCCCAGGAGGCGGCAGGCGAGGCCTTCATCGGCCTGGGCGCCCTCCATCCGGATTCGGAAACCCTCCGGGAGGACATCCGGGAGCTGATCAGCCTTGGCCTTCACGGCATCAAGATTCACCCGGACTTTCAGCGCTTCGAGGTAGACGGCCCCAAGGCCTTCCGCCTCTTTGAACTGGCCGAGGAGCACGGCCTGCCCGTCCTCATCCACACCGGGGACAGCCGCTATGATTATTCCAACCCCGAGCGGATGGTCCGGGTGCTGAAGGCCTTCCCCGGCCTCCGCGTCATCGGAGCCCACTTTGGCGGCTGGAGCGTCTGGGACCGGGCGGAGGCCATGCTGCCAGGCTTTCCCAACCTCTGGGTGGACACCTCTTCGTCGTTTCACTGGCTGGGGGCGGAGCGGTCCCTGCGCATCATCCGCGCCTTTGGAGCGGACCATGTTTTCTTCGGCACCGACTACCCGATGTGGCCCCAGCAGCCGGAAATCGATTTTCTAAGCGCCCTCCCTTTGTCCCCGGAGGAAAAGGAAAAGATCCTGGGCGAAAACGCCTTGAGGTTTTACGACTGTAAGGATGACAAGCGCCCGGAAACATGATATAATCAGGCCATCCGGACGAACCCGTCATGGGACAAAAAACCAACAAGGAGTGTTCGTTATGAAAAAAACATTGAGTCTGCTGCTGGCCGGGATCCTGGCCTTCTCCAGCCTGCTGCTGCCCGTTTGCGCCGCCGAAACCCTGCCGGAGGAAGGCGGGGAAGCCTATGATTCGCTTACCGAGGAGCAGCCGGAGCTCTCTGAGGAACCGCTGAACGAAGCGGAAGAGAGCGCTCCCGCGGAGGAAAAAAAGGTCAACTATTCCACCATCAAAAGCTACCTCACCGTCAATACCGGAACGGCCGCCTACTGGGACGCGGAGCTGACCAAAGACGCCGGCTTTTTCACCAAGTCCGGCAATCTGTACGCCCAGGCCGCTTCCGAAAACGTTTGGCGGGCGACCTTCTTTGACAGCACCTCCCAGGTCACGCGGACGGTTTATCTGCCCATGGACCAGGTCAAGGTCCTGCCCTCCGCCGCCGTCACCGCCCTCATGACCGCCATGCGGCAGAGCGGCCTGGTTACCGAAAACGGAACCCCCATCTTCTCGCTGTCGTTCTACATGTCTCCTCTGGATGTCACCGTCCGGCCGGCCGCCCAGCCCGCTGAAAATGAAGACGCCAACGAGGAAGCTTCCGAAGAAGTGGCTCAGAGCGAAGCGGAAGAACCCGCCGAGAATGAGACAGAAGAACCCGCTGAAAGCGAAACGGAGGAGCCTGCCGCGGATGAAGCTCGAGAACCGGCTGCGGACGAGACTGAAGAGCCTGCCGTGAGCGAAGCGGAAGAGCCCGTCGTGGAGGAAACCGAAGAACCTGTCCTGGAAGTGGACGAAACCGCCGAAGCGGACTGGACCGCCGCCCCCACCGACCTGACCGCCAACCTGACCGACGACGGGACCGCCGTGATCCTCACCTGGACCGGCAACAGCGCCGCGAAGCTGACCCGCGTCTATGAGCTGCTGGGCGATTCCGGGAACTTCCTGGCCGACGTGGAAGATGCTGAATCCTTCATCACCGGCCCCATGACCCCGGGCGAGCACACCTTCTTCCTGAAGACCTCCGACGGAGAATCCTTCGGCCTTGAATCCGAGTACGTCACCATCACGGTTCCCGCCGCGTGGAAGAAAGCCCCAACGGGCCTGGACGGCGTCCTCAGCCAGGACGGGACCGCCGTGGTCCTCTTCTGGGTAGGCAACGGGGCCGCCGCCTCCTACCGCGTGTATGAAATGCTCCCGAATTCCACCAAGGCCCGCGCCCTGGGGAACGCCGACGAAGCCGACACTTTCACCACGAAGACGCTGGAGCCGGGCGAACACACTTTCCTGGTCCGCGCCCGGGAGGGAGAAGAATACGGCGAATTCTCCGAGACCTTCACCATCACCGTTCCCGCGCACTGGATGGCCTCCCCCGCGGAACTTACGGCCGAGCTGAATGAAGACGGGGCCGCCGTCCTCTCCTGGACTGGCAACGGCCTGGCAGCCACCTACCGCGTGTATGAGATGATCGAGGGCACCAACAAGGCTAGGGCCCTGGGCACCGTCACCGAAACCGATACCTTCACCACCGGCGCTTTGGAGCCGGGCGAACATACCTTCCGCGTCCGGGCCCAGGACGGAGACACCTTCGGCCTCTTCTCCGAGCCGGTCACGATCGTCGTGCCCGAAGAATAATCACCGTTCAGTTTCAACTGAACAGTTACCACAGGGGGGCTTGTGCCCCCCTCTGTCAATCATTGGATCCGTTATCGAATTCTGAATAGCTGCAAAGGAGGCTTTCCCTTTGTCCGAACCAAAAACCTTTCTGACCGTAGACGGCAACGAAGCCGCCGCGTACGTGGCGTACGCCTTCACTGAGATCGCCGCCATCTACCCGATCACCCCCTCCTCTCCCATGGCCGGGAAGACCGACCTGTGGGCGGCCAAGGGGAAAAAGAACCTGTTCGGACAGACGGTCCGGCTGGTGGAGATGCAGGCGGAGTCCGGCGCCATCGCCGCCGTACACGGCGCCCTGCAGACCGGCGCGCTGGCGACGAGCTTCACCTCCTCCCAGGGCCTGATGCTGATGATCCCGGTGCTGCACCGCATCGCCGGCGAGCGCCTGCCGGGCGTGCTGCACGTGGCGGCCCGCACGGTCGGCTCCCACGCCCTGTCCATCTTCGGCGACCATTCCGACGTGATGAGCTGCCGGAACACCGGCTTTGCGATGCTGTCCAGCGGCAGCGTCCAGGAGGTCATGGACCTAGCGGGCGTGGCCCACGCGGCGGCGCTCAAAGCCCGGATCCCCTTCATGCACTTCTTTGACGGCTTCCGCACCAGCCACGAGATCGACAAGGTGGAGGCGATCAGCTACGAGGATCTCCGGACCCTGGTCGATCAGGACGCTCTGGACGCCTTCCGCGCCCACGCCCTGAATCCAGAGCACCCCATGATCCGCGCCACCGTACAGAACCCGGATATCTTCTTCCAGATCCGGGAGGCCAGCAACCAGGACTACGACGCCCTGCCGGACACCGTCGAAGAGATCCTGGGCCGCATCAAAGAGATCACCGGCCGGGAATACCATTGCTTCAACTATTACGGCGCGCCGGACGCCGATCGGGTCGTGGTGGCCATGGGCTCTGTCTCCGGCTGCGCCGAGGAAGTGGTCGACACGCTGAACGCCGCCGGCGAAAAGGTAGGCTTCGTGCAGGTGCACCTGTACCGGCCCTTCGACGTCCGGCGCTTCGTTGCCGCCCTGCCTTCCACCGTCCGCGCCGTCGCCGTGCTCGACCGCACCAAGGAGCCGGGCAGCGCCGGCGAGCCCCTGTATCAGGACGTGTGCACCGCCCTACGCGGCCGCGGAGACATCACCGTGGTCGGCGGCCGCTACGGCCTGTCCAGCAAGGATACCACCCCCGGCCAGATCGCCGCTGCCTTTGAAAACCTGAAGGCCGCCCGTCCGCTTTCCCACTTCACCATCGGCATTACCGACGACGTGACGCGCCTTTCCATGCCGGACGTCGTTCTGCCGGACAGCCTTCCGGCCGGCGGCGGGACCGTCAGCTGCAAGTTCTGGGGCCTGGGCGGGGACGGCACCGTCGGCGCGAACAAGAACACGGTGGAAATCATCAACAGCCACACCCCGCTCTTCGCCCAGGCCTACTTTGAATACGACGCCAAGAAGAGCTTCGGCGTGACCAAGAGCCACCTGCGCTTCGGAAAGCAGCCGATCCGCTCGTCCTACTACGTGAAATCGGCGGACTTTGTGGCCTGCCACAACCCCACCTACATTGAAAAATACGACATCGCCGAGGAGGTCCGCCCCGGCGGGACTCTCTTGATCAACTGTCCCTGGGACGCGCAGGCGCTCGAAACCCACCTGCCCGCCCACGCCAAACGGGAGATCGCCCGAAAAGGTCTGCGCCTTTATACCATTGACGCGGTCAAGCTCGCCGGGGAGCTGGGCCTGGGCAGCCACTTCAACATGGTGCTGCAGTCGGCCTTCTTCCACCTGATGCCCGTCATCCCCATCCAGGAGGCTGTGGCATATATGAAAGCGGCCGCCGAAAAGACCTACTTTGCCAAGGGCGAAGACGTGGTCCACCGCAACCTGGCCGCCATCGACGCCGGCAGCCAGGGGCTGAAGGCCGTCGACGTGCCCGCCTCCTGGGCGGACGCCCAGGACGAGCCCGCCCCGGCCCGGGACGTGCCAGAGGTGGTGACGAAGCTCCTCGACCCGATCAACGCCCAGAAGGGCGACCTCCTGCCCGTCAGCGCCTTCAAGGGCTACGAGGACGGCGTGATGGACATGGGCCTGACCGCCTTTGAAAAGCGCGGCATCGCCGTCCGCGTGCCGGTGTGGGACGCGGAAAAATGCCTCCAGTGCAACCGCTGCAGCTACGTCTGCCCCCACGCAGTCCTGCGTCCCTACCTGCTGACGGAGGCCGAAAAAGCCGCCGCCCCCGAGGGCCTGCGCTCCGTCCCCGCCAAGGGCAAGCAGGCGGAGGGCCTTTGGTTCACCCTGCAGGTGAGCGCCCTGGACTGCACCGGCTGCGGCAGCTGTGAAAACGTCTGCCCGGCCAAGGAAAAGGCCCTCACCATGGTTCCGGCGGCCCAGGCCCCGGAGACCAGCAAAGCCTGGGATTACGCCCTGAAGCTCCCCGAAAAGGAGGACCGCTTCGACCCCTACACCGTCAAGGGCAGCCAGTTCAGGCGGCCCCTGCTGGAGTTCTCCGCCGCCTGCGCGGGCTGCGGGGAGACCCCTTACGCCAAGCTCCTCACCCAGCTGTACGGCAGCCGGGTGTTCTGGGCCAACGCTACCGGCTGCTCCCAGGCCTGGGGCTCCGCCATGCCCGGCATCCCCTATACGGTCAACCAGCGCGGGTACGGCCCGGCCTGGTCCAATTCCCTGTTTGAAAACAACGCGGAGTTCAGCCTGGGCATGGCCCTGTCCGTCCGCCAGCAGCGGGAGGCCGTCCGGGAGATGGTACAGGCCGCCCGCGGACACGAGGCTGACCCGGAAGTCATGCAGGCCATGGACGAATGGCTGAACGGCTTTGACGATTTCGACCGCTCCCCCGTCTTAAGCGACCGGCTGGTTCAGGTCCTGTCCGCCCATCCCTCCCAGGAGGGACAGGCCATCCTCAAGCGCCGCGACCAGCTGGTCAAAAAGACCTTCTGGATGTACGGCGGGGACGGCTGGGCCTACGACATCGGCTTCGGCGGACTGGACCACGTGGTGGCCAGCGGAGAAAACGTCAACGTCCTGGTGGTCGACACGGAGGTCTACTCCAACACCGGCGGCCAGTCGTCGAAGGCCACCCCGATCGGGGCGGTGGCCCAGTTCGCCGCCTCCGGCAAGCGGACGCCGAAAAAGGACTTGGGCTCCATCCTGATGACCTACGGCCGGGTCTACGTGGCCCAGGTCGCCATGGGGGCGGACTTTAACCAGCTGCTCACCGCCATCCGCGAGGCCCAGGAATTCGACGGGCCCAGCGTGATCATCGCCTACGCTCCCTGCCAGGAGCACGGCCTGCGCTGCGGGGCCGCCAAGGTCCAGGACGAAATGAAAAAGGCCGTCGACACGGGCTACTGGTTCCTGTACCGCTATCACCCGGACCGCACCCCGCATTTCCATCTGGACTCCAAGGAGCCCTCTCTTCCCTACGCTGACTTCCTGGACGGCGAGGTCCGCTACAGCTCCCTGCGCCGCACCTTCCCGGACAACGCCGAAACCCTGTTCAATAAGGGCGCAGACCTGGCTCGGGAGCGCTACAGGAAATACAAGGCCCTGGAGGGCGGCGACTGACGGCGCTTCAGCCCCGCCTCCAGGCCGTATATCTGACATAAAACGGGATTTCTGTTTCAGGCAGCTCAGCCTTCGGCTGGGCGTAAATTCCCAAAGTAACTTCCACAGTGGAAAGTGATGTAGGAGTTAGTGTAAGAAATGCAGTGGGAATAAGACTGGAGCGAGGCAAAGTTAGGCAGGAGACAGACCGGGAAACAGCCATTTTAGGAGAGCTGAGCGAACGAAGACGTTGAAGAAAAGCATGACAAAAAGACCGAAGCGGCACATATTTCAGAGTAACTTCAGTCAGAGATGAAATTAGTTTGGGAGGGAATCAGATGCCCTTATTCAGGTCAACTAGGCGGTCGAGCAGACGAGGGGATTGACAGACACAGTCTGGCCGGATCCGTCGGATGCCAAAGCAGGAAGCCAGTTGCTCGGAATAGAGGAAAAGGAACATGTCATAGGCAGTTTTGCCGGAATAGAGATTCCGGGAAACGGAATTGATGTGCGAGAAAATCAGATTCACCGTTTCCTGCGAGAAGTCGTCGAAGGATTTGCCACTGGGAACGATGTCCCTGAAAAGCGTATGGTTCTTCTCGACATGCGGCTTCTGGGATGACATCATGGGATCACAGAAGAAGACAGAGAGTTCTTTCTGCCCATTTGGATCGTTCTCAAAAGAGAAGACGTCAGAAAACTCACCGCCGTTGTCAGTCAGGATCACAGGCATGACTGTAGCAGGATCAAAGCCGTGAGCGCGTAATCTTTCTTTCAGGTTCAAGAATTTGGCGGCGGCTTCAGCAGCCGTCCTGTTCTCCAGCAGCAAGCCGAACATGAAGTTGCAGCTTTGGAAAATCATGGTGAGGATGACCTTCCCGCCTGGACGGCCGATGACCGTATCCATTTCAGTGCAGGATTCAAGGTGATGCTCCTCCATGAAAGCACAGAAATCGTCGTAACAACGCCCAACCTTGATACCGGCCGGCACGTAGTCAGTGTGCTTCTTGTTGCGGGGCTTGAACTTGACGGCACGCGGGAGATCGAGGATGGCGACTGAATAATAGCCTTTATGGAAATGGCGGTAGATGGTGCTCTTGGAGGAATGAAGCGCATGGTTGGCCTGAATGTGGCAAAGGTGCTGCCCCTTCTTAAGGCCTTCCGTGATGATCCGGTCATCTTCGTAGAAAGCCTCCTTGTTGAGTGGAATTCCTTCCCTGGCTTCCGACAGAAGGCTCCGGTATTCTGCCTGCGCTTCAGAAGCACGGTACAGATACCGTACAAATGGGCAGCTCTTCGAATGCCGTTTCTGGCAACCGTTGCACACGAACGGCGCTTTCAGCAGCAATGGACAGCCGTCCTCCCTGCGAACAAAGCCGTTTCGATGTTCCTTGCGGTGGTGCTTCACCTCGTATGATACTGTCGTGGGGTCTTTACCGATGTGCCTTCCGATTGCTTTGAAGCTCATCCCGTGATCCAGGCATCCCTCAATCTCCTTCCTCTCCTCGATGGTCAAGTGCTTGTTCTTGCTGGTCTCTTTTTTCTTCATGGCCTGCGGTCTCCTTTCTGGGAAGTTTCCCAGTTTTAATTCAACCGCTTTTTTTGTCTCATTGTAAACCCCATCACAAAATCCCACTGTGGAAGTTACTTTGGGAATTTACT